>PJUL01000248.1_pt1 | contig 43846 bp, 39 predicted proteins | sample 1512221 | NCBI WGS metagenome assembly PJUL01 (sample SAMN08177667, study PRJNA422409) | Feces metagenome, whole genome shotgun sequencing project.
AAGGCTGGCGTGGACGGCCGTCTGTTTGGTTCCGTGACCAACCACGACATCGCCGAAGTGCTGAGCAAGCAAGGCTACAAGGTTGCCAAGTCGCAAATCCGCCTGCCCAACGGCCCGATCAAGGTCGTGAGCGAAAGCACTGTCAGTGTGGCTCTGCACACCGATGTGGTGGTGGACGTGACCGTGTCGGTCTACGGCGAAACCGCCTGAGATTCACTTCGGTGTTTCACGCAAAGCCGCCTTCGGGCGGCTTTTGTTTTTGTGCGGCTCTGGGTTGTACATGGTTACCCACTGGTTGCCCCAACTTTATCCACAGACTTGTGCCATGACGGCGCGCCGCACGGGCGCTAGCATGCCGGGTTAGCTCCGAGGATTCCATGTCTGCTGTTTTTCCGCCCCTTGACGATGGCTTCACGCCGGTACCCGACCGTGAAATCGCCCAGTTGCGCGTGCCGCCGCACTCGATAGAAGCGGAGTCCAGCGTGCTGGGCGGGTTGCTGCTGGACAACAACGCCTGGGACCGCGTGGGCGACCTGCTGGTAGAAAGCCATTTCTACCGCCATGAGCACCAGATGATCTACTCGGCCATCGGCGCACTGATCAACGCCAGCAAGCCGGCCGACGTGATCACCGTGTTCGAGCACCTGCAGAACCAGGGCAAAGTGCAAGAGATGGGCGGGCTGGCCTATCTGAACAATCTGGCGCAATACGTACCCAGCGCCAGCAACATCCGCCGCTATGCGGAAATCGTGCGCGAGCGTGCCATCCTGCGCAAGCTGGTCACGGCCAGCGACGAAATTTCCACCAACGCGTTCAACCCGCAAGGCAAGACGGTCGAACGGATTCTGGACGAGGCCGAGTCCAAGATTTTTGCCATTGGCGAGGAAGGCTCGCGCACCAAGCAGGGTTTCCAGTCGCTGGATACGCTGGTGATCGACCTGCTCGACCGCGTGCAGGAGATGGCAGACAACCCTGTGGATGTGACGGGTGTGCCCACCGGGTTTGCAGACCTGGACCGCATGACCTCGGGTCTGCAGGCGGGCGACATGGTGGTGCTGGCAGCGCGCCCCTCCATGGGCAAGACCTCGTTCGCGGTGAACATTGCCGAGCACGTGGCGCTCAATGAGGGCCTGCCGGTCGCCATCTTCTCGATGGAAATGGGCGCCGCCCAGCTGGCGGTGCGTATCGTCGGTTCGATTGGCCGGGTGAACCAGGGCAATCTGCGCACCGGCAAGCTCACCGATGATGAGTGGCCGCGCCTGACCGAGGCGATTGAAAAACTGCGCACCGTCTCGCTGCACATTGATGAAACCCCGGGCCTCACACCCGGTGAATTGCGCGCCAACGCGCGGCGCCTGGCGCGCCAGTGCGGCAAGCTGGGCCTGATCGTGGTCGACTATTTGCAGCTGATGAGCGGCTCGGGTTCGGCGGCCAGTTCGGACAACCGGGCGACCGAGTTGGGTGAAATTTCCCGGGGCCTCAAGATGCTGGCCAAGGAACTGCAGTGCCCGGTGATCGCGCTGTCGCAGCTCAACCGCTCGGTGGAGCAGCGCACCGACAAGCGCCCCATGATGTCCGACCTGCGCGAGTCAGGCGCTATCGAGCAGGATGCCGACATCATCATGTTCATCTACCGCGACGACTACTACAACAAGGACTCCAAGGAGCCCAACGTGGCCGAGGTCATCATCGGCAAGCAGCGGAACGGCCCCACGGGTACTGTGAAGCTGTTCTTCCAGAAGAACCAGACGCGCTTCGAGAACCTGGCCATGGGTTCGGGCGACGATTTCTAATAAAAATAGCCACTAGCGCTTATTGGGTAAGCGCAAGTAGCTATCAAATTAGGAGTTTTTGGCCGGGGTAGATGGTGTTGGTCGGAGTTCCGTTAGGGTCGCAGCACCCACACCAGCAAACCCGCACATCCCACGGCAAGAACACCCACAGCCACAGTGAGCCGTTGCTGGCGCTGGCGCAGCACTTCTACCGCCTGCACCACCTGGGCATTCTGTTCGGCCAGTGACTGGATCAGCACGGCGGATTCCTGTTGCTCCTGCTCCAGCATTGCCACCCGCTCGCGCAGATGTTCCAGCTGCAAGGCCACGGGAATGGCGGGCTCGCCCCCAGCGCCTTCGAGTGCTCCCGCAGCAGCTTCAGCGTTCCCTTTTCGGGTGGTGCCCAGCAGCTTTTTGGCCGCCTGGAGAATCTGGGGCGTCGCCTCGATGACGTCGCCCCAGGGCACCAGCTTCAGTGCTGCAACCCAGCCTGCAGCCAACTCAGAGCACCTCGCTGGCGAAATCTGCCAAGCGCGAGCGTTCGCCGCGCGCCAGCGTGATGTGCCCGCTGTGCGGCCAGCCCTTGAAGCGGTCCACGGCGTAGGTAAGCCCGGATGACCCTTCGGTCAGGTACGGCGTGTCGATCTGCGCGAGGTTGCCCATGCAGATGATCTTGGTGCCGGGACCGGCGCGGGTGATCAGCGTCTTCATTTGCTTGGGCGTCAGGTTCTGCGCCTCGTCGATGATCACGTACTTGTTCAGGAAGGTGCGCCCGCGCATGAAGTTCATGCTCTTGATCTTGATGCGGCTGCGGATGAGTTCGTTGGTGGCTGCGCGCCCCCATTCGCCCGCATTGCCGCCGTCGCCCTTGGCCAGAAACTCCAGGTTGTCGTCCAGCGCGCCCATCCAGGGGCCCATTTTTTCTTCTTCGGTGCCGGGCAGGAAGCCGATGTCCTCGCCCACGCTCACGGTGGCACGGGTCATGATGATCTCGGTGTAGCGCCGCTCGTCCAGCACCTGGGTGAGGCCGGCGGCCAGAGCGAGCAAGGTCTTGCCGGTGCCGGCCGTGCCGGTCAGCGTGACAAAGTCGATTTCTGGGTCCATGAGCAGGTTCATGGCGTAGTTCTGCTCGCGGTTGCGTGTGGTCACGCCCCAAACGGCATTTTTGTTGGAGCCGTAGTCCTTGAGGGTTTGCAGCACCGCGGTTTTCTCGCGGATCTCGCTCACCCGTGCGAACAGGCTGGGCTCGCCGGGGGCTTCGAAGTAGACGAACTGGTTGATCATCAACTGGGGCACGATGGGCCCGCCGATGCGGTAGTAGGTGTGGGCGCCGCTTTGCCAGCTTTCCACGTTCTTGCCGGACTTTGTCCAGAAGTCGGGCGGCAGGGCCAGCACACCGGCGTAGAGCAGATCGCCGTCTTCCAGTGTCTTGTCGTTCTGATAGTCCTCGGCGTTCAGGCCCAGGGCACGCGCCTTCACGCGCATGTTGATGTCTTTGGACACCAGCACCACTTCCCGCGGGGCATGCTGCTTGCTCAGCGCCTCGACCACACCGAGGATCTGGTTGTCGGCTTTGCCCTGCGGCAAGCTGGTGGGCAGGCTGTAGTCCAGAGGCGCGGTCTGAAAATACAGGCAGCCGCCAGCGGCGCGCTGCCCCGTGGAGTCGAGTTTCAAGCCGCGGCCAATGTCAGCGCCTTGCACGCCCGCCAGAGCGTCCAGAGTGCGGCTGGTCTGGCGGCCGTTGCGGGCGACTTCGGTCATGCCCTTCTTGTGGCCGTCCAACTCTTCCAGAACGATCATCGGCAGGAAGATGTCGTGCTCTTCAAACCGGAACAGGCTGGTGGGGTCGTGCAGGAGCACGTTGGTGTCCAGCACAAACAGCTTGGTGGGGCCCTGCGTGCGAGCGCGCTTGGTAGCGCCGCGTGCAGACGTAGGGGAGGCTGGTGCGGCAACCTCGGCGACCGGTGTGGGGCTGCTGCGGCGGCCGGTGCCGCGGGCTGCGGGGGCTGGAGCGGCGGCTGGCTGTGCACGGCCCCGGACGGCCGGGGCTGGTGATGGAGTTGCCTCTGGCGCGCGCGCGCGGGTTTCCACCTGCACCAGCACGGGGGTGGCAGGGGTTTGCGCCGATGCGCTGGCAGGCTGCCCCTTGCGGCCGCCACGGCCTGTAGTGGCGGATTTGGCGGGGATCACCGGTGCTTCGTCAGCGGCAGCGGCGGTGGCGCGGGGTGGCGCCGTGATCTCAAAAGCTTCTGGTGCGAGGAGCGCGGCGCGCCGACTGGGGGCGGGGGGCAGGGGCATGGTGGCAGGGCCTCGGTCAATGAATGATGGTCAGAAAGCAAAAAGCCGCCTGGAGGCCAAGGCGGCTTTTTGGGATGAAGCAAGCGTTGCGAAAACCAGGGGCATCGGCCCATTATGCCTACTCCCGATGGCCGCCTGGACCGACGAAGTGGCGATCTGCAACAGCGCTTTGGTGCGGGTGGGGCTTAAAGCTTTGCTCAGAAGCGGATACGCGGGATCAGGCGGCCTTTTTCAGTGCCTTGATCGACTTGACGGCCTTGAGCACGTCGTCCACGTGGCCTGGAACCTTCAGGCCACGCCATTCCTGCACCAGCACGCCATCGGGGCCAATGAGGAAGGTGCTGCGCTCGATGCCCTTGACCTTCTTGCCGTACATGATCTTGTTCTTGACCACGCCGAACATGTGGCACATCTTTTCTTCGGTGTCTGCGATGAGCTCGAAAGGCAGTTCCAGCTTTTCCTTGAACTCGTCATGCGACTTCATGTTGTCGCGCGACACGCCGAACACGGCGGCGCCGGCCTTCACGAAATCCTTGTACTTATCGCGGAACTGCATGGCCTCTGTGGTGCAGCCGGGTGTGTTGTCCTTGGGATAGAAGTACAGCACCAGAACTTGACCCAAATGCGAGGTGTTGGAGACTTTGAGTCCGCCGGTCGCGTTGGCTTCAAATTCGGGGAGGGGTTTGTTGACAACGATCGCCATAACACTTCAATCTCTCAGGATGTAGTCGTTGGTAAGCCGGGGGAGCGGGTGTGTTATTGCTCTTGGAGGTGCCCCCGACCGCAACCCGAGATTTTACCCCGAAATCGTTCCCAAGCCAAATGTAAGACAGTGTGTCCTGCCCCAAGGTGAGGCAGTCAGACGAGGGGGCGCAATCGTTTCCGCCAGCGGTATGGCGACCGTTTTCAGGTTTCGAGAATCAGCGCTGCCACCACATTGCGGCCTTCGCTGGCCAGGATGTTGTAGGTGCGGCAGGCGGCGGCCGTGTCCATGGTTTCGATGCCCAGGCGCCGCGCCATGAGCGGTGCGAGCCAGGCCGGGGGCGGGAAGCGGTTGCGGTTGCCGCTGCCAAAGACCACCAGTTCAGTCTTCAACTCAGCCAATTGGGCAAAGTGCTCCGGCCCCAGGTCTTCAAACCGTGTGGGGCCCCAGGCTTGCCGCAAGCCGTCAGAGCCAATGATGACGCTGTGGGTGATCCGGTCCGCATCCACGCCGATCCAACCGGGGCCGTAGCCGCTGATGGTTTGTGCGCTGGATCGGTCGGGTTGGAATTTCATGGAGGCTGGTGGTTGCGGGCTGCGCCGATGGTGGCCTGGCCAAGGCCGGCACGCCTGGGAATGGGCCGAAGTGGGCGGATGAACTGTGGTCAAATTATAGGTTTCGCCCAGGTGACCCTTGCCTGGGCCGCCCCTGGCCCCATTGCACACCCGTCAGCGCATGAAAACCGTCCAGAAATCCGCCAAGCTCGCCAACGTCTGCTACGACATCCGGGGGCCCATCATGGATGCGGCCAAAAAGATGGAGGAGGACGGGCACAAGATCATCAAGCTCAACATCGGCAACCTGGCCGTGTTCGGTTTCGATGCGCCCGAGGAAATCCAGCTCGACATGATCCGCAACCTGCCCAACTCGGCTGGCTATTCGGACAGCAAAGGCATCTTTGCGGCGCGCAAGGCCGTGATGCACGAAACACAGAAGCAGGGCATCAAGGGCGTGATGCTGGATGACATCTATCTGGGCAACGGCGCCAGCGAACTCATCGTCATGGCCACCAATGCCTTGCTCGATAACGGCGACGAGCTGCTGCTGCCCTCTCCCGACTACCCGCTGTGGACCGCCGCGGCCAGCCTGTCGGGCGGCACGCCGGTGCATTACCTGTGTGACGAAGCCAATGGCTGGATGCCCGACCTGGCCGACATCCGCGCCAAGATCACGCCCCGCACCAAGGGCATCGTGGTCATCAATCCCAACAACCCGACCGGCGCGCTGTATTCGGACGAACTGCTCAAGGGCATCATCACCATCGCGCGCGAGAATGGCCTGGTGATCTTTGCGGACGAGGTTTACGACAAGGTTCTGTACGACGGCGTGAAGCACACGGCCATCGGCTCGCTTTCCGAAGACGTGCTCACACTCACGTTCAACTCGCTCTCCAAAAGCTATCGCTCTTGCGGCTACCGCGCGGGCTGGCTGGTGGTGTCGGGCGACAAGAAAGCCGCCAAGGACTACATCGAGGGCCTGAACATGCTCTCGAACATGCGGCTGTGCGCCAACGTGCCTGGCCAGTGGGCAGTGCAGACCGCGCTGGGTGGCTATCAGAGCATCAACGAACTGGTGGGCGATGGCGGCCGCCTGCGCAAGCAGCGCGACCTGGCCTACGAGTTGATCACCGCCATCCCCGGCGTGAGCTGCGTGAAGCCGCAGGCGGCGCTGTACATGTTTCCGCGCCTGGACCCCGCCGTGTACCCCATCGAGGACGATCAGCAGTTCTTCCTGGAGCTGCTGCAGGAGACCAAGGTGATGCTGGTGCAAGGCACCGGCTTCAACTGGTCTGCGCCCGATCACTTCCGCATCGTGTTCCTGCCGCACGAAGACGACCTGCGCGACGCCATCGGCCGTGTGGCTAGGTTCCTGGAGCAGTACCGCAAGCGCTGCGGCACCGATCTGCGGCGCGTTGGCTGAGGCGCCTTCAGTTTGGCGTAGGGCGAATCACTTTTTGATAGCTGCTAGCGCTTACTAGATAAGCGCTACAGCCCATTTTGACTGGTAAAAATTCATGAAACCCATCCAAGTAGGCCTTCTGGGCATCGGCACCGTCGGCAGCGGCGTGTTCAACGTGCTGCGTCGCAATCAGGAAGAGATCCGCCGCCGCGCGGGCCGCGGCATCGAGATCGCCATGGTGGCCGACCTGGATGTGGAGCGCGCCCGCAGCGTGGTGGGTGAGGGCGTGCAGGTCGTCAACGACGCGCGCGCCATCATCGCCAACCCCGAGATCGACATCGTCGTAGAGCTCATCGGCGGCTACGGCATCGCGCGTGGGCTGGTGCTCGAAGCGATTGCCGCGGGCAAGCACGTGGTCACCGCCAACAAGGCGCTGCTGGCCGTGCACGGCACCGAGATTTTTGCCGGTGCATCGGCCAAGGGCGTGATGGTGGCCTTCGAGGCCGCGGTGGCCGGTGGCATCCCCATCATCAAGGCGCTGCGCGAGGGCCTCACGGCCAATCGCATTCAGTGGATCGCCGGCATCATCAACGGCACCACCAACTTCATCCTGTCCGAGATGCGCAGCAAAGGCCTGGACTTTGACGTGGTGCTCAAAGAAGCGCAGCGCCTGGGCTATGCCGAGGCCGATCCGACCTTCGACATCGAAGGCGTGGACGCCGCGCACAAGGCCACCATCATGTCGGCCATTGCCTTCGGCATCCCTGTGCAGTTCGACAAGGCCTACGTGGAAGGCATCACCAATCTCTCCGCGGCCGACATCAAATACGCCGAACAGCTGGGCTACCGCATCAAGCTGCTGGGCATCACCAAGCGCGCCGAAAAGGGCGTGGAGCTGCGCGTGCACCCCAGCCTAGTGCCCTCCAAGCGCCTGATCGCCAATGTGGAAGGCGCCATGAACGCCGTGGTGGTGCAAGCCGATGCCGTGGGCACCACGCTGTATTACGGCAAGGGCGCGGGCAGCGAGCCCACTGCCAGCGCCGTGATTGCCGACCTGGTGGACATCGCCCGCCTGCACACCGCCGACCCCGAGCACCGCGTGCCGCACCTGGCCTTCCAGGCCAACACGCTGTCGGACGCGATGGACCAGCTTCCCGTGCTGCCCATGAGCGAGATCGTCACCAGCTACTACCTGCGCCTGCGTGTGGCCGACCAGGCCGGCGTGTTGGCCAAGGTGACCGGCCTGCTGGCTGAGGCGGGTGTGAGCATCGACGCGGTGCTGCAGCGCGAGGCCGATGAAGTGGGCGGCGAAGGCTCCACTCAAACGGACCTGATCATCCTCACGCACGACACCCGCGAAGGCACCATGGACGCCGTCATCGCCCAGATGCAGGCCCTGCCCACGGTGCTCGCGCCCATCACGCGCATCCGCAAGGAGGAACTGAACTGATGCTGTACATCTCCACCCGCGGCCACGCCGACCGCAAGCGTTTTTGCGACATCCTGCTCGAAGGCCTTGCGCCCGACGGCGGTCTGTACCTGCCAGAGCAATACCCCAAGGTCAGCGATGCCATGCTCACCCGCCTGCGCAAGGCGTACCACGAGCAAGGCTACGCCGAGCTGGCCTTCCAGATCCTGTCGCTGTACATCGACGACATTCCTGCCGACGACCTCAAGGCCCTGTGCGCCAAGACGTACACCGCCGAAGTGTTCGGCACGGGCGAGATCGTGCCGCTGCGCCACCTGGAAGATGGCCTGTGGCTTGAAGCCCTGTCCAACGGCCCCACGCTAGCCTTCAAGGACATGGCCATGCAGTTGCTGGGCAACTTGTTCGAGTACGAACTGGGGCGCCGCGGCGAAGAACTCAACATCCTGGGCGCCACGAGCGGCGACACCGGCAGCGCTGCCGAATACGCCATGCGGGGCAAGAAGGGCATTCGCGTCTTCATGACCAGCCCACACGGCCGCATGAGCGCGTTCCAGCAAGCGCAGATGTTCAGCCTGCAGGACGAGAACATCCACAACATTGCCATCGAAGGCGTGTTCGACGACTGCCAGGACATCGTCAAGGCCGTGAGCAACGACCTGGCTTTCAAGCGCAAATACAAGATCGGCACCGTCAACTCCATCAACTGGGCGCGTTTGCTGGCACAGGTGGTGTACTACTTCGCGGGCTACATCCAGGCCACCGAGACCAACCACCAGAAGGTCAGCTTCACGGTGCCCTCGGGCAACTTTGGCAATGTCTGCGCAGGCCATGTGGCGCGCATGATGGGCCTGCCGATTGACAAGCTGGTGGTGGCCACCAACGAGAACGACGTGCTCGACGAGTTCTTTCGCACCGGCGCCTACCGCGTGCGCGCTGCGGCCGACACGCACGAGACCTCAAGCCCCTCGATGGACATCAGCAAGGCCAGTAATTTCGAGCGCTTCATCTTCGACCTGCTGGGCCGCAACGGCCAGCGCACGAACGCGTTGTTTGCCAAAGCGCTGCCCGCTTATGGCCGATTCGATTTGAGTGCCGAGCCTCTGTTTGCCGAGGCGGCGACCAAGTACGGCTTTGAAAGCGGCAAGAGCACCCACGCCGACCGCCTGGCCACCATCAAGGACAACTTCGAGCGCCACGGCGTCACCATCGACACCCACACCGCCGACGGCGTGAAGGTGGCGCGCGAGCACCACCAGGACGCCAGCGTGCCGATGATCGTGCTGGAAACCGCGCTGCCCATCAAGTTCGCCGAGACCATCATCGAAGCCCTGGGCCAAGCGCCCGAGCGGCCCGAAAAGTTTGCCGGCATCGAAGACCTGCCCAAGCGTGTGCACGTGATGCCTGCCAACGTGCAGTTGGTCAAGCAATACATCGAGCGCCACTGCGCGCCCACCCTGTAAAACGGGGGGCGTGGTCCACACCGCTTTGGCCGCTGCGTGCGCAGCGCCAGGCGAGCTGTGGAGTTACCGGGTTTGAATGAAAAATGCCCCTGGCGCTTATCAGGTAAGCGCTGGCAGCTATAAATAGCATAGCTATCCAAGGAGCAATGGATGAAAGTTGTAGGTTTTGCCGGCTTTTCCGGCAGTGGCAAGACCACGCTGGTCGAGCAGCTGATCCCGGAGCTGCGGCTTCGGGGGCTGCGCGTGTCGGTGGTCAAGCATGCCCACCATCGTTTCGACATCGATCATCCTGGCAAAGACACGTACCGCCATCGCGAGGCGGGTGCGTTTGAAGTGGTGGCAGCCTCCGACAAGCGCCTGATGCTGGTCCGCGAGTTCGAACAACCCGCCACTTTGAGCGTGCACCACCTCCTGGCCGAGCTGTACCAGGGCGTGGACTGGGTGCTGGTGGAAGGCTTCAAGGACAGCGACCTGCTCAAGGTGGAGGTGTGGCGGTTGCCCGAGCCCGGCCAGGTGGCCAAACCAGTGCGCTACCCGGACGATGATTTTGTGGTGGCTGTGGCCACCGATGCCCCGGAAGGCCTGCCCACGGCCACGCAGCTGCCGGTACTGGATCTGAACGCGCCCTCCCAGGTGGTGGACTGGCTGCTCCAGTATCAGCACCGTTTTGAATACGACTGGGAACTGCACGGAGGGCTGTTGCCATGCGCCCCCCAATGAAACCCCTGAAGCCGCTGGACGAGGCGCTGGCCGACCTGCTGGCCAAGGCCACGCCGTTGCCGGGCACGGATGCCGTGACCACGTTCGATGCGGACGGCCGCGTGCTGGCGCAAAACTGCGTCTCCGCCCTGCAGGTGCCCCCCAACGACAACAGTTCGATGGACGGCTACGCCGTGCGCTGCGCCGATGTGGTCGAAGCGGGCGCGGTGCTGCCCGTGTCGCAGCGCATTGCCGCCGGCAGTGCGGGTGGCCCGCTGCTGCCGGGCACTGCGGCCCGCATCTTCACCGGTGCGCCGGTGCCTCCAGGCGCCGATGCCATCCTGATGCAGGAAGACTGCGAAGCCCTCGCCGCCAGTGCCACCGCAGGGGATGGCCTGGGCGAGGTGCGCATCAACGCCGTGCCCAAGCCGGGCCAGTGGATCCGCCGCGCTGGCGAAGACATCACCCGCGGTGCCGTGGTGCTGTCGGCCGGCACCCGTCTGACCCCGGCCGAGCTGGGTCTGGCCGCCAGCATTGGCTTGCACCAGTTGCCGGTGGCGCGCCGCCCGCGTGTGGCGCTGTTCTCTACGGGCGACGAGCTCGTGATGCCCGGCGAGGTGCCGCCCGAGCAGATGCGCCCTGGCGCCATCTACAACAGCAACCGTTTCTTTTTGAGCGCCATGCTGCTGCGCCTGGGCTGCGAGGTGACCGACTTTGGCATCGTGCCCGACCGGCGCGACGCCACCATCGACGCCCTGCGCGACGCCAGTGCCGCCCACGACCTGATCCTGACCAGCGGCGGTGTGAGCGTGGGCGAGGAAGACCACATCAAGCCTGCGGTGGAGACGCTGGGCACGCTGGACCTTTGGCAGATCGCCATGAAGCCCGGCAAACCTTTTGCCTACGGCCAGATCCCGCGCCAAGGGGGCGAAGACGGCGGCGCCGCGCATTTCATGGGCTTGCCGGGCAACCCCGTGTCGAGCTTTCTGACCTTTGCCTTGCTGGTGCGTCCGTTTGTGCTGCGGTTGCAAGGGGTCGAAGATGTTGCTCCTCAATCCATAGCTGCTCGCGCTGATTTCACCTGGGCAAAGGCCGATAAACGCCGCGAATTTTTGCGCGTGCGGCACAACGCGACGGGCGGGCTGGACTTGTTCAACAACCAGAGTTCGGGTGTGCTCACATCGGCCGCCTGGGGCGACGGCGTGGTGGACAACGCGGCGGGTCAGACGATTGCGCCCGGCGATACGGTGCGGTTCATCTCCTTTGCCGAGTTGTTGTCATGAGAAATCACCCCCACGCTCTCGACTGTGTGTGGTCGCTGCCGCCCGAGGGCGCCGCTTTTCATCTTGGGGTGGCCCGGCGATGAAAAAGATCACCGTGCGCTATTTCGCCTCCATCCGCGAGGCCATCGGGCAAGGCAGCGAGGCGGTCGAGACCTCTGCGGCCACGCTGGGGGCCCTGCGGGATGAACTCATCGCCCGTGGCGGTGCGCACGCCAGCAGTCTGGCACGGGGCCGGGCGGTGCGCATGGCGCTCAACCAGACCTTGAGCGATGAATCTGCCACCTTGGCCGATGGGGTCGAGGTGGCGTTTTTCCCCCCGGTTACGGGCGGCTGACGTCAGGAAGCGCCAACAGGCGCTGTTCCAACGCGGCCGAGGCCGGCATCATCGGCGCGCGCAGTTCATTGCGCATCCAGCCCGCGTGCGCCAGCACGGCCTTCAGCGGCGCGGGGTTGGGTTCGGCAAAACAGGCCTCCACCCAGGGCAACAAGGTCTGCCACACGCGGCGGGCCTCGGGCAAGTTGCCCGCACGCAGCAGCTCCACCAGCTGGATGAAACGCGGCGCCTGCCAGTGTGCGCTGGCGGCAATGGCGCCTTGGCCGCCGAGGGCCAAGGTTGCAAACATCTGCGCATCTTCGCCCGCCAGCACTGCCAGACGTCCGTCCGCGATCAGCGCCTGGGTCTTGGCCGGGTTGCCGCCACAGTCCTTGATGGCGCGGATGCGTGGGTGCCCGGCCAATGCCAGCAGGGTGCTGGTGTCCAGCGTGGCACCCGTGCGGTAAGGGATGTCGTAGACGATCAGCGGCACCGCGCTGGCATCGGCCAGGGTGCGAAACCACAACAACAGCCCGTCCTGGGACGGTCGAATGTAGTGCGGCGCAGGCACCAGCAGCCCGGCCAAAGGGTACTGCGCCAGGGTCTGCACCCATTCCACCGTCTGTCCCAGGTGGTAGCCCGACAGGCCCATCACCACAGGACGGCCCTGTGCAGCGGCCAGCACGGTTTCGAGCACGGCCAGTTGCTCGGCCTTGTCGAGCGCGGCAGCTTCGCCGGTGGAACCGCAGGCCACAAACCCGGCCACCCCGGCCCTTGCCAGCGCGGTGGTCAGTGCGGCAAGGGCCGGGTGGTCGACAGCACCGTCCTTGAACGGGGTGACGAGGGGAATCCAGAGCCCGTTGAAAACCGTGTCAATGGCCGGGCTGGCGGGCTGCGAGAGGGTAGAAAGCATGCGAAACACTCCAAGGGGTTCGACCGATAGGAAGAACCGTCCAGAGTGCGCGCGCGAAATGCCAGGAATCAAAAAAAAGGGATTTTGTGCCAAGGGTTCCGTCGCTCATCCGGGACGGAACCACGCAGCTCCGGTCAGATGAGCTGGGGTTTTTTGGCTTTGGCGGCCACAAATGCCATTGCCGCTGTTAAAGCAGCAACGGAGGCAAAGTGTGTTTGGGCAGCCATGGGGCGCGAGTATAGCGAAGGCGATGGGAGCGCTGTTCAGGTGCTGGCGCTGGTAGGGGGCGCAGCAGCCAGCTCCGGGCAGGGCCAGTTCAGCAGCTCGGCCAGGCGGGTGGTGATCCAGGTCGCTTCGGGCACCGACACCCCCGACTCGGCCGTGCACAGGCCTGCATGGATGCGCCGCAGGATTTCTGCCTCAGACGGCGCCTGCACGTGGTACAGCGTCTGCGCATGCTCCACCAAGTGACCAGCCAGGTCTTCGCACAGCTCGTAGCGGGTGCGTACTTCGTTCGCGTTGGCGGTGAGCCGGCCGCGGACATCGCAATACACCGCCATGAAGGAAGGTGGCACATGGATCTGGTTGTCATCGTACATAAGGTTTTGATCGGTGTCAGCGACGCGTCTGCGTCAGCGCTCCGCGTTCAGCGGCCTGGGCGGTTTCGGCGAACCAGCCCAGCATGTGATGCAGCCAATGGCGCAAGTCGGCTTCGAAGCGGGGCGTCAGTGCCACCAGGCCGCGCCGCGCGTCCTGTGTGAGCAGGCCCTCGGCCGTGGCGTCGTTGACCAGATTGCGCACGTGTGAATGCGAAAACCCCAGCCGCTCGGCCAGCTCCTGCGCGCGCAGCGGAAACAACGGGGCAGCGCCGCCGCGCAGGCCGGCTGCCGCGGCGCGGCAGTGCTCGCGCAGCAGCAGCATGGCCACGCGACCGCCACCTTCGCGCTGGTCGAACCAGTCCCAGCCGCCAAAGCGGCCGCGGTGTGCGGCCAGGTGGTCAAGAATCGTGTCGGCCCGGCACAGAAAAAACGCGAAGTAGTCGGCATCAGTCCCCATTCGCGCCGCGTGGCCGTTGGTGAGCACGCCCAGGGCCTCGGCGCACTGCAGGTGGTGGACCACCCAGGTGCGCAGCCCGTCCAGCAGCCGTGGGCCGGGTACCAGGTAGCGCACGCGGCGGTCCGCCGCGTCGGGCTCGGCGCTGACCATGCCGGCCAGCCGCAGCACCGCAAAGAACGTGGCCAGTGTGCGGCCGCCGCTGCCCGCCTGGCGCTGCAGCAGGGCCAGGGTAGGGCGGGGAGCGCCTTCGCGCTGCCACTGAAAGTGCTGTATCACCAGCCGCCCAGCGGCATGCGATTGCAGCGCGCGCCCGAATATCTTGTTGATGAGCCGCTCGTTCCAGTGCAGCCGCAAAATGCCGTGGCAGTAGGCCTCCACGGCCTCGGTGTAGGCGTCGGGGGCCTGCGACTCCAGCGGGTGGAACGATTCCTCGAAATCCATGGGCCGGTGCGCTGCGGTGGATCAGTCGGGCGTAAAGAGCCGCTCGAAACGCGCCTGGTCCGCCGCCAGTTCAAACGTCACGACCTGCCCCATCTTCATGTCTGCCAGACGGCACGCTGCATACAGCGTGGTCTGGCCGGCCAGCTCCATCACTTCGAGGTCAATGATGGCGTACGGGTATGGCACGAACACTTGGTGCGCAAAGACCTCCTTGGTCGTGTTGCGCGGCGAGGGGTAGAGCTTGTACAGCTCGGTCTGAATCGTCTGGGTGGCCATGGGCGGGTGCTGGGAAAAGGCGTGCTGCACGCTGCAGAGAGGGTACAGTGCTGCCGGATTGGATCGCATCGTACAGACAAAGCTTTTTGCCCCTTCGTTCTATGGCACGCAACTCCAAAAACAAAAGTGAATGGCCAACCAAGGTGCTGGCCCTGGTGCGGGGCGGCAACATTCCGGCCGCCGTCGCGCAGATCAAGGTGGCGCCCACAGTGGGCGACATCACGCGCCTGCAGGCCCTGCTAGACGATTTGCCTTCCACGCCCGCCATGGTGCAGTTGAACAAGGTGGTGGAAGAAGAGCGCGCGTTGCTCGCCGCGCCGCGCTTGCACCGTGCCCCTTGACCGTTTTGCATTCCGCCTTCTTTCGTCACCGCCATGACTTTGCCCCGCGTTTCCATTCAGACCGAGGACTTTGACCTTTCCGCCGAAGTCGCCGCCCTGCGCCGCGACAACAAGGGCGTGGGCGCCGTGTGCAGCTTTGTCGGCACCGTGCGCGACCGCAACGAAGGCGACGCGGTCTCCTCCATGGAGCTGGAGCACTACCCCGGCATGACCGAAAAGTCCATCGAAGCCATGGTGGACGAGGCGCTCGCCCGCTTCGACATTTTCGGTGCGCGAGTGATCCACCGCGTGGGCCTGCTGCAGCCACTGGACCAGATCGTGCTGGTGGCGGTGACCAGCGCGCACCGGGGCCAGAGCTTTCAGGCCTGCGAGTTCTTGATGGATTACCTCAAGACTCAGGCGCCGTTCTGGAAGAAGGAAGAAACCCCGCAGGGCGCGCGCTGGGTGGATGCGCGGGTGAGCGACGATGCGGCGCTCGCGCGCTGGGGCATTGTGGCGGGCAACGCTGCCTGAGCGGGTGCGCTGTGCGTTGGGTCTCTGCTGTGTGTGCAGAGCAACGTGCAGATGCATGCAAAGTTTGGACTGGGTGAGAGCCAGAAGTTTGTCGATACTGCGCGTTTTGTTTCATCCTCCTGCCTCGCAAGGGGCTTGCAAAAGGTTATGCAACTTTTCGCACTGCAGTGGCGCATTCTGGGTTTGCGACGCTGGCCTTTCTTTCTCACTTACCGTCGGTGGCTGGGTCTGAGTTGCCTGGTGTGGCTCCTGTGGGGCGGTATCGCGCCAACTGCGGTATGGGCACAGGCAGGGGTTTGGAGTACTGAACCCAACTACCGTCTGGGTATCCCCAGAACCGAGCACGCGACCGCATTGTTCGGGGGCAACTTCACGTGGCAGGTCCTGATGGTGACTGGAGGGATCGGTAACGGGAACACAGGCACACTATCTTCTGCAGAGTTTTTCAGCGACAGTGGCCTCCCTTATGGCTCTGGGCAGATGGGTGAGAGGCGACAGCGGCATACAGCCACCGGCGTGCCGCCTTACGCATTCTTTTCTCCAAACCGTGTACTGATCGCTGGTGGCTTCTCGGCGACGGCAGGTACCGTGGTGGCTTCTGCCGAATTTCTAGAGCTTGACCCGTTGGGGGGAGTGCGGAGCGCGCCCGCGCCTTCTATGCAAGTGCCTCGGATTCGCCACACGGCGACCCCATTCCCGGACGGGGAGGTGTTGGTAGTGGGGGGCAACTTGACAGAGGGTGAGGGCGAAATTTTTCTTGTTCCTAACAACCCTAATACACAATCCTTCCACTACTGGTCCCCGACCCGGCCGGTTCAGGTTCGCAGGGAGCAGCACACCGCCGTTCTCCTGCCCTCTGGCAAAGTGCTGGTAGCTGGCGGCCTTACGCTCCGTGGTGCAACGGCTTCTGTGGAGCTGTTCGATCGTATGACCAATGCCTGGTCGTCCGCGCGATCCATGGGGGTTGCCCGCTACGGGCACACCGCGACGCTACTGTCATCTGGACAGGTGTTGGTGGTTGGAGGGCAAGACACGGCAGGAACGTCCCTCAACTCTGCAGAGCTGTACGACCCCGGAACAGACACGTGGATCCCTGTGGGCTCTATGGCGTCTGCGCGTTATCGCCACACGGCAAGCTTGTTGCCAACGGGCGAGGTGCTTGTGGCGGGCGGCTATTCGGGCCTGGTAGTCGACAGTGCAGAACGTTTCGATCCCTTCACCAGAACCTGGCAATTGGATGCATCCATGCCGGAGGCGCGAGCCAGTCATACGGCCACTTCGATGGCTAGTGGCCAGGTGCTCCTGGTGGGTGGGGAGGGTAACGGCGGTGCCCTGTCCAGTGCCGTGAGCTACCGTTATCAGCGGCCTCTGTGGGCGGATGCACAGGATCAGAGAACTGCGCGGGGCGATCAGAAAGCCGTGTTGCTTGCGTCCGGCAAAGTGCTGTCGACTGGTGGAGTGGATGCTGCCGGGCCAGTCGCCACGGCCGAGCTTTACGACCCAGCACTCAACAGCTGGACGGATGCCTCGTCCATGGGCGCGCCGCGCCATCGGCACACCATTACGCTGCTGACATCTGGCAAGGTGTTGGTGGCTGGCGGCACCGCGTCCCGCTCTGCGGAGGTCTACGACCCCGCGACCGACACCTGGACAACCACCCCGGATATGGGTGTTGTCCGTGAACGGCCTTCTGCCACATTGCTCGACGACGGCCGTGTGCTGGTGCTGGGTGGTGAGGGGGCGGCGGCGGACTCTGCTGAAATCTACGACCCCGCTCTCAATACCTGGACGATGGCTGCCCCGCCGGGGCGCCCCTTCTCCGGGCATTCTGCCGTGCTGCTGGCTTCCGGCAAGGTGCTGGTCTTGGGTGGGGACACTGGCAGTGTCCGTCAGGCCTCGCAGCTTTACGACCCTGTGACCGATAGCTGGAGTGACCAAGGGCAGATCAGCATGCGGCAGGCCACCCTCACGAAGCTGCGCTCCGGCGTGGTGTTGGCGGTAGGCGGCTATCACGCCGGTCAAGCCCTGAGCGATGCCTATCTTTACTATCCGCAATGGGGATGGCGCCGCACCGCTGATCTGCCGCAGCCTCGGGCGCGGCACGCAGCCGTGCTGCTCGATGATGGTCGCGTTCTTATTGCCGGCGGAGATGGTGCGATGTCCGGTGCGCCTGTGTCGAACCCGTATGACAGCGCGCTGGTCTTTGATGAATCCAGATTCGCCTGGACCGAGGTGACGAGCTTGCGCACCGCGCGTTCCGAACTTGGGTTGGTGTTGCTGCCCTCGGGCCGTGCGCTGGGGGTGGGGGGTACGGTCGGAAGCAACCAGTACACCGCCGAGGTGGACCAATTCGAGCAGCGGTTTGCGGTCACGCCAGCTTGGCGCGAAGGTGGAGATATGTCACCAGCACTGCCAGTGAGTGCGCTGAGGGGAGAACGTGTCTCTTTGACAGTGCGGTCCAACCCAGGCTACGCGGTAGCGTCTGTTCAGGGCTGCGGCGGTACCCTGGTGGGCACGGTGTACACCACCGGCCCCATCACCGCCCATTGCAACGTGACCGCCAGTTTTGCGGCCGTGCTCACGGTCACTGCGGTGGCCGGGACCGGGGGCAGCATCACCCCGAGCGGTGCGCAGGTGGTTTCCGCAGGAGATTCCATCCGTTTCACCGTGATGCCCCAAGCGGGCTATCAAATTGCATCCGTTGCCGGTTGTGGCGGCACGCGCGATCAGAACGAGTACACCATCAGTGCGGTTACGCAGAGCTGCACCGTCACAGCGGCTTTCACGCCCATCCTTCACGCCGTGACGGCTGCGGCCCTGTCTGGCGGTAGCATCAGCCCCGCCGGGATGGTCAATGTGGCCGAAGGCCAGGTGAGCAGCTTCACCATCACCCCTGCAACGGGCTACCGCATTGCCGCCGCCACGGGCTGCGGCGGCACCTTGGCCGGTAGCACATTCACCACGGCCGCAGTGATGGGCGCATGCAGTGTGCAAGCCCGCTTTGAAACCTTGCCTGTGGACACCACCACCGGCTCTGGCCCGGTCACCGTCGGCATCGTTGATGGCAGTGCGGGCTGTCGGCTCGACCTGGCTGCCACCGGCCCCGTGGCAGCACCTGCGCCGTACCCCGGCGCTGGCACGCTGCAGCATGGGGCCTTCCGCTTGCGCCTCATCAACTGCCAGCCAGGCGAGACGGTGCGCGTGGCCGTCACTTTCCCCAGCCTCGTGGGCCTCACGGTCAAGAAGCACGGCCCTACGCCCGCCAACCCCACAGCCAGCCGCTACTACGACCCGGCCAACCTGCAGATCAACGGGAACACCGCCATGTACGACGTGACGGATGGTGGGCTGGGCGACGACAGCTTTGGCGCGCTGGACGGCATCATCAATGACCCGGTGGTCGCCGTGCCGCTGGCTGCGCCGGGCGGGGCAGTGGGCATTCCCACGCTGTCGGGTGCGGGGCTTGCCGGGCTTTCGCTGCTGCTGGCAGCCGGTGCGGCGTGGCAGCACCGGCGCCGCAGGGCGCTTGGCGAAAGAGCGGTTTAGGTAAAAATGGGCTCTAGCGCTTATCTGGTAAGCGCTAGAAGCTATCAAATTGATAGCTTTGAGGGCCGAGGCCTTGCCGCGAGCCTGTGGATAAGGTGATCTGCATCAGCTTGAAAACCACAGCCCCCGCCTCACATGAGACGCAATCGGAGGACATTGACCCATGCGTCTCGACAAATTCACCACTAAGTTCCAAGAAGCCCTGAGCGATGCGCAAAGCATCGCGCTGGGCCATGACAACGCGTACATCGAACCCGTGCACGTGCTGCTGGCCATGCTCCAGCAGGACGATGGCCCCAAGGCCTTGCTGCAACGCGCGGGCGCCAATGTGCCCGGCCTGACCACCGCGGCCGAAGGCGCCATCAAGCGCCTGCCGCAGGTACAAGGGCACGACCAAGTGCAGGGCGGCCCCGAGCTGGGCCGCGTGCTGCAGGCTACCGAGAAAGAAGCGATCAAGCGCGGCGACCAGTTCATCGCCAGCGAACTTTTCTTGCTGGCGCTCACTGACAGCAAGGGCGATGCCGCCCAGATTGCCAAAGACAACGGCCTCACGCGCAAGAGCCTGGAGGCTGCCATCAACGCCGTGCGTGGCGGCCAAAAAGTAGACAACGCTGAGGCCGAAGGGCAGCGCGGCGCGCTGGCCAAATACTGCATGGACCTGACCGAGCGCGCCCGCGCCGGCAAGCTGGACCCCGTGATCGGCCGCGACGACGAGATCCGCCGCGCCATTCAGGTGCTGCAGCGGCGCAGCAAAAACAACCCGGTGCTGATCGGCGAGCCTGGGGTGGGCAAGACAGCCATCGTCGAGGGGCTGGCCCAGCGCATCATTGCAGGTGAGGTGCCAGAGTCGCTCAAGAACAAGCGCGTGCTGAGCCTGGACATGGCCGCGTTGCTCGCAGGCGCCAAGTACCGCGGCGAATTTGAAGAGCGCCTGAAGGCCGTGCTCAACGAGCTGGCCAAGGACGAAGGCCAGACCATCGTTTTCATTGACGAACTGCACACCATGGTGGGAGCCGGCAAGGCCGAGGGCGCGATGGATGCGGGCAACATGCTCAAGCCCGCGCTCGCGCGCGGCGAGCTGCACTGCGTGGGCGCGACCACGCTCGACGAATACCGCAAGTACATCGAGAAGGACGCCGCGCTGGAGCGGCGCTTCCAGAAGATCCTGGTGGGCGAGCCCAGTGTGGAGGCGACCATTGCCATCCTGCGAGGCCTGCAAGAGCGCTATGAGCTGCACCACGGCGTGGACATTACCGACCCGGCCATCGTGGCTGCGGCCGAGCTGAGTAACCGCTACATTACCGACCGCTTTCTGCCCGACAAGGCCATCGACCTGATCGACGAGGCTGCGGCCAAGATCAAGATCGAGATCGACTCCAAGCCCGAGGCCATCGACAAGCTCGACCGCCGCCTGATCCAGCTGCAGATCGAGCGTGAAGCGGTGAAAAAGGAGAAGGACGAGGCATCTCAAAAGCGGCTCACGCTGCTGGAGGAAGAGATCGTTCGGCTGCAAAAAGAAATTGCCGACCTGGAAGACATCTGGACCGCTGAGAAGGCGCAGGCCCAGGGCAGCCAGCAGGTGCGTGAGCAGGTCGAAAAGGTGAAGCTGCAGATCGAAGAACTCAAGCGCAAGGGCGACTTCAACAAGGTGGCCGAGTTGCAGTACGGCAAGCTGCCCGACCTGGAGCGCCAGCTGAAAGAAGCCCAGGCCAAGGAAGAGGGTAAGGACGGCACGGCCACCCCCAACCGCCTGTTGCGCACGCAGGTGGGCGCCGAAGAGATTGCCGAGGTGGTGAGCCGCGCCACGGGCATTCCCGTGTCCAAGATGATGCAGGGCGAGAAGGACAAGCTGCTGCAGATGGAAGACAAGCTGCACCAGCGCGTGGTGGGCCAGGACGAAGCGATTGCCGCTGTGGCCAACGCCATCCGCCGCTCGCGCTCGGGCTTGTCAGACCCGAACCGCCCGACGGGCTCGTTCCTGTTCCTGGGCCCGACGGGCGTGGGCAAGACCGAGCTGTGCAAGGCGCTGGCGGGCTTCTTGTTTGACAGCGAAGACCACCTGGTGCGCATCGACATGAGCGAGTTCATGGAGAAGCATTCCGTGGCCCGCCTGATCGGCGCGCCGCCCGGCTACGTGGGTTACGAGGAGGGCGGCTACCTGACGGAAGCCGTGCGCCGCAAGCCCTACAGCGTGCTGCTGCTCGACGAGGTCGAGAAGGCCCACCCCGACGTGTTCAACGTGCTGCTGCAGGTGCTGGACGACGGCCGCCTGACCGATGGCCAGGGCCGCACGGTGGACTTCAAGAACACGGTGATCGTGATGACGAGCAACATTGGCTCGCACCTGATCCAGAGCATGGTCGGCCAGGACTCGCAAGACATCAAGGACGCGGTGTGGGGAGAACTCAAGAACCACTTCCGCCCTGAGTTTTTGAACCGCATTGACGAGACGGTGGTGTTCCACGGACTGGATGCCCAGCACATTGCGGCCATTGCCAAGATCCAGCTGGCGCAACTGCAAAACCGCCTGGCGCGGATGGATTTGGAATTGCAGGTGTCCGACGCGGCCTTGGCAGAATTGGCCAAGGTGGGTTTTGACCCGGTGTTTGGGGCGCGGCCACTGAAGCGTGCCATCCAGCAGCGCATTGAGAACCCGCTGTCCAAGCTGCTGCTGGAGGGCCGCTTCCCGCCCAAGAGCGTGATTCCGGTGTCTGTGAACCCGGTGCTGGAGCCCGGCGTATTCCAGTTTGGAGTGTCCGAGCGCAGTTGAGCCGGATGGGGCAAGGGCCAAACCCTTGCCCCAAGTTGTGAAGGAGAGGTGTCGTTTGAATGATTTTGTTGCGGGTGTTGTCCGCCTGCTGCTGAAGGCCGTGGTCATTGCCATGGGTCTGGTGCTGTTTGCCAGCCTGCTGGTGGCGGTGATGGTGCTGGCGCTGGTGTGGATGCTGCGTGCTGGCTGGGCGCGCCTCACGGGCCGCCCGGTCACGCCCTGGGTGATGCGCATGGACCCGCGCTCAGGCTTTAACACCGTGTTCCGTTCCACTGAGCGTTGGTCTTACGGCGCGCGGGGCCGGGCTGCGGCGGCGGATGCAGACGCGGGCGAAGGGGCTGCTGCCCAGCGCCGTACTGGCGTGTTGCCCCGCGCGGGTGAGGTGACGGATGTGGAGGCGCGCGAGGTTCGCTGAACCTGCGCGCCAGCTGCGGCGAATCCCGCTGAGCGACTGTGATCAGCCCCTGCTTTTTCTGTGACGCGCCTGTGGGGGTGTCTTCTATGATCCTTCCATGACACCTGCCGATATCCACGCCCATTTCGATCTTCAACGCCAGGCCAGCCGCGCGCAGGTGGATGTTCCGCTGCTGGTGCGCCGCGAGCGGCTCCTGCGCCTTCGCAAAATGCTGGACGAGCATGGCCCTGTGCTGGCCGCGGCAGTGCAGGCCGATTTCGGCATGCGCTCCCCCCGCCTGACCGAGGTGGCGGATTTTTTTGTGCTGCGCACCTTGTTGTCGCACACACTGCGCCATCTGGGCCGGTGGATGAAGCAGCGCCGTGTGCGCACCCCCATTTATCTTCAGCCTGCCCATGCCTTCATTCAACGCCAGCCGCTGGGTGTGGTGGGCGTGATCGCACCGTGGAACTACCCTGTGCAGCTGGCGTTGGCGCCTGCCATCACGGCGCTGGCTGCGGGCAACCGCGTGATGCTCAAACCCAGCGAGCTCACGCCACACACTTCCGCGCAGTTGGCGGCACTGGTGGCGCAGTTTTTTACCCCCGATGAATTTTGCGTGGTGCAGGGCGATGCCAACCTGTCGGCGCTGTTTGCCTCGCTGCCGTTCGATCATCTGGTGTTCACCGGCTCCACTGCGGTGGGGCGCAAGGTGGCGCAGGCGGCGGCGCAGCACCTCACACCCACTACGCTGGAGCTGGGCGGCAAGTCGCCTTGCATCATTGACGGCCACTGCGACATGCAGGACGCAGCGCTCAAGATCGCGCACGGCAAGCTGTTGAATGCGGGCCAGACCTGCATTGCCCCCGACTACGTGCTGCTGCCCCGCGGCCGCGAGGCCGAATTCACACAGGCGTACCGGGCGGCGGTGCAGCGGCTGTTCCCCACGCTGGAGGGCAACGGTGACTATGCCTCCATCATCACCCCGCGCCACCACGCGCGGCTGCGCACGATGCTGCAGCAGGCGCAGACGCAGGGCGCTGAAGTGCAGGTCATCGACCCCGCAGCGGGCAAGCCGCCTGTCCACACCACAGGCACCCTGGGCGATGGCGCCAGCCGCCAGATGCTGCCCACACTGGTGTTTGGCGCCACGTTGCAAATGCAGCTGATGCAGGAGGAAATCTTTGGCCCCATCCTGCCGGTGATCTCGTACGAGCGGCTGGACGATGCCATTGCGCACATCAACACCGGCCCGCGGCCACTGGCGCTGTATTGGTTCGGCCAGAGCGAGGCCGTGCGCGACGATGTGCTGCGCCGCACGGTGAGCGGTGGCGTGACGGTGAACGACACGCTGATGCACATTGCCCACGACAACCTGCCTTTTGGCGGGGTGGGCGATAGCGGTTGGGGCGCCTACCACGGTGAGCAGGGCTTCCTGCGGTTTTGCCACCAGAAGTCGGTGCTGGTGCAGTCGCGCTGGGCGATGGGCTCGCTGTTCTATCCGCCCTATGGCGCGCGGTTTGACCAGGTCATGGCGCTGCTGCGGCGCTGGCTGTAGGGGTTGCTGCTTCGCCGACGTGCAGGTCTTGGTGACCGTCGTGCGTTGCATCCGACGGCTCGGTCAGGGGCTGCGTCACCAGTTGCACCATGGCATCGCGCAGCTGGCCTGTGGACACCGGTTTGTGCAGCAGCATGGCCGAGGTCGATTGCGCATCGCGCAGCCGCTGGGGCGATGTATCACCCGTCATGATGATCGCTGGAACGTTGGTGCCCAAGTAGGCACGAAGGGCCTCCAGCACCTGCTTTCCGGTTTCTTCGTGCCGCAAGCGGAAGTCCGTGATGATGAGGTCTGGCGTCAGATCGTCCAGGCAGTCCAATGCTTCGGCGCTGGACTCGGCCGTGATGCAGTGGCAGCCCCAGCTTTGCAGCAATGACTGCATGCCCAGGCGCACCGCCTCATCGTCGTCGATGGCCAGTACCTTGAGGCCCACCAGACAGCGCGCGTCCAGAGCGGGCGGCGTGTCATCCTCCAGCGCACCTTGCCAGCGGTCCAGCCAGAGCCGGAACACGGTGCCGCGGCCGGGCTGTGAGCGCAGCTCCACCGATGTCTTCATCTCGCGCGCCAGCCGCTGTACGATGGCCAGGCCCAGGCCCAGCCCCTTGCGGCGGTCGCGCTCGGGGTTGCCAAGCTGGTGGAACTCTCGAAAGATGTCATCCCACTGGTGCTGGGGGATGCCCGCACCCGTGTCCCACACTTCCAGCGCCAGCCGCCGGCCGCGGGTGCGGCAGGCAATCAGCACCCCGCCGCGCGTGGTGTAGCGCAGGGCGTTGGAGATGAAGTTGTGCATGACCAGGCCCACCAGCGAGCGATCGGCATGCGCGGCCGCCGAGGTCTCACGGGTGCGGTAGACCAACTTGGCCGAGTCGGCCTGCACACCGAACTCCTGCTCCAGCGCCGTGAGCAAAGGCTGCACGGCAAACGGCTCCGGGCGCACCTTGACCACGCCAGCCTCCAGCCGGGAGTAGTCGAGCAGTGTGGTGAGCATCTCGGCCGCCGCACCCGACGCCGCGTGGGCGTGCCGCAGCACCGTGAGCTGGTGGTCGTTGAGCGGGCTGCGCTGCAGCGACTCCAGAAACAGGCCCATGGCATGCAGGGGCTGGCGCAGGTCGTGGCTGGCAGCGGCCAGAAAACGGGATTTGTCGCGGTCGGCACGCTCGGCCGCTTCCTGTGCGGCCAATGCGCGCTGCGACTGGGCGCGCAATTCGCTCACCAAGCGCTCGTTCTCCAGCTTCAGGGCAATGCTGCGTCGTGTGGCGCGGTCGGCAGTGCGGGCCTGCAGGCTGGTCAGGGCGTAGTAAACGCTGGTGAGGAAAAGGGCCGGCCACATCACCTCGCTGGCCGCCAACACCAGCGCTGCCATGACCCCGCCGATGGCGCAGGTCAGGTAGGTGAGGTAGGCCCGATAGAGCGGGGCGCCCAGCCCCAACGCGCCCGACGACACGGTGCTGATGATGCCGATGGCGTAGATCACGCTGTCGGACGTGCCCCAGTACAGCACCACATAGCCCAAGCTGCCCCAACTGAGGCCCATGGCAGCCATGCAGGCGATGAGTTTGCGCGCCGCTTGCGGTGCAGGGTCGGAAAACGGCGAGATGCTGCGCAGCGTGACATACACCCCCGCTACCACGAGGGTGTGCGTGAGCAGCCACACAGTGACTGCCTGAACATCGGCCACGCGGGCCATGACCCACAAGGTGCCGAGCGCAGTGGCCAGCGAGGCCAGCAGCGTCATCGGAAAGTTCTGGCGCAGCAGGGCGACCTGCTCGCGCAGCACTTCGTCGCGTTCCCACAGGGGCCAGCCCCAGCGCGTGGGTGGTTGTGCGGCGTTGTCCGCCTTGGATGACGCGGGCGCTGGTGCGTCAGAGCGTGTCATGGACCTGTGGGGTAGACAGGCCCAGGCGCTGTGCGGCCAGCAGTGCCGCACTGCGGCTGTTGACACCCAGTTGGGCAAAGATGGCCGCCACGTGCACGCGCACCGTGTTTTCGCTCAGGCCCAAATCGCGGGCGATGACCTTGTTTGGCCTGCCGGTGCACAGCAGCGACAGCACTTCAAGCTGCCGCGTGGTGAGCGAGGGGGTGTCTGCGCCGCGCGGGGTGGCACTGTTGCTGCTGTGGAGGGGGAAACACGGCTTGCCTTGCAGGGCGCAGGTGATGGCTTCAAAAATGTCTGCGGCACTCGCGGACTTGGGCAGGAAACCATCCGCGCCGCGGCCCCGGGCTTCGTGGATGGCGTCGGGCGCCACGCTGGCCGATACCAGCACGATGCGGGCAGACGGGCAGGCCTGGCGCAGCGGGCGCAGGCCGTCCAGCCCACTCATGCCTGGCAACTGGATGTCCAGCAACACCAGGTCGGTGTCCGCAGCCCGCAGGGCGCAGGCCTCTGCGATGGATCCGGCTTCCGCAATCTCGCCCACGGAAGGGTGGTCCTGCACGATCAGGCGCAGCCCGGTGCGGAACAAGGCGTGGTCATCCACAAGCAAAAGGCGAGCACTCATAGACCGGAGTATTGCGCACAACCCAGGTTCGTGGCCTAGTCCATTTGTGCGATGGACGCGGGCTAAGTCACTTTTTAGACTTTCCGTCAAGCATTGAAATGCACCTTTGACAGAAACCTGGAGGGCACACCAATGCGCACACCTGTATTGATGCTGATCCATCCATCTTTCTGAGGGGACTTCCATGACTGCTAATGCCACTGTCCAAAGCACCGCTTCTTCCAACGCTTCAGAGAGCCCGCCAACCCGTCGCAGCACACGCCGCGCTGCCCCGGTAGAGACCGCCGGGGCGGCAACCACGGGGCTCGGTGGCAACACCGTGGCGCACATCGTGGAAGGCAATTGCCCGGATCTTCTGGCCGCAGCAGGCGTGATCATCGAGCACCTGGATGCACAGGCCGGCACCTGGCAGTTTTCGGTCGATGACGGCCAGACCTGGCGGGCCATTCGAACCGATCTCATCAACCGCGCTGGGCATCTGGGCCTGGCGCTGAACCGCGATGCCCGTCTGCGTGTGCTGCCCTTTGGTGGCCACCGCGTGACCGGTGTGCGCATGGCGTTTCACACCGTGCAGCGCAACCATGGCCAAGGCAACGGCAGCTACCGGGCCTACGCGCCCGACGAGCGCGACGATGGCTCACGCACGGTGACGCTGGTTCTCAGCCTGGGGGCTGTGAATGGCACCCCGCCCGAGGTGCATGTGCCACGCCCGCGCAACAAACGCGCGCTTGCGCAGCGTGCTGCGCTGGCAGCGGGCGGAACCGCTGGCATGCTGTGCTGATGGCATGAGGGTCTGAAGTCTCGCGGCGCAGCGCAGCCATTCCCACGCAGGCCCGTAGCAAAAGGTGAGCGCGCTTGACTCCAAGGGCATGCGGGCACCCATGTTTCAGTGAGACGTTCTTGGGTGCGCAGAGAGGGAAAAACCGTTTGCGGCGACAATGCTGGGTTTTCGTTTTTCCATTCTCCGTTTCGTTCGGTTTTTTCATGTCCAGTATCCAGGTTCGTCCCGCCACGCTTCGCGATGCCAAAGCCATTGCCCAGATCCACACCGTTTCTGCCCAAGAGGCCTACAAAGGGTTGGTGCCAGACGAGCAGTTGAAATCCATGTCTTCGGTCGAGAAGCGCCAAGCCTATTGGCGCGAGGCCATCGAGTATTGCGAGCCCCAGGTCCAGGTGGCCATTGACGGCGAAAAGATCGTCGGTTTTGTCGGCTACGACCGTTCGCGCGATGAAAAGTCCCGCCCCACCACCGGCGAGATCTGGGCCATCTATGCAGCCCCCACGCATTGGAACCAGGGCGTAGGCCTGGCCCTGTGGGACGCCGCGCGCGACGGCCTGCAGGAAGAGGGTTGCACCAACGTCACGGCCTGGGTGCCGCTGCGCAACGAGCGCGCTCTGCGGTTCCACGAAATGGCCGGTTTCAAGCGCGAATTGTCCACCGCCAAGACCGCCGTGATTGGCGGGGTGAAGATTGAAGAAGTGCGCCTGAAGCGCCCCATCAACGCATAACGCGATGGGGCACTCCCTGAGTCGCCTGCGGCGCCTTCCCGCTCTCGTTCGGGAGGGGGGCGCCCCCAGCGCGGCGCGGCATCCAATGCGCGGCGGTGTGGATTTGGGCCGTGCCAGTTTCCCAGGCTGTCGGTAGCGTCTGTTGCTGTCTCATTTCCATGTCCATTCAGACTCCGTTGATCCACTGGACCCACCAAGGCCAAGCCCAGCAAGCGCTGTGGCGCTCGGAAAGCGGCGCGCCGGTGCCCCGCCGTGTGGAGGTGGCCGACGACACGCTGGCCGCCGACACGGCCTATCGCATGGCCTGCGAGGGCACAGGGCTGTTGTGGCAGGGCGATTTTCAGAACGCGCGGCATTTGCTGCAAGCGCTGATGCGCCGGGCAGACAAAAAGCCGCGTAAATCCGCTGCGAAGGCATCCCAGAAGCTGGCTACCGCCACCCCGGCAGAAGCTTTTCACCTGCATCGCCAAGCGCAGGCCCAGCGTGCCCGTGTGCTGGCGGCGGTGCTGATTCCGCTGGAGGGCGACTACTGCATTGCGCTGCGCCGCGCTCCCGATTGGCGCGTGGCCTGCACCGAAGCCTGGGGCCCTGCCACGGGCGAGCGCACCGTGGCTACGCTGCGCGAACTTTTGGGCCTGGTGGGCGCACACGAGTGGCGCAAAAAAGGCGTGGAAGTGCCCGCACTGGGTGCGCCGCCGCTCAACCGCATTCACCCGCACTACGGTGTGTTTTCGCCCGTGCGCGGCGAGTATGTGGACTTGGTGGCCCAAGCGCCGCTGCCTGCGCAAAATCTTGCCCTGGCGTTCGACATTGGCGTCGGCACGGGCGTGCTATCAGCCGTGCTGGCACGCCGGAGGGTGAAACGCGTGGTGGCCACTGACCAAGACCCGCGCGCGCTGGCTTGTGCCCAGGACAACCTGCAGCGCCTGGGCGTGTTGCCGCAGGTCGAGGTGTTGCACGCCGATCTGTTTCCCCCGGGCCGTGCGCCGCTGGTGGTGTGCAATCCGCCTTGGGTACCGGCACGCGCCAGTTCGCCCATTGAGCATGCCGTGTACGACGAAGGCAGTCGCATGCTGCGCGGTTTTCTGGCGGGTCTCAAAGACCATCTGGAGTCGGGCGGCGAAGGGTGGCTCATCCTGTCCGATCTGGCGGAACACCTGGGGTTGCGGCCCCGGGAGCAGTTGCTGGGCTGGATCGCGGAGGCCGGACTGGAGGTCAGTGGCCGGCAAGATGTAAAGCCCCGTCACGCCAAGGTGGACGATGCGGGCGATGCCCTGCACGCCGCGCGGGCGGCCGAAGTCACATCGCTCTGGCGCCTGCGCGTGGCCTGATCAAACCAGTCCTGCAGGCTGCGTCGAATCCAGGCCGCTTGGGGGTGCCGTGTGCGGCAGCAGTTGTTCCAGGCGTTCGCGCAGGCTGGCCGCGCGTTCTGCACCGGCGGCCAGGGTCACTTCCTCCAGCATGGCCTCGCCCACATCCAGCATGCTCTCGCGGTCTTTGGCGGCCCGCAGCGCCTCGCGAAACTGTTGCGCTAGCGTCGGGTCGCGGCGGGCGAACAGGCGTTCACAGGTGTCGAACAGGTACATGCGTGCACCGGCCAGCGAGCGCAGCGATTCCCCTGGCTCGGGCCGTTGGATGGACGGCGCCAGCACCGTGCTGGCGGCTGGCGTAGGCGTGGAGGAGGGCAGGGGCGAAGGGCCCGCGAGATAACCCTGGCGCATGAGGTTTTCCACAATCTGTGCGCCAATGCCGTTGTACATGGCCTGCAGGTCTGACAGCGGCTTGCCATCGGCAAGCAACAGCAGTGAGCGCTCGCGCAGGCTGAGGGAGCGAACTCCGGGCGAGAGTTCCAGGCGGGCTTTTTCGGTTTTTTGGAGCAGCATGGGGGCCTCGTTCACGGATGCACCAGATTCAATGCCCCAGATTGCAACAGCCCGCCATGACGCCGTGATGACCTCTCGGGCGCACAATTGCGGCTTGGCTGCGGCGGCATGGGTGTGTTTTGCGCTTCTGCGGGCCTTTTGCGGCCGCTGTGACTGCCAGCCCCTCTTCGTATGCTTTGTTTTTGATAGCTACTGGCGCTTGATGGATAAGCGCTAGGGCCTGTTTTTAATCATATTTGACCTGGGCTGTGCTGTCAGCGCGATGCGCTCGGCAATCGCTCGGACGTTTCCTGCAATGACTCTGCTGCTTGCGCCCATGGAGGGGCTTTTGGATTTCGTGCTGCGTGATGTGCTCACCCGTGTGGGGGGCGTGGACCGCTGTGTCTCGGAGTTCATCCGCATCACTGGCACGCTGTTGCCCGACAAGGTGTTCCTGCGCTACATCCCCGAGCTGCAGCATGGCAGCCGCACGCTGGCTGGCGTGCCTGTGCGGGCGCAGTTGCTCGGATCAGACCCGGTCTCCATGGCCGAGAACGCGTCCCGCCTGGCGGCCCTGGGCCCCGAGGGCATCGATCTGAACTTCGGTTGCCCGGCCAAGGTGGTCAACCGGCACGGCGGTGGCGCCGCGCTGCTGCAGGAGCCCGAGCGCATTGCGGCCGTGGTGGGGGCCGTGCGCCGCGCCGTGCCCGCCCACCTGCCCGTGTCCGCCAAGATGCGCCTCGGTTTTAATGACACCGGGCTGATGCGCGAATGCGCGCAGGCGATGCAGGCAGGCGGTGCGGCTGAGCTGGTGGTGCATGCACGCACCAAGGCGGATGGCTACCGGCCGCCTGCTTACTGGGAGCAGATTCCTGCGATTCGCGCGTCTGTGAGCATTCCGGTAGTGGCCAATGGCGAAATCTGGACGGTGGCCGATGCGCAGCGCTGCCGGGTCGTGTCAGGCTGCAACAGCCTGATGCTGGGCCGTGGCATGGTGGCCGACCCAGGCTTGGCCCGCGCTATCCGCGCCGCTGATGCCGGGCGGCCTGGCACCGATGGGGTTGCATGGGCCGAGCTGGTGCCGCACCTAGCCGCATTCTGGCAACTGGTGTGTGATGACCTGGAGCCGCGCCAGCGCGCGGGCCGCCTCAAGCAGTGGTTGAATCTGCTGCGCAGGCGTTTTGAAGAAGCCGAACAAGCCTATCAACACGTGCGCACCATGACGGACCAGCGGGCCATCAGCTTGTGGGTGGCAGAACTCCAGCAGCGCCACGCAATGTGAAGGTGGTATCGCTGCGGTGTGACCGCGGCGGGCTCTGGGCTTGGGCTTGTTACAGCAAATGGTCTGGCGCGAGTGGGCCCAGCAGCTGCAGCATCAGGCGCAGTGGGATGCTGGCATCCGGCTCAGATCGCGCATCCTGCAACCCGCTGCCTTGGGGCGCGCGCCACACCAGCGATCCTTGCTCCAATTGCACATGCCATGCCGCATCGCTCATCGCCGCTTCGATTTGCGCGGTGGCTCGGCGTGAGAGTTCGGTGCTGCGGATCAACAGGGCTATTTCGGTGTTCTGCAGTTGCGAGCGCATGTCCAGGTTCATGGAGCCGATCACCAGCAGGCGGCCGTCCATGATCAGCAGCTTGGAATGCAGCATGGCGCGCGAGCTGCCGAGCGATCCTCCACTGTCGCCGTTGGCACCACCGCCCGAGCTGCCGGTGGAGCCCAAAGACCCGCGCAGCACACCGGTCAGCTCGCTGCGCATTTCGTACAGGTCCACACCCATGGCCAGCAAGTCCGGCCGATGGCGCGCATAGCCTGCGTGGGCGATGGGCGCATCGTTGGAGGCCAGCGAGTTGGTGAGCACACGCACGCGCACGCCGCGCGACCGTGCGTCAGCAAACGCCTTTTTCATATCGGGGCCCGGTACAAAATACGGCGAAATGATGAGCAGGTCGCGTCGGGCCTGGCCCATCAACTGCAGCAGGCCGTCAACCACGGTGTCAGTCTGGGCGGCTTGTGTTTCTGGATCCACAGATGCCTGTACTGCAGTTGCATTGGGGGAGGGTGGCGCGGTCGCCGCCGAAGCTGTGGTTACGGGATTTTGTGGGGCACTGGTCTGTGCCGCAGATGCGGGAAGAACGGCCTTTGCAGTCGCCCCTGTGCCCCGCGATGTGATGGTCAGCGGTGTGGCTTTGGCAGGGGGCTTTTCGGGCAATGCGCCGGTGGCTGCGCTGTCAGGAGGAATCTTGGCAGGCTTGTCGACCAGCACCACGGCCGGCGCCCAGGTGAACTGCGCCTGGCTCAAATCCATGGCCTGATAGTCCCAAATGTGGGTGCGCTGCGGGATGTTGGCGCGTGCCGCGCCTTGGGCGGCTGGCGGCTGCGCATCGGGGACGGGGGCGACACCTTGGCCGTCCCCTTGCTCGCGCTTGGCGGCGTCCGAAGCGCGCAGATTATCTCGCATTGTGTTCAGCTCTTCGCGCGTGATCAGCGACTGCACGGGGTACGCGCGCTCATTGTTCCAGTAGCTGTCAAAGCTGCGTGACAGCTCTTGCACCACCGGCCCGGCTGCCAGCACATCCAGATCCACAAAGTTGCCCGCCTCGGCCGTACCGAAATAGGCATCGCCCAGGTTGCGTCCGCCGGTCACCCCCATCGCGTTGTCTGCAATGAACAGCTTGTTGTGCATGCGCTGCTGCACCCGCGAAAAATCCCCCAGCGCGCTCACCATGCGTCCAATCGTGGACCCGCGTGCCCCGGCAAGCGGGTTGAACATGCGCATTTCGATGTTGGGCACAAACGCAAGGCGCATGACCTGCGCATCGCGCCCCGCACTGTGAAAGTCGTCCAGCAACACCCGCACGCGCACGCCACGTTTGGCTGCGTCCACCACACTGCGCAGCAGGCGTTCGGTGCTTGCGTCGGCATGGATGGCGTAGTACTGGAGGTCCAGCGTTTTTTCGGCCTTATCGACCAGTGCCAAACGGCTGCTATAGGCCGCCTGCGCGCCGCTGAGAAGCAAGAATCCCGATGGATGGCGTCCGCCATCTCCCTTTCGTCGGGTGTCCACCATCTGGCCGAGTGTGGTGCCTGCAGAAGAGGGCAGCGACATGGACACGGGCCGCTCCACATTCTTGGGCAGGCCCGTGCATCCCGCCATGGACGCAGCCCCTGCCACACACAAGGCAAGTACGGCCAGCCAGCCGTAGCGGGCGGTATTGGCCAGAAAAGTGGGGGATAGGTGGGATGGCATGGCGCGATTGTGGCCGTGCGATTACCTTTGCGTCTGTCAGACGCGGAGCCAAAGCAAACGGGCTTAGAAGCTATCTCGGCCCTGGACCCGCGCAATGATGCGAAGATCCGGCCCCACCATTTCGGTCGATTGGAAATTGAGCGCCGCGCCATCTGCCAACGCGTCAAGCGGGCCAAAGTTCGCCATGCTCAGCCCGGAGCCCAACAGGCGCGGAGCCATGTACACGAGCAGTTCGTCTACCAGACCTTCGCGGATGAGAGAACCGTTGAGCTTGTGTCCGGCTTCCACATGCAGCTCATTGATACCGCGCTGGCCCACATCCCGGAGCATCGCGGGCAGGTCTACCTTGCCTTGGGTATTGGGCAGGTGAATGACCGTAGCACCGCGCTCTTTCAGTGCAGCTTCTTTTTTAGGATTATTTCGGCCTGCAGTGTAGATGTAGCAATCGCGGTCAGCTATCAAAAGGTTCGCATTCAGCGGTATCTGCAGTTGGCTGTCCACCACCACCACATGGGGCTGGCGGGGAGTGGACACTTCGCGCACGTCGAGCAGGGGGTTGTCATCCAGCACGGTCCCGATGCCGGTTAGCACTGCGCATGCCCTAGCACGCCACGCATGGCCATCCGCGCGCGCAGCGCGGGACGTAATCCATTGGCTGGCACCGTTGTACAGCGCCGTGGTCCCGTCCAGGGATGCGGCCACTTTCAGTCGAACCCATGGCGTGCCGCGCACCATGCGGCTGAAAAAGCCGATGTTGAGTTCACGGGATTCTTTTGCGCCAGGGCCAACGACGACTTCAATGCCTGCGGCCCGCAGCCGCGCAAATCCATGGCCTGCGACGAGGGGATTGGGGTTGGCGATGGAGGCAACCACTTTGCCGACCCCTGCTTCGATCAGGGCATCGCAACATGTGCCGACGCTGCCATTGTGTGTGCAAGGCTCTAACGTCGTATAGACCGTGGCGCCGCGCACGTTATTCCCCTTTGCCACAGCATCACGCAAGGCCATTACCTCGGCATGTGGGCCTTCCGCGTGCTGCGCGAAGCCCTCGCCCAGTAGGCGGCCGCCGGGCGCCGCAATGACGCAGCCAACTCGAGGGCTAGGGTTAGAAAGAAAAAGCGCCTGGGCGGTGAGCCCAAGCGCTTGGTTCATCAAGGGAGAAGATGGCTCCGTCATGGAGCACGATGATAATTCTCCAGATCGGCTATTTACCCCAGCAATCGGGGTTGTAGCCGGCCTCGCCAGATTTTTTGCCGTTGGCCCCACGCAGCCCGGCATTGCTGAGCGTATAAGTTCCGCACTTATCACCGGTCTGAGCGCCCTTTGGGGTTGCCGTCAAGGTGTAAGCCGCACCTGTGTTACCTGCAGCAAGGGCAATGGTGTAGCGCTTGGTGTTATCTCCAGACCAACTTAGTGCAGCTGGCAATGCTGCCGTGGGATAGGTTCCAGTGGCCGTAGCAGCCCGCTCCAGCCACTGCTGTGCCTGTAGCAATCCAGCCCTAGCGTCTGCACGATGTCCGCGTCGCACATATTCCGTATAACTGGGATAGGCAATGGCGGAAAGAATGCCCACGATGGCCACGGTAATCATCAGTTCGATGAGCGTAAATCCTCGTGCGTTACGTGGCAAGTGGTTGCGCATAGTTCCTCTTTTCCCGATCAGCATGTTTTACTTCAGTTGCCGCCAGTTGGGGCGCAGCAGCAGTTCTGGCAACTTGGCGAGTTTGTCTTCCTTGCCATCATTGCCCTTTCTAATCTGCTTGTCCTTGGTGGCGAACCGCAGTTCCTTACTGGATGCTGTGCTGCGTGCGGCAACTCCACCACTTACATTGTCCGCTGCGGTGTAGGCGCCGTCACCGTTCACGTCCATGATGGGCGGCGTAGCAGCAGCACCCGAAGCAATGCCGATGAGCGTGCGGAATGGTTTGGCGGCTTGGGGCTGGGGAGCGCATACCTCTTCTCCGCTTGCCGTAGCGCTGCCTGAGGCGGGCTTCTCGCTAATGATTTCCAAGATGTTGCTGCCATCGTAAAAATCAAAACTTGTGGTGACTCGCTCGCCTGCCACGGGCAAGTCCAGGTACCAGCCTCGCTTTACGGTGCAGCCAGTGTCACTCGCCTTACAGGCATAGGTCACTTCCTGAGAATTGAGTTTCCAGAAGGAACGACCGGTGCTAGCGCTAGAACCCGCTGTGCCTGTTCCAGTGCCTCCATCTACAGACTGCGAGACCAAATCACTACGACCGCCAACCGTTGCAGGGGTCGGATCAGATGTTTTTACCTTTACTTTGCCCTTGTTAGCGCCGGTAGATTCGATCTGATACCGTGTGTTGTCCAGAATGGAATACACCGTTTGGATCGATGTGTCGCTGCGATCTGCCTCTGTCAGATTTTGACCAGTGCCAAAAGCGACCATCAATCCGCCAACCTCGCGGTTTGGTCTGAGGGAGGGCGCCGCCGTGATGGGTTGGCGGCTGGAGCTACCTGAAGCCGTGTAAGTGGCTGTGAACAATGGGCTTCCATCGAAGGCCACACCCCAGCGGCTTGCGTCTGCGATACCGTTGGTTGCCACATCGCCAGAGACATTGGAGATGTCGAACTTCCATACATTGCCACACAGGTCACCGGCATAGGCAAAATCAGGTACGCCATCACTGTTCACGTCCAGAAACTGCGGCGTAGAAAGACCATTACCTTTGGCGGCACCAGCAGGGCAAGCAGTCGTGCTAGTCACGGGAATGGTTTTCAGTTCCTTTGCTCCGTCCAGGTACTGAATCAGCAGTACGGGCCGTTCATTGACGCTGTTGTAGCCATTGCCGGTGATAAGTGCCCAGCGGTTGTCATTGGTGCGGGTAATCTGCATTGCTCGTTGCAGATTGCTTTCGGAAACCACCGGGCTGCCGAAAATATGACCAATATCTGCATGCGCATTCGGGTCTGCTGGAATGCCAGGAGGCGCCGCGTCTTTAGCTGGAGCTGCTGTCTTGTCCATTACCACCAAGTTGGCAGCGTTGGTTTCGGTGAACTCGTTGGAAACGCCTGTCTTGCCATTGGCCGAACCGGGCTTGGTAACGTCCAGTACGAAATACCCCCTCCCGCCTGCGCCCAATGTGCCTACAAGGTAAGTGCGCCAGTCGGGGCTTTCAGCAGTACCGATATTTACATCGCCGGACATGGGCGAACCGTCAACATAGTATTGATGGGTATAAGCAGGGTCGGTGAACTTGGCAAGGTTTTGCACTACCCCGTGAGGCACATAGGCGATTTTTTCCGTGCCATCGTACGCAGAGAAACCGTGCAGCATGCCGTCGTTACCGCCGACATACAGCATAGGGTGACGATCACGATAGTTGCCAGCGAAAGTTTTGTAGCTAGTCGTGGTGTAGCCACTGGCAGGGGGACCTACATACCAGATAGCTGAGTTGACGATGTCACCTTGGCGGTTCTTGCGGTTGCGGAACGTACCCCCAGTATTTATCGCCTCTTTCGTGCGATCACCGCGAACAAAGTTGAGCCGGTCTTCACCCTTGCTGTCTCCGGCAATAGAGGTTGCAATGGCTGATGCACTGCCTGTACCCACGGTACCCTTGTTTAGCCACATCCGCGATGAGGCTCCTGTCGTGGAGTTGGTCAGATTGGCCCATTTGAAAGAAACACCCTTTTGGGTACCAGCCTTCAAAAAGTCGTACGAAAGAATGAGGCGATTGCTGATGTTTGTAATTTCATCTAGCTTATCTGCGGTGGTTTTGTTTTTTCCACCATCTTTTGTGCCCCACGCGGTATTGGGTGTGGCTGTGCCTGCAGTAGAAATGGAGTCGGAGGTTACATAGCCATACCAACGGTTGTCATTGGAGTTTGGGTCGTCCGCCGCAATGTAGCTGGTTTGGTATGACTCCGTGCCCACACGGCTCACCGAGCCAGATGCTGAAGTGAAGCCGCTGATGGGGGCTGTGGTATCGACGATGATGTCATCGAAAATGTCTGCAAATACGCTGGTTAAATCTCCGCCGGTGACAGGGTAAAACTTGCCTCGGCTGTTAATTGCCATATGCCACATGTCCTGTGGTCGAAAATCGTCATAATCGCTATCAGCATTAGATGAGCTGACATCATCCCATTTTGTCTTGCCGGCTGCCAGATCGGTAAAGCCTGCGCCGTACATACCAAATGCTCCACCAGTCCACTGGGGAGAGGTTGAGGAGTTTTCACAGGTTGTTTTATTGGTTCCTGTGTAATTAGAGCAGGCTTTACCATTGTATGTGGAGGATGAGGAACCTCCAATTTTACCCAAGGTTCCGGCAGTCAGGCCATAACCAATGGTGTATTGGGTCAAATGCTGCCACTCAGCGGGATCATTTTTTGGATTCCAGTATTCATCAAAGGTTGTTGAATTACTTCCGCTGGTAAATGTTTCGCTATCCTTCTTCCTTATTTTTGGTATTAATTTATTACTTATATTTGGTTGAAGATCTCGAGACCAGAAATAAAATGAGATATCTGCCAGTGTAGGATAGGCGTAATATGAATGTGTGTACGTGAACGTGTATTGCCCCTTGGATGGGCCTGTACGAGTATTTGAAACTGTATTGACAACCCTGCTTCCATAGGCATCTCTATAGATCTTCGTTGGGTTTTCTGTGATCGAATAGCTCTTTGCTCCGTACGGCGAGCCAGGGTGTTGAGTGTCAGCAGGCGCAGGAATGGGTAACGCAGCGATGGCCTTACCATCATAGTTGCTGACAGCAACCGTGTTTTCCGGATCAGCCGGGGCAGTTGGCGCGCTTGGTGCGGTTGTGTTGTTGGAGGTCTTCTGGGTGGGGTTGACTTTGTCTCCCAGGGACATATCAGTTTTAAAGGATGTACCAGTCAATCCTCCATCCGTGTACTTATAATTCCATCCGCCGTCTGTAAGGAAAATGTGATAGGAGCGGCGGCAGGCTAAAGGCGCGTCATCTGCGGTCCCTGGGGTAGCATTCCAAGGACTATTTTCGCCTGTGGTTTCCAAGTATTTCCCGGCATTCCATACTAAAACAGGCGATGGAGTGGTACCAGTTGCCGTTAAAGCGTTGATCCAGGTGCCAAAATTGTTTCTATGAGTGCCCGTGAATTTTGCCATGGCATTCTTGCCACCGCAATTTCCATTGTTTGAAGGAATATCATTGCAGGCAAAGGACTGCCATGCAAGGCGAAATTGGCTGTCATATTTGGCGCTGTCAATCAGTAGGGACTTTAACCCAGCTCTGACATATTGAATTCGGCGAAGATCCAGTGAGTTCTTTTTGTAGCAATTTTCTGATTCGGTGCCATTTGTCGAGCTGCCAATAACCGAGCCATCTACATCGCAGTAATTCATACTGCCTGAAGTATCCACGGAGAGAATGACGTTCGGTATTGGGGCTTTGTATGCTGTGCCTGCAGGATACTGTACTAGGTCGGCAGGGGCAGCTAAGGTGGCTGTGGGGGCACCAATTGCAGAAATTAAAACTGCAAGAGCGGTGCGCGGGTGATGGAATTTGGATCGCATGACGAGACTCCAGATATAAGGCCTTATTAGAAAACCCGATGAATCAGATGGGAATTTATTCGGCGACTTGAAGAGATAGGGTGGATTGCAACACCACTTCGCTTGACGGTTTTTGGCCGCGGGCCAAAGCGGTTATGCGGTAAACCCAAAGTTTCTTACGGGCCGGAGCAAACCGTTCGACGTTGGAGCCTGGCGGCATATTTGCCAATAGTGATACATTTGGATCAACATAAGGCAACATTTCCACCCAATACCACGCACCCCTACCAGCGGTCCTATCGGCCAGTATTGGGTTTGCCGTGGCTTCCGCATTTGCGCCTGTGAACTGGCCATAGCGTGCGCCAACGTTATCGGCAATCATGGCGCTCAGCGTGGCGCTGTCATTCCAGAAATCCTGTGGGTCGACACGTTTCTGGCAGATACCTTTAAAGCACTTAGTATCGGGCTGCTCGGTATAAACAGTGGACAGCATGTTTTCGAGATCTTTGGTTTCGATATCGAAATACACCTTGGCGCCGGTCGTGGCGGGGGTCGAACCGCTGGCAGCCTGTGGCGGCGGCCTGCATATATCGTTGTTACCGCCCACTAGGGCACATGCACTCCCATCAGGCTGCACACCACGAATGTCCAACTCTGCATCTTGCAGCATTGCCTGCGCAGCTTCGAAGGCGCGACGGTAGTCAGCGTCATTGCCAACAAGGATTTCGTTAAACAAGGCGCTTCGTGCTGCCCACAGCGCCAGTAGCATCGACAGTAAAACAAAGACGATGACAACGTACAGGGCCACGCCGCGCTGGCGATTTGGGCCTCGCAAGGCATGTAATGATGGGAGTTGTGTGGCTTGCATAGCGTTGGGATTGCAGCGATACCGGTGGTTAGACCTGTCCCTGGCTGCGGAGTTGATAGACGTTGCGGAAGACCATCTTTAGTCGATCACCGTAGGACGTATCGACGCCGCTGCAATTCTTATACTCGGCCCCGGCTGTAGGGGTGGTCTCGGTGCCGGTTAGCTCAAGGCATACTTCGATGGCGTAAATGTTCGACCAATTGCCAGAGTAGTCTGAGCCGTGGTATTGCAAGGTGGTGGTGCCAGCGGCTTGCCCGATGTATCTCACCTGCATGTCAGTCACGTTGCCGATGATGGCTTGAGCCGCTCCTCCACTGGCGCCCACGCATACCAATTCGTTGTTTGTAGCGTTGCGCTCGAATTTGCTCGTTAGCACTGGTGTAGCCGCCAGGCTGCCGGTTGCTGATAACGCAGGGTTTTGCCCCAGGCAATCGCGTAGAAGGGAGGATGTGACGGGGGCGGCTGTTGGGGTGATCTTTTCGGTGTAGTTCTGGTAGCCGATGGTGAAGGCGATGGCTGGCGTTGTTTGGCCAGTCAAGGTGCTGGTCGCGCGGCTGAATGCCGGACGATCCTCGGCCGGGTCGGGAGCATCAAATGCAACAGGACTCATGGCGTAGTCAGCGCCGCTGGTAGGAATAATGCTCGGAGTTAGACTCAACTCCATACTGCCAGCCTGACGTATCTGCTGGCCGATGACACGAAAGGCGTAAGAAGCCTGCTGCTGCAGAGTCGAAGCTTCGGAAACGGTACTAGACACGCCGCGCGAAACCATCAGTGAGCCCATGGCGACAGCGATGACCAACAGGCCTATGGCGATGCCGACCATGAGTTCAAGCAACGTAACGCCTTGTTGGCGCAGGCCGGCCCTGCTGGGGGGAAGGTGTAAATGGTGTTGCATGATTGATTCAGCTAGGGCAATACAGTGTGCCGCCGCCTACTCCCCAAGGGGTGCAGCGTTGGGTAGGCTGGATGTACTGAAGGTGGCAGATGAGGCCGGTGGGGCAGTTCACTGCTGCGCTGCCGACGGAGTTCGTTCCTGAAACGACCAGCGGAGCGTTGAGCGCGGTTGTATCGTCCGTTGAAAAGCTTTGGCCATTCTGGTTGTAGCGGTTTTCGGTCCAGCCGATTAAGACGCCTAATTGACGCGAGCCGCCTTGAGGGATGAATACAGTAGCCTGGCCACCTGGCAATGAGGTGGTTACATTGGTACGCCACTCCTTGATGTCGTAGGTAGCCAGCGCGTCGGGTGCGCAGGCGGTGGTGTCGCAGCTGCTGGCGGAGGTTGGGGTTGCGGTGTAGGCTGCAAGGTTGCCAAGTGCGTCGGGATTGTTTTGCACGCGCTCGGCAAGGTCTTCAATAAGGCGTATCGCCTGAGCGCGCCGCACGCCTGCCTGAGTGTCTGTAAGTGTGCGCATCTGTACACCCAGAATGCCCAGAATGCCGAGCACGGCCACGAGCAGGGCGATCAGGGATTCAAGCAGGGTAATGCCGCGCTGGCGCCTGCGTGAGCCGTGAAACTTGGGGGTCATGGGGTGCATGGAATGGCCTCGGGTGGAATAACGCGAATGCGCCCGCCAGAGCTGACGCAGACGCCGCGCGCGCCTGGATGAGTGGTGGACTTGTCGTAGGGCACCAGGCTGAAGCCCGAGTAAGTACCGCTGATGAGGCCCCAGCGGTTGAATTTGATGGTCGTGCTTCCGCCAGTGCGGCTTATTTGCAATCTTGAAGGCGCTTCGTAGCGCTGCAGCACTGGTTCTGAAGCATTGCAGGTGCCGTTGTCGTTGGTGTCTTCGCACACAAACCAGCCGCAGTCCCAACTTGCGCCTTCGGTAGCCGTGGTGCACCCGCTAGTGTTGTTGGGGAGTTTTTGAATGACGATGCGTCCCCCACGTTTGATGGCTTCAGAGCGTGCGTAGTAAAAGGTCGTTTGCAGTTGCTCCGTGGCCGCTCTGACGCGCCAACTTTCGGTCAGTGTGGCAAAGCTTGGCGCAGCTAACGCAGCAAGGATGGCCGCGATGGCAACAACAATTAGAAGCTCGACGGCAGTAAAGCCTGTGGTTGCAAAGGCTGAGGTCGCCCGGTTTGCAATCAACATGTTTCAGCCCCTTTTTTTTGTTGTATGCGCCCCCCGGTGCCGGTGCAGAGGCGCAGCGCGCTGCTGTCAGTCGAGGTTTTGTCTTTCGGTGTGAGCAGGAAGCCCATAGCAGTAGGCACCCCCCCCTCCGTAGCGGCCAGCATGCCCCAGCGGTCAACATAAACAGTACCAGCGTCCCCTGTAAGTGAGATATCCACCTTTGTCGGGGCGTCTGCTTGCTGCAGTTCGGTGGCGGTACCCCCTTGGGTGTGAGTGACTTTCCAACCCCCAGTCCAACCGGTCGCATCTGCCGCAATGGCCACGCCGCCGCCACGTTTGAGAGCTTCGGAGCGGGCAAAGTAGACGGTCGATTGCAGTGCTTCGGCGGCTTGGCGAACACGCCACCGTTCAATCAATGGGGTAAAACTGGGGGCTGCAAGAGCAGCCAAAACAGCCATGATGGCCACTACGACCATCAATTCAATGATGGTGAAGCCATGCTGTGCCGGGGTGCTTGGTGGTCCCGGAAATGGAGGCTGGACATGCATGGGGCGATCCTAAGGAGTCTGTGAGTGCGAAGTGATGGTGCCGTGATGGATGGCGTCGGTGTCGTGACAAGCGGTGACTATTTGCGCGTGTACCCCCTGCAGGCCCCCGCGTTGTGCATTCCTTTGCATTCCCGATACATGCGTTTGTCCCGCTGGGCAGGCGTTTCTTCGGAAGTGCTGCGCTGGTAGGTGACCTTCGTTGCGGTTTTTTTCTTGGGTGTAACGGTGTCCGTAGCCGTCGTCTGACTCGCGTTGTTCTTGCCTTTGCTCCAAATCTCGCCGTGGTAGCTAATCAGCAGCAGGGTGATACCCGCGCAGAGCAGTTTGGAAAGGGTTCGAGGGGCAAGTTGTCGCATGGGTTTTCCTAGGTCGTGTAGTAGGTGCCCGCACGGGGGCAAGCGGCGTGACGCACGGGTCTGGTTATAATCGACAAGTTTTGCATGGTGCAAGACGCACGCAGGCAGCCCCAATTCCAGCCGCTTGCGCAAGTAAAACCACGCTCGTTTTAGCTTTTATCTTTGCGAGCCGTCTAAAGGAAAACCAATGATCGCATCCTCCATCAAGGCCGAAGTCGTCAAGGCCAACGCCCGCGCTGCCAACGATACCGGTAGCCCAGAAGTGCAAGTGGCATTGCTGACCGCTCGCATCAACGAACTGACTCCCCACTTCAAGACGCATGCCAAGGACCACCACGGTCGTCGCGGCCTGCTGCGCATGGTGAGCCGTCGTCGTAAGCTGCTGGACTATCTGAAGGCCAAGGACGCCGACCGTTACACCGCGCTGATCGCCAAGCTGGGTCTGCGCAAGTAATTGCAATCGCACGCAAAAACGCCTGGGTTAGTCCGCTAGCTCAGGCGTTTTTTACTTCGGAGCCGCAAAACAGAGCGAAGCTGTGTCATTCCAATGCTGCAAGTTTGATAGCGCCAAGCGCAGCACTGGAATGGCATCGTGTTCTGAATTGCTCTCCAAGTCAATTTGGTAGGGCGCTACCAGCTATTAAACAAGGAGCTGAACATGAGCATTTTCAACAAGGTCACCAAGACTTTCCAGTGGGGTGGCAAGACCGTCATCATGGAAACAGGTGAGATTGCGCGCCAAGCCTCTGGCGCCGTGCTGGTCAACATCGATGACACCGTCGTGCTGGCGACCGTAGTGGCGTCCAAATCGGCGAAGCCCGGCCAAGACTTTTTTCCCCTGACGGTAGATTACATCGAGAAGACATATGCCGCAGGCAAGATTCCTGGCAGCTTCTTCAAGCGCGAAGCCAAGCCCAGCGAACACGAAACGCTGACCAGCCGCCTGATCGATCGCCCGATCCGTCCGCTGTTCCCAGAGGGCTTCTTCAACGAAGTGCATGTGGTGATCCACACGGTCTCGCTGAACCCTGAAGTGGATGCTGACATCGCCGCGCTGATTGCCACCAGTGCCGCCCTGGCGGTTTCGGGCATTCCGTTCACGGGTCCTATTGGCGCGGCGCGCGTCGGCTACATCAATGGCGAATATGTCCTTAACCCTGGCCAGACTGCGCGCAAGAACTCGCAGATGGACCTCGTGGTTGCTGGCACTGAATCGGCCGTGCTGATGGTGGAATCGGAGGCGCAGCAGCTTTCCGAGGAAATCATGCTGGGTGCTGTGGTGTTTGGCCACGAGCAGGGCAATGTGGCGATCAATGCCATCCACGAACTGGTGCGTGATGCTGGCAAGCCCGTGTGGCAGTGGGAAGCGCCGGCCAAGGATGAGGCTTTGATTGCCAAGGTCAAAGCCGTGGCGGACGACAAGTTGCGCGCTGCCTATCAAATCCGCAACAAGCAAAGCCGCACGCAAGCTTGCCGTGAGGCGTACGCTTCCGTAATGGCAACTCTCAAGGCTGACGGCGTGGAGTTCGATGCAGTCAAGGTTGAAGGCATGCTGTTCGATATCGAAGCAGGCATCGTGCGCAGCCAGATCCTGGCGGGCGAACCCCGCATCGACGGTCGCGACACCCGCACCGTGCGCCCCATCGAAATCCGCAA
>PJUL01000251.1_pt1 | contig 43250 bp, 39 predicted proteins | sample 1512221 | NCBI WGS metagenome assembly PJUL01 (sample SAMN08177667, study PRJNA422409) | Feces metagenome, whole genome shotgun sequencing project.
GTGCGCCGTGATGGCCGCTTCATCGAGCGCATCGGCTTCTACAACCCCACCGCCAAGGAATCCGAAGAAGGCCTGCGCATCGTGCAAGACCGTCTGACGTACTGGAAGAGCGTGGGCGCCCAGTCCTCGCCTACCGTGGACCGCCTGATCAAGCAAGCCGCCAAGAAGGCTGCTTAAAGCTCCCTGAAAAGGGCGGGTTTCGTCGGCATGCCTGGCGAAACCCGCCCTTTTCCTATTCTGGAATCCCCCGCCATGGCCACCAACCTGACCCTCGAACCCGCAGAGCTGCCCGCAGACGCCGTTGAAGTGGGGCGCATTGCCGATGCCTGGGGTGTCAAGGGCTGGTTCAAGGTGCTGTCGCACAGCAGCAGCCCTGAGGCGCTGTTTTCATCCAAACGCTGGTACCTGCAGCCTTCCGAACGCGGCGCCAAGACCTTTGCGGGCACCGTGTTGTTGTCCATCCGCCAGGCCAAGGACCATTCGGACACCGTGGTTGCCTGGGCGCAGGGCATTGATGATCGCGATGCCGCCGAAGCCTTGCGCGGTTCGCGCATCTTTGTGCCGCGCTCCAGCTTTCCGTCCACCACGGAGGGCGAGTACTACTGGATCGATCTGATCGGTCTTGCGGTCGTCAACCGCGAAGGTGTGGCGCTGGGGCGGGTGCAGGAATTGATGTCCACCGGTCCGCAGACGGTGCTGGTGTTGACTTATGAGCAGGACGGCAAGGCACAGGAACGGATGATCCCTTTTGTCTCGGCCTTCATTGACAACGTGGACTTGGCCGAAAAGCGCATCACGGTGGACTGGCAGCCGGACTACTGATCGGAACTCCCGCCCTGGCGCCGCCCACCATGCGCTTTGACATCATCACCCTGTTCCCCGAGCTGTTTGCGCCGTTCCTGGCCAGCGGCGTGACCCGCCGCGCGTATGCCGGCGGCCAGGTCGATGTACGCCTGTGGAACCCGCGCGACTATGCCGATGGCAACTACCGTCGTGTTGATGACCGGCCCTTTGGCGGCGGGCCGGGCATGGTGATGATGGCTGAGCCCCTCGCCCGGTGTCTTGCAGCTATCCGGGTGGAGCGTGGTGAGGCCGAGAGTCGTGAGGCGCCGCTGGTCCTTTTTTCGCCCATTGGCGAAACGCTGAACCATGCTGCCGTGGAGCGCTGGTCTGCAAGTACGGGTGCAATCCTGCTGTGCGGGCGCTATGAAGGCATTGACCAGCGCTTCATCGATACCCATGTCGATCTGCAGATGAGTCTGGGCGACTTTGTGCTGTCGGGTGGCGAAATCGCCGCCATGGCCCTGCTGGACGCTGTGGCGCGCTTGCAGCCCGGTGTGCTCAATGATGAGGGCAGCCACCAGCTCGACAGCTTCAACCCGGCGCTCGACGGCCTGCTCGATTGCCCGCACTACACGCGCCCTGAAGAATGGGCAGGGCTGCAGGTGCCTGCTGCGTTGATGTCTGGCCACCATGCGCAGATCGAGCGCTGGCGGCGCGACCAGCGCCTGGCCACCACGGCCCGGCACAGGCCCGATCTCATCGAGGCGGCGCGCAAAGCAGGGCATCTGGCCCCTGCTGATGAAGCAGTATTGGCCAAGCTCGGCTGAATTGCTATAATCAAAGGCTTTTCGATCCTCTGGCCGGCCGTTTTGACAGGGAGTTCTCCCGCAAAACACTGAGACGTCAATCCCGACGCAGCCATTTTTGGCGCGGACAAGATCGTTGGATATCAAACATGAACCTGATTCAGACCCTGGAAGCGGAAGAAATCGCCCGCTTGAACAAGACCATCCCCGAATTCGCCCCTGGTGACACCGTCATCGTGAGCGTGAACGTGGTGGAAGGTACCCGTAAGCGCGTGCAGGCCTACGAAGGTGTGGTGATTGCCAAGCGCAATCGCGGCCTGAACAGCGGCTTCACCGTGCGCAAGATCTCCAGCGGCGAAGGCGTGGAGCGTACGTTCCAGACCTACAGCCCCCTGATCGCCAGCATTGAAGTCAAGCGCCGTGGTGATGTGCGCCGTGCCAAGCTGTACTACCTGCGTGACCGCAGCGGCAAGTCGGCACGTATCAAGGAAAAGCTGCCTTCGCGTGTCAACAAGGCTGCAGCCGCCACCGCCGCATAAGGCGCAGGCTCGACCTCACAAGCCGCTACAGCGTCTGCCTGTAGCGGCTTTTTGTTTTTTGGCTTGTTCACCTCCCCCTTCTTGTGGACCCTTCTTCCAGTCCTGCTGTCTCGTCGGTGATCGCTCCTTTGTCGAGCCTGCCCGACTTTGACCCCCGCCTTGTTCCGGTGGTGGGGGTGGATGCGCACCTGCCTGCGGTGCCGGTTCAGGCGCAGACCGCTGAAGCGCTGCGGGCGCGTTTTGCGCACCCGCCGCAGTGGGAGCCTGAGGTGCTGCTGGAAAAGAAGTTCATGAACCGCGAGCCCGCCCGTGCGTCGGTGCTGATTGCCATCGTGCTGCGCGAACAGCCCATGGTGCTGTTGACCGAACGCACGGCCCACCTGTCCACCCATTCGGGGCAAGTGGCCTTCCCCGGTGGGCGGGCAGACGCGGGAGATGCAACGCCTGCCGACACGGCCTTGCGCGAGGCGCAGGAAGAGGTGGGGCTTGCTCGGGATTTTGTCGAAGTGCTCGGCACGTTGCCAATCTATGTCACCGGCTCATCGTTCATCATCACGCCCGTGGTGGCGCTGGTGCAGCCGGACTGCGTGCTCCAGCCCAATCCGTATGAAGTGGCCGACCTTTTCGAGGTGCCGCTCGATTTTTTGCTCAATCCCGCCAACCACCGGCGCCATGTGTTCGACCGGGATGGCGTACACCGGGAGTGGTTCTCGATGCCCTACCAGGACGGCGGCAAGAACCATTACATCTGGGGTGCGACAGCAGGCATGCTGCGCAACTTCTACCGTTTCATGCAGGCGTAAACCGGGCCCGCGTGCGATAGGGTGCATCGGGGCAAAGCACCAGTATCATTGCCCCCCATGAGTTTCTTCGCCATCCTGTTCGCTCTGCTGATCGAGCAGGCCCGCCCGCTGGCACGCAGCAATCCCATTCATGCAGGTCTGCGAGCGTGGGCGCTGTCCGTGAGCCGCAATTTTGATGCGGGCAAGCCGCACCACGGCTGGGTGGCCTGGAGCCTTGCGGTGCTGGTTCCCGCCCTGGTGACCCTGGCCATTCACTGGCTGTTGCTTTGGGGGCTGGGGTGGCCCTTTGCGGTGCTGTGGAGTGTGGCCGTGCTGTACATCACGCTCGGGTTTCGGCAGTTCAGCCACCACTTCACGGGCATCCGCGACGCGTTGGAGGAGGGCGATGAAGATGCTGCCCGCGAGCGCCTGGCCCACTGGCAGCAGGTGGATGTGGGGGCGCTGCCGCGCAGCGAGATCGTGCGCCATGTGATCGAGTATTCAGTGTTGGCGGCCCACCGGCATGTGTTCGGCGTGTTGGCATGGTTCTCCGTGCTGGCTGCCCTGGGCCTGGGGCCGACCGGGGCTGTTCTGTACCGGCTGGCTGAGTTTGTATCGCGCTATTGGCATTACAAGCAGCGCACGGGCGCTCAGCCTGCCAGCGCCTCCCTGCAGCAGGCTTCTGCGCAGGCGTGGACTGCCATCGACTGGCTTCCGGCCCGGCTCACGGCACTGAGCTTTGCGGTGGTGGGTAGCTTTGAAGAGGCGATCGAGGGCTGGCGGTTTCACGCACAGCGTTTCCCCAATGACAACGACGGCGTGGTGCTGGCCGCCACGGCAGGTGCCATCAATGTACGCCTGGGGGGCGAGGCACTGAAGGCGCGCACTGAATTGCACGCGCCACAGGGCCTGGAGATCGACGCTGACATGGGCGACAGCGATTCCACTCCCGGCCGCGAGCCCGAGGTGGGCCACCTGCGCAGCGTTGTGGGGTTGGTGTGGCGCTCGGTGGTGGTGTGGATGCTGCTGCTGGCGTTGCTCACGCTGGCGCGTTTGCTGGGGTAGCTGGCAAGCCCCCTGAACCGCAGTGCGGCTGCCCTCGGAGGAGGGGGCGCACCCTCAACCATGCAAGCCAGTTCCACGGGTGCGCTGGTTTCCGCCGCGCCAGGAGTGAAGGCCGCGCCCGGCTCAGTACCGGGTGTGGCGCAGTTCTTCAAATAGATCGCTATAAATTTTATAGCGTGTTGCGCTTATACCGCCTGCGCTGGGGCCCAGTTTGACTGCATCCAGCACGCCACATCCCGGCTCGTGCAGGTGTGTGCAGTTGTAGAACTTGCAGGCTGTCGCATGTGCTGCAATGTCGGGCATGCAGGCTGCCAGTTGCATGGGGGCAATGTGGTGCAGCCCAAACTCCTGAAAGCCTGGTGAATCGATGAGCGCGGTGGTACGGGCCTTGTCCATCCAGTACCAGTGCGTGCTGGTGGTGGTGTGTTTGCCCGAGTTCAGCGCCTGCGAGATTTCACCGGTGAGCACGGAAGCGCCTGGCACCAGCAGATTGATGAGGGTGCTCTTGCCGGACCCTGAGGGCCCCAGCACCAGCGTGGTCTTGCCCTGCAGATGTTCCATCAGCAGCGCGCGGTCCACGTCGCTGGAGAGCGCCAGCGACAGCGGCAGCACGCCATAGTGCTTGCCGGCGCCCATGTGCCGGTAGGGCAGCAAGCGCTCCCAGGCGCGGGCGAAAGGTTCGACCAGATCGCTCTTGTTGAGTGCAATGATGGGCTTGATGCCCTCGGCCTCGGCGGCAATCAGGGCGCGGGCTAGCTGGCTTTCCGAAAACACCGGCTCTGCCGCGATCAGGATGAGCACCTGGTCGAGGTTGGCGGCAAACGACTTGGTGCGGATCTCGTCCTGTCGGTAAAAGAGGTTGCGCCGTTCCTTGACCTTTTCGATGGTGCCCTCTTCGCCTTGGCCGGGCGGGGGCGCCTGCCACAGCACATGGTCGCCCACCACTGCCTGGCTCTTTTTGCCGCGTGGGTGGCAGATGCGGCGTTCGCCGTCGGGCGTCTCCACCATGCAGTGGCGCCCATGGCTGGCGACCACGGTGCCGTCCATGAGCGCGCTGCGTTCAGCCATGGGAGCCTGTGGTGCGCAAGGTCATGGGGTCAGGCCACCAGGGCATCGAACTGCGTTGCGCACTCGAAATCCGTGGATGAAATGCCATGCACGTCGTGCGTGTTCAGGCGCACCACGCAGCGGCTGTAGTGCACCGACAGATCGGGGTGGTGATCCTGGGCATTGGCAATGAAGGCCAAGGCGTTCACGAACGAGATGGTCTCGTAGTAGTTGGCGAAATGGTAGGTCTTCTCAATGGCGACGTCAGCGCCATCGCCCGTCAGGCTCCAGCCTTCGAGTTTGGCCAGGTTTGCTACAACTTCGGTAGCTGTCAACGCACGACGTGTAAGCGTTGACCAGTCTTTTTTCTTCAACATGGTAGTCATGGATGGGAGGGGTTGTGCATGCGCGCCAGCCGCTCGGTGGCGGGTGGGTGCGAGTAGTAGAACTTCACGTACACCGGGTCGGGTGTGAGCGTGGAGGCATTATCTTCGTAGAGCTTGAGCAGGGCGGAGGACAGGTCGGCGCCGCTGGCCTGGGCGACGGCGTAGGCGTCTGCCTGGAATTCGTGGCGGCGCGAAAGTTGCGAGAACAGCGGCGAGATGAAAAACGTGAAGACTGGCACCACAAGCATGAAAAGCAGCAGGGCCAATGCGTCATTGGGGGCTGCGGCCAGGGTGGGGTCCAACGAGATACTCGGCCGCACGCCCAGCCCGGTGTAGAACCACACCTGGTTGGAGAGCCAGCCCAGCAGTGCAAAGCCTGCCAGGCTCAATGCGAACATGGTCACGATACGCTGGATGATGTGGCGGTGCTTGAAATGCCCCAGCTCATGGGCCAGCACCGCCTCGACCTCGCCCGGGGCCAGCTGGCGCAAGAGGGTGTCGTAAAACACCACGCGCTTTGCTGCGCCAAAGCCCGTGAAGTAGGCGTTGGCATGCGCGCTGCGGCGGCTGCCGTCCATCACGAACAGCCCTTTGGCCGAGAAGCCGCAGCGCTGCATGAGGGCAGTGACACGGGCCTTGAGCGATTCATCTTCGAGGGGCTGGAACTTGTTGAACAGCGGGGCGATGAAGGTGGGATACACCACCATCAGCAGCAGATTGAAACCCATCCAGAAGCACCAGGCCCATAGCCACCACAGCGGACCGGTCGCCGCCATGATCCAAAGGATCAGCGCGGCGATGGGCAGGCCGATGAGTGCGCCGACCAGCAGGCCCTTGAGCGCATCGGCAACCCACAGGCGCCAGGTCATCTTGTTGAAACCAAAGCGCTCTTCCACGACGAAGGTCTGGTACAGCGACAGCGGCAGGTCGATCAGGCCGCTGATGGCGGCGAAGGCGGTCAGCAGCGCCAACTGCTGCCACATCCCGCCGCCCAGGGCGCTGAGCAGGGCCTGATTCAGCACATCCAGTCCACCCAGCAGTGTCCAGCCCAGCAGCACGGCCGCACCCAGTGCCATTTCCAGCAAGCCCAGGCGCGCCTTGGTGATCGTGTAATCCGCGGCCTTCTGGTGCGCCGCCAGCGCGATGCGTTCGGCAAATGGTGCGGGAACGTCGCTGCGGTGTCGCGCCACATGCCGGATCTGGCGCGTAGCCAGCCAGAACTTGAGCACAAGGCCCAGTGTGAGAGCTGCGGCAAACGCAAGCGTCAGCGCCAGGGCGGGAGAGAAGGCGTCGGAAGTGGGCATGAGCGGCGAGTTTAGGCCATCGGCGACAATGCGCGCCATGTCAGAAGCCAACAACCCCACCCCTCACGCACTTGCCAAATCCGACCAGAACCTGGTCTGGCTCGATTGCGAAATGACTGGCCTGGAGCCCGATACCGACCGCCTTCTTGAAATCGCCGTCATCGTGACGGGACCGAGCCTGGAGCCGCGCATCGAGGGGCCAGTTTTTGCGATCCACCAGTCCGATGAACTGCTGGGCAAGATGGATGCCTGGAATAAGGGCACCCACGGCCGCAGCGGCCTCATCGACAAGGTGAAGGCCTCGACCGTGACGGAGGAGGAGGCAGAGCAGCAGATCATTGCCTTCCTGAGCAAGTACGTTCCCAAAGGGACTGCGCCTATGTGCGGCAACAGCATCGGCCAGGACCGGCGCTTTCTGGTGCGCTATATGCCCAAGCTGGAGCGATTCTTCCATTACCGCAACGTGGACGTGAGCACCCTTAAGGAATTGGCCAAGCGCTGGAAGCCCGAGGCCTACACCAGCTTCAAGAAAGCGCAGAAGCACACGGCCCTGGCAGACGTGCATGAGTCCATTGACGAACTGGCGCACTACCGCAAGCACCTGCTTTCGGTGTGACGGATTCCGGGGAGGGCGGCTGAAGACCTTGTGGGTTTGTATCGCAAGAACTGAGAGGGGCTTGCGGGAAAATACCTATCCATGCCATAATCAGCGGCTGCGCAGGAATCCATTCCTCGCAGATTGTGCATCTCCCCTCACACACCGGGCTTGCCAGCCGACTGTTTTCAACGCAGTGCAGGACTAGCGAACAACGCCCACCAGCATCCGCCCAGAGCAATGCAGGTTTCGTTTGATGGTTGATGTTTTTTAACCATTGACGAAGCCACTCGCAGGCTACGCTTGCGATCGTCTTCGTGAGAGAAAAATCATGACCGACACCTCTTTGGTGCAGGGCGAATTCGCGCCTGCCGACACTTCCTTTGCTGCCGACATTTCCGTGCAGTCTTCCCCTCTGGACGCCGTGGTAGCAGCTGTCGCCGAGGCCGACGTTGCCGTGACTGCTGAACCCAACGGCTTTATCGAACTGGGCTTGGCCCCTGAACTGGTGCAAGCCGTGGCTGACCTGGGCTACACCCAGCCCACCAGCGTGCAGCTCAAGGCCATTCCCTTGGCAATGGGCGGTGGCAACGACTCCACCAAGTTCATCGACTTGATGGTTTCCAGCCAGACCGGCAGCGGCAAGACTGCCGCCTTCCTGCTGCCCGTGCTGCACACGCTGATCAACCAGCAGGCTGCTGCCGAAGCCGAAGAACGCGCTGCTTTCGAGCGCGCTGTGGCCGAAGCTGCCGCCCGTGGTGAAGCTGCCCCCAAACGCGCCAAGCGCAAGGACCCCACCAGCTCGCGCAATTTCAAGGCCGCCACCCCTGGTGCCCTGATTCTGTGCCCCACGCGTGAACTGGCGCAGCAAGTCGCGCACGATGCTATCGACCTGGTCAAGCACTGCCGTGGCCTGCGTGTCGCTAACGTGGTGGGTGGCATGCCTTACCAATTGCAGATCGCCAAGCTGCAAAACGCCGACCTGGTGGTGGCCACCCCCGGCCGCTTGCTGGACCTGCAGCGCTCGATGCAGATCAAGCTCGACAAGGTGCAGTTCCTGGTCGTTGACGAAGCCGACCGCATGCTCGACCTGGGTTTCTCGGACGACCTGGCCGAACTGAACCAGCTGACCGCCCAGCGCAAGCAGACCATGATGTTCAGCGCCACCTTCGCGCCCCGCATCCAGCAGCTGGCCATGCGCGTGATGCACGACGGAGGTTCGTCTGTGCAGAAGGTCACCATTGACTCTCCGCAAGAGAAGCATGCCAACATCAAGCAAATGCTGTACTGGGCCGACAACGCCCAGCACAAGCGCAAGATGCTGGACCACTGGCTGCGTGACACCACGATCAACCAAGCCATCGTTTTTGCCAGCACCCAGGTGGAGTGCGATGGCCTGGCCAACGACCTGCAGCAAGAAGGCTTTTCGGCCGTTGCATTGCACGGTGCCCTGAGCCAGGGTTTGCGCAATCGCCGTTTGATGGCATTGCGCGCTGGCCAGGTGCAGATTCTGGTGGCTACCGATGTGGCAGCACGTGGCATCGATGTGCCCACAATCACCCATGTGTTCAACTTCGGCCTGCCCATGAAGGCCGAGGACTACACCCACCGCATTGGCCGTACTGGCCGTGCGGGCCGCGATGGCCTGGCCATCACGTTTGCCGAGTTCCGCGATCGCCGCAAGATCTACGACATTGAGTCGTACAGCCGCCAGCAGTTCAAGGCCGAAGTGATTCCCGGCATGGAGCCCTCGCAGCGCGCGCCGCAGGCACCTCGCGGTGGCGATTTTGGTGGTGGCCGTGGCGCCCCGGGCCGTTCGTACGACAACCGTGACAACCAGTCGCGTGGCCGCTTCGGTGGTCCCGCACGTGGTGGCAATGACCGTGGTGGTTTCGGTGGTGGCTTTGGCGGTGGTTTCGCTGGCCGCGACAACCGTGGTGCTCCTGCGCGTGGTGAAGGCGCTGGCGGTTTTGCGGGTCGTGATGACCGTGGTGGTGACCGTAGTTTTGCGCCGCGTCGTGATGGTGAAGGCTATGGCCGCAAACCTGGCTTTGGTGACGCAGGCCGTGGCAACTTTGCGCCCCGTGGTGATGCAGGTGCACCGCGTGGTGATTTCGCTCCCCGCAAGCCAGCGTTTGCCAAGCCAGCTGGTGGTGGCGGCAAGCCGTTCGTGGCACACGATGCCCGCAAGCGCCCTGCGCGCCCCGCGCGCTGATCGCTGGCAGGTCTGTGGCGCTAGCGCCACCCCTGTTGCAAAGGCCGGTACCGCAAGGTGCTGGCCTTTTTTGTTGTTGTGGGGACCCTGGACCAAGAATACGCAGAGTAGCTCGACAATAATTGCCCAGGGAGGAATCTGCAGTGTCGTCTTCGTTATCTTCCGAGGCAGACTTTGAACACATGTTCGAACTGGCGCCTGTGTCTCTCTGGCTGGAGGACTACAGCGCCCTGAAGCAACTTTTTGATCGCTGGCGCGCTGCGGGGGTTTCCGATCTTCGTGCCCACCTTGCTCAGGACTCCGCAAGGGTGCGGCAATGCAGCGCTGCCCTCAAGGTGTTGAAAGTCAATCGCCGCACGCTGGAGCTGTTTGCGGCCGAGAACCAACAGGTGCTTGAAGCGAATCTGGACCAGGTCTTCAGGGATGACATGCACGATGCGGTCTTCCATGAGCTGGCGGCGCTGTGGTCCGGGCAGCTGGAGTTTTCGAACCAGACTGTCAACTATGCGCTGGATGGCCGGCGTCTTGACGTTCAGATTCGCGCACGCATCCTTCCAGGGTATGAAGCGGACTGGAGCCGCGTTCTGCTTTCGCTGGAAGACATCACGGCCCAAGTGCGGAGTGCCAGCCAACTTCGGCGCAGCGAACAATATGCACGGGATTTGTTCGAGCACTCCCCGGTCTCGTTGTGGGTCGAGGATTTCAGTGCCGTGAAAAGCCTGCTCGACGGTGTTCGCTCGCAGGGCATTGACGATTTCAAGACCTTCATCACGGTGCACCCTGAATTCGTCACGCGCTGCATGCAGGAGATTCGCGTGATCGATGTCAACCAGCAGACGTTGCGCATGTTCGGTGCGTCCAGCAAGGAGATGCTTCTGAACAACATCGGGCGGGTGTTTAGGGGTGAGATGCATGAGTCCTTCGCGGACCAGTTGCTGGACCTGTGGGAGGGCAAGACCTTTCAGCAGCGCGAAGTGGTCAACTACGCGCTGTCCGGGGATGCGGTGCATATCCACATGCAGTTTTCTGTGTTGGCAGACCATCTTGCGGACTGGGGGCTGGTGCTGCTGTCGCTGGTGGACATCACGGCGCGCAAAAAGGCGGAAGCCTACCTGGAGTACCTTGGCAAGCATGACGTCCTGACGCAGCTGCGCAACCGGGCCTTCTATGCGGAAGAACTCAATCGTGTCACCCGCAAGGGGCCGTGGCCTCTGTCCATCATTGCGATTGATCTGAACGGGCTCAAGGTTGTGAACGATGAGCAGGGCCATGCTGCGGGCGATTCCATGCTGCGCAGGGTGGGCGAAGTACTGGCCAAGGCGGTGGACCCGCCAGCCTGCGCCGCGCGCATTGGCGGAGACGAATTCACGGTGTTGCTGCCCGGCATGGACGAGCGCAGCGCCTTTGCGTTGCAGGAGCGCATTCTCTCCATGTTGGACTTGAACAACCAGTTCTATCCGGGTCAGCCTATCAGCCTGGCCATGGGCGTCGCTTCATGCCGTTCGGGCGACATGGTGGAAGCGGCCATCCATCGTGCCGACCAGGCCATGTATGCCGAAAAAATCCGGTACTACCAGGAAAAAGGGGTGGACCGGCGGCAACTGTCATAGGACCCCTTCCGGGTTGCACGGAAGCTTGGCGTCAGGTGCCGTGGGGTGTACTTCAGAACTCAGCCCGCGTGAACTGCGTAGCCGTAGAGCCACCCGGTTGGCGCCCTGGCTAGAAAGTTGCGCTCCGAGGCATCGATGGCCCCAGTGCCTGGCGGGCGTAGCGGCTTTCCAGAGGCTTCGCCAGGGTGACTACTGTGCCATTACCTGTGCCTCTACCGCCTTGAACGCTTCGACATCGACAAACTTGCCAAGCTTCCAGTTAGGCTGGGCTTTGTACTCGGGCGCCTGGAATCCCACTCTCGCGGGTGCGCACTGACTTGGCGGGGCGTAGAGTGAGGTCTCATTGTTGCTAGCGCGCAGGGCAATTCACGAACGCCAGGGGCTCAACCTGGCGTTGCAGTCCTTCCAATATCGGGCCAGCGATGGTGCAGATAGATCCAAGCCATCATGCCCACGCACATCATGAGCAGCGATGCGAAGGCCAGCAAGACCGTTGAGTGCATTACCAAAGGGACCAGGATGCCCGCCACAATGCCGTTCGCAGTAGAGCCGACAAACGCTTGCATGGACGAGGCCATGCCGCGGCGCTCGGGGTGAAGGTCCAGCACCAGCAGGGTCACTACCGGCACCATCAGTGCCCAGCCAAACGCAAAGACCGCAATCGGCAGCAGTGACCAGGCCGCGTGCACGGGAAAGAGCAGATTAGCTCCCAGATTGAAGACGGCTACGGTAAACATGATCACAAAGCCGTGCCGTATCTGTCGTTTTGGAGCGATCTTGCCGGCCAGACGCCCGCTCAGCCACGCGCCGCCCATGATGCCCGAAATGGTCAGTAGAAAGAACCAGAAGAACTGCGTGGGGGCTAGTGCAAGGTGTTCGCCCAGAAAGGCAGGTGCTGCCAGTACGTACAGGAACATCCCATTGAATGGAACGCCGCTTGCGAGCGCCAGCAGCACAAATCGAGGGCTTGACCCCAGCTGCCAGTACCCCCGCATCAGATGGGGCACATTGAACGGCTGGCGATGCTCGGCCTGCAATGTTTCGGGCAGGAGCCTGAAGTTTGCGACCCAGAGCACCACACCCACGCAGGTCAGAAACCAGAAGATGCTGTGCCAGCCTGCATGTACAAAGAGCCAGCCGCCCACGATGGGAGCGATGGCTGGGGCTATGCCAAAGTAGATTGTCACTTGGCTCATCACCTGCTGCGCGCGCGCTGGGGGAAACATGTCGCGGATGACCGCACGCGACACCACAATGCCTGCGCCCGTAGACAAGCCCTGCAATGCCCTGAACGCTATGAGCTGGCCGATGCTTTGTGACAGCGCGCATCCAGCCGAGGCCAGCGTGAACATGGCGATCCCGCACAGGACCACCGGTCGCCGGCCAAAGCTGTCTGCGAGTGCTCCATGGAAGAGGTTCATGAACGCAAAACCAAAGAGATAGGCCGAAAGGGTCTGTTGCATCTCCACCGGGGTGGCGCCCAGGGCACTGGCAATGCCTGTGAAGGCAGGTATGTAGGTGTCAATCGAGAAAGGCCCCAGCATGCCCAGTACGGCGAGGAGGGCAGCGAGGGTCCATTGGGGCGCGCGCCAAAGTGTGTGGGCGTTGGGATTCATCGGGTGGGCAACGGGTAGAACATCGGGCAGGGGCAGGGGGGGGGCTCGGACAGGACCGATGACGGCCGTTGCGGCAAGAGCCGCTGTCAGGGCTTGGTTCTCTGCGGCAGGAGTTGACCCCCGGATGAAAACCGGTACCTCCCCTCCATCCAGCCCAGTCCGAACAGGGCCAGAGTCTGTTCATAGTACGCCGTGGATCGCACGGGATTCGCGACGAGACGGCTGAGCTGCGCTTTCAATGCAGCACTATCGCCTTGCGCCTGCAAAAAGGGCAGCATCGCTGCCGTAAAGCCTGCCGGACCGGGGCCTGAGCCCTGTCCTGTCAGTACATCAATCGATTCAGGTGGGTACCCCTGTTCGCGCACGTATCTCGCCATGGGGGCCAATGCAGAAAGCAAGGGCTTGCGGCCAGGTGCGGCAGGGTGCAGCATGCCTGCCCACAGGTAGACGCGAATCGCGTTGTAGGCGCCCTGGCCTTTTTCCTTGCCTTTGTCGTCAATGAGAAAGCCTTGCCGTGCGTCGTACAAGGTCCAATCAGGGGCGTAGCCTTTGGGGGAGGCTCCCACGATGATTTTTTCAGAACTTTGAATGAGCTGCCTCCAGGCAGGGAGGGGGTAGAGCGTGGCCAGCCGTTGCATGACCTGCAACGGCATATAGCTTGGGTTGAGTTTCCATCGGCCTTCGGCCTCCACAAAGCCGCTTGGCGCAGGGAGCAGGCTCGTCCCCAGGCCAGGGAGGTCTGCGGTCTCCTCTGCAATGATGCGGGCGGCCAGACGAGCCCCCAAGGCGCGATATTGCGGGGCGTCCCACAGGCGTGCCGCCTCGCCCAAGACATAGGCAATCCAGATGTCAGCGTCGGAGGCCGCATTGTTGTCAATAACGCCCCAGGTTCCGTCCGGCCGACGGCCCCACAGCCACGCGGGCAGGCGTGCGCCCAGGTCTCCGCCGCTCAGGTTGTTCTCGGTCCAGCGCAGGAGGGTGTCGAAACCCTTGCGGTCATTGGCGACCAGGGCAAAGAAAAGTCCGTAAGCTTGGCCTTCCGAGTAGGTGCGCCCTCCCTCCCCGTCGTCCGAGATCACCCGGCCTTCCTCGCTGGTGAATTGGGCCTTGAAGGTATCCCAGGCAGGCCATTGACCGCCGCGCGCCAAACCCGCCACTGCTCGCTCCTGCCCTTGCGCGCGTGACAGCGTGGCGGGCGCGAGCAGGCTCAGTCCTGTGAGAAGTGCTGTCCGCCTCAGGAGCATTGGAGTCATAAAAATCCTCGTGTTGCATTACCAACAGGAACGGGTTCTTCTGGATAGCCTACGGTGCACAGCGCATATGTGCGAGCAAGATGAGGTTATTTTGTAACCTGAAGATGCTGCTGAGAGCGGAGCCAGCCGAGGAAGGGGCGTGTCGCGCCTCTGTCGTAGCCAGAAAAACAAAAAAGCCGACGCTACATTGAAGTAGCACCGGCTTTGTGCGCCTTGCGGCTTTTGTTTGGTGGGTCCTGAGTGACTCGAACACTCGACCTACGGATTAAGAGTCCGCTGCTCTACCAACTGAGCTAAGAACCCAAACTTTTTATAAATCTGTCTGCATTGCAGCAGAGCCTCGAATTATGCACTAGTTTTTTGTGGCTTGGCAAGCAACCCAGAAAATTATTGCATGGCATTGCGGCTGGCGAGTTCGACAAACAGGCCACTGTGGTCCAGTTCACCCAAGCCATGATCTACGCCTTCGGCATAGAGGGTCTCGAACAGGGCTGTGATGGGCGCGTCGAAGCCGATCTCGCCGGCCGTCGCCAGGGCGTTGCGCATGTCCTTGAGCTGCACTGCCATGCGGCCGCGTGGGGCAAAGTCACGCTCCACCATGCGCTGGCCATGCAGTTGCAGGATGCGGCTGTCTGCAAAACCTCCCTGAATGGCTTCGCGCACCTTGGCCATGTCTGCGCCGCCCTTGGCTGCAAACAGCAATGCCTCGGCCACCGCGCCGATGGTGATGCCCACGATCATCTGGTTGGCCAACTTGGTGAGCTGGCCCGCGCCGTGCGGGCCCACATGGGTGGCGCGGCCGCAGGCGGCGAACACGGGCTGGGCCTGCGCAAAGTCTTCAGGGCGCCCGCCCACCAGGATGGCGAGCGTGCCGTTTTCTGCTCCCACCGTCCCACCTGATACAGGTGCATCCAGGTGGGCCAGGCCCATCTCGCCCAGGCGGGCGGCGTGGTCCCGTGCTTCGCGGGGCTGGATGGAGGCCATGTCGATGAAGAGGGCGCCTTTGCGCATCGCCTTGGCCGTTCCGGACTCGAACAGGACGTGTCCTACGACAGGGCCGTTTTCCAGCAGGCTGATCACCATATCGGCGTTCTGGACCGCTTCGTTGGGCGAGGCGTGGACGGTGATGCCAAACGCTGTCAGGGGCTCCGCCTTGGCTCGGGTACGGTTCCACACCTGGACCTGATGGCCGGCTTCCTTGAGGCGGCGTGCGATGGGGCGGCCCATCATGCCAATGCCCAGGACTGCAATGCGAAGCGGGGTAGTGGTCATGGCGTCATTCATCCGGGATCGTTGTCTCTGTGTGCATCATGTGCCTTTTTGGTGCATCACCCTGTCACGGAGCTTGCAGCATGGCTAGATTGGAATGATGATGCCGCACAGCCTCAGGAGACCCTACCCATGACCTTGCCCCTGCATGACCCCGCCTGGCTGGAGCGCATGTACAACAACCGTGCTCTGGTGCCCGACCACATGGACTACCTGCAGCGCTGGGCACGGGATTCTGCGCAGGTGCGGGCCAACGTCCCTTGTGTGCTGGATGTGGCCTATGGCAGCGGTGCAGGGGAAACCCTGGACGTGTTTCCGTCTGCACGTACCACGGGCGGGACGGTGCCTGTTCTGGTGTTCATCCATGGCGGCTACTGGCGGTCGCTCGACAAATCCGATCACTCGTTCATTGCGCCGCCTTTTACCCAGGCCGGTTTTTGTGTGGTGGTGGTGAACTACGCGTTGTGCCCAGGCACCCCCGAGGCGCCGGTGACCATTCCGCACATCGTGCGGCAAATGGAGAAAGCACTGGGTTGGGTGTGGCACCACGTTGCCGCCCATGGGGGCGACCCGAAGCGGATTACCGTGGCAGGGCATTCGGCGGGAGGCCAACTGGCGGCCCTGCTGCTCACCAGTGTGTGGCCGCTGATCGGTGACGGTCTGCCGGATGGGCTGGTGCGCAATGCGCTGTCGATCTCCGGGGTCCACGATCTGGAGCCCATTATGCACACCCCCATGTACCAGACGGTGCTGAACCTCACGGAGCAGCAAGTGCTGCAGTGCAGCCCGGCGCGCCTGCTGGAGCCCGCCATCGGTACGCTCTATTGCGCCGTGGGGGCGGATGAAAGCCCCGAGTTCCTACGGCAGAACCAGTTGATGCAGAACGCCTGGGGCAGCCACTTCGTGCCCCGTAGCGTGGCATTACCCGGACTGCACCACTTCAGCATCGTCGATGCCCTGGCCCAGCCGGGGCACGACCTGCACCACATGGCGCAGAACCTGCTGCGGGCCTGACCTCGCGTTGATCTCGGCCCGGTTGCTGGTTTACATCAGCAGGTGCTCACCCGCGTTGTCGCCGCCCAGGATCACATAGTTGACCTTGCGCACGTCCATCAGCTTGGTGCCGCCAGCGTAGCTGATGGAGCTTTGCACATCCTGCTCCATCTCGATCAGCGTCTCGGCCAGCTTGCCCTTGATGGGCTCCAGGATGCGCTTGCCTTCCACGTGCTTGTACTCGCCCTTGTTGAAGTCGCTGGCTGAGCCGTAGTACTCCTTGAACAGAGCGCCGTCCACCTCCACCGTCTTGCCGGGGGACTCTTCATGGCCTGCGAACAGCGAGCCGATCATCACCATGCTGGCGCCAAAACGGATGCTCTTGGCGATGTCGCCATGGCTGCGGATGCCGCCGTCGGCAATGATGGGTTTGGTGGCCACGCGGGCACACCACTTGAGGGCAGATAGCTGCCAGCCGCCCGTGCCAAAGCCGGTCTTGAGTTTGGTGATGCACACCTTGCCCGGGCCCACGCCTACCTTGGTCGCGTCGGCGCCCCAGTTTTCCAGGTCGATGATGGCTTCAGGCGTGGCCACATTGCCAGCAATCACAAACGCCTTGGGCAGGTGCTGCTTGAGGTAGCCAATCATGTTCTTCACGCTGTCGGCATGCCCATGGGCGATGTCGATGGTGATGTATTCGGGCGTGAGGCCCAGGGCCACCAACTGGTCCACGGTGTCGTAGTCGGGTCGTTTGACGCCCAGTGAGATCGAGGCGTAGCAGCCCTTGGCGTGCATGTCCTTGACGAACTGAATGTTGTCCAGGTCAAACCGGTGCATGACATAGAAGTAGCCGTTCTGGGCCATCCAGGTACAGATCTTTTCGTCCACCACCGTTTTCATGTTGGCGGGTACCACGGGGATGCGGAACGAGCGGCCGCCCAACTCCACACTGGCGTCGCATTCCGAGCGGCTTTCCACGCGGCATTTGCGGGGCAGCAGCAAAACGTTGTCGTAATCGAAGATTTCCATGAGATTCCAAGCTCCTTTGAAAAGGTCGCCTGCGAAGGATTTCGCGGGCGTGGGCGCTTGGCTTGGGACCGGCTTTGTGGGCACTGGCGTGGTGGCCAGCTCCGAACCCCGCAGATTGCGCGGGCACAAAAAACCGGGCGTCAAGAAACTTGGGCCCGGTGATTGATTCTACCCGCCTGCCTGGCAGACCCTATAACCGTGCGGGTATGACCGTTATCACCGATGTCATCGGCAGGTGGACTGCGCAGCCGCCAGGACGCTGCCCTGGGCGTCCTGCACCCAGCCCACCATGCGCAGCCGCTCGGCCTGTGCGCCTTCCGGGATGCGCATGGACCGGGTTTCCATCCATTTCACTAGCTCTTTTTTTGATAGCTTGTCGCGCTTTTCCCACGTGCCGTGGAGCATGTTTCGAACCATACTTCGTGCCACTTTCGTGCCTTCGGTGCCTGCAGGCACGGATTCGACAAGCAGCAGGTAAAAGTCCATGGCTCCGGGCGTTGCGACGTTGCGCTGCGCAGCGCGCTGCAGGGGCGTGAACGCGATGGCCGCGCCCAGGTAGTCGTTGAACGGCATGCCGTGGGCCACGCGCAGGCGGGCGGGCGTGGCGGCCTCGATGGCGGCAGTGTGCACATCGGTGGCGGCAGGGGGCTTGCGGCCCAGGGCCTGCAGGCGGGCCAGGGCGTCGTTGGTGGCGGCGGCCGACAAGGGCGCTTCGTCACCTGCCTTGCCCGGCACGATCCAGTCCAGCACCGCCACGCCCGCCGTGGCAGAGGGCGCGGGGGTGGTCGCATCGCTCCAGCAGACTTCGCAGTCGGCACTGATGAAGCGCTCGAAAATGGCCACGGGCTGTGGGATGCCGTCACTGCTGCAGCTGGCCTGGGCCAGCGCTGAGGCTGTGTAAGTGAGGACCAGGACGCTGGCCAGGGTGCGGGCAATGTTTTTCATGGTCGGGTGGGGGAGGGTGCCGGGGCGCTTTCTACAATGGCCGCATGTTCCCACAAGACCCGTTCCCGGGTGCACCCGAAGCCTTGGTGCCCCCACACGCTGCTGCGGCCTCGGCTGCATCGCCCCTCCTGGCCAATCTGAACGACGAGCAACTGGCGGCCGTCACGCTGCCCGCAGGCCACGCACTGATACTGGCGGGCGCAGGCTCGGGCAAGACGCGTGTGCTCACCACCCGCATTGCCTGGCTGCTGCAAAACGGCTATGCCACGCCCGGTGGCATTCTGGCTGTCACTTTCACGAACAAGGCCGCCAAGGAGATGGTGGCGCGTTTGTCCGCCATGCTGCCAGTGAACGTGCGTGGCATGTGGATCGGCACCTTCCACGGCCTGTGCAATCGCCTTTTGCGCGCGCACCACAAGGCGGCGGGCCTGTCGCAGTCCTTTCAAATTCTGGACACGCAAGACCAGCTCTCGGCCATCAAGCGCCTGTGCAAGCAGCACAACGTGGACGACGAGCGTTTTCCGCCCAAACAGCTGGCGTATTTCATTGCCAATTGCAAGGAAGAAGGCCTGCGCCCCGCCAACGTGGAGGCGCACGACAGCGACTCGCGCAAGAAGGTCGAGATCTACCAGCTGTACGAAGAGCAATGCCAGCGCGAAGGCGTGGTGGACTTTGGCGAGCTGATGCTGCGCAGCTACGAGCTGCTGCGCGACAACGACCCGATCCGCGAGCACTACCAGCGCCGGTTTCAGCACATCCTGGTGGACGAGTTTCAGGACACGAACAAGCTGCAGTACGCCTGGCTCAAGCAGCTGGCGGGCAACGAGGTGGGCGGGCGCTTTGAAGCGCGCGGCAGCGTGATTGCCGTGGGCGACGACGACCAGAGCATCTACGCCTTTCGCGGTGCGCGCGTGGGCAACATGACCGACTTTGTGCGCGAGTTTGATGTGCAGCGCCAGATCAAGCTGGAGCAGAACTACCGCAGCTACAGCAACATTCTTGATTCGGCCAACGCCCTCATCAGCCACAACAGCCGCCGCCTGGGCAAGAACCTGCGCACCACACAGGGTGCGGGCGAGCCCGTGCGCGTGTACGAAGCCAGCTCCGACCTGGCGGAGGCGCAGTGGATGGTCGATGAGATCAAGCAACTCGTGCGCAACGACGGCTTTGAGCGCAAGGAAATCGCCGTGCTATACCGCAGCAATGCGCAAAGCCGGGTGATCGAATCGGCACTGTTCAATGCCAGCGTGCCCTACCGCGTGTACGGCGGTCTGCGCTTCTTCGAGCGCGCCGAAATCAAGCATGCGCTGGCCTACCTGCGCCTGCTGGAGAACCCACACGATGACACCAGCTTCACGCGCGTCGTCAACTTTCCGCCGCGTGGCATTGGCGCGCGCAGCATCGAAGTGCTGCAGGACGCGGCCCGCGCCGCAGGTTGCTCGCTGCACGACGCGGTGAGCGCCGTGCCCGGCAAGGCGGGCGCCAACCTGGGCGCGTTCGTCGCCATGGTCGATGTGCTGCGCGAGCAGACCCAAGGCCTGAACCTGCGCGGCATCATCGAGCAGATGCTCGAATCCACGGGCTTGGTGGAGCACTTCCGCACGGAGAAGGAAGGTGCCGACCGCATCGAGAACTTGCAGGAACTGGTCAACGCTGCCGAGAGTTTTGTCACGCAGGAAGGATTTGGCCGCGACGCCGTGGCCCTGCCACTGGACGAGCATGGCACGCCGCTCACGCAAAGCGCTGTCAGCCAGGGGCTGGACCCCAACGCACCGGTGCTGGACGAACCCCTGAAGCCCGCCGTGCCGGGCATCGTGGACGCCGACACCGGCGAAACCCTCTCGCCCCTGGCCGCCTTCCTGACCCACGCCGCGCTCGAAGCGGGCGACAACCAGGCCCAGGCCGGGCAAGACGCGGTGCAACTGATGACCGTGCACGCCAGCAAGGGCCTGGAGTTTGACGGCGTGTTCATCGGTGGCATGGAAGAGGGCCTGTTCCCGCACGAGAACTCCGCCAGCGACCGCGACGGCCTGGAGGAAGAACGCCGCCTGATGTACGTGGCTATCACCCGTGCCCGCAAGCGCCTGTACCTGAGCCATTCGCAGACGCGCATGCTGCATGGGCAGACGCGCTACAACATCAAGAGCCGCTTTTTTGACGAGCTGCCTGAGGCCGCGCTCAAGTGGATTACGCCCAAGCAGCAAGGGTTTGGATCGTATGCTCCTAATTCAGGAGCTGGTGGCGTATATCCATCAAGCGCTAGAGGTCAATTTGGCTTTAAATCCGAGACCTTTGCCAGCCCACCCGTCCCGGTGCAGAAGACCGCGCCGTCCCACGGCCTGCGCGCAGGCATCAACGTGTTCCACACCAAGTTCGGCGAAGGCAAGGTGCTGGCCATCGAGGGCACGGGCGACGACGCGCGTGCGCAGGTCAACTTCCCGCGCCACGGCACCAAGTGGCTGGCGCTCAGCGTGGCCAAGTTGACGGTGGTGGATTGAGCGCAGCCATTGCCCCTGCTCCCACCCTTGCTCCCGCCCCGATCCTTGTGGTGCTGGGCGGGCTGCCCGGCGTGGGCAAGAGCACGGTCGCCCGCGCATTGTTGGCGCGCTGGCCTGCGGTGTACATGCGCATCGACACCATCGAGCAGACGCTGCGGGATTCGGGCGTGCTGTTCGCAGGAGAGGTGGGCGCGGCGGGCTACCGGGTGGCCTATGCGTTGGCGCGCACCCAGCTTGCGCTGGGCATGCCGGTGCTCGCGGACTGCGTCAACCCGCTGCCGGTGACGCGCGATGCCTGGCGTGCCGTGGCCCGCGAGGCCCAAGTACCCGTGCTGGAGGTGGAACTGATCTGCTCGGACGTCGCTGAACACCAGCGGCGCGTGGAAACACGGGCCACTGACGTCCCCGGCCTGGTGGCACCCACCTGGCAGGCCGTGCTGCAGCACAACTACTCGGGCTGGGAGCAGGAGTGGCTTGTGGTGGACACGGCGAACAGCAGCGCGGCCGAAGCGGCGCAGCACATCCTGTCGATGCTGCGACCGCTCAGCGCGTAGCCGGAAGTTCTTAAGCTGGCAGGCATTGCGCCGTGGTGTCCGGCAGCGCCAACTTTTCGGCAACCAAGCCTTTGCGTTCGGGCGAGATCAGCGCCCCCAGCCCCTGCATGACCGTGACTTCGGCACCGGCCTCCTTGTCGCGGTAGCACTTGCCGAGCAGGTCCAGGGTGTTCACCAGCGCCTGCGCCTGCGGTGCCGAGGTTTTTGGGAGGGATGCGGCCTGCTGCTTCAGCCAGTCCTCATAGGCCTCCAGGCTGGCGTGCGGGAGCTTGGTGCGCTCGGCCTCGGGAATCATGCTGGCGTACAGGGCCTGGAGGCTTTGTACGCCCGGCTGCCCCATCACCAGCACGGCGTCGTAGCGCGCCTCGTAGGCGCCTTGCCGATAGATCACCTGGTGGATCTGGTAGCGCAGCTTGCCCTTGTCACCCCCCAGTGTGCGGATCAGGTCGCGCGCCGCAGCGCTGTGGCGGTCGCTGGCGAACTGCGCTTCCAGGGCCGACGCAATCTGCGCATCGGTCGGATAGCGGATGGCGCCCAAGGGGTCTGGGGTGGATGAGGGGTTGCACCCCAGCAAGGCACCCGCCATGCCCATATACAAAAAGCCACGAAAGATAATTAATTTCATATTTATGACAATTGAGTGAATGGGATTTGTCTATTTTCAGCGAGGTATAGATTTCAGAATGTTATTACTGGTTTCCTGTTGATTTGAAGTGTAAGAACGTGTTGGATTTTTAGCGTGGTTCTGCACTCCTGGTAACGCGGCCTGGCTGTGGGAATTTCTCAGAATTTCTTGTAAATGCTTGTCCTACATGCCTTATTTTTTCGGCTTCCGCGTGGATCTCCGTGAATGTGGCGTTGTGGATAACCGGATGAAAGTCTCTCCGAACAGAGATCTACATTTCTTTACCGGATGGGTGGATGCCTCCATCAACAATTCGTTCGCAGGCCGCAAGAGGCTGCTCATCGATTAATTTTTAACCCCTGGAAGGATTATTGATATGCGCAAACTTGCCATTACCACCCTTGCCACGCTGGCCTTCACCTGCGGTGCGGCTTTTGCCCAGAGCGGCAACGTGGCGATCCCTGGACTAATCTCGGGCAAAGGGTCGGCAGGCTCTGAGGTGACCAACAGCAAGATCTCCGTCACCGGCAACAAAGCCACCAACGTGATCGCCGGTGGCGGCAAGGCGGGCATCAAGGTGGCCGAGGTGTCCATGGAAGGCGTGGCCAACGTCAACAGCATCAACATCACGGGCTCCAAGATCCGCAACTCGGAGATCACCGTGAGCGGCAACGAAGCCACCGACATCAAGGCCATCGGCGGCACGGCCAACGTCAACAGCATCAACATCAACTAAGAGCGGCCAACAAAACTCACCTGGCGTCGTTGTTCCGTCTGGTCGTACCGCTTGTACTGCCTGCGACGGAACGCCTAGCCAGGGCCGCTGCGCTGAGTTTTGTTGGCTGCTCTAAGCCCTTTGGCCCTGGCGGGCCGCCTTGCCGCCCGGCCCCTGTGGGGCCGATGCGGCAGGCCTTTCCATCCAAAGTCTGTTCGTCGAAAACTGGGAGCTGTGAGTGCACACAACGCGCAAAACGCAACCGCATGAAGCGGCCGCGCTATGGCTGTTTGGTATTTCTGTAGCCTTGGCGCCGATGCGTGCGGGCGCGCAGGAGTCCATGCTCGGCGGGCTGGGGTGGCACAAGAACAGCGCCGGCACGCAGGTGGATGGCAACAGCCAGTTGCAGGTGCTGGGCAACAAATCCTCCGGGCCCGTGGTGTCCACCGGCGGCAAAGGCTCGGCCCTGGCCAATGCCGGCATGCGGGTGGATCTGGCCGGCACCGCGCAGGCCAACGGTATTGGCCTCGCAGCCATGGACGTGCGCCAGTCGCAGGTTCACGTGCTGGGCAACCAGGTCAACGGCTTCATCCACGCGCTGGGCGGCGCTGCCACCGCCAACATGGTGCTGGCAGCCAGCGCGGAAGGCACCAAGCAGCTCACCGCCAGCCGCCTGCTGGTGCAGGGCAATCGCGCGGCCAACATCGCGGCGTTTGGCGCCAAATCCGAGGTGCTGCTGGGCACCGGTTCGCTGCAGATGCCGGGCCGCGCCACGGCCAACAGCGTGCTGCTCGATGCCACCGATGTGCGCAACTCCGATCTGGCGCTGGTGGGCAACGACGCGCGGCGCGTCACGTCCATCGGCGGATCGGCGCTGGCCAATGCGCTCACCGCCGCGCGGTCCACGCTGGTGGACACCCGCATCCTTCAGACGGGCAACCGCGCGCAGGACGTGCGCGCCGGGGGCGGCAGCGGCGGGGTGGGGCGCGGCACCATCGCGCAGGTGAACCTGACCGGCGTGGCGGCTGCCAACGCGGTCACGCTGGCGTCCAGCCAACTCAAGGGCGCCCAGCTGGTGGTGGCCCGCAACGAGGCCAACCAGATCATCGCCACAGGCGGTAGCGCGCTGGCCAACAGCATCAGCTTTACCGAACACCAACTCGCGGGCTCCGCCGGCTACCAGGCGGGGGTGACCGGCAACACCGCCCGCAACGTGCAGGCCTGGGGCGGCGAGGGCTCGATTCTTGGCGGAGCGCTGGCCGATGTGAAGGTGTCCGCCTCCGCCCTGGCCAACACCATCTCCGTCACCCGTGGCGAACTGGCCGAGGGGCCGGTGCACCAGCTGGCGGCCAACGACGCCCGCGATGTGGTGGCGACCGGCGGCGGCGCTGCGGGCAACAGCCTGTGGCTGGACAACGCCACCGTGCGCGGCGGCAGCGTGCTGCTGGCGGGCAACACGGCCGACAAGGTGCGCACGACTGGCGGCAGCGGCAGCATTGGGGGTGGCGCGGTGGGCGCGCTGGAGCGCAATGGCCGCGCCCTGGCCAACACCGTGGTGGCCGACCACCAGTCCACGCTGGAGCGCGCGGCCATCACCGCCACGGGCAACCGGGGCGCGTCGGTGACCGGCGCTGGCGGGCTGGCCGCAGCCAATAGCTTGATGGTGACCGAAGGGCGCGTGCAGAACACGGCCGTTACGCTGGCTGGCAACCGCGCCGACAACGTGCAGTCCACGGGCTATGCCGCGCAGGCGGGCGGCGGATTGCTGTTCTCGGCCAGCCAACAGTCGGCGGCGCTGGCCAACACACTGTCGATCACGGGCTCGCAACTCGATGCCGCCACGCTGACTCTGGCCGGCAACACGGCCTCGCGCCTGTCGGCCCGGGGCGGCGCGCTGCAGGCCAACAGCATTGCTGTTGAAAACGGCTCGGGCGCGCCGTCGCGGCTGTCGGCCGATGGGGTGCTGAGCGGCAACACCGCCAGCGACATGAGCACCACGGCCGATTCAGTGTCGGGCGCTGGCGGGCTGGCCAGCCGCGACAGCCGCGCGCGCGCGGCGGCCAACGCCCTGGTGCTGCACGACGGCGTGCGCGTGGATGCCTCGTCGCCCTGGCTCATTGCTGGCAACACCGTGCGCGGGGTGCACGCCACTGGGGGCACGGCGCTGGTCAATGCGCTGGCAGCCTACCGCAGCGCCACCGTACAAGGCAGCCCGGTGACCATCGTGGGCAACACCGGCCAGGACCTGCGCGCGATGGGCAGCGGCGCGCAGGCGCTGGGCGTGGGCAGCAAGTCTAACGGCGTGCTGGCGGCCAACGGCCTGTACATGGATGGTTCCGGCGCCACGGCGCTGTCGCAAAGCAGCCTGCTGGTGGTGGGCAACACCGCGCGCCAGTTGACTGCCGATGGCGGTCGCATCAATGCCAATGCGCTGTCTGTCAACGCACAGGGCCGCGTGCAAGGCAGCACCGTCACCTTGGCCGGCAACACCGCGTCCGATGTGCGCAGCGAGGGCCGCGAAGGCACCGTGGCCGGCTTTGCCGCATTTGGCAAGGGCGTTGGCCAGGCCAATGCCAACGCGGTGCAGGTGCTGGGCGAGATGCGGGCCGCCAGCGTGCAGCTGCTGGGCAACCAGGCCGGGCGTGTGCAGGCCACCGAGGGTTTGGCGGCGGCCAACAGCGTCTCGCAAGGCGCGGGCGGGCGGGTGCAGGGCGTGCAGGCGCTGGTGGCGGCCAACACGGCCGTGTCCACGCAGGCCGAGCAGGGCAGCACGGCGCTGGCCAACAGCGTGCAGGCCGATGGCACGCTGCAGGGCAGCGCGGTGCAGGTGGTGGCCAACCAGGGCAGTGCGCGGGCGGCCAGCCGCGATGGGCTGGCCAACAGCGTGCGCGCGCAGAGCCGTGGGCGCATTGCCGGCTCCAACGTCACGGTGACGGCCAACCAGGGCTCCGCGCAGCAGGGCACCGCCAACAGCGTGGACGTGGCGGGCAGGTTGCAGGGCGGCAGCATCACCATCCTGGGCAACCAGGGCTCGGCGCGCGACGGCGGGGCCATCAACAGCGTGGTGGGCAGTGGCCGCGTCACGGGCAGCCAGATCACCATCCTCGGCAACGGAGGGTCGGCCAATGGCGGCCTGGCCAACAGCGTGCGCGGCGATGGCAGCATCACGGGCTCCAGCATCACCATCCTGGGCAACCAGGCCAGCGCGCAGGGCGGCAGCAGCAAGGTCAACAGTGTCACCGGCTCGGGCTCCATCAAGGGCAGCCAGGTGCTGATCGCCGGCAACACCGGCCGCGCCAGCGGGGGCGGCCTGGTCAACGGCTTGCACAACAGCGGCAGCATCAGCGGGGCGCAGATCGTCGTCACTGGCAACCAGGGCAACGCCACCGGGGGTGGCACGGTCAACAGCGTGGACAACCGGGGCCAGCTGTCGGGCCGCGTGATCATCGCGGGCAACCGGGGCAGCACCACGATGGGAGGCACCGTCAACTCGCTGGTGAACCATGGCGTGATGGCGGGCACGGTGGTGATTGCGGGCAACCAGGGCAATGCGGCCGTGGGCGGCGTGTCCAACTCGGTCATCAACCAGGGCGTCATCACCGGCGCCGTGACCATCGTCGGAAACATGACGGCCGCTGCTGCGGGCATGACCTCGGGCAGCGTGCGCAACGTGGGCGGTGCCATCACCGGCGCGGTGGGCGTGGCGGGCAACACGCCGTTTGCCGCCAACCCGGGCTACACCTACACCCTGCCTTCCATGGGCGTGGTGAACCAGTCGGTCACGGTGCTGCCGGCTTTCAATATTTTGAACATGTAGACCAGGTCGGTGCCTGGACGGGCTCTGCATGCTGGATTTGAAGTGGACCAAGGAGTGATGATGAAAACTCGGAACATGACCTCGCCCCGGCGCGCATGGCGCGCCCTGAGCCTGTGCTGGGGGGCCGGTGCGCTGGCGCTGCTGGGTGCGGGCGCGCAGGCGCAAATGGTGAACTACGGCGAGCAACTGGGCGCCTACAAGGACATGGCCAGCAGCGGCGTGCGGCTCAACGACGGCGTGTACCCGTCGGTGAGCGCCAAGGCGCGTGTGAACCGCGCCATCTCGCAGAACACGCTGGTGGACCAGAGCGCGCTGGTGCAGCCCGACGGCACGCTCAAGCTGCCCGAGGGGCAGAAAAACATCGTGATCCGCTCCTCGTACTCGGATGTGCAGCGCGCCCCGGACGGCACCTTGCGCATCGCCAGCCCGGTGATCCAGGGCAACGTGAACGGCAACGTGACGCTGTACGTCGAAGGCAAGGGGGTGGAGAACATCACGGTCCTTAACTCGGGGCGCTGACCGCCCACGGCTTTCGGTAACGGCGGCCTCGAGAGAGCGGGGCCTTTGATTTCACCCGACAACAAAGAATCATGATGATGAAGAAAACCATGCGATGGGGAGTGCTGGCCCTGGCGGCCGCCCTGGCTGGCTGTGCATCCACCGAGAACGCGCTCAAGGACGCCAACACACTGCTGCAGGAGCGCGAAGCCGACAAGCTCCTGCCTGTCACCAACCTGAGCCCCTATTCCCTCGCGCTGGGCCGCTTCGGGCGCATGCTGGACATCTACAAGGAAGGCGACCCTGTCATCTACATGCAGACGCGCAGCATCCTGGATGCCACCAACCTATCGAGCCCGCTGGTGGGCGCCGAGATTCCCGGCGACATCACAGAGATGGTGCGCACGGCGGTCAACCGCATCGGGGCGCGTGTGGTCTATGTGCCTTACCACCCGGACTACCTGGTGTCGCAGGCGCAATTGGGCGCCAAGTTTGGCGTGACCATGCCCGACTTTCTGATCACCGGCGCACTCACGGAATTTGACCGCGCCATTGCAGGTGCGGGGCGTGTGAATTCGGCGGGCATCGAGTTTGGCAAGGGCGATGGCAAGACCACGCTGGGTGGCGACATCAAGCGCACGGCCATCTATTCGGCCCTGGCGCTGGATTTGAATCTGGTGAGCTTCTCCACCCAGCAAATGGTGCCGCAGGTGCAGGCGTCCAACGTGGTCAAGGTGCTCAACTTCAGCTCCGAAGACAACGCCAGCATTGGCTTTTATGGCGACGCCTTTGGCTTCAAGCTCGAAGGCAAGTACCTGCAGGGGCGCCACTCGGCCATTCGCACGCTGGTGGATCTGAGCGTGCTGGAACTGGTGGGCAAGGCCACCAACACGCCGTACTGGCGCTGCATCCCCAACGGCACGCCCGACCCGGTGGTGGTGGAGAACATGCGTGCCGCCTACAACGGGCTGTCGCCTGAGCTCAAGCTGGGGCTGATCCAGGTCACGCTGCGCAAATACGGCGAGCCGGTGCAGGTCACGCAGAAATACGACGTGGAAACCCGGCAGGCGCTGGAGAAGGTGTATGCAGAGCGCTATGCATCGCTGGGCGCGGTGGACGTGATGACCTGGCAGGGCTTTGAGCCCCTGTTCTTCGGCGTGCCCATGGCCTGGGACACGGCGCAGGCTCCGGCATCGGCGGGTGCGGCCCCGGCAGCGGGCACCACGCCAGTGGGTGCAAAGGCTGGCTCATGATGCGTGGCACATGGATGCGTTACGGGTTGGGCTGCTGGATCGTGGGCGCCGCCTTGCAGGCTCCCGCCCTTGCGCAGCTGCCGCCAGCCGCTCCGGCGGCGCCAGCCCAGCAGCCCACGGCCCCGGGGGCCACTGCCGGCGCGCGCTTCATCGAGTCCTGCAACGAAGCGCTGGAGCGTGGCGTGTCGGAGCTGGGCTGCCAGGGGCCGATTTACCGCAACGAGCTCGAGCGCTTGAAGCGCGAGGCGCTCAGCACCCAGAACCCGCAGCTGCTCTCGTTTGTGGGCGATGCGTACCAGAACCCGCGTTCCGGCCTGGGCGATATGGGTCAGGCCTACCGCTGGTATCTGCTGGCTGCCGTGCGCGGCGACCCCCGCGCCATGCAGCGCCTGACCGAGATGAATCGCAAAGGCCAGGGCGTGCCCAAAGACAACGTGAAGGCGCTGGGCTATGCACGCCTGGTGGAGCGCATGGCGCAGCCCGATGCCGCCACGCAGCGCAACGTGCTGTCGGTCATCAACGAGCTGGGCGCTGAAATGGCGGTGGAAGAGGTGGCGCTGGCCGAGCGTTTTGCCTCCGAGCTGGAAGCCCGCATTCATCGCCAGGCCGCCGCCGATGGCACGGGCCAGGGTGGGGACGCAAGGCCCGCCGCAACAGGCCCCGTCCGGCCGGGATCGGGGTTGCCCGGAATGTCGGCAGTGCCACGCGCTGCACCGGCGGATTCACCCGGTGGTTCCGCGCCTGCCGCCGCGCCCGGCAGCACCTTGCCCGGCATGCCCGGCAAGGCCCCGCCCTGATGGACTGCCGCCAAACCATGGGGGTGCGACGATGTTGATCTTTTCAATCATGGGCCCGACGGGGCCGATACGGCGCATGCTCCGCCGCCGCGGCGCCGTGCTGTTTGCACTGCTTCTTGCCAGTGCCGCAGCGCAGGCGGCGGGGCCGATTGGACCGGTGGGGCCCGTGGGCCCGACCGGGGCCATCGGGCCTGTCGGCCCCGCAGGAGGCGCTGCGGCGGACACCCCCCACCCTAGCCGCCCGAACGCCCAGCCACCGCGCGTAGAGCCTGCGCAGCCCCGGGCCCGCGCTGCGGGCGCTGGCAACCGCATCGAGGTGTCAGGCAACACCGCGACGGGCACGGGCTGCGCTGCGGATGGCGGCGCATCTGTCAACAGTGTGGACATTGCAGGCGCCCGCCTGGAAGGCCGCACGGTGATCGTGCAGGGGCACAACGCGAACGACGTGCGCACGCGCGATTGCTCGCCCCACGCACCACCGGGCCAGGGCGCCGCAGGCCAGACCAACAGCGTTCGCATTCGCTGAGCGCCACCCCCGCCCGGCACGCTCGTGCCCCCCAAAACTTGTACCAGGAGCATCAGACACCATGACCTCATCACCTGCCGCCCGGGCGCCTTGGCACCGAGGTATCGCCCTTGCCATGCTGACCACCGCCGTTTTGCTCACCGCGTGCAAAGAACGAGCACCCGAGCCGGTTGCCGCAGCGCCCGCCCCCGTTGCCAGCCCACCGCCAGCGGCCAGCCCCGCGCCAGGCCCGGCGGCAGCCGCCCCGGCACCGGCCGGCGCTGCGCCCGTGAAGTTGCCGCTGTCCATTCAGGGCGTGGCCGCTGCAGGCGTCACGGTGCGCGTGAAAGCCGTGGAGATCGGCGCGGACGCCACGGTGCTGGATGTCAGCATCTCGTTCGCCAACCGCATCACCGACACCACCATGCTGGCCCTGGCCGACACCTACCTGCAGGATGAAAGCGGCGCCCGCCTGCACATCAAGAGGCCCGACAACAACCGCGACATCACCATCCGCGAGGGCGAGACGCTGGACGGCCAACTGGTCTTCATGGGCGCCGTGGCACCGACGGCCCGCAAGCTCAAGCTCGTGTTCAATGACGGCAACCAGGGCGACAACATCGTGGCGCCGGGGTTGGTGATCGACCTGCCACTGCAGGGCGGCTGATGGTGCGCCAGCGATGGGCGGTGGTGGCCGTGATGGCAGCGCTCTTGGTGTCTGCCGCAGCGTGGCCGGTGCACGCGCTGGAGGTGGTGCGCAGCGGCCGGTCACTCGCGGCCGTGCCCACGCAGCTGACCTCGGCACCGGGCGCGCCGTCGACCGCGTTGTCCGCGCAGGGTGCCGCAGGTGGCTCGGTCAGCAGCACGCGCGACACCACGCTGCAGCGCAGCGGTGGCCCGCAGACCATCCTGCGCGAAGCCGAGGTGCCCAAGGCGCGGCTGGCGCAAACGCGCGCGCTGCTGGTGGAGCTCAAGGCCCGGTCCACGCCCGACCAGGCCATCTCCATCGACCTCCCGGCCGACGTGCTGTTTGACTTTGACAAGTCCGAGCTGCGCGCTGATGCGGCGGCGCCGCTGCACAAAGCAGGCGAGCTCATCAAGAGCTACGCCACAGCCCCGCTCACGGTGCTGGGCCACACCGACGGCAAGGGCACCGACGCTTACAACGATGCACTGTCGCTGCGCCGTGCCGAAGCCGTGGCCCGCGCGCTGCACTCGCAGACCGGACGGCAGGCCAGCGTGCAGGGGCTGGGCAAGCGCCAACCGGTGGCGCCCAACACCACGCCGGAGGGGCGTGATGACCCCCAGGGGCGCCAGCTGAACCGGCGCGTGCAGATTCTCATTGGCCTGCCCCACAAGGAGGGACGGTAACCATGGCACTCATGCGATGTCCCGAATGCGCGAAAGAGGTGTCGTCCCACGCGCCCGCGTGCCCCGCCTGCGGCTACCCGCTGCAGGCCAGGGTTGCGCCACCGCCTGCCGACGCCCCGCACGCCCTGCAGTCGCCCCACCTGTGGGGCCGCGTCGCCATGGTGCTGGGCGCGTGGCTGATCACGCCGTGGATCGCCAGGCTGATCGTGGCGCTGGCGGTGTGTGTGCTGGCGTATTTCATGTTCACCGGGCGTTGATGACAGGCGCGCTCCGTGCGCCGCCGTCACCTCGCCGACGCAGCGTGGTGCCCTAAAAAATGAGTCAAATTGGCCGCTAGCGCTTTTTGGTAAAGCGCTGGAAGCTATTATTTTTGAAATCAACGATCCGCAGCTATCCGTGCGGTATGCGCCATGCGGCCAGCGCCTTCAGCACCGCATGCAGTCGCCATGGGGGGCAAGCGCCCGGGCGCTATGTGCGCAAGCGATCAGGGTGATGTGTGCGAGGTGATTGCTATATTTTGTATAGCTTTTGGCGCTTGTCAATAAAGCGCTAGAGGCACTTTTGACCTAAATTTCTTGCGCTGCCAACACCCAGTGGTTGTCCAGCCGCACGCCTCGCAGGCTGCGGCCATGCGTGTGGCTCACAGGCGCTGCGGCCTGCGCGTTCTGCAGGCTGGCGCCCAAACCGCCCGCCCACAGCGCGCCGCCGTGCACGGCCAGCGGGCAGACGTCGGGCAGCGGCACAAGCCCCCGCCATTCGCCCTGTGGCGTGTACGTGGCAATGCCATTGGCGCGCGGGCAGCTGACGGCCCAACCCGCAGGTGTGGCGGCCATGCTGCCGCCGTAGCCGTGGATGCTTTGTGCAATGCGCTCGGGCGTGGGCACTACGCGCAAGGCCGTGCCGTCGAACAGGGCTAGCACGGGGGCGGCGTCTTTGGCGGTGGTGTCGTCGTGTTCGGCCTGCAGGGCGATGCCCAGGGTCCGAGCATCGGGGCTCCAGGCCAGATGGCGCAGGCTCAGGCGCTGGTCTTGCAGGCGCCATTGGCCCAGCAGGCGGCCGGTGTGGCCGTCCAGCCGCACGATGGACGAATCCATCGTTTGCAGGTCACGCTTGACCCGGCCGGTTTCGGGTGCGGTGGGTACGCCGCCGTTGGCAACGATGAGGGTGGGCGCGCCGTGGTGGGTGGTGCGCATGTCCCAGGTCAGCTCGTGCGCGTCGATGCCGTGGGTGGGCCATTCGGCGGCTTTTTGCAGGGTGCGGGTGTCGCGCACGCCGACCCAGCTGGCGCCGGTTTCTGCATCCGTTTCGGTGGTGAACAAACGTGCCCCGTCTGCGCTGGCGATGACATGGCCGTTGAAGCTGCGCTCACCGTCCTGCCACAGCCATTGAGGCTCCGCGCGTTGGCCGGGCCACCAGCGCACCAGCCAGTCGCCGGGGCGGCGGGCGGTGGCCAGCACCGAGCCATCGGGCAGTAAAAAGAGGCCGTGGGCGCGGGTGGGGACTTCGAGCGATGCGTGGATCTGCAACGGCTGCCCGGCGCCGAGCTGGGTAGATAGCAGCCCGATGTGAAAGCTGCCCTCGCGCTCCCAGGCGGCAGCCAATTGCACGGTGCTGTTGTTTCTGGCGAACGCAGAGGCCGGAGCGAACGCCCACGCGCCCAGGCCTGCCAGCCCCGCCAGCATTGTGCGGCGGTGAGGGTCAGTCGCCATCGGCGTCCGAGAATCCAATGCTCACCTGCAGCGCCGGTGCCACTTCGGATTCGGCCAGATACTTGAGTGCGGCCAGATCCTTCGCGGTCTGCTGGATGGCGGCCTTGTTCTGCACGCCCGCTTTTTGCACCTGCGCCATCGATGCATCCACCTTGCCGGTGGCCTGGTGCAGTTTGTCGGCCAGCGGGTTCAGGCCCTTGCCGCGCAAATACATCTCCAGCGGCACCAGCGCCTCGCCGGGCGCGGGTGTGGCGGCGTTCGCAGGCAGGGCGGTCACGCTGCGCAGGCCTGCCCAGGTGGCGGCCCAGGCGGCCAGGGTGTCGCCGCTGGCAGAACGGGGGTAGTCGGGGGTGCGGCTGCCAGATCCCGATCCAGCGGCGCGCAAGGGCTTTTCCATCTGCGCCCAGCGCAGGCGTTCGATGCCGCCCACCCATTGGTTCACAAACTCGCTGATGGCCTGGGTGGACTGCTCCTGTTCGTCCTCGGCGCCCCAGTCGGTGCCTGCGGCGGTGGTGAAGGCTGCTTGCAAGGCGGCGGATTCGCCGGCCACGTCCTGCGCCACTTCGTGTGCGTAGCTGCAGGCAGGGCTGCCGGGCTGCACGGGGCGGGTCCACAGCAGCCATTCCAGCGCGGGCAGGCCCTTGGCGGGGGTGCCGATGCGCTCGAAGGCCTTGGCGCCCTGGGGCTGGGTGACGATGGCTTTTTCTATCAACGCGGGGCGGGTGGGTGTGAAGTCGATGGCGCGCTGGCTGCGGCGGGCGATGACGGGGCCTATCGACACAGCGGTCAGCTGCTCCCATGCGCGCGCTGTGGCCTGCCAAGCTGTGCGCGCGGCGGCCAGAGCCGTCTTGCTGTCACTGGCCTGGGCCTGGCACAGTGCGGCCACGGCGGGCGCCAGGGCGCGGGCGCTCTGGTCAAAGTCTTTGGCGCGGGGCAGGGCCCAATGCCCGTAGATGCCCTGCAGCGCGTGTATGGTGTCGTAGAACGGCACGGCCTCGCGCTGCCAGGCGGGGGCGGTAGCCGCTGTCTGGGCCGGCGTCGCTATGGGGGGCAGTGCGGTCAACAGCAGGGCGGTAGCAAGGAGGTATGTTTTCATCGCCGGGCCGCCCCAAGATGAAAACGCGCCCCCTCGGGGGGCAGCGACCCGCGCAGCGGCGGAGCGTGGGGGCTGGTTTTCATCGCCGGGCCGCCCCAAGATGAAAACGCGCCCCCCTCGGGGGGCAGCGACCCGCGCAGCGGCGGAGCGTGGGGGCTGGTTTTCATCGCCGGGCCGCCCCAAGATGAAAACGCGGTCCCCTCGGGGGGCAGCGACCCGCGAAGCGGCGGAGCGTGGGGGTCAATACTCATAGCGACTCCACAAATTTCACCAGCGCATCGCGGTCGGCCTTCTTCATGTTCAGCACCTGGTCCTTGGCTGCTTCGGCCTCGCCGCCGTGCCACAGCACCGCCTCCAGCACGCCGCGCGCGCGGCCGTCGTGCAGCAGGCGCGTGTGGCCGTTCACGTCCTTGATCAGGCCGGTGCCCCACAATGCGGGCGTCTTCCACTGGCGGCCGTTGGCGCCAAAGTCGGGCCGGTTGTCGGCCAGGCGTTCGCCCATGTCGTGCAGCAGCAGGTCGGTGTAGGGCCAGATGCGCTGGCCGTTCAGGGCTTTGCTGGTCAGCGTGGGGAAGGGGCCCTCTTTGGTCACGTAGCTGGGCCGGTGGCAGGTGGCGCACTGGGCCTGGGCAAACAAGGCCTGACCGCGTTGTACCTGCACGTCGTTGACGTTACGGCGCGCGGGCGGTGCCAGCGTGGCCTGGTAGAAGATCACGTCGGCGAGGGTCTTGTCGTCGATCTCCACAGCCGGCTGGCCTTGCATGCTGGCGCCTTCCTTGCCACTTTTGCCGCTGGGTGCAGCCAAGCAGTCCTTTTGTGCGGGGGTGCAGGTCTCGTGCGCGAAGTGGCGGGACGTGATGCCCATGTCGCCCAGGAAGGCGCCACCCGTCTGGTGCGCGATGGTGGCCACATTGGCCTTCCAGCCAAATCGCCCTGTCATCGTGCTGCCCGAGGGCGCGTCCCACACTTTGTTGGCTTGGCCTTTGATGGGGCCAGGCGCCGCAGCCTGGTCGGCTGCGTTGGCCAGGATGTCGGCCTCGGCAATCGCTTCGAGCAGGCCCACGCCGATGATCTGCGGCGCAATGCGCGGGCTGCTCATCACGTCCGGGTGCATGGGGCCGTAGCCCAGGTCGGCGAAGCCATACACGGGCTTTTGCAGCGTGTAGGGCGTGCCGTCGGCAAACTGGCCTTTGATCGTTTCGTAGCGCAGCGTGACGCGCCCTTCAGGGCTGACGCCCTGGATGGCCGCGTTGTTGAACTGGTCTCCATACACCGGCTCGGGCTTGGGCCCGCCATGCGCGTCTTTGCCGGGGATGGACAGGCGGATCAGCAGGGCCACGGTCGGGTCCTTGGTCTCGCCCAGGCGGTTGAAGATCGCTGGTGGCTCGCCCCGGCCGTCCTGCACATGGCAGCCACCGCACGAGCGCGCGATGAAGTGCGGGCCCAGGCCATCCCGGGCCTTGGTGGATGCAGGGGCCTCGACCCAGTTGCGGCGAAAGAACGAGTTGCCGATGACAAAGCGCGTGCGTTCCTCATCGGTCAGGTTGGCGGCTGGGAACGAGAAGGCATTGCGCCCGGTGGCGAATACGGTGGCCTCGCCGCCGGTTTTTTCGCCCTGCGCGTCGGGCTGGGGGGCTGCCGTCAGCGATGGAATGCCCAGGCTGCCGAAGCCGGCGAGTGCGACGATGGCGGTGCTGGCAGCCGCCAGGCGCACAGCGCGCTGGCGGCGTTTGGCTCGCGAGATCTGCATGTTCAAGGCTGGACCAGCGTCAACTTGGTGATGCCAATGGCGTTGGCGGCAGCGACCAGGTCTTTGCTTTGTTGTGTGAGGCTGTCGATGGTCTTCTGGATGCGCTGGCGGCCCGGGGCGTCCTTGCCGCCGATGATTTCGCGATCGAACGGGGCCTGAATGCCTTCTGCGGCGACCACCGATGCGGCGATCTGCTGCGTGGTCTTGTCGGCCAGCGCGGCGTCCCTGGCGGCCACCAGGTCACGCAGCGAAGGGCCTTGCAGCACCGTGCCGTTGGCCTGCTTGTACTGGCCCAGCCACACGTTCTGGATGCCCAGTGCGTTGGTCACCGCATCGCGGTGGGTGTTGTCCGAAAAGCACGAGTGCTCGTCTTCCTGGTCCTGGCTGTTCAGCGCCACTTCCAGCCGTTCGCCGGCCAGTTCGCCGCGCGACAGCGAGCCCAGGCCCACCAGCATCTTGCGCACCGATTCCTGGCCGCCTTTGACGAAGCGGGCGCGGTAGTTGTTCTTGGCATCTGGCGCCCAGGCCTTCACCAGCGTGGTGAGGTCGTCAATGAGCAGCTCTGTCACCACGTTCAGGTATTGGCGGCGGCGGTCGGCATTGGGGGCTTTGCCATCCACAAAGTCTTCAAAGCTGCGGTTGCCCGGGCCGGTGTCTGACAGGTCCTGGCCCCACAGGAAGAACTCGATGGCGTGCCATCCCGTGGCAATGTTTTCTTCGCCGCCGCGCTCGTTCTGGGCCGACAGGTTCTTCTTGTTGATGGTGAACTTACGGTTGTTCACCAGCCCGGCGTTGGCCTTGCCTTGCACGCTGTCCACAAACGATTCGTCCATGGGCCAGGCGTTGATGCGGCCTTCCGGGCCGTTGTCGTTGTCAATGGGGCCGCCGTAGAAGCGGAAGGCTTCGGTCTGCCCGTAGAACTCGCGTGCGGCCAGCCAGGTCTTGCGGGCTTCGGCCAGCGTTTCTGCAGAGGGCTTGGCGGTGAATGCCAGCACAGCCGTCTGCAGGGCCTTGGCGGCATTCAGCGTGTCGGTGTAGTTGGCATGTACCAGGTGGCCGTAGTGCGCGGCCACCATGTTGGTGTTCACCGCCTGTGCGTTGGCCGACGGGGCCGGCGCCCCACCTGTCTGCGCTGCTGCGTGAGTGCCATAGGTGCACAGGGCCAAAGCGGCTACCAGGACCGAGGTCTTCAGAAAGGAATGGGGCATGCAGAGGTCTCCGGGGCAAAGGGGCGCGCAGGCCATGGCATGGAAGGCGGGTGGGCCTGCAAGGGCGCTGCGGTGGTCAACGAAGGGGCCGCACTGGCTGAGGGAGCCTGTGCACCACAAGGTGCGAGGGCGTGGCTGGGTGGGCGAGGGCAGGTTTTGATTATACAAATAGTAGTGATTCGTATTTGTGTATTTCCACCTCTGGTGCGACCACCAGCTTGCAGGGACCGGCTGTCATCAAACCGCCGCAAAAGCTTCACGGCGATGTCACCCACGGTTTCTACGCTCCATGGGTTTTGTAACCAACAACCCGAGGAACCCCATGAACCACCGTGTGGCTGCGCCAGAGCAGGCGATTGACTTCAACAACGAGAACTCCAACACCTCTGCCAACCCCAGCTTTGATGCGGTGCTGGGCGCTCGCCTGTCGCGCCGTGGCCTTCTGCGGGGCAGCGTGGGCACGGTGGGCACCACGCTGCTGGCGGGCTTTGGCGTGTCGGCCTGCGGCGGCAGCGACGACCCTGCAGTGACTCCACCCCCTGCCGGCCCCAAGCTGCTGGGCTTTGGCGCGGTGTCCAAGAGCCTGGCCGACGTGGTGGCCGTGCCTGCGGGCTACACCGCCAGCGTGCTGTTTGCGCTGGGCGACCCCATTGCAGCAGGCGTGGCTGCCTACAAGAACGATGGCACCGATGGTGACTTCGACAAGCGCGGTGGTGACCACCACGACGGCATGGAATGGTTTGGCCTGGGTGCTGACGGCAAGCGCAACGACAACGCCATCGAGCGCGGGCTGCTGGCCATCAACCACGAAGCCACCACCGACGAAAAGCTGTCGTCCCACTTCCTGCATGCCAACGGTGGCACGACCACCTTGCCACGCCCTGCGGCCGAAATCGACAAGGAAACGGCGATCCACGGCATTGCCGTGATCGAAGTCGCCAAGTCGGGTGGCAAGTGGGCCTACGTGCAGAACTCTGCGCTCAACTTCCGCCTCACGGCACTGAGCCCCATCGAGATCTCGGGCCCTGCGCGTGGCAATGCGCAGATGATCACCAAATTCTCCCCCACGGGCACCACCACACGCGGCACGCTGAACAACTGCGGCACGGGCAAGACGCCTTGGGGCACGTTCCTCACCGGTGAGGAAAACTGGTTTGGTTACTTCACGCGTGGCGCTGCCGACGATGCCGCACGCGGCAACGACAAGAGCGTCACGGCCCTCAAGCGCTATGGCCGCAACCAGGGTGCTGCATCGCGCCACGGCTGGGAGAGTGGCGGCGCCGCCGACCAGTACCAGCGCTGGAACAACAGCAAGACCGGCACCTCGGTGGACGGCAGCGACGACTACCGCAACGAGATGAATGGCATGGGCTACATCGTCGAGATCGATGCCTACGACAAGACCCGCATGGCCAAGAAGCGCACGGGCCTGGGCCGCTTTGCGCACGAAAGCGCGGCGTTTGGCAAGGTTGAGGCAGGCAAGCCGCTGTCGGTGTACATGGGTGACGATTCGCGCGGCGAATACATCTACAAGTTTGTTTCCACCGCGCTGTGGAATGCCGCCGATGCCAATGCCGCCGACCGCATGGCCGTGGGCGACAAGTACCTGGACAGCGGCAAGCTGTATGTGGCCAAGTTCAATGCCGATGGCACGGGCACCTGGGTCGAGCTGGCGCTGGCCAACACCGCCATCAGCGGCTATGCAGCCTACAAGTTTGCCGATGCAGCCGACATCGCCATCAACACCCGCCTGGCGGCGGATGCCGTGGGCGCCACCAAGATGGACCGCCCCGAATGGAACGCCGTGAACCCCGCCAACGGCGAGATCTACTTCACGCTGACCAACAACAGCAACCGCAGTGTGAACCCCACGGGTAGCCAGTACCTGCCAGACGCCGCCAACCCGCGTGCCTACACCGACATGAAGGGCACCTCGGCGCAGACCGGCAACCCCAATGGCCACCTGGTGCGCATGAAGGAAGGCGCCTCGGTCTCGGCCTTTACCTGGGACGTGTACCTGTTCGGCGCCGAAGCCGGGGCCGACAAGGCGCTGGTCAACATCTCGTCGCTGACTGCTGACCAGGACTTCTCCAGCCCCGACGGCCTGGCCTTCAGCAAGGCCACCGGCATCTGCTGGATCCAGACCGACGACGGTGCCTACACCGACGTGACCAACTGCATGATGCTGGCCGCTGTGCCCGGCCAGGTGGGTGACGGCGGCAAGAAGACGCTGAGCTACACCAAGACCGACGGCACCAAGCTGGACATCGTGACCCCCGTGGGCAAGGCTGCCACCGAAAGCACGCTCAAGCGTTTCCTGGTCGGCCCCAAGGGCAGCGAAATCACCGGCGTGGCCGAAACGCCCGACGGCAAGGCCATCTTCGTGAACATCCAGCACCCCGGTGAAGGCACCGCCTTGGCCAATGTGGGCGACGCCACCAAGTACCAGAGCCAGTGGCCCGCCAACGCAGGTTACGGCGCGGGCAAGCGCCCCCGCTCGGCCACCATCGTGATCACCAAGAACGACGGCGGCGTGATCGGGACCTGATCCCCCGCTAGTTCGTTTTTTGACCGACCCGGCCCGCTGGCCAGGGGGTTGCCACCAACAGGGCAACCCACTGGCCAGTGGGCCTTGTGCGTTGCGGTGGGCGCGTTGCCAGGGGCGCGGTCGGCGGTCAGTAGGTGCTGGTGTCGCCGGGGGGCGGTGGCACGGCGCGGGTGGGGGCAGTGGGTGCCGGCGGCGTGGTTCCTGGCGTTGTGCCGCCGGGCGCTGGGTAGTTCATCTGCCCGCTGCCGTCTTTGGTGCCCTTGCGCCCGGCAATCTGCCAGGCCGTGCGCTGGCCGATGAGGCCGGCCAGAAACTCCAGCTCTTCGTCGGTGTGGTTGATGGCACCTGCAGGGGTCAGAAGGCGGCCATCGCGCGGCGCAGGCTCGGCCCAGAACGACTGGTGGTAGACCGACTGGCTGACCACGCTTTCGTTGCCAGCGGCCAGGTCCACCGTTCCATAGCAGTTGCAGAAATAGCCCCGGTGGTCCAACTCGGGGAACACCTCGGCATACACACCCGTGCCCCGGATTCCCGCCGTGGCGGTGGGCAAAATCACCTGCCGGTCGGTGCCTTGGCCCCACACGCTGGCCACCGCGCCGGTCAGCACCCGCAGCACCTTGACGGCGGTCGGCGTGTCGCCCTCCAGCGCCAGGCGCGTGTTCTGCCGCACCATGAAAGCGCTGTTGCCCACGGCAAAGACGGCAGTGGAGCCCGGCCCCGTTTCGATGCGGTCACCGGTGGCGATGCTGCCCTGTGCCGTCAGCACCTGCCCATTGCGCAGCACATCCCCGCGCACTTCGACGATGTTGCTGCCCGATTGCGCCTGCGCGGCCATCCACCCGCCTGCGGCCACCCACGCGGCGGCGGCCTGCAACAGGCTGCGCCGCCGGTGCCAGAGAAGCTCGTTGTCAGTCCGGCCCAGGAGCTGGGGAGTCGGGTGGTGGTGTGTCATGGGGCGGCTCGGGTTCTGGGGTTGAAGGGGGCTCGTAGCTGTCACGGAAGGTGAACACCACCGACGTGAAGAACATCGCCGCCATCATCAACGCGGCACCCACCATGATGCCGCCAGCCGCCGATGCCGCAAGCCCCGCCGTGGCCAGCAGTGCCGACACCAGCGCCACCACCAGCCCCCCCAGCAGAAACACGCCCAGCCAGCCCAGTCCATAGACCAGGAATGCGCTGAAGTTGCGCACACAGGCCACGATGCTGAAGAACAGCGCCTTGACCGGCGGCACGCCATGCCAGTGCACCAGCCCCGGGGCATGCCAGAACAGCAGCGACAGCGGCAGGTACAGCACCATGGAGAGCCACATCGCGCTTTGGAACGCTGGGTCTTCGGCCACTTCCTTGCTGAGCTGGGCACCGCCCAGGTACACCTTGGCGAACTGCCCGCCGTCGATCAGGGCCGACAGGCCCATTACCGCCAGAAAGCAAGCCGCATACAGGGCGCCCAGCACCAGCATGTCACGCAGCCGCTGCTGCCCGGTACGAAACGCCACCAGCAGCACGGCCGGTGTGGGAAACCGCCCCTGCGAGGCTTGCGCTGCCGCCACCATCATGGCCAGGGTGGCCGATGGCAGCAGCATCAGTGCCACCGCAGGGCCGACCAGCGGAATCATGGAGGCCAGCGACATGGCCGCCATGGTCATGAAAAACAGCGCTGCCAGTGCCATGGGCTGCTTCCAGAACGTCCGTATACCAAGCTTGACCCAGGTCATGCCAGTGCGGGCGGGGACGATGTGGAGTTTCATGAAGGTGCTGCTGAAGAAAGGTGGGGCCTGCGCCCGGGCATTGCCGGCAGCCAGAAGGCCGCCCATGGCAGTGCAATAGCTTGGAATTTACCCCAGCGGCCCATTCCGGCCACTGCACAAGGGCTCAGGCGTGCACTGGGTGTGCAAGGCGAGCACGCAAGACGCGCTCGAAATGGGTGGGGTCGTGCGGCGTGAGCATCGAGGCTTCGCGCGGCAGGTAAAAGTCCCACAGGCGCGAGATCCAGAACCGCAAGGCACCGGCGCGCAGCATGGCAGGCAGCAATTCGCGTTCGGCCGCGTTGAGCGGGCGCACTGCCTGGTAGGCGTCCAGCATGCGGGTGGCGCGCTCGGCGTCGTGCGCGCCGGTGGCCAGGTCGATGCACCAGTCGTTCAGGCACACCGCCAAGTCAAACAGCCAAGTGTCCACGCCCGCAAAGTAGAAGTCGAAGAAACCCGTGAGCTCCTCGCCATCGAACATCACGTTGTCGCGGAACAGGTCGGCGTGCACGGGGCCCCTGGGCAGTGCGGCATACGCGGCGCTGGCCGCCACATGGTTCTGGTAGGCCAGCTCGGACCGCAGCAGGGCGGCCTGGGCCGAATCGATGTGGGGCAGCACCACGGGTACGGTTTCGTTCCACCAGGGCAGGCCGCGCAAGTTGGGCTGGTGCCGGTCAAACCCGCGCCCCGCCAGGTGCATGCGGGCCAGCATGGTGCCCACGGCCGCGCAGTGCACGCCCTGGGGTGCGAGCTGGCTTTTGCCGCGCAGCTTGTTCACCACCGCAGCGGGTTTGCCACACACGGTGTGCAGGATGTCGCCGTTCTTGTCAGCACGCGGGTCGGGCACGGGCACGCCGCCGTGCGCCAGGTGTTTCATCAGGTACAGGTAGAACGGCAGTTGTGCCGCCGTGAGGCGCTCGAACAGCGTGAGCACGAACTCGCCCTGGTCGCTGGTCAGAAAGTAGTTGGTGTTCTCGATGCCACCCTCAATGCCGCGCAGCTCTACCAGCTCACCCAGTTGCAAACGGCGCAGCAGCTCGCGCGCCTCGGTGTTGGAGACTTCGGTAAAAACGGCCATCGCTCAGGGGGGTTACAAAGAAATGAAAAACTGGCGGAAGAAGGGCAGGGCGTGCAGCGGCTTCATGGGGGCCGCGCGGGGGCGCTGCCAAATACCGCAGTCGCCGCCGGGGCCTCAGAACTTCAGCACGTTCCAGACACGCGGGGCAGTGGTGGTCTCGGCGCCGCTGTTGCTGCCTGCGCGGCTGCGTGCGCCATCGGGCGACTGCACTTCATAGCCGGGCATGTTGCCGGTCTTGGGCTGCACCGAAATCGTCTGTGTTTGCCCGCCCACACGCAGCTCATCAACGCGGCTGCCCGCGTCTTCCACCTGGATGCGCTCGGTACGCTGGTTGGTGCGGCCTGCAGGTTGCTCTTGATTTGAGAGCGCTTCGCGCTTGTCCGTCGTGCCCTGAGGGGCATTTTGGCTTGGATTTTGGGCCAGGGCGGTGCCGGAGGCAATGCCCAGCAGCAAAAGGAGGTAGAGAGCGCGCATCGGGCGATTGTAGAGCGCTGCCTGGGTGGAGTCCGGCCGTGCACAATCCGTGCATGACTGACAAAAAGACCCTGGTGCTGGTGGACGGCTCCAGCTACCTCTACCGCGCCTTCCATGCCATGCCCGACCTGCGGGCGGTGCCGGGCGACCCCACAAGCCCTGCCACCGGTGCCATTCGCGGCATGATCAACATGATGCAGGCCCTGCGCAAAGAGGTGACTGCCGACTACGCCGTCTGCGTGTTCGACGCCAGCGGCCCCACCTTCCGCGACGCCCTGTACACCGAATACAAGGCCACGCGCTCACCCATGCCCGACGACCTGCGCAGCCAGATCGAGCCCATCCACCAGGTGGTGGACCTGCTGGGCTGGAAGGTGGTGGCCGTGCCCGGCGTGGAGGCCGACGACGTGATCGCCACCTTGGCCCACGTGGCGGCCGCACAGGGCATTGAGGTCATTGTGTCCAGCGGCGACAAAGATTTGAGCCAACTGGTCAACGAGCACATCACCATCATCGACACCATGAGCGGAAAGCGCCGCGATGTGGCGGGCGTGACGGCAGAGTTTGGCGTGCCGCCTGCGCTGATGGTGGACTACCAGGCCCTGGTGGGCGACACCGTGGACAACGTGCCCGGCGTTACCAAGGTGGGGCCCAAGACGGCCGCCAAGTGGCTGGAGGAATATGGCTCGCTCGACAACCTGATTGCCAACGCCGACGCCATCAAGGGCGTGGCGGGCAACAACCTGCGCGAGGCCATTGCCAGCGGCCA
>PJUL01000252.1_pt1 | contig 43233 bp, 33 predicted proteins | sample 1512221 | NCBI WGS metagenome assembly PJUL01 (sample SAMN08177667, study PRJNA422409) | Feces metagenome, whole genome shotgun sequencing project.
CCACAGCCACGGCTACACCCTGTTCGACAGCGAGATCGTCGCCGCCCGCGCCGCCATGGGCTGGGACGCCGCGCCGTTCACCGTGCCGGACGACATCGCCAAGGCCTGGAAGAGCGTCGGCCGCCGCGGCGCCCGCGTCCGCAAGGGCTGGGAAGCCGCCGTCGCCGCCTCGGACAAGGGCGCCGAGTTCACCCGCGCGGTGGTCAAGGGCCAGCTGCCGGCCGGCGCCTTCGACAAGCTCGAGGCCCACATCGCCGCCGCCGTCGAGAACAAGCCCGTCAACGCCACCCGCGTGCACTCGGGCTCGGCGCTGGACCAGCTGATCCCGGTCATCCCGGAAATGATCGGCGGCTCGGCCGACCTGACCGGCTCGAACAACACCCTGGTCAAGGGCATGGGCGCCTATGACACGCCCGACTACGCCGGCCGCTACGTCCACTACGGCGTGCGCGAGTTCGGCATGGCCGCGGCCATGAACGGCATGGCGCTGCACGGCGGCGTCATCCCGTACTCGGGCACCTTCCTGGCCTTCGCCGACTACAGCCGCGCGGCCATCCGCCTGGGCGCGCTGATGCAGGCCAAGGTCATCCACGTGATGACCCACGACTCCATCGGCCTGGGCGAGGACGGCCCGACCCACCAGCCGGTCGAGCACGTGGCGTCCTTGCGCGCCATCCCCAACCTGCTGGTCTTCCGCCCGGCCGACGCCGTCGAGGCCGCCGAGGCCTGGCAGGTGGCCCTGCAGCAGAACACCACCCCGTCGGTGATGTGCCTGTCGCGCCAGAAGACCCCGCACGTCCGCACCGCCGCCGGCGAGAACCAGGTGGCCAAGGGCGCCTACGAGCTGCTGGCCGCCGAAGGCGGTGAAGCGGCCGTGACGATCTTCGCCACCGGCACCGAGGTCGGCCTGGCCGTCGCCGCCCGCGAAGTGCTGCAGTCGAAGGGCAAGCCGACCCGCGTGGTCTCGGTTCCGTGCTGGGAGCTGTTCGACCAGCAGCCGGCCGCCTACCGCAAGGCGACGATCGGTTCGGCCCCGGTGCGCGTGGCCGTCGAGGCCGGCATCCGCCAGGGCTGGGAGCGCTTCATCGGCGAAGACGGCAAGTTCGTCGGCATGACGGGCTTCGGCGCTTCGGCCCCGTTCGAGCGTCTTTATAAAGAGTTCGGCATCACCGCTGAGGCGGTGGTTGATGCTGTTGAACGATAAAGCGTGGGTTGCTACACGCCGCACCCATAACCCACGAGGGTGAACGGTTCGCCGTTCACCCTTTTGGGTTGGCGGGTTCGCCGGGAGCCTGTATCGAATAAGCGCGCCCCTGGGCGCTGGGGAAGAGTAGCCAATCTATGAAGCGAGCAGTTGTTACCGGCGTTACCGGTCAGGATGGCGCTTATCTTTGCCGCCGCTTGATCCAGGATGGATTTGAAGTCATTGGCACCTACCGTCGTGGGAGCTCGGTGAACTTTTGGCGACTCGATGATCTCGGTCTGCTTCAGCACCCTAAACTCTCGCTGGCGGAGTATGATCTTCTTGATATCGGCGCCGCCTATCGCCTGATCGAGCGGTCCGAGCCGACGCACGTCTTCAACCTGGCGGCCCAGAGCTTCGTGGGCGTGTCGTTCGACCAGCCGGTGGCCACGGCCCAGATGACCGGCGTGGGTCCGCTGAACCTGCTCGAGGCCATCCGGGGCGTCGACAAGACCATCCGCTTCTACCAGGCCTCGAGCTCGGAGATGTTCGGCCTGGTCCAGGCGGTGCCGCAGGACGAGAGCACGCCGTTCTATCCGCGCAGCCCGTACGCCGCCGCCAAGCTGTTCGCCCACTGGCTGACCGTGAACTACCGTGAATCCTACGGCATGTTCGCCACCAGCGGCATCCTGTTCAATCACGAGTCCCCCCTGCGCGGGCAGGAGTTCGTGACCCGCAAGATCACCAACACCGTCGCCCGCATCTCGCAGGGCAAGGAAAGCGTGCTGCGTCTGGGCAACCTCGACGCTCAGCGCGACTGGGGCTACGCCGACGAGTTCGTCGACGGCATGTGCCGCATCCTCGACCACCACACCCCGGACACCTTCGTCCTGTCGACCAACAAGACGACGACCGTGCGTCGCTTCGTCGAGATCGCCTTCGAGGCCGTCGGCGTGACGATCGGCTGGACCGGCGCCGGCGTCGACGAAAAGGGCGTGGACGACAAGACCGGCAAGGTGCTGGTCGAGATCGACGAACGCTTCTTCCGCCCGGCGGAAGTGGACCTGCTGCTGGGCTCGTACCAGAAGGCCCACGACGAACTCGGCTGGCGTCCGGAAACCACTGTGGAACAGCTCTGCAAGATGATGGTGACCGCCGACCTGCAGAGGAACGAGCGTGGCTTCTCGTTCTGATCCGGGCTCGGTTCTCGTCGTCGGCGGAGAGAGTTTCACCGGCCGCGTGCTGGTGGGGCGTCTCCGCGCCCTAGGCGTCGAAACCTTTGTCTCCTCGCGTAGCGGGGAGGACGGCGCCATCGCCGCGGATCTGCTCGATCCCGCGTCGCTGGCCCGGGCCGTCGAGATCGCGCGTCCGGACGTGGTCGTGAACCTGGCGGGCTACAGCTTCGCCGGCGGGCGCGACTACCCCGCCGTCTACGCCGCGAACGTCGTGGGGGTGGCCAACCTCCTGCAGGCGCTGGAGGATCGTCCGCCCCGGCTGACGATCATTCCCAGCAGCGCCTCGATCTACGCCCCGGCCCAGGACGGCGCCGTGGTGGGCGAAGACCACCCCGTCGCTCCGGGCAACCACTACGCCGCCAGCAAGGCGGGCGTCGAGCACATGTGCCGCGTGGCGGGCCGGGCGCTGCCGATCCAGGTGGTCCGGCCGTTCAACTACACCGGTCCGGGCCAGGACGAGCGTTTCCTGACGCCGAAGATCGTGGGCGCCTTCGCGCGCGGCGCGACCAGCATCACGCTGGGCGAACTGGACCTCTATCGCGACATCTCGTCGGTCGACGACACGTGCGAGGCCTATGTCCGCCTGATCATGAAGGCCGAGCCTACCGAGCCGCTCAACATCTGCTCGGGACGGCGCGTGCACCTGGCGAGCCTGGTCGAGATCCTCAAGAAGATCTCAGGGCGCGACATGGCCGTGGTCCGCGACCAGGCCTTAATTCGGTCGGGGGAGCCCAAGAGTATCACTGGTGATCGCCGACGGCTCGAGGCCTCGATCGGGGGCTGGGATCTTCAAACGATAGAATCCCTTCTGGAAAGAATGTACCGCTCAGCCGTGAGCAACGCCGCCCTTACGTAAACAGCTTTTCACGCCTTCGGTCGCAGGGCGCGATAAAACACTGAATGCTCCTGGAGCCTTATGTCTACAGACAATTCGAGCAGATCTATCCAAGATCTCCGCGCCGGGCTGACGTCGGTCCATATCTGGATGGTTTTCGCCTGGGATGACCTTGTCAGCCGGTATCGCCGTACGACGATCGGTCCCTTCTGGATCACCATCAGCCACGCCGCGACGATCTGCGGCCTGGCCTTCATGTTCGCCAAGATCTTCAAGCGGCCTCTGGACGAGTTCTTCGTCTATCTCGCCGCCGGCATGACCTGCTGGAACCTGATCGCCAACTCGCTGGGCGAGGGGCCGGTCGCGTTCATGCGGGCCCAGGGTCTGCTGCTGTCCTACGACCTGCCGGCGTCGAGCCACGTGTTCCGCGCGGTCGCAGGCCAGTTCCTGACCTTCCTGCACAACATGATCGTCTACGTCGCGGCGCTGATCCTGGTGAAGAACGTCGCCAACGCCAACACGCTGTACCTCATTCCGGGCCTGGTGATCGTGCTGACGGCGGCCCTGGGCTGGACCTTCACGCTGGGCGTGCTGGGCACGCGGTTCCGCGACGTCTCGCCGGCCGTGACGGCCTTCGTGGGCGTGCTGTTCATGCTGACCCCGATCTTCTGGGAAAAGTCGGCCCTGGGCTCGGCCGTGTGGTTCTTCAACCTGAACCCCTTCTACCACCTGGTCGAAGTCATCCGCGCTCCCATGCTCGGCCAGATCCCGACCATGACCACCTGGGTGGGCTCGATCGCCTCGGCGCTGGCCTCCATCGTGATCGGCTGCGTGTCGTTCGTCGTCAGCCGCAAAAACCTCAGCTATTGGATCTGACCGTGGCCCTGCTGGAACTCAACTCCGTCCACGTGCGCTACCCGGTCTTCTCGGCGGGCAGCCAGCAATCGCTGTTCACGGCCGTGGCGCGTCGCGCCACCTTCGGCGTCCTCACCCGCGGCGGCGCGGCGACCTATGTCCACGCCCTGCGCGGCGTCAGCCTGAGCCTGCGCGACGGCGACCGCCTGGGCATCATCGGCCGCAACGGCTCGGGCAAGTCGACGCTGCTGAAGACGCTGGCCGGCATCAACTGGCCGCAGGAAGGCCGTCGCGTCGTTCAAGGCCGGATCTCGTCGATCATCGCGCTGGGCGCCGGCCTCGACGGCGAAAAGACCGGCGTGCAGAACATCAACTTCCTGTGCCGGCTGTTCGACATCCCGGCCCGCGACGTTCCGGCCCTGCGCGAGCGGGTGATCGAGTTCGCCGAACTGGGCGAGTACATCAACCTGCCGACCCGGACCTACTCGTCGGGCATGCTGCTGCGCCTCAGCTACGGCCTGGCGCTGGCCCTGCCGGGGGAAATCCTGATCGTCGACGAAGTGATCGGCGCGGGCGACGCGGTCTTCCAGCGGAAGGCCGTGGAGCATACGCGGGCCGCCTTCTCGACGGCCAAGGTGTTCGCCATGGCCACCCACTCGGGCGAGGCGCTGGCCGAATACTGCAACCAGGCGATCTGGATGGATCGCGGGCGGATCGTCGACTACGGCGAGCCGCGCGAGGTCTGGGCGCGCTACGCCGATCTGGCGCCGCGCTTCCCTGAGGGTATATCCGCCGCTCGATAGTCGGCTGTCCGCGACTCAATGGTGAGTTTCAATGTCCGAGATTAAAGCAGTCCTGTTCGACATGGACGGCGTGCTCATCGATGCCAAGGATTGGCATTACGAGGCGCTCAATTCGGCTCTTCGCCATTTCGGCATGGAGATCAGCCGCGACGAACATTTGAGCATCTACGACGGTCTTCCCACCCGGAAGAAGCTGGAGATCCTCACGCGTGCGCGCCGGTTGCCCCAGAAGCTGCATGGCTTCCTGAACGACCTGAAGCAGCAGTACACGGTCGCCCTGACGACCGAGCGCTGCCGGCCGATGTTCCATCACCAGATGGCGCTCTCGCAACTCAAGCGCGACGGCTACAAGCTGGCGGTCTGTTCCAACTCCATCCGCCGCACGGTGGAGTTGATGATGGAACTGTCGAAGCTGTCGGAGTATCTCGACTTCACCCTCTCGAACGAGGATGTGCCCAAGCCCAAGCCGGCGCCGGACATCTACGAGGCGGCCATCAAGCGGCTCGGGCTCGAGCCGCATGAGTGCCTGATCGTCGAGGACAACGACCACGGCATCGCCGCCGCGCGGGCCTCCGGCGCCCACGTGCTGGTCGTCGGCACCGTGTACGACGTCAATTACGAGCGTATCGCCAAGGCGATCAGGGAGGCCGAGTCGGCTCGATGAAAATCCTCGTTCCCCTGGCCGCGCCCAACGACGCGTTCTTCGACCCGGCCAACTTCCACTTCCCCAAGCCGCTGGTCGAGGTCGCCGGCCGGCCGATGATCGAGCGCGTGGTCGAGAACCTGCGCGGTCTGAGCCCTGACGCCCGCTTCGTCTTCGTCCTGCGGGCCGAGGACTGCCGTGCGTTCAACCTCGACCAGGTCGCGCTGCTGGCCACCGACGGCAACGCCGACATCGTCATCCTGGACCGCCCGACCGACGGCGCGGCCTGTTCGGCGCTGATGGCGGTCGACTATATCGACGAAGGCCCGCTGGTGATCGCCAACGGCGACCAGATCCTCGACTTCGACCTGCGCGGCGCTGTCCGCACCTTCGAGGCCCGCGGCGACGACGCCGGCGTCCTGACGTTCGATTCCGTGCACCCGCGCTGGTCCTACGTCCGCACCGAAGGCTCGCGCGTCATCGAGGCGGCTGAGAAGCGTCCGATCAGCCGCAACGCGGTCGCCGGCTTCTACTATTTCCGCGATGGCGGCGACTTCGTGCGCTACGCCATGCGCTCGATCGAGGCCGGCCGCTCGGTGAACGGTGCCTTCTACGTCGCGCCGACGCTCAACGAGGCGATCCTCGACGGGGCCCAGGTCGGCGCGATCACGATGGAAGACGACCGCTACGTCAGCTTCTACTCTCCGCAACGCATCGAACACTACGAGGCCCGGATGGCGATGAACCGCACTGAGCGCAGCGCGCAAGGCCCGCTGGTCGTGATCCCGATGGCGGGGCAGGGCAGTCGCTTCGCCCAGGCCGGCTACACCAAGCCCAAGCCGTTCATCGACGTCCTCGGCCGTCCGATGATCGAGCAGGTCATGGAGAACCTGTCGACGCCGCACGCCGACTACCTGCTGCTGGCGCGCGGCGAGCACCTGGAGGCCGAGCCCTCGACCGTGCAGCTGCTGGAAGCCCGCGGCGACACCCAGTTCGCCGTCGTCGACCGCCTGACCGAAGGCGCCGCCTGCACGGTGCTGCTGGCGCGCGAGCAGATCGACCTTGATCGTCCGATCCTGATCGCCAACTGCGACCAGATCATCGACTTCGACTGCGCCGCCTTCATCGACGACTGCAAGACGCGCGGCCTCGACGGCTCGATCCTCTGCTTCCGCGACGCCGACCGTGATCCGAAATGGTCGTTCGCCAAGGTCGACGACAACGGCCTGGTGACCGAGGTCAAGGAGAAGGTCGCGATCTCCGACCTGGCGACCGTGGGCCTCTACTACTTCGCGCGCGGGCGCGACTTCGTGAAGGCGGCGGTCGACATGATCGCCCGCAACGACCGGGTGAACAACGAGTTCTACGTCTGCCCGGTCTACAACTACGCGATCCGCAACGGCGCCCGCATCGGCGTCTACGAGGTTCCGGCCGCGGCCATGCACGGGATCGGCACGCCGGCCGATCTCGACGCCTACCTGGCGCTGAAGACCTCGTGAAGATCATCGTCCCGCTGGCCGGGCCCGACGTGGTCCATCCGCGCCATGGCGTGCGGGCGCTCTACGACGTGGGCGGCCAGCCCCTGGTGGCGGCCGCGCTCGAGGGGCGCCCGTGGTTCCGCTCCGGCGAGACCAACGCGCAGGACGTCATCTTCATCCTGCGCGAGGGCGAGGGACGGGACGAACTGGCCGGGTTCCTGAACGGCCGCTATGCGGGCGCGCGGCAGGTGACCCTGTCGCAGCTGACGGCCGGGGCGATGTACAGCGTCCTGGCCGGCGCGGCGCTGGCCGATCCGCACCAGCCGCTGTGCGTGGATCTGGTCGACATCCTCTATCAGTGGGACGACTGGGCCGCGGCCCGGCCGCTGATCGCCGAGGGCGGCCTGGTGCCGGTCTTCGACTCCGAGGACCCCGCCTACAGCTATCTGCGCCGCGAGAACGGCCAGGTGGTCGAGGCCGCCGAGAAGCGCGTGATCTCGCGCGAAGCCTCGGCCGGCACCTACTTCTTCGAGAATTCCGGTCTGTTCCTGCGGGCCGCGGCCCACTCGATGGCCCATGCCGATCGCCTGGCCTTCAAGGGCGCGCTGTTCGTCTGCCCGATGATGAACGGGGTGATCGCCGAGGGGCGTCGCGTGCACGCCGCCGCCGTCTCCCAGGTCCAGCCTGTCGGCAAACTTTTCCACTGAACGAGCGAGGCTGTCTTGTTGCTGTTGGCGCACCGCGGTTGGTGGCGGTCTCCCGAAGAGAAGAATAGCGAACTCGCGATCCGGCGGGCCTTCGACGCCGGCTATGGCGTCGAGACCGACCTGCGAGACCACGAGGGCCGGGTGGTGGTCAGCCACGACCCGCCGACCGGGCAGGACCATATCGGCCTGGACGACCTGCTGGCCTGGTACGCCGCCGCCGGCCAGCCCGGACGCCTGGCGCTGAACATCAAGGCCGACGGCCTGCAGAAGCCGCTGGCCGAGGCCCTGGCCCGCCATGGCGTCGACCGCTACTTCGTGTTCGACATGTCGGTGGCCGACGCCGTCGGCTACATGCGCCACGACCTCGACTGCTATTCGCGCGTTTCCGAATACGAGCCGGCGCCGAGCTTCGAAGCCCAGGCGGTCGGCATCTGGATGGACGCGTTCGTGTCGGACTGGATCGCGCCGTCCGACATCGAGGGCTGGCTGGCCAAGGGCAAGGAGGTCGCGCTGGTCTCTCCCGAACTGCACAAGCGCCCCGAGGACGACGTCTGGGCGCAATGGCGCGAGACGGCGTCGCTGGCCAGCGATCGTCTGATGTTGTGCACCGACTTCCCCGACAAGGCGGCGCGGGTTTTTGGGCTGAGTGGAGACTGAACTTGAACGGGGCTCAAAAAGACAAGGCTTCGCCGCGCGCCGTCGTGTGCGTGCCTTGGGTGGGGACGTTCGCCGGGGGGGCTGCGCGCGCGCTGCTCGACACCGCGCGGCTGCTGAGCGCCTGCGGGTGGGACGTCACGATCTTCACCACCAAGTCGGAGAGTCCCTTCAAGGACTGGGCCAAGCATCAGGACCTGCCTGACGTCGACAGCCTGGACGGGCTGCCCGTGCGCCGCTTCGCGGTGAACGCCGAGGGCATGGACGAGTACCACGCCATCAATCACCGGCTCTATTCGGGCGGCGTGCTGTCGGAAGCCGACAAGGAAGCCTTCTTCCGCCTGGGCCTGGCCAGCGACGCGCTGTACGCCGCCGTCAAGGCGCTCGACGAAGACGTGCTGGTGATCTGCGGTCCGTACTACCAGGCCCTGGCCCATGGCGTGGTGGCCGCCGCGCCGGGACGGGCCGTCGTCATGTCGGCGTTCCACGACGAAGCGCCGTTCTACTGGGAGCCGGTCAAGCGCCTGATCACCGGCGCGCGCGCGATGATGTTCCTCACCGAAGAGGAAAAGGACCTCACCCTGAGCGCCCACGGCGACGCCATGAGCCGTCGCGACGTCGAGGCGCCGGTGACCAGCCTGCCGGTCGGCACGCCCGACCAGCCGCCGGCCTATGAAGGCCGTCAGCGGCAGCTGCTCTACGTGGGCCGCCTGGATCGCGGCAAGGGTTTGCCGGTGCTCCTGGATTGGCATAGGCTTCTAAATCACAGGTTGCTTTCCTCTGGGCAGGAGCCTTTCCGCTTGACGATCACGGGCGACGGAGAGCGTTCGCTTCTCGAAGGCTACGATGTCGATTATCGCGGGTTCGTCAGCGAGGCCGAGAAGGCCGCCATCCTGCGTCAGTCGTCCGCCCTGGTGAACCTCAGCGGCAACGAAAGCTTCTCGTACGTGGTGATGGAAGCCTGGGCCCAGGGCTGCCCGGTGATCGTCAACGGCGCCTGCGAGGTGCTGAAGGGCCACATCGAGCGCTCCAACGGCGGCGCTGCGGTCTGGTCCTACGACGATTTCGAGCGCGCCTGCCTGGAGCTCTCCGAGCCGTCGGTCCGCACCCGCAAGGGCCGGAAGGGGTTCGAGTACGTCGAAAGCACCTGCGGCGAGGACGCCTTCCTCGACAATCTGATCACTCTGCTGGGCTGACATGCGGATTCTCATCGACGGCCAGACCCTGGCCACGCCTGAAGTCGGCCGCGGCATCGGTCGGGTGTTCATCGAACTGGTGTCGGCGCTGGCGCGCTACGACATCAGTCACGAATGGGTGCTGGCCATGCCGGCCGGAGCCGATCTCGACGTCTTCGCCGACGACGTCCTGCGCGTCCTGAAGCTGGAGACCATCCAGCTGCCGCCCGCCGGCGACTGGGGCGAACGCACCCGTCTCTACGGCGAGCGCGTGAGCGACCTGGCCCGCCGGGTCGGCGCCGACTGGTACTGGAACCCCAACCCCCTGATGATGAACGTGGCGCTCCCGGCGGAGCTGCCCGGCCTCAAGGTGGCGCTGACGGTCCACGACCTGATCCCGGCCCTGCTGCCGCACATCTATCTCGACAACTGGGCGGCCGCGGACCGCGAAGAGTACCTGCGCCGCGTCGAAAGCCTGAAGACCTGGCCCGACTACCTGCCCTGCGTGTCGGCGGGCGCCGTCGCCCAGGTGCGGGACTATTGCGGCGAGCCGCGCGGCCGCCTCGACGCGGCCTCCAACGCCGTCGACTTCCGCCGGTTCTGGCCGATCGCCGGCCGGATCACGCGCAAGGACCGTCCGGGACACATCCTGACCGTTTCCGGCGACGACCCGCGCAAGGGCCTGCCGCAGGTGGTCGAGGGCTTCTGCCTGGCCGCGGCGGCCGGCGATCTGGGCGACCTGACGTTCAAGGTGGTCTGCGGCGTCAGCGAGCAGACGCGGGCCCGGCTGACGGCCATCGCCGCCGAGCATGGCCTTTCGGACCGGGTCGAGATCCTGGGCTTCGTCACCGACGCCCAGGTCGCGCACCTGACCCGCACCGCCTACGGCGTGGTGTTCGACTCGCTGCTGGAAGGCTTCGGCCTGCCGCTGCTCGAGGCCCTGGCCTGCGGCGCGCCCGTCGCGGCCGCCGACATCCCGACCTCGCGCGAGGTATGCGGCGACTACGCCGTCTACTTCAAGCCGAACGACGCCAAGGGCGTGGCCCAGGCGCTGAAGACCATGGTGGCCGAGACCGAGGCCGGTCGCTTCGACCACCAGGGCGCGGTGCGCCACGCCCGCGGTTTCGAGTGGATGAACTCCGCGGCGCTCTATTCGCGCGGCTTCCACCCGCAGCCGCCGGCGATCGAGGCCAACAAGGCCCGCAAGATCGCCCTTCTGACCCCGTGGCCGCCCCAGGCGAGCAGCGTAGCCAACGACGCCTATCACCTGGCCATGGAACTGCGCGAGCGCTGCGTGCTGACGGTGGTCCACACCGACGACGTGCTCGATCCGACGCCCCTGGAAGGCGTCGAGATCATCCCGATGGCCAAGTTCCTGCGCCGCAAGAAGTCGTTCGACGGCGCGGTCGTGCAGATCGGCAACAACACGCCGTTCCACAAGCAGTTCTATCAGTACGCGATCGAGCACCCGTCGACGATCATCATCCACGACCCGAACATCCACCCGTTCGTGCTGGACGCCTTCGGCCGTTCGAGCAAGCCGGGCGAGCGGGCCGTCTACCTGGAGGCCCTTGGCAAGTACGTGACGCCGGAGGTGCTGAGCCACGCCGACAGCACCGACTTCACGGGCGTCGACGTCTTCGAGCATCCGCTCAACGCCCTGGTGGCCGAGCGCTCGCATCGCGTGGTGCTGCACAGCCGTGCGGCGGCCGAGGCGCTGCGGGGCGTGGTTCCCAACGTGCCGATCGACACCTACGCCCTGGCGACCCGCCGTCCGGTCTATCGCTCCGACGAGCTCGACGCCGACATCGTCGGGCTGCTGGCCAAGCTGGAGGGCCGGTTCGTCATCGGCGCCTTCGGCCACATCAACCGCCTCAAGCGCCTGCCCAGCGTCCTGAACGCCCTGGCCCGCGTGCGCGAGATGGGCTTCGACGCCGTCCTGCTGGTGGTGGGCGAGGTCAACGATCCCAGCATCGACCGCAAGGCGATGATCGAGGAGCAGGGGCTGGCCGACCACATCATCGCGACGGGGTCGTGTTCGGACATGACGTTCGACGCCTGCCTCGAGCGCTGCGACGTCGTGCTGAACCTGCGCTATCCGACCCTGGGTGAATCCTCCGGGAGCCTTCACCGGGCGTTCGCGTTCGGCAAGGCCTGCCTCGTCAGCGATGTTGGCCAGTTCGCCGAACACGCCGACGATCTGACCTGGAAGGCCGACGTGGGCGAGCACGAGGCCGAGGAGCTCGTCCAGATGCTGACCCACCTGTTCAAGAACCCGGGCGCCCGCGAGCAGCTGAGCCGCAACGGCCTGGCCTACGCCCGCAACTTCTGCAGCTTCCCCCAGTACGCCGAGCGTCTGTTCACCGCCGTGATGGAGAACGTGAAGTGAGCATTCCTTCCGAGCAGCATCACCGCGACGTCGATCTTTCGGCCCTCATGGCGCAGCTGAAGCGGGCCGCTCGCGTTCCGGCGGGGCGTCGGTTCAACGAAGCCCAGGTCGCCGACCAGGCGCCCCCGCCGCCCCCGGCGGCGGCTCCGGCGCCGGTGCACGTCGCCGCGCCGGTGGATCCCGAGCTCTACTACTTCATGGCCAACCGGCGCTTCCGCGTGCAGGACTTCCTGGGCGTCGAGCAGCACAAGTTCGTCGCGGCGATCTATGCCGGTCTGCTGCGGCGCGAGCCCGATCCGGGCGGCGCGGCCTATTACAGCAGCGGGGCGCTCGCCAGCCGCTACCACCGTCTGGGCGTCATCATCGCGGTGCGCTTCTCCGACGAGGGTCGCGCCCGCAACGTCCAGATCGAGAACCTGCTGTTCTGGCGACTGGTGCTGAAGTTCATGCGCCCCGTCGAGTATCGGCGCGCGCTCATCCGGATGCTCAAGTAGCCATGTCCGTCACTGTCGTAATCTGCGGACTCGTGCGCCGGCCGGATCTCTTTCGGCCGATCCTGAAGTCCCTGGGCGAGTACCGCCGGCAGGGGCTGGTCAACGACATCTACTATTCGACCTGGATCGGCGAGATCGACCTCTATGAAGGTCTGCGCCGGGACCTGGCCGATATCGGCGCGATCCTCATCGAGGCGCCGCAGCCGACCGGCTATGCCGGGCCCGGCCACGTCTACCTGCAGACCGCCACCTTCCGGCGGGCGCTGGAGCGGCTGCACCCCGACCAGGTGGTGCTGCGCATCCGCCCCGACATCGTGTTTCCGCACCGGGTCAATCTCGACGGCCTGCTGACCTATCTGGCCGAGGCCGTCCCGGCGCCGGCCGATCCGCTGGGCGGCCTGAGCGGCCGGATCTTCACGGGCGCCTTCAACTCGATCCATCCGTTCTGGCTGGAAGACCGCTACATGGGCGGCAAGGTCTCCGACCTGCTGATGTTGGCGACGACCTCGATCGACTACGATCACTTCGCCCACCGCGGCGCGGCGATCGCCGAGGTGCGCTGGTACGCCCGCCCGTTCGTCGACCGCTACCGGTCGGCGCGCGACATGCTGCGCGTCAACTGGGCGGCCCGGCAGGGTCAGGGTCCGGGCTCGCGGGGCGAGATCTTCGGCCAGCTCTTCGAGCGCAACGCCGACCTGCAGCGGATGCTGGCGACCTATCACTACATCCTCGGCCGCTCCTGCCTGATCGGGGTGCCGCCGGACGTGCTGAAGCCGGACGACTACGCCAATTCGCCCGAGCCGCGGCCGGCCGACGACAAGGTCCTGCCGTGGATCATCGACAACCACCGGCATCGGCCGGCCTATGCCGAGCGTCTGGCCGAGCTGGAGCGCGATCCCAGCCACCTGCAGGACGGCCTGGTCGATCAGGAGCAGCTCGAACGCGACCTGCTGACGGTGGGCAGCGTGTTGTGGCCCGAGCCCCGGGTGACGCACGCCGCGCCGACCGAACGGCCCGCGCCGCCGACCGAACGCGCCTATCTCGAGGGCTTGGACTTCGGCATCGCCTCGCACGCGTCCACGGCGATGGCCCGCGGCGGCGTCTGGGTCAGCGTCGGCTGGCGCAACCGCAACGCCCTGATGGCCAGCAAGGAAGCCTTCCCGCGCGTGGCCTTCACCTGGCTGCGCAAGGGCTCCTCGGAACTCTCCAGCGACTGGATGGACATCGGCGCGGTCGACCGGCCGGCCGGCGAGGTCGATCTTCTGGTGCCGGTCCCGGCCAAGCCGGGGTCCTACGAGCTGCGGGCCCGCATTGTGATCGAGACCGTCGGTTGGGCCGCGCAGGAGGTCGCGATCCCGATCAACGTCGTGCGCTGAGGAGGGCGCCGTCATGAGCAGCACCCCGCTGACCGAGGCGCACGTCCGTGAAGGATATCGATGGCTTCTCGGGCGGGAGGCCGAAAGCGACCAGGCCGTGCAGTCCCACCTTTCGGCGGGGCTCAGCCTGGAGGGCTTCCGGCAGCGGCTGCTCGACGGGCCCGAATTCCTGTTCATGGCCGAGCGGGCGGGGCTGTTCGACCGCGTCGAGGGTTATCGCCACGGCGTGGAAGATGCTTTGCCCGAGGACCATGCGAGGCGGATCTTCCTGCGGCTGCCCCAGGTCGGTTCGGATCAGGTGATGCGGTTGTTTTCCGACGGGACCGCGCAGGAGGTGCGCTGCCCTGAGGAGCACAACGGCCTGCTGTTCCGGTCGGCCGTCGACCTGGCGGCCTACGGGGCGTTCGCGGGCTTCTTCGATCGTCCAAGCCTGCGCCTGATCCCGGGCCGGCGCCAGGTGCTGCTGATGCTGGCCGAGCCCAAGGCGCGGCTGGTGCGGGTCTATCGCCACCTGCGCGCCTATGACGAGGCGCTGGTCGAGCGGATGGACTTCGAGCTGTGCCGGCTGGCCAAGCGCCTGGACCTGGCCGATTTCCTGGCCGAGGGGGCGCAGGTCGCGCCCACCGTGCTCGACAATGGCTATGCGCGCGCCCTGGGCGGTCCGTTGCCCAAGGGCCGCTGGGAAGCTGCTCGCGGCGAGGTCGCGCCGCTGGATCCGGTGACCGCGGTCGAGGTCGCCTGCGCCCTGGTCGACGAGGCCGTCGTGGGGATTTTCGAGGACCTGCCCGGCGCGCGGCGCGTTTTCGCCCAGGCCCTGGGCTGCGACGTCGGCGATCCCTTGCGGGAGCGCCACGACGACGTGGTCTATCAGGGCCGATACGACTGGGAGCCGTTCGAGGGCGTCGATCCGCGTGCGGACGATCTCCTGGAGCGACTGACCCAGCACGACGCCGCGATCTACGCCCGCGCCTCGTCGCGTTTTGACGATCTTTCCCGAAGGTGACGCCATGCAAGCTTTCCGCGCTTCCCTGATCATCGCCGCCACGCTGGGCCTGGCCGCGTGCGACCTGTCCGGCGGCTCCAGCGCCCGGTCCAACGCGCCGCTGGTCGCCGATCAGCTGCCGGCTATCGCCGACTGGGCCAAGCCGTACCTGGGCCAGAAGATGCTGGCCAAGTTCCCCGCCAAGGCCGACTGCGAGGGCTATGTCGACATCGTCACCGCCCGCTACGGGGACGGAAAGTCCGGCGTGGCCGTCGAGGGCTGGGGCTGGGACGCGACCGGCAAGCGCGGGACGCTCAAGGTGCTGCTGGTCGACGACAAGGGCGTGATCACCGGCGCCGCCGACGGCGGCCGTCCGCGCCCCGACGTGCCCAAGGCCATGCCCGCGGTGACGTCCGAGGCCGTCGGCTGGCGCGGCTATGCGACCACGGTTTCCGGCGAGGTCACGGCCTACGGCCTGGTCGACCAGGCCGACGCCGCCTGCTCGCTGGGGCGGATCCAGATCTAGGATCGCCGGCCCCGCCGCGCGCCCTTCGTCGGCTACCCGGCTTAGGGTGTTGAGCAAGCGTGCGTGATCACATAGTGTCGGCCACTATCTGAGGTGGGGTTGGTCAAGGGGAGGCGTTGTTTTCCCTCTAAGGTAGCGTTTGCGAACGTTTACCCGCGATGGCCCTATCTCGATATCGCTGAAATGTATCGATGGGTCTGCGTTGTGGGTAATGCCGCGTCTAACTTGGTGACTACGGACAAAGTGTGGTTTTTCCTCACGGGTGGCACGCGTAGCGGCACAACGGTGCTCCAGCAGATCCTGAACACCCATCCGCATGTCGGGTGCATGCACGAGTACGGCCTCAAGAGCCTGTTCGACATCGCCGACCGCCTGTTCGACGCCGATCGCAGCCAGCGCGAATTCTCCTCCGTGGTGAAGCCGAAGGTCGCCCTGCAGCTGGCGGCCGCCTCGGCCGCGCCGCCCAAGGTCGAGGCTCCGGTCGAGGCGGTGGCCTCGTCCATCGATACGCCCCCGCCCGCCGCGCAGGAGATCGTCGCCGACCCGGTGGCGGAAAAGCCCCGCAAGGCCGCCGCCAAGAAGAAGAAGGAAGATCCGCTCGGCGCGGCCCTGGCCCACCACACCGCGCGCGACAACAAACGTCCGTCGAACGACATCGTCGACCTCTTGCCGGTGCCGCGTCGTGAATCGTTCTTCGACATCCTGGAGGCCGTCTATCGCGCGACGTCCGGCAAGGGCGACCTGCAGGCCTTCGGCGACAAGATGCCGAACCTCGACCTCAAGGAACGCGAGGCGCTGAAGGCCCAGTACGGCCTGTCGACCAAGGTCGTGGTGGTCATCCGCAATCCGCTCGACGTGGTCAGTTCGTCGATGCACCGTGCCAAGATGGCCAAGCTGAAGGCCGACATCTGGCACGTCGAGGACATCGGCCAGGCGATCGAGGAATGGCTGCGCAACTGGGACTACGCCCTGGCGCATCGCGACGATCCCGACCACCTGTTCGTCAAGTACGAGAGCCTGGCCAACAACTTCGAGGAAGAGGCCGGCCGCATCGCCGCGTTCCTCGGCGTCGAGAACCGCTTCGAGAACTTGATGGCGCCGCTGCCCGAGCACGCCCGGTTCTACGGCCTGGCGTCGGAAGAGCTGGCGGGCCTGCGCGGCGCCTTCCATCCGGTGGTCGACGCCTGGGACGGCAAGAGTCTGTCGGAGCTGTTCGACCTGGGCCGCGTGCATCGCGTCGTGGCCGACGGCAGCAAGGTTCTTTTCGGCCGGGCCGACGAGCGCGCGATCGGTTCGGCGGGCTTCGGCGATCCCGAGCCCGAATGGTGCTGGACCGTCGCCGACCGGGCGCGGGTTCAGTTCCGGATCCAGGATGCGCCGCCGTCGGCCGAGGCCTGGATCGACCTGGAGTTCATTCCAAGCTTCGCCGCTCAGGCGCACGTGCCGTTCATAATCCGCACGCCCGACGGCAAGGAAATGCACCACAGGGTGCGGGCCGATGAACCCATGCCCGCCCGCTACGCCTTCACCACGCGGCTGGAGAACGGCGTGGTCGACCTGGAGCTGCTGCTGCCGGTGCGAAAGCGCCCGCAGGACGAGCCCGTCGAGGACACGCGCGAGCTGGGCCTGGCCATGCGCTCGATCCAGGTGAAGCTGCTGTAGACGGCCCCCGGCCCGTCCGGCCGGCGTTCCGAGGGCCAGATTTTAGCCCCACGGACGCCCGCCTTGGGGTAAGGACGGCGGGCCGCCGCCCCGTGCGCGCGGCCTATCGCTCCAGGACGAAGAAACCGAACTTCATGACCCTCGACATCACCGCCATCCGCGCCGCCGCTGAGCGTCTTTCCGGTCATATCGAGCGCACCCCGTGCCGCTATTCGCGCACGCTCTCGAAGATTACCGGCGCCGAGGTGTGGGTGAAGTTCGAGAACCTGCAGTTCACGGCCGCCTACAAGGAGCGCGGGGCGCTGAACAAGCTGCTCCTGCTGTCGGACGTCGAGAAGCAGCGCGGGGTCATCGCCGCCAGCGCCGGCAACCACGCCCAGGGCCTGGCCTATCACGCCGCGCGCCTTGGCGTGCCGGCCACCATCGTCATGCCCAAGACCACGCCCTTCGTGAAGGTGCAGCACACCCGCGACTTCGGCGCGACCGTGGTCATCGAGGGCGAGACCTATGACGACGCCAACGCCCACGCCCGCAAGCTGCGCGACGAGCAGGGCCTGACCTTCGTCCACCCGTTCGACGACTACGACATCATGGCCGGCCAGGGCACCATCGCCCTGGAGATGCTGGAGGACGCGCCGGACCTGGAGATCCTGCCCGTGCCGATCGGCGGCGGCGGCCTGATCAGCGGCGTGGCCACGGCGGCCAAGGCGGTCAATCCCGACATCCGCATCGTCGGCTGCGAGCCGGCCATGTATCCGTCCTTCACCGCCAAGATGCGCGGCGTGCAGGCCCACTGCGGAGGCCAGACCATCGCCGAAGGGGTCGCGGTCAAGCAGGTCGGCGAGCTGACCTACGGCGTCGCCCGTCCGCTGATCGACGACGTGCTGCTGCTGGAAGAGCCGCACCTGGAACAGGCCGTCTCGCTGTACTGCAACGTCGAGAAGACCATTGCCGAGGGCGCGGGCGCGGCCTCGCTGGCGGCGCTGCTGGCCTATCCGGAACGCTTCCGCGGCAAGAAGTGCGGCCTGATCCTGTGCGGCGGCAACATCGACACCCGCCTCCTGGCCTCGGTGCTGACCCGCGAACTGGTGCGCGCCCAGCGGCTGGTGTCCCTGCGCATCGTCGGCGACGACCGCCCGGGCCTGCTGTCGACCGTCTCGCACGTGATCGGGACCATGGGCGCCAACATCATCGAGGTGAACCACAACCGCCTGGCGCTGGACGTGCCGGCCAAGGGCGCGGAGTTCGACATCACCATCGAGACCCGCGACGCCCAGCACACCCAGGAAGTCATCGACGCCCTGCGCGAGCACGGCTACCCGCCGCGGACGGTTTAAGGCCGGCGCAGGAAAAACCTCCAGAGCTCGTCATCCCGGCTCTGCGCTGCGCTTCGGCCGGGATGACGAGTTTGGGATGCGACAACAAAAAGGCCCCTCTCGTCGGAGAGGGGCCTTTTCGATTTCCGCCTTCGAGGATCCCTACAGCAGCGAGGAGATCGCCGCGCGGGCCGCTTCGCCCAGGTCCGGGCGCTTGAGCGCCAGGGCGACATTGGCCTTCAGCAGGCCGATCTTGTCGCCGCAGTCGTGGGTGTCGCCTTCGTAGACATAGGCGTGGAAGGCCTGGTCCTGCATCAGCTTGGCCATGGAGTCGGTCAGCTGGATCTCGTTGCCGGCGCCCTTTTCCTGGCTGGCCAGCAGGTCGAAGATCTCGGGCTGCAGGATGTAGCGGCCGGCGATGGCCCAGTTCGACGGGGCGGTGCCCTTGGGGGGCTTCTCGACCATGCCGCTCATGGTGGCCAGGCGGCCCTCGACCTTGCTGGGGGCGACGACGCCGTACTTGTGGGTTTCGCTTTCCGGCACTTCCTCGACGCCGATGACGTTGCCGCCGCCGACCTGGTCGTAGACCTCGATCAGCTGGGCCAGCGCCGACTTGGGCGCGTCGACGATGACGTCGGGCAGCAGCACGGCGAACGGCTCGTCGCCGATGATGTCGCGGGCGCACCACACCGCGTGGCCCAGGCCCAGGGGCGCCATCTGGCGCACGAAGCTCATCTCGCCCGGCTTGGGCAGCTCGTCGCGCAGCTGCTTGAGGATGTCGAGCTTGCCCTTGGCCTCGAGCTGCATCTCCAGCTCGACCTGGTGGTCGAAATAGTCCTCGATCGCGCCCTTGCCGCGGCCGGTGACGAAGATGAAGTGCTCGATGCCGGCGGCGCGGCCTTCCTCGACGATGTAGGACAGGATCGGCCGGTCCACGACGTTGAGAAGTTCCTTCGGCGTCGACTTCGTCCCGGGCAGCACGCGGGTGCCCAGGCCGGCGACGGGAAGGACGGCCTTGCGGACGGGTTTCATGAGCACCTCGTATCTGTGTCTCGGATGACAGGGTTCTAGAGTGTGGCCGCCGACCACGCCACCACCGTTGCGTGACAACGATGTCTGCAATGCGTTCCAAGCACGGAATGATTGATGTTCGCGCCAAGCCTGCTAGCTCAGGACGCGGATATGGCCATCGGAAACACCTTCATGCGCGCTCGGTTCCTTCTTCTCGCCGCCCTGGCCGGCCTGTCGCTGGCGGGATGTGGTCCTTCCAAGGAGGATCTGGCCGCGCGGCAGGCGGCGATGTCGGCGGCCAAGACCGCCGGGGCCGACTTCCTGGCCAAGAACGCCAAGGAGCCGGGCGTCGTCACCCTGCCCAGCGGCCTGCAGTACAAGGTGATCCGCTCGGGTCCGGAAACCGGCCTGCACCCGCGTCCGATCGACGAGGTCAAGGTCCACTACGAGGGCAAGCGCCTCGACGGGTTCGTGTTCGACAGCTCCTACGAGCGCGGCGTGCCCGCCTCGTTCCCGCTGCGCGGCCTGATCCCCGGCTGGGTCGAGGCCATGCAGCTGATGCGCCCGGGCGACGAGTGGATGCTCTACGTGCCCGCCGACCTGGCCTATGGCGACAACCAGGCCGGGGCCGACATCCCGCCGGGCAGCACCCTGGTCTTCAAGATCGAGCTGATCGACGTGCTGCGCAGCAAGCTGCAGGCCCCCAAGAGCTGATCCGTGGCCTGAGCGGGGGCGCGTTCCTTGCGCCTACGTTTCCGGCTGGTTTCAAATCGTTGCCGCGCGGTCAAAGCGCTTGGTTCTCCGGCTTGCCGGGCTGATAGCGACACTCACTCGCAAGAAGCTTGGCTGGAGTTGGGGATGTCGCGCGTCACGTTTGCTTCCGTTCTGATGGGGTCCGCCGCGGCCCTGGCCCTGTCGGGCGCGGCCATGGCCGCCGAACCCGCGCCGGACGCGGCCGACCTGGACGGCGTCGTTGTCACCGCGGCCGGCTTCGAGCAGAAACTGGTCAACGCCCCGGCCAGCGTCACCGTCGTGCCGCGCGAAGAGCTGCAGGAGATGCGCGCGGCCAGCCTGGCCGAGGTGCTGACCAATGTCGAAGGCGTCGACGTCGGCTCGGCCGTGGGCAAGACCGGCGGCCTCAACATCAACATCCGCGGCATGGGCAGCGACTACACGCTGATCCTGATCGACGGCCGCCGCCAGAACACCGCCGGCAGCGTCACGCCCAACGGCTTTGGCGAGACCTCGACCAGCTTCCTGCCGCCGGTGGCCGCCATCGAGCGCATCGAGGTGGTGCGCGGTCCGGTTTCGACCCTCTACGGGTCGGACGCCATGGGCGGCGTCGTCAACATCATCACCCGCAAGGTCGGGACCAAGTGGAGCGGCACGGCCAGCCTCGACGGCACGCTGCAGGGCGACGACGAGTTCGGCAATCTCTACGGCGGCAACCTCTACGCCAACGGGCCGATCGTCCGCGACCTGCTGGGCCTGGCCGTGCGCGGCAGCTTCCTGAACCGCGAAGCCTCCAAGCTGACCTACGAGAACGTCGGCGGCGTCGACACCCCGATCACCGGCTTTGGCCGCAGCGCCACCAAGAGCGAGCTGCGCACGATCGGCGCGCGCCTGACCCTGACGCCGCACGCCGACCACGACCTGTGGCTGGACATCGACGAGTCCACCCAGTGGTACGACAACTCAGCTGGCCAGATGGGCACCAACACCACGGCCGGCGGCTACGCCAACGCCCTGGAGTTCAACCGTCGCCAGATCGCCCTGGCCCATAACTGGCGCCTGCCGTTCGGCCAGATCGAGAGCAACCTCTCGCAGGCCAAGACCGAGACCATCGGCCGGATCATCCCCAACGGCGTGGCCGGGGCCGGCGGCGCCCGCGACCTGGAGTCGACCAACACCATCTTCGACACCAAGCTCTATTCGCGCTGGAAGAACCACACCTTCACGATCGGCGGCCAGTACTGGGACGCCGAGATGAAGGACGGCGTCGCGCCGCAGCCGTTCGTGCACGAGCAGTGGGCGGTGTTCGCCGAGGACGAGTGGCGCTTCACCGAGGGCCTGGCCCTGACGCTGGGCGCGCGCCACGACGACCACAGCGTGTTCGGCGGCCACTTCAGCCCGCGCGCCTACCTCGTCTGGAACGCCAACGGCAACTGGACCTTCAAGGGCGGCGTGAGCCAGGGCTTCAAGACCCCGCGCCTGGAGCAGCTGGCCCCCGGCATCAACGGCTTTGGCCAGCAGGGCCGCCTGCCGCTGCTGGGCTCGCCCGGCCTGCAGCCGGAAACCAGCACCAGCACCGAGGCCGGCGCCTACTACGACAATCAGAACGGCTTCACGGCCAACGTCACGGTCTTCCACAACAAGTTCGAGGACAAGATCGCCTCGGGCCCGCCGGTGACCAACTGCGCCTTCGGCCTGACCCAGGCGCAGTACAACGCCGGCACGGGCCGCCCCGCCGGCTGCGTCGACGTGGGCTTCTTCCCCAACGCCGCGACCTTCGGCCAGAGCATCAATATCGACGAGGCGGTGACGCAAGGGGTCGAGGCCGCTGCGCGCTGGCGCTTCGCCGACGACTGGACGCTGGGCCTGAACTACACCTTCACCGACAGCGAACAGAAGAGCGGGGCCGAAGCCGGCCGCAAGCTGACCGACACGCCCGAGCACATGCTCAACGGCAACCTGCGCTGGCGGGTGAGCGACCGGGTGAACGCCTGGGTGCGCGGCGAGTACCGCAGCGAGCGCTATCGCGGCGAGGGCCCGGCCCGCGTCGCCCTGGGCGACTACAAGGCCTATAGCCTGTTCCACCTGGGCGGCTCGTTCAAGGCGACGCAAGCCGTCACGCTGAACGCCACGGTCTACAACCTGTTCAACAAGGACTTCGTGCGCCAGCTGCCCTATGGCGCGCCGGTGGCCTACGCCCCCGAATACACCAACAACCAGGAGCCCCGCCGCCTGTGGGTCTCGGTGCAGGTGGACTTCTAGGCGTCGCGATCGCGCGCAGAACGCAGAAGGGGCGGCCCATCGGGCCGCCCCTTTTCGTTTGAAGCCTTCAAAGCCGCGTCAGTCGGTGAACACCACCGTCTTGCGGCCGTTGAGCAGCACGCGGTCCTCCAGGCGCCAGCGCAGGGCGCGGGCCAGCACGCGGCGCTCGATGTCGCGGCCCTTGCGGACCAGGTCTTCGGGGGTGTCGCGGTGGCTGATGCGTTCGACGTCCTGCTCGATGATCGGACCCTCGTCGAGGTCGCCGGTCACGTAGTGGGCCGAAGCGCCGATCACCTTCACGCCGCGCGCGTGGGCCTGGTGATAGGGCTTGGCGCCCTTGAAGCCCGGCAGGAACGAGTGGTGGATGTTGATGCAGCGGCCCGAGAGCTTGGCCGCCAGGCCGTCCGACAGCACCTGCATGTAGCGGGCGAGCACGACGATGTCGGTCTGCGTCTCCTGGATCAGCTTCCAGAGCGCGGCCTCCTGCTCGAACTTGGTCTCCTTGGTCACCGGCAGGTGATGGAAGGGCAGGCCCGACAGGTCGACGTGGGTGTAGGTCTCGGCGGGATGATTGGCGACGATCGCGGTGACGTCCATCGGCAGCTCGCCGATGCGCCAGCGATAAACGAGGTCGGCCAGGCAGTGGTCGAACTTGCTGGCCAGGATCATGACGCGATAGCGCTCGGCCGGGTCGCGCAGGGTCCAGCGCATGGAAAAGCCCTTGGCCAGGGCCTCGAACTCGGCGCGCAGGGCCTGGCGGTCGGCGCCGTCGGGATCGAAGACGACGCGCATGAAGAAGTCGCCCGTCTCCTGGTCGTCGAATTGCTGGGCGTCGAGAATGTTGCAGCCGCGCTCGAACAGGAAGGTCGAGACCTTGGCGACGATGCCGGGCTGGTCGGGGCAGGAGAGGGTCAGGATCATGGTCCGTTTCCTCTAAAGCTTGGCTCGGATGAAGAAAAGCCGTGAGCGAGCACGTTTCTTGCGCGCGCCGTGAGCTTTTCTCAGGTGTTCGCACGAACCTGCCCGGGGTGCGCCGGGCGGGCTTGGCGGCCCGGGGCGGCGCGGCCTAGGCTTGGCGGATGGTTTCCTCTCCCGAAGCGCTTTCCGCCCGCGCCGTCGACATCCTGGCCAAGCTGGTCGCCTTCGACACCACCTCGCGCGGCTCCAACCTGGCCCTGATCGAATGGGTCGAGGCGTATCTGTCCGACCTGGGCGTGGCCTCGCGGCGCGTGCCCAACGCCGACGGGACCAAGTCCAACCTGATGGCCAGCATCGGGCCTGCGGCCCCGGGCGGGGTCGTGCTGTCGGGCCACACCGACGTGGTGCCGGTCGACGGCCAGCCCTGGTCGAGCGACCCCTGGACCCTGACCGAGCGCGACGGCCGCCTCTATGGGCGCGGAACCTGCGACATGAAGGGGTTTCTGGCCCTGGCCCTGGCGGCCGCGCCCGACCTTGTCGCCAGCGACCTCAAGCGTCCCGTGCACCTGGCCTTCTCCTATGACGAGGAGGTCGGCTGCCTGGGCGCGCCCGACATGATCGCGGTCATCGCCCGCGACCTGCCCCGGCCCGCCCTGGTGGTGGTGGGCGAGCCCACCGACATGGTCGCCGTCCAGGCCCACAAGGGCATCGCCAGCTACTGGGTGACGGTGACGGGACGCGAGGCCCATTCCAGCCTCACCCACCTGGGCGTCTCGGCCAACATGGTCGCCGTCAAGCTGATGAGCCATCTGGTGGCGCTGTCCGAGCGGCTTGAGCGGCAGGCCGACCCGGCCTCGCCGTTCATGCCCAAGGGCGCGACCCTGACCATCGGCCAGGTCAACGGCGGCACGGCGGTGAACATCCTGGCGCGCCAGTGCGTGTTCGTGTTCGACCTGCGCACGCCGCCGGGGCTGGATCCGGCCGCCATCCTGGCCGACTTCTTCGCCCTGGCCGCGTCGCTGGACGCCGAGGTCAAGGCCAGGGCGCCCGAGGGCGGGGTCAAGGTCGAGGTGCGCTCGCTGACGCCGTCGTTCGCGCCGGAGCCGAACGGTGCGGCCGAGGCCTTCGCCCGCCGCATGGCCGGCGACAACGGTCCGGCCCGCGTCGCGCCCTATGCGGCCGAGGCCGGGCAGTTCCAGGGCGCGGGCTTCTCCACCGTCATCTGCGGCCCGGGCTCGATCGACCAGGCCCACCAGCCCGACGAGTACGTCGAGATCGCCCAGATGGAGCGCGGCGCCCAGTTCATGCGGCGTCTGATCGACGACCTCGCCACTGCCTGATGACGATCCGGCGGCCGAAGAAGGCCACCGGGTCCAGGGCCATGGCCCGCAGGATGTCGATCGCGGGCGCCTTGCGGGCGGCCTGGATCTGCCGGCGCGAGGCCAGGATCGGATCGAGGTCGGCCTTCACGAAGGCGGCCTTGAAGCCCTTCCACACCGGCCCGGCGTCGCGCCGGCGCACATGCAGCAGGAAGAGGCCGGCGGTGACCGCGAAGTGCAGCGGCGCGCTCCACCACAGCATCGGCGCGGGCGTGTTCTTCAGGAAGGTCCAGACCCGGTTGCGGGTGCCGTGGAACAGGGCGAAGTCCGAGCGCACGCCCAGCGTCGCCGAGCCGACGTGCTCGACCTTGGCGTCGGGCACCAGCAGGGTCGGCTCGCCTTCCAGCCGCAGCCGGTAGCCCAGGTCTACGTCCTCGCAGTAGCAGAAGAACCGCTCGTCGAAGCCGCCCAGGCGCAGGAACAGCTCGCGGTCCAGCATCATCGCCGCGCCGCAGGCCGAGAACACCTCGCCCTCGAACACCTTGGCCGACTCCCTGCGGCGATAGCCGCCGCGGAACGGGATGCCGGCCGAGGTCATGACGTCGCCCGCGCCGTCCATCAGGCCCGCCTCGTCGGCCACCAGCTGCAACGAGGCGAAGCTCATCACGTCCGGATGGCGCCCGGCGGCGGCCGCCAGCCTGGCCAGCCAATCGGGGTGGGGATAGGCGTCGGGGTTCAGCAGCACCAGCCAGCGGCCTTTGGCCTGGCGGGCGGCGATGTTGTTGCCGGCCGCGAAGCCGGTGTTGGCGCCCGGTTCGATCAGGCGGATCGACGGATCGGCCGCCGCGGCGGCCTGCGGCGCGCCGTCGCTGGAGGCGTTGTCGACCAGCAGCACCTCGAAATCACGGAAGGTCTGGGCGGCCAGCCCGGCCAGGCACCGGCCCAGGGTGGGGCCGCTCTGGTAGGCGACGACGATGACGCTGAAGGCGGGAGAAACGGTCGGCATGCCCAAATGCTTGGTTGAACGCGGCGCGACACTCGCTAACACAGGGGCCCGGGCAAAGGTACGGCGAAGGTGATCAAGCAGCTCAAGCGTCTGGTCTGGCGCGCCCTGCCGGGGGCGGCGCACGCCGTCTCGGTTCGCCTGCCCACCGTCCGCGCCTGGCTCGACTACGGCTGGAACCGCCGCCGTCCGGCTCCGGCGCCGGCCGATGCGCCGGTCATCGTCGCGGGCTTCCATGGCGCGGTCCTGGGCCTTGGCGAGGCGGCCCGCGGCCTGGCGAAGGCCCTGCGGGCGCAGGGGCGGCAGGTCGTCGACTGGGACGTTTCCGAGCGCCTTGGCCATGCCCGCCGGCTGCCCGACGGCGATCCGGCAGAGCCGCCGGCCGGCCCCGCCGTGCTGATCGCCCACATGAACCCGACCGAGCTGATTCATCTGGTCGCCCAGACGCGCGGCGCGCCGTTCCGGGGGCGCCGGACGATCGGCTACTGGGCCTGGGAGCTGCCTCGCATCCCCCGGGCCTGGCGGGCGGCCTTCCGCTATGTCGACGAGGTCTGGACGCCGTCGCGCTTCACCGCCGACGCCGTGCGCGCGGCCGCGCCGCGCGGCCTGGTCGTGCGGGTCATGCCCCATCCGGTTCCGCTGTCGGACGCGCGCGCCGACCGGGCCCGCTTCGACCTGCCGCAGGACGCGGTGATCGTGCTCTGCGCCTTCGATTTCCGCTCCTCGATCGCCCGCAAGAACCCGCTAGGCGCGCTGGAGGCCTATCGCCGGGCCGCCGCGCGCAGCGACGTGCGGACCCTGCTGGTGCTCAAGACCGTCGGCGCCGACGACGCGCCCGAGGCGGCCGCGACCGTGCGGGCCGCGATCGGCGCGGCCGACGACGTGCGGCTGCTGACCGCGTCGATGAGCGCGCAGGACCGCGACGCCCTGCTGGCCTCCTGCGACATCCTGCTGTCGCTGCACCGCGCCGAGGGTTTCGGCCTGCTGCCCGCCGAGGCCATGGCCGCCGGCAAGCCGGTGGTGGCCACGGGCTGGTCGGGCAACCTGGATTTCATGGGCGAGGGCGCCGCCGCGCTTGCGCCCGCACGACTGGTTCCAGTCGACGACGCCCAGGGGATGTATGCGGACGATGTCTGGGCCGAGCCCGACCTCGACGTCGCCGCCCAGCTGCTGGCCGACCTGATCGGCGACCCCGCCGCCCGCGCCGCGCTCGGCGCGCGGGGCCGGGCCGCGGTCGCCGGCCTGCTGTCGCAGTCCACTGTCGGCGAGAGCGCCGTCGCCGCCCTTTCCGGACACGTCCAATGAAGATCACCCCCCTGGCCATCCCCGACGTCCTGCTGATCGCGCCGGTGCGCCACGGCGACGAGCGCGGCTGGTTCTCCGAGACCTTCCGGCAGTCGGCGCTGGACGAAGCCGGCTTCAAGGGCGGCGCCTTCGTGCAGGACAACCACGTCCGCTCGACCACCCGCGGGATCGTCCGTGGCCTGCACTTCCAGAGGCCGCCGCTGGGCCAGGCCAAGCTGCTGCGCTGCGCGCGGGGCGCGATCTTCGACGTGGCGGTGGACATCCGCGTCGGCTCGCCCACCTACGGCCAGTGGGTCGGCGCCGAACTGTCGGCCGACAACGCCCTGCAGCTGCTGGTTCCCGAGGGCTTCGCCCACGGCTACTGCACCCTGACCGACGAGTGCGAGGTGCTCTACAAGGTCACGGGCTACTATGCGCCGCAGGCCGAGGGGACGCTGCGCTTCAACGACCCGGCGCTCGCCATCGACTGGACGATCCCCGAGGCCGAGCTGTCGGCCAACGCCCGCGACGCCGCCGCGCCGCTGCTGGCCGACCTCGTCAGCCCCTACGTCTACGAGGCCTGAGGCCCCGCCAGCCGCGCCGCCGCCCAGTCGGCGGCGTCGCGCACGGTCTCGTCGGGATCGCCGCGCAGGGGCTCGACCACGGCCATCAGGCCCGCGTCGCCGCTGTTGCCGATGGCGTAGAGCACGTTGCGCACGAAGCGGTCGCGGCCGATGCGCTTGATCGGGCTCTTGCTGAACAGCGCCCGGAACGACGGGTCGTCCAGCGCGGCCAGCTGCGCCAGGGGCGGGGTCTTCAGGGTCTCGCGGGCGTGGAACTTGGCCTCGGCCGACAGGCTGGCGAACTTGTTCCACGGGCAGGCGGCCAGGCAGTCGTCGCAGCCGTAGATGCGGTTGCCGAGCATGGGGCGAAACTCGTCCGGGATCGGACCGGCCAGCTCGATGGTCAGGTACGAGATGCAGCGCCGCGCATCCAGTCGGTGCGGCGCGGGAAAGGCGCCCGTCGGGCAGATGTCCAGGCACGCCCGGCACGAGCCGCAGCGGTCGTACTCGGCCGGATCCGGCGGCAGGTCCAGCGTGGTCAGCACGCTGCCCAGGAACAGCCACGAGCCGAACTGGCGCGAGACGAGGTTGGTGTGCTTGCCCTGCCAGCCCAGGCCCGCGCGCTGGGCCAGCGGCTTTTCCATCAGCGGCGCGGTGTCGACGAACACCTTGACCTCGTTCCCCCAGCGGCGGTGCATCCAGCCCGCCAGCTGCTTGAGGCGCTTCTTGACCACGTCGTGATAGTCGTCGCCCTGGGCGTAGACGCTGATGGCGGCGCGGTCCCGGTGCTCCAGCTGGGTCAGCGGGTCGATGTCGGGGCCGTAGTTGACGCCCAGCACCACCGCGCTGCGAGCATCCGTCCACATGGCGGTGGGGTGGCTGCGGCGCTCCAGCGTCTCTTCCATCCAGCCCATGGCGCCGTGCAGGCCTTCGGCCACGAACTGGCGCAGCCATTCGCCGTTGGGCCAGGCGTCGGCCGCCGAGGCGAAGCCGCAGGCGTCGAAGCCCAGCGCGAGGGCTTCGCGGCGGATCTCGTCCCGGGTAGCTTGAGGCGTCAGGTCAGAAGTCGAGGTCGTCATAGTGCGCGGCCGGCGCGAGGCCGGGCCAGCGGTCGGCCAGGATGGGCCGGAAGCACGGCCTCGATTTCAGCTTCATGTACCAGGTGCGGACCGCGGGGAAGTCCTTCCACGGCACGTCGCCGAAATAGTCGATGACCGAAAGGTGCGCCGCGCCGGCGAAGTCGCCGAGACTCATGCGGCGGCCGGCCAGCCAGTCGCGCTGCTGCAGCAGGCTTTCCATGTAGCCCATGTGATTGCGCAGGGCGTCGCGGCCCTGGCGCAGGGCGCCCAGGTCGGGCGCGCCCATGCGCAGCAGGCGCTTTTCCATCTTCTCGTGCAGCAGGAAGCCGTTGACCTCGTTATCGAACTTGCGGTCGAACCACTGCATCAGGCGGCGCGCCTCGGCGCGTTCGCCGGCTTCGCGGCCCAGCAGGGCGGGTTCGGGCTCCTGTTCCTCGATGTGCTCGAGGATGGCGCGGCTTTCGCAGATCACGGCGGTGCGCTGGTGGCGGGTCTCGACCAGCACCGGCGTCAGGCCCGAGGGGTTCAGCGCCGTGAACTCCGGCGGCGACTCCCAATAGCGCACCTGGATCTCGGAGAACGCCACCCGCTTTTCGCCCAAGGCGAGGCGCACCTGGCGCGAGGCCGGGTCCAACGGGAAATGGTGAAGAGTGCGTTCGACGCTCATGCCCACATGCGTTCAGGCTGCATCGTCTGATCGATGCGCCGCTTTGCTTAACAAGATGTTGCCGGGGCAGGCGTATTCGCCCGAATGGGCGTTTTTGGAACCTCCCCCGGTGGGGGAGGCGGCCGAAGGCCGGAGGGGGGACGGTTTCAGCTTTCGAGGTGGTGGTTGATCTCGCAGTTTCTCCCCCCACCGATCGCTGCGCGATCGCCTCCCCCACAGGGGGAGGTTCTTCAGGGCGTGTTCGCCCGCGCGATCAGCGCCGTGGTGCTCTGGCCGGCCTTCAGGTCCGCCAGCACCACGCGGCCGCCGTTGGCCAGCACGACGTCCGAGCCGACCACGGTCTCGACCGTGTAGTCGGCGCCCTTGACCAGCACCTCGGGCTTGATGGCGGTGATCAGCTCCAGCGGGGTGTCCTCGTCGAACAGGGTGACGAGGTCGACGGCCGACAGCGAGGCCAGCACCGCGGCGCGGGCGTCCTCCTTCTGCACCGGACGGGTCGGGCCCTTCAGGCGCTGGACCGAGGCGTCGGTGTTGAGGCCCAGCACCAGGCGGTCGCAGGCGGCCTTGGCCTGGGCGAGCAGCGAGACGTGGCCGGGGTGCAGCAGATCAAAGCAGCCGTTGGTGAAGCCCACCTTCAGGCCGCGCGCGCGCCAGCCGGCGACGATCTCCAGCATCCGCTCGCGGCCGGCGATCTTCTCCTGGCCCGGGTCGCCGTGGGCGCCGGCCAGCACGGCCTTGAGCTCGGCGGCGGTGACGACGTCGGTGCCCAGCTTGGCCACGACCAGGCCGGCGGCGGCGTTGGCCAGGCGCGCGGCGGCGGGCAGGTCCGCCCCGGCCGCCAGCGACAGGGCCAGGGTGGCCGCGACGGTGTCGCCCGCGCCCGAGACGTCGAACACCTCCAGCGCGCTGGCCGGCAGGTGCACGTGGGCCGCGCCGCGCTGCGACAGGGTCATGCCGGCCGCGCCGCGGGTGACCAGGGCGGCCGACAGGTTGGGAGCCGCGGAAAGGATCGCCTCGCCGGCGGCTTCGGCGGCCTCGTCGCCGGCGCCCGTCACGCCGGTGGCCTCGGCGGCCTCGCGGCGATTGGGCTTGATCACCGTCGCGCCGTCGTAGCGGGAAAGGTCGCGGCTCTTGGGGTCGACGATCACCGGCTTGCCGGCGGCGCGGGCGGCGGCGATGGCGGCGGCCAGGACTTCGGGGGTGAGAACGCCCTTGGCGTAGTCCGACAACACCACGACGTCGGCGGCGGGCAGGGCGGCCTCGAAGGCGGCCAGCACCAGGGCCTGGTCGGCCGGATGGCGGTCCTCGCGGTCGGCGCGCAGCATCTGGTGCGAGGCGGCGACGTAGCGGGTCTTTTCGGTGGTGCGGCGCGAGGGATCGACGGCCAGGGCGCTTTCCAGGCCCGGCTCGCGCTCGACCAGCGCCCGGACGGCCTTGCCCGCGTCGTCGTCGCCGACCAGCCCGGCCAGCACGGCCTTGCCGCCCAGGGCGGCGACGTTGCGGGCCACGTTGCCCGCCCCGCCCAGCATGGTGGTCTCGCGCTCGATGGCGATCACCGCCACCGGGGCCTCGGGCGAGATGCGGTCGACCGCGCCGTAGACGAACCGGTCGAGCATGACGTCGCCCAGCACCAGCACGGTCTTGCCGGAAAAGGCGTCGGGCAGGCGGGCCAGGGTGTCGTCCATCGGGGATAGCGCTCGTCGATCAGGGAAGGCCGCTAATTGGGCGCATAGCGGCCGGAGAGCAAGACCCTCCCCCTTCAGGGGGAGGGGCTTTCCGAATGGCCCCTCGGATCGGGGTGCAGCAGCACGTCGGCCGTCGGGAAGGCGGCTTTCACCCGGGCTTCGGCCGCGCTCATGATCGCGTGGGCTTCGGCCAGGCTCTGGCCGGCGGCCAGGTCCATGTGGCCCTGGACGTGGATGTGCGGGCCGGCCGCGCGGGTGCGCAGCTGGTGCACGCCGCCGATGCGGGGATCGTCGGTCAGCAGGGCCAGGATCTGCTCGCGCTCCTCGACCGGCAGTTCGTGGTCCATCAATTGGTCGGCGGCCTGGCGCAGCACCCCCACCGCGCCCCACAGCAGCCAGGCGGCGACCACCAGGCCGGCCGCGGCGTCGACCCAGGTCCAGCCCAGCAGGGCGACGGCGGCCAGGCCAAGCAAGGTGACGGCGTTGGACGCCAGGTCGGCGGCGTAGTGGGCGTGGTCGCCGGCCACGGCCACCGAGCGGGTCCTGGCCATCACCGCGGCCTGGGCGCGGATCAGGGCCAGGGTCAGGACGATCGAGACGACCATCACCCCGACGCCCCAGATCCCGTGCTCGACGGGCTTGGGATGCAGCAGGCCGCCGATCGCCTCGCGCCCGATCAGGGCCGCCGAGGCGAAGACCAGGCCCGCCTGGATCAGGCTGGAAAAGGCCTCGGCCTTGCCGTGGCCGAAGCGGTGCTCGGCGTCGGGCGGCTCGGCCGCATAGCGCACGGCGAAGAAGGTGATCAGCGAGGCGACGAGATCGAGGCCCGAGTCCGCCAGCGAGGCCAGCATGGCCAGCGAGCCGCTGGCGATCCACGCCGCGCCCTTGATGACGATCAGGACAGCGGCGGTTCCCACCGACAGGGTGGTGATCCGGCGGGTGAGGGCCTGGTGCTCTGCGGCGGAGGCGGCGGGCGCGGTCATGGGCCCTGTCTACCAGCGGGCGAGGCCTGAGAAAATCCACGCGAGGGTCTAGCGGCGCCTTTGAAATCATCGTCTGATTACGGCTGTAGAAAAGGGGGCGTGCATGACGCGTTGGGCGGCCGGACTGGCCCTGGTGATCGCGGCGACGGCGGGCGCGGCGATGGCGCAGCCTGCGGGGATGTCGCTCGACGGCCTGGCGACCCTGTCCGACGCCGAGATCGTGGCCCGGACCATGGCCCAGATCGGCGCCGACGTCGTGCATGTGGACCGGCAAGAGCCGCGCGCGGTGTTCATCTTCCCGTCCGAGCCGGTGCGGCGGCGGATCAGGTTCATGCTGCGGCCGCATGCGATGACAGGCATGAGCGGGCTTTGCGTGGTTCCCTTCTGGGACGTCCTGTTCGAGGAGAAGGGCGGGGAGCGTCCGCCCCGGCTGGCCTTTCGGCAACTGACCGTGGAGAACGCGTATCGCGCCGTCGGCGAAGTCGGACTGCGCATCGGCGAGGGGGCGGCCGCGGACAAGGCCACCGAGGCGCGCTGTATGGAGATCGAAGCGCCGGACGAGCTGCTGGAGGCGAGCGACTGGAGCACGGCCTGGCAGGCGGCGTCTCTGGCCCAGGCGATCAGGCGCGACTTCGCCGGCATGCCCGCCGACAAGGCCAGCTGCCTGCTGGAGGAAGGCTGCGAGGCCCTGGTGCGAAGTCTGACGGCGCGGTCCGTCGGCTGGGCGTCGTCCTGCTTTGAGGGGAACGGTCGCACATGGGCGGCGGACGAGACCTGCACCACCTTTTCCGTTCGCGGCACGCGCCAAGCCGGCAGCCTGGACGTCCATGTCACCGTGACGGCAGCCTCCGATCACGACCCCTTCCGCTGGCGGCTTCGCAAGCTTGTGATCGATCGTCCGCCGCGCCCGGTCGAATGACGGCGTTGGCGGCCGGGAAGGGCCAGGCCCCTCCCGGCCTTGCCCCTACTGACGGTAGGTCAGGCGGAAGTAGAAGTAGCGCCCCGGCGCGTCATAGGCGTTGGGGTCGAAGTTGTTGAGGCCGCAGCTGATGCAGCCCGGCGGGTCCTTGTCGAACAGGTTGTTGACCCCGAAGGCCACCGCGGTGGTTTCGCCCAGGAAGTCGGGCTTCCAGCGCAGCTGGGCGTCGAAATAGGTGCGCGAAGCCAGCTTGGCGTCGGCCGCCTGCGTCTCCTTGACCGACGACAGGTAGCGGGCCGAGGCGCTGGCGCCCCAGCTCTTCCAGTCCCAGTCGACGGTGAAGGTCGACTTGGTCTTGGGGTAGGCCTGGTCGGGGCTGCCGCGCTCGGTGCCCTCGCGCGGGATCTCGGTGAAGCCGGTGGCCGTCGGCACGATCTCGGTGAACTCCAGCAGGAAGGTCGAGTACGACCGAACCGCCAGGCGGCCGAAGCTGTAGTCCGGCGAGGTCCACAGCAGGTTCAGGTCGATGGCCCGGGTCTGGATGCCGCCGATGTTGATCAGCGGGTTGGTGATCGCCGCCACCTGGCCCGAGGCCGTGCGGGTGATGGTCGAGCAGGCCAGGGCGTCGGCCAGCTCGGCGCAGCGCGACAGCAGGCTTTCCCCCGACAGCGCCTGGATGGCCGAGTCGAGCTCGATGTCGGAATAGGCCAGCTCGATCGAGCCGCCGCTGGCCCAACTGGCCTCCTTCAGCGCCTTGGGCTCCCAGACGATGCTGAAGTTCTTGCTCTCGCTGGTCTCGGGCTTGAGCGTGTCGTTGCCGCTGGTGATCACCGACAGCTGCGGATTGAGCTGCACGTAAGAGCCGCTGGCCGGCACGCCGGCGGCGATGCAGTTGGCGCGGACGGTGGCCGTCGCCGGCGTTCCGCCCGACAGGCCCAGCATGTCCGAGCAGGGATCGGTGATCTCCTGGTCGAAGCGCGAGGCCGCGCCGTAGAGCTCGCCGATCGACGGGGCCCGGAAGCCCTGGCCCCAGGAGGCGCGCACCAGAACGTCTTCCGTCGGCCGCCAGTTGAGGCCGGCCTTGTAGATCGAGTCCGATCCCGAGGTGGAGTAGTCGAACCAGCGGCCGGCGCCCGAGATCTCCAGCCGGTGGATCAGCGGCAGATCGGCCAGCAGCGGGGCGCGCAGTTCCAGATAGGCCTCGTCGACCTTGATCTCGCCCTTGGCCGGCTGGGCGGGAATGTCCGACGACAGGCCGGCCGCGACGATGGCGTCGGGCTGGAAGTAGCCCTTGGTTTCGCGGTGCTCGTAGCCGGCGGCGAAGGCCAGCGGGCCGGCGGGCAGCTCGAAGAGGTCGCCGGTCAGGTTGGCGGTGAAGTCGTGCAGTTCCTGCTGCGAGACGTCCTGCTGGGTGAAGCCGATGAAGCTCAGCATCTCCGGGGTGATCGAGCCGACGCCGCCGAAGATGTTCAGCGGCACGCACGAGCCGGTGCAGCCCGAGACCGGGCCCAGGGCCTGCTGCACGCGTTGGGCGTTGATGTTGCCGGTGAAGCTCTGTTCGGCGTGGTTGCGCGAGGCGGTGTAGCCGACGTCCCAGTACCAGCGGCGCGAGCCCACGGCCCAGTCGCCCGACAGGGTGGCGTTGACGTTCCAGGTGTCGACGCTCTGGGCGTAGTGGCGCGGTCCGGCCTCGATCATCCGCCGGCCGACGAAGGCGTAGGTGCCGCTGGTCAGGGTGAAGCCGAACGGGTTGTAGGGGTTGGTGGCGTCGATCGAGATGGTGTCGAGCAGGTTGCCGTTGCCGGCGTCGGGGCCGACGAACAGCGGGATGGGCGCGGCCTGGTTGGCCGATTTGCGCTGCACGTAGCTGGCGCGCACCTTCAGCTTGATGCTGTCGGTGAAGTCGTGGGTGACCGCGCCGAACAGGCTGACCCGCTCGGACGGGGTGACGATGTAGTTGTAGGGCTGGAAGTTGAAGCGGTCGGCGTCGCCGGCGAAGTTGCGGAAGCTGCTGCCCGCGCCGGTGGGATCCAGCGGCGTGTAGGTCGGCCGCACCCCGGCGGCCAGGGCCGCCTTCAGGGTCAGGTCCATGTCGTTGCCGGTGTTGGGGTCGCTGACGATGAACCGGCCCAGCGGCGTGCCCGACGAGCAGCCGCCGGAAAGGCACGAGGTTCCATAGGGGCTGGGATAGAGCGAGATGTCGCGGTCGGCCGACATGACGCTCTTCTGCTTGAAGTAGCCGCCGCCGACGACGATGCTGGTCTTGTCCTCCGAGGCGCCCCACGAGACGTTGTAGTCCTGCGAGAAACCGTCGCCCTCGCCGTAGCCGCCCACCTGGGCCGACAGTTCCAGGCCCTGCTGGCGTTCGCGGGTGATGATGTTGATGACCCCGGCGATGGCGTCCGAGCCGTAGATGGGCGAGGCGCCCTCCTGCAGGATCTCGACGTTGCGGATCATGGCGCTGGGGATGGTGTTGAGGTCCACGGCCCCCGGCACGCCCGAGGCCGAGGCCCCGCTGACCCAGCGCTGGCCGTCGACCAGCACCAGCGCCCGGCGCGAGCCCAGGTAGCGCAGGTCGATCTCGGCCGAGCCGGCGCCCACGCCGCCGCCGTCGGGCGGATTGCCGAAGTTGCCCGAGTTGTTGAACTTGGAATTGAGGCCGCCGCCGGCGGCCGGCACGCGCTGCAGCACGTCGACGATCGAGGTCAGGCCGGTCTTGGCGATCGCCTCCTGGTCGATCTGGAAGACGGTCTGGGTCTTGTCGAGCGGGCTGACGCGGATGCGCGAGCCGGTGACCACGACGCCCTCGACGTCGGTTTCGGCGGGTGTCTGGGCGTGGGCCGCCAGCGGCGCTGCCGCGACGGTGGTCAGAAAGAGCGAAAGGAGTCCTTGGCCGATGCGGTTCATGCCGTCCCTCTTGCTGCGACATCCGTATGGTCAAGGTTGAACTACGGATTCGCTCGCGCTGAAGGTGAATCGGCGGTCAAAAATGTGTCAAGTTCAGCGAACTTCGATATGTGCTTTCGCCCTCATGTGTGTCTTTCGCAACAAATTTGCGCAGCGAGAAAGCAGCGGCCGTCAGGCCGCCGCCCTGGGCCGGGGCCCGACATAGACCGACTGCGGACGAATGAGCTTGCCGCTGGCCTGCTGCTCGCGGGCGTGGGCGATCCAGCCGGCCGTGCGCCCGGCGGCGAACACGCAGGTGAAGGCCTCCGGCGGAAGCTCCAGGGCTTCCAGCAAAAGCGCGGTGTAGAACTCGACATTGGTCTCCAGCGGCCGGTCGGGCTTGCGGCGGCGCAGGATGTCGAGGGCCGCGCGCTCCACGGCTTCGGCCAATGCGAGGCGGCCGGGCAGGGCGCCGGCGCTTTTCGACAGTCGCGAGAGGGCGGCCTTCAGGGCGTCGGCGCGGGGATCGCGAACACGATAGATGCGATGGCCGAACCCCATCAGCCGCTCGCCGGCGTCGAGCGCGGCTTCCAGCCAGGGGACGGCGTTGTCGGCCGTGCCTATGGCGTCGAGCATGTCGATCACCGGGCCGGGCGCACCGCCGTGCAGCGGACCCTTCAGCGTCGACAGGCCCGCCTGCACGGCCGAGCCCAGCCCCGCCCGCGTCGAGGCCGCCACCCTGGCGGCGAAGGTCGAGGCGTTGAGGCCGTGGTCGCAGACCGTGACCAGATAGGCGTCCAGCGCGCGGGCCTCGCCTTGCGTCGCGGGGGCGCCGCGGACCATCCGCAGGAAATCGGCGGCGTGGGGCAGGGCGGGGTCGGGTGCGACCGCCTCCAGCCCGTTTCGGCGGCGCAGGACCGCGGCGGTGAACACCGCCGGGGCGGCGGCCAGCGCCAGGGCGTCGTGCACGCCGTCGCCGTCGGGCAGGCGGGCCAGCAGGGCGCGCATGGCGTCGTAGGGCTCGCGGGCGGCCAGGGCCTCGTCCAGGGCGGCGACCTCGGCGAAGGCCCGCACGCGCGCCTGGCCCAGGGCCGGCGCCAGATCAGCCGGCAGGTCGTCGAAGAAGCCGTCCAGCAGCAGGTGGACGGCGTCCTCGAAGCGGGCGCGGCCGGCCAGGTCCTCGACCGCCCAGCCGCGGATGGTCAGGCGGCCGGCCTGGCCGTCGACGTCGGAAAGCACGGTGGCGGCGGCGATGACGCGTTCGAGGCCGGCGGAAACTTGGACCATGGGAGGTCTCCTTTCGCCCCTGATCTTGGCCCCGGTCGATTGATCGTCAATCTTGATCAATGTAATCAATATACATGGCGGACGATTGGCTCGATGTGGACCAGGCGATGGCGCGGCTCGGCGTGCGGGCCCAGACGCTGTACGCCTACGTCAGCCGGGGCCGGATCGAGGCCCACGCTCATCCTGGGGATCCGCGCCGCAGCCTCTATCGCGCCTCCGACGTGGCGGCGCTGGCCAAGCGCAAGGCCAGGGGCCGGAAGGCCGCCGACGTCGCCGCCGAGGCCATCGCCTGGGGCGAGCCGGTGCTGGCCTCGGCCATCACCACCGTGCGGGCGGGGCGCCTGTGGTACCGCGGTCGCGACGCCGTCGACCTGGCCAGCACCGAAAGCTTCGAGGCGGTCGGCCGGCTGCTGCGCGACGACACGGCGGGGGCCGCCCTGGCCGTCGGTGCGCCCAGCGCCGCCCCGACCATCCGCGCCCGGCTGTTCGCCGACCTGGCCGTCCGCGCGGGCGAGGATCGGCCGGCCCGGGGCCGCGCGCCGCTGATGCTGGCCCAGGAGGCGGCGGGCCTGCTGGACCTGGTCGCCGACGCCGTCGCGGGACGGGCGGGCGAGGGGCTGATCCATCAGCGGCTGGCGGCCGCCTGGGGCCTGGACGCGACCGGCGGCGACTTGGTGCGGCGGGCGCTGGTGCTGCTGGCCGACCACGAACTCAACGCCTCGACCTTCGCCGCCCGGGTGGCGGCCTCGACCGGCGCGTCGCTGGCGGCTTCGGCCCTGGCCGGCCTGTCGGCGCTGTCGGGACCGCTGCACGGCGGCATGGCCGCCCGGGTCGAGGCCCTGGCCCGCGAGGCCGGGCGCGAAGGTCCGGGGCGGGCCGTCGCCGTCCGCCTCGACCAGGGCGCGCCGCTGCCGGGCTTTGGCCACCCGCTCTATCCCGACGGCGACCCGCGCGCGGCGGCGCTGCTGGCGGCCTTTGCGCCGTCGGCGGAGATGGCCGCGCTGCACGAGGCGGTGGTCGCCGCCACCGGCCAGGCGGCCAATATAGACTTCGCCCTGGTCGCCCTGGCCCAGACACTGAAGCTGCCCGACGACGCCCCCTTCGCCCTGTTCGCCGTCGGCCGCACGGCGGGCTGGCTGGCGCATGCGCTGGAGCAGGGAAAGACGGGAAGGCTGATCCGTCCCCGGGCGCGATATGTGGGGCCGGAGGGGTCTTCTTACCCCGCACCCGACCTTCCCCGCGGAGGCGGGGACCCAAGCTGACATTCAGGATGGGCCGGGGCCGTGGATCGCCTGCGGGCTCGGCTTGGATCCCCGCCTGCGCGGGGATGCTCGGAGAATGGTTGGGGTGGCCGCCTACCACCCCGCCGCGGCGAACTTGGCGAACATGTCGGCGAAGGTCAGGCGGGTGTCGATGCTGGTGTAGACCCGCATCGGCCGGCCGTTCGGATCGGGCTCGTACTGGGCCCGGGCGACCACGCGGGGCGTCGGCCGCACGACATAGGCGCTGGACGCGCTGTCGGGCTCGAACGACGACTGCAAAGCCGTCAGCGTCACCAGCGGGCTGTCGCCGAGGATATAGGTCTCGCCCAGGCTGATCTTGGGCGTGGAGACCACGCGCTCCAGCTGTTCCAGCAGGTAGGTCCCCAGGCTTCCCGAGGGCTTGAGGCCGGCTTCGAGCTCGGCATGGCTGATCATCAGCTGGCGATAGACGTTGCGCGGGATCTGCCAGATCTCGATGGCGGAATTGTTGAACACCGTCTGCACGGCGGCCAGGTCGATGGTGGCGTTGTACTCGGCGTCCTTGCGGCGGGGGACGCCGGGCAGCAGGTCGTCGTGCTCGTGCCCGCCGATCCAGACCAGCTTCATGCGGCCGGCGATCCTGGGCTCCAGCCGCAGGGCTTCGGCCAGGTCCGTCAGGCCCGCGCCGGCGCAGTAGAACAGCGGCAGCCTGGTGTCGTCGCGCAGGGCCTCGGCGATGATCGCCTTGGCGGCCGGGGTCGCCTCGGGCCTGGCGGCGGCGGGCGGAGCGGCGTTGCGGCCGGCGATCACCGGCGGCTGCCGGACCAGCTTCATCCGCGTACAGATCGCCTTGACCTGGGCGACGGCGTTGTCGGCCTGGGTGGTCGAGCCGTCGAGGAAGTCGTTCACGTGGATATGCGAGCCGATGACCAGCGGGATCTCCACCGACGGCGAGGCCAGGTGGTGGGCCAGCTGGAACAGGCCGTCCGGATCGCCCGAAAAGTCGTTGTCGAGGATCACCCGCAGGCGGGGGCGGGCGGTCAGGGCCAGGGCTTGCCCGCCCGTCGCCACCGCGCCCAGCAGGGCCGCGCCGCCGGCGATCAGTCCACGCCGCGAGGGGGCGGTGGTCTTGGTCTCGAAGCTCACTGGAACATCCCCAACGCAGGAAATGGACGGCGGGCAGATCAGCATTTCCGTGTCGCGCCGGGCAAGCGTCCTGACACAACAAAGGGGAGCGCTCGGGCCGGAGCGCTCCCCTCGTCGTGCGGCGGGCTGGGAGGCGCGCCGCGCGGCCGTCGCCCCGGAAGAAGGCGACGGATCTCGTTGCGGGCGGGCCTTTAGGCCCGCTCGTGAACCGCTTCCTCGGCCGCCAGCGGCTGGGGCAGGCGGCTGATCATTTCCTTCGGGCAGACCTGCCAGAAGAGGTCGCGGGCGCGGTCCCAGTCACGCAGCAGGCTCTCGGCGAAGGCCGAGTCCGTCTCGCGGGCGTGTTCGGCGATCAGCGAGCGCAGCACGCCTTCCCAGTAGGGCGAGGCCAGGCGCTGAACGACGATGCTCTCGGGATTGTAGTTGGTCGAGAACCGGTCGTGCTGGTCGAGCACGAAGGCCATGCCCCCGGTCATGCCCGCGCCGAAGTTGCCGCCCGTCGGACCCAGGATCACCACCTGGCCGCCGGTCATGTACTCGCAGCCGTTGGTTCCGCAGCCCTCGACCACCGTGGTGGCGCCCGAGTTGCGGACGGCGAAGCGCTCGCCGGCCTGGCCGGCCGCGAACAGGCGGCCCGAGGTGGCCCCGAACAGCACGGTGTTGCCGATCAGGGTGTTGGTCTCCGGCGCCGCCAGGCCGCGCGGCGGCTTGATGGTGATCGTCGCGCCCGACAGGCCCTTGCCGACATAGTCGTTGGCCTCGCCGGTCAGTTCGATGCGCAGGCCCTGCACCGCGAAGGCGCCCAGGCTCTGGCCGGCCGAGCCCTTGAGCTGGACCGTCAGGTGGCCGGCGGGCAGGCCCTTCATGCCGAACTTGCGGACGATGTGGCTCGAGGTGCGGGTGCCGATCGTGCGCGCCGTGCTGCGGACCGTGTAGGTCAGCTGCATCTTCTCGCCGCGCTCCAGCAGCGGCGCGGCGTCGCGGACGATCTGGGCGTCCAGCGTGTCCGGCACCGCGTTGCGGCCCTCGACCGTGTTGTACGGCTTGTTCTGGCCGGGATCGGCGCGAACCAGCAGCGGGTTCAGGTCGAGGTCGTCGAGGTGCTCGCCGCCGCGCGAAACCTGCGCCAGCAGGTCGGTGCGGCCGACGATCTCCTGCAGGCTCTTGAAGCCCAGGCCCGCCAGGATCTCGCGCACTTCCTCGGCCACGAAGGTGAAGAGGTTCACGACCTTGTCCGGCGTGCCCGTGAACTTGGCGCGCAGCGCCTCGTCCTGGGTGCAGACGCCCACGGGGCAGGTGTTGGAGTGGCACTGGCGCACCATGATGCAGCCCATCGCCACCAGCGAGGCGGTGCCGATGCCGAACTCCTCGGCGCCCATCATCGCGGCGATGACCACGTCGCGACCCGTGCGCATGCCGCCGTCGGCCCGCAGGACGACGGAGTGGCGCAGGTTGTTCAGCGTCAGCACCTGGTTGGCTTCCGACAGGCCCATCTCCCACGGACCGCCGGCGTACTTCACCGAGGTCTGGGGCGAGGCGCCCGTGCCGCCGACGCCGCCGGCGACCAGGATCACGTCGGCCTTAGCTTTCGCAACGCCGGCGGCGATGGCGCCGATGCCGGTGGCCGCGACCAGCTTGACCGTGACCCGGGCGACCGGGTTGATCTGCTTCAGGTCGTAGATGAGCTGGGCCAGGTCCTCGATCGAGTAGATGTCGTGGTGCGGCGGCGGGCTGATCAGCATCACGCCCGGGGTCGAGTGACGCAGACGTGCGATCATCTCCGTGACTTTAAAGCCAGGAAGTTGCCCGCCTTCACCCGGCTTGGCGCCCTGGGCGACCTTGATCTCCAGCTCGACGCACTGGTTCAGGTACTCGGCGGTGACGCCGAACCGGCCCGAGGCCACCTGCTTGATGGCGCTGTTGGGGTTGTCGCCGTTCGGCAGCGGCTTGTAGCGGGCCGAGTCCTCGCCGCCTTCGCCCGACACCGAGCGGGCGCCGATGCGGTTCATGGCGATGTTCAGCGCGCCGTGGGCCTCGGGGCTCAGGGCGCCCAGGCTCATGCCCGGCGTGACGAAGCGCTTGCGGATCTCGTTGACGCTTTCGACGTCGTCGGTCGAGATCGGGTTGCGGTCCGAGCGCCAGTCGAGCAGGTCGCGCAGCTGGATCGGCTTTTGCGTGCGCAGGCCCGAGGACCAGCGGCGATAGAGCTCGTAGTCGCCGGTGTCGCAGGCGCTCTGCAGGGTGTGCATGAGCCGGGCTTCGAAGGCGTGGGCCTCGCCCGAGCGGCGCGACTTGTAGAGGCCGCCGACCGGCAGGGTCACCGCCGACAGCTCCCAGGCCTTGCGATGCAGCTCGACGGTCTTGGTCTCGATGCCGGCCAGGCCGATGCCCGAGATGCGCGAGGGCATGCCGGGGAAGAATTCGGCGGCCAGGGCGCGCGACAGGCCGACGGCTTCGAAGTTGTAGCCGCCGCGGTACGAGGAGATGACGCTGATGCCCATCTTGGAGATGATCTTCAGCAGGCCGCCCTCGATGGCGCCCTTGAAGTTCAGGCACACGTCGCGCAGCGACTTGTCGCCCACCAGGCCCCGCTCAAGGCGGTCCTGGAAGCTTTCCTGCGCCAGGTAGGCGTTGACCGCCGTGGCGCCGACGCCGACCAGCACCGCGAAATAGTGCGTGTCGAGGCATTCGGCCGAACGCACGACCAGCGAGACGTAGGAGCGCAGGCCCTTGGCCACGAGGTGGGCGTGCACGCCGCCGGTGGCCAGGATCATCGGCAGGGCCACGCGGCTGGCGTCGGTGGCCTCGTCGGTCAGGACGATGGCGCCGCAGCCGCGCAGGACGGCGTCCTCGGCCTCGGCGCGGATGCGGTCGAGGTTGGCGCGCAGGGCGTCGCCGGCGCGGGCCTCGGCCGCCGGCAGCGGCATGGTGCAGTCGATGACCGCGACGTTCTTCTCACCCAGCAGCTCGCGGATGCGGATGTACATGCCGGTGGTCAGCACGGGGCTTTCCAGCACGTACACGTCGGCCTGCGCGGCGTCCTGGGCCAGGATGTTGCCCAGGTTCTTGAAGCGGGTCTTCAGGCTCATGACGCCGGTCTCCCGCAGGGGGTCGATCGGCGGGTTGGTCACCTGGCTGAAGTTCTGGCGGAAGTAGTGGCTGAGCGGACGATACTTCTCCGACAGCACCGCCAGCGGCGTGTCGTCGCCCATCGAGCCGACGGCTTCCTTGCCGTCCTCGACCATCGGGGCGAGGATCATTTCCAGGTCTTCGAGGCTGTAGCCGGCGGCGGCCTGGCGACGGGTCAGCTCCTCGCGGCCGTAGCTGCGCGGCTCCGGACCGGGCGCGATCTCCTTTTCGAGATCGACCATGTTGCCCAGCCACTCGGTGTAGGGGTGGCGGCCGGCCAGTTCGTCGACGATCTCGTCTTCGCCGTAGAGCTTGCCCTCGCCCAGGTCGATGGCGATCATCCGGCCCGGCGCGATGGCCAGCTTGCGGGTGATGCGGCTTTCCTCGACGCCGCACATGCCCGCTTCCGAGCCCATGATGACCAGGCCGTCGTCGGTATAGGCCACGCGCAGCGGACGCAGGCCCGAGCGGTCCTTGCCGGCCACGACCCAGCGGCCGTCGGTGGCGCACAGGGCGGCCGGACCGTCCCACGGCTCCATCACGGCGTTGCAGTAGGAATAGAGCGCCTTGTGCTCGTCGCTCATGTTGGGGTTGGAGGCTTCGGGCACCAGCAGGGCCTTGGCCATCGGCGCGTCGCGGCCGGCGCGGACCAGCACCTCGAAGGTGTTGTCCAAGCTGGCGCTGTCCGAACCGCCCGGCTGGATCACCGGCTTCACGTCGTCCCCGAACTCACCGAAGGCGTCGGCCGCCATCTTGATCTCGTGGGACTTCATCCAGTTGATGTTGCCCTTGATCGTGTTGATCTC
>PJUL01000255.1_pt1 | contig 43065 bp, 40 predicted proteins | sample 1512221 | NCBI WGS metagenome assembly PJUL01 (sample SAMN08177667, study PRJNA422409) | Feces metagenome, whole genome shotgun sequencing project.
TGAAAACCCAGGGCCGACGCCACCACACCGATGCTCATGGCCAGGTTGACCGTGGAGCCCACCGCCACCTGGTAGCGGCCCAGCACCTCGCGCGCCTGCGGCGTCGCCAGCGCGCGGTAGTCACCGCCGGGCTGCACCAGCCCATGCTGCAGCGCCAGCCCCTCGGCAAACTCCAGCACCTCGTGCATTCCGCCCCGGGCCTTGATGGAGCCTGCCACGGGCAGGCTGTGGTCGGCCTTGATGAACAAGCGACCCTGGTGGTCGGCCATGCCCAGCGTGGGCTGCAGCGGGTCGGCGGGCAGCAGGGGCGACTCCACCACACCACCTGTTGCGGCCAGCTCGGGGAACACATCCGCCAGCAGTCCGGCAAAACGTGCCAGACGCTCAGCCGCCGCTTTCGTATCATCCAGACTAATGGTTCTCCCTAGTGCCGGCAGCGCTGCAGCGGGCCTTGCCTGCCGGGCCGGGTTGCTCCACAGGGCAGGCTGGGCATTGCGCAGGCGGGTGGCCAGCAGGGCATCCACAGTGGTTGAAGGTTCGGCAAGTGTCATGGCGCATTCATCTCGGTATGTCTTGCCCACATTCTTCGCCCGTCACGTGCCTGTCACAAGCCATTTATATTGAGCAAAGCATTAGTATTAATAATGGACATTCGCCTCTCCCCTTCCCTGCTCGCCTGGCTGCGCAGTTTTGATGCAGCCGCCCGCCACGGCAGCTTCACCAAGGCGGCGGCCGAGCTGTGCATCACCCAGGGCGCTGTGAGCCAGCAGGTCAAGCAGCTCGAAGACTGGTTGCGCCGCCCGCTGTTTTTGCGCACCCCGCGCGCCCTGGTGCCTACGCCCGAGGGCAAATGGCTGGCCGTGGTGCTGCGCGAGAGTTTTGACGCCATCGAAAGCACCCTGGCCCAGATGCGCCAGCCGGCCGAGGCCGCCACCGCCACGCTGAGCTGCTCGCCCTCCTTCGCCATGAGCTGGCTCACCCCCCGACTGGGCGACTTCTTTCGCCAGCACCCGCACACCGGGCTGCGCGTGTTTGGCGAGTTCCACACCCTGGACCGCACCCGCATGGTGCGAGACGGCGTGGAGGCCGCCGTGCGCTTTGACCTGGGCGGCTACCGCGACCTGAACGCCACCGTGTTCCTGGACGAGTGGCTCATCCCCGTCGCGAGCCCCGAGTTCCTGGTCCGCCACCCGCCCATCACCACGCCCGAGGATCTGCACGGCGACTGGCTGCTGCACGACGGCAGCGCCTGGGATGGCGCAGACATCTATGAAGAATGGCAGCACTGGTTTGCGCAAAGGGGCGCCACGCCCCCACCCTGGGCGGGCGGCCAGCAGTTCAACCTGTCGCAACTGGCCCTGGGCGCCGCATTGGCCGGCCAGGGCATTGCCATGGGCCGCGCCGCGCTGGTACTGCAGGACGTGAAGGCCGGGCGCCTGGTCCCGCTACTGGGCCATTGCGTCCCGTCGCGCGCAGCGTATTCATTTGTGACCACGACCCACCCAAGCCCCGTGATGCAACTGGTGCGGGACTGGCTGGGGGATGAGGCGCAGCGCTTTTGCGAAGAGCGGGCGATAGTGCTGCCAATGCCCATGGGGTAAAGGCCTAGCCCAGTGCCAGACCCTGCCGAACTACCAAAATTTCAGTGCTTTTGGCACCTAGCGCTTGCTAGGCAAGCGCTGCCAGCTATTCTTTTTAAGGGTACGGCCGGGGTATTTTTAAGGGCCCCGCTCGTTAGACTCCACAGCGCCTCCCGTCACGGCGCTCACCCCATCCCGCATGACCTTCGCCCATACCGACGACACCGCCCAAGCCTTTATCCAGCGCTGGCAACACAACACCGCCAGCGAATTGGCCACATCGCAAAGCTTTGTGATGGATTTGTGCGATCTGCTGGGTGTGAGCAAGCCGCACCCTACGCCCGAACTGGATTACATGTTTGAACGCCCAGTCACCTTTTCGCATGGGGACGGCAGCACCAGCGCGGGACGCATCGACTGCTACCGGCGCGGCCACTTTGTGCTGGAAGCCAAAAAACTCAAGGCAGGCAGTCATACGAAAGGCTTCGACGACGGCCTGCTGCGCGCGCGCAGCCAGGGCGAAGCCTATGCACGCGCCCTGCCGAGCTCTGAAGGGCGCCCCCCTTTTGTTTTGGTGGTAGACGTGGGGACCGTGATTGAGGTGTATGCCGAGTTCAGCAAAACCGGCGGCACCTACACGCCGTATCCCGACCCGCGCAGCCACCGCCTGACACTCAACGAACTGGCCCGCCCCGAGGTGCAAGACCGCATGCGCCGCATCTGGACGGACCCCGAAAGCCTGAACCCCGCACGCATCAGCGCCCAGGTCACGCGCGACGTGGCGGCGCTGCTGGCGCGACTCGCCAAGTCGCTTGAGCGCAGTCCAGCAGTCCAGCAGTCCAGCAGTCCAGCAGTCCAGCAGTCCAGCAGTCCAGCAGTCCAGCAGTCCAGCAGTCCAGCAGTCCAGCAGTCCAGATTATAAGCAAAATCACCTCGAAAGTCAATACCTACATGGCTTTATAGCTCCTGAAAAAGTAGCAAATTATCTGACCCGCTGCCTTTTTTCGATGTTCGCGGAGGATGTCGGACTCTTGCCCAAAGGCTCCTTTTTGGGCCTGCTGCAAACCCATCGCAAAGACCCCGTCACGCTGCAGCACATGCTGCGCATTCTGTGGACCGACATGGACCACGGCGGCTTCAGCGCCGCGTTGGCGAGGCCTGTTTTGCACTTCAACGGCAAACTGTTCAAGGGTGCAGGAGAAGACGGCTACAGCCTGCTGCTCACCACCGAGCAGATCGACCTGCTGATTGCCGCAGCCGAATCCAATTGGCGTGAAGTGGAGCCCGCCATCTTTGGCACATTGCTGGAACGCGCCCTCGACCCCGCCGAGCGCCACGCACTCGGCGCGCACTACACGCCCCGCGCCTACGTGGAGCGCCTGGTGCTGCCCACCGTGATCGAGCCCTTGCGTGCCGACTGGGCCAACGCCCAGGCCGCCGCCCTGGTGCTGGCGCACGAAGCCGCAGCACTGGAGGGCAAGGCGCGCGACACCAAACTGGCCGAAGCCCGTGCAGAGGTCAAAAAATTCCACCACCAGTTGTGCACCACCCGCGTGCTCGACCCGGCCTGCGGCAGTGCCAACTTCTTGTATGTGACGCTGGAGCATTTGAAGCGCCTGGAGGGCGAAGTCGTCAACCAGCTCGAAGAACTTGGCCACACGCAAGACCAGCTGGGCTTTGAAGGCGAAACCGTCACGCTGCAGCAACTGCGCGGCATCGAGTTGAACGAACGCGCCGCCGCCCTGGCCGAGCTGGTGCTGTGGATTGGCTACCTGCAATGGCACATCCGCACCCGTGGCAACGCGGCCGTGGCCGAGCCCGTGGTGCACAACTACGGCAACATCGAATGCCGCGATGCCGTGCTGGCCTGGGACGCGCAAGAGTTGGCTTATGACGAGGCGGGCCAGCTTCTCAGCCGCTGGGACGGCCGCACTTTCAAGACCCACCCCGTGACGGGCGAAAAGGTGCCCGACGAAGCCGCCCGGGTGCCGCAATGGCGCTACGTGGGTGCACGCAAGGCCGAGTGGCCGCAGGCGGAATTCATTGTGGGGAACCCGCCGTTTATTGGAAAACTGAGGATGCGCGAAGCCTTGGGCGATGGCTATGTCGAAGCACTGCGCGGCGCGTGGCCCGAGGTGCCCGAAAGCGCGGACTTTGTGATGTTGTGGTGGCACCACGCCGCCGCGCAAGTGGCCGCAGGCCACACGCGGCGCATGGGGCTGATCACCACCAACAGCCTGACCATGGTGTTCAACCGCCGCGTGGTGCAAGCCGCTCTGGAAAAGGGCACGCACTTGCAAATGGGGATTCCCGACCACCCTTGGGTGGATAGCGCCAACGGCGCCGCCGTGCGCATTGCCATGACCGTCCTGGCGACGGGCGAAGGCGAAGGCGTTTTAAATCACGTCATCTCCGAGCAGTCTGGCGAACACGGCGAAGTCAGCGTTACTCTGCGCAATGCAATGGGTTTGATTCACGCCGACCTCAAGGTAGGCGCTAACGTGGCGGCCGCTGGCCCTTTGCAGTCACACCAGCGCCTTTCCAACACAGGCTATCTCTTGGGTGGAAGAGGTTTTGTACTGACCCGCGAAGAGGCCGCCACGCTTCGCCAGCACCCTGAGTGCGTGCCTTGGATATTTCCTCTTTTCAACGGCAAGGACATCACGGCGACTCCTCGCGGTTACTCGGTCATCGACGCGCACGGCACTACGGCAGAAGCGCTACGCGCTGACGCGCCGCAAATTTGGCAAAGGCTGCATGACACGGTTTGGCCGGAACGCCAGATCAACGGCGACCCGAAGGTGCGTGCCAACTGGTGGCTCTTTCGCCGCAGCAACGAGCAACTACGTGAAGCCTCGAAAGGGCTTTCGCGTTTGATCGTGACCGTGGAAACGGCCAAGCACCGGGTTTTTTCATTCATTGACGGAAAAAGTAGACCCGAACACAAGCTGGTCGTTGTTGCCTCAACCGATGCACTTCATCTCGGCATCCTCTCAAGCACGCTGCATGTGACCTGGGCTTTGGCCACAGGTGGATATTTGGGGGTTGGCAACGATCCTGTCTATAGCAAATCCCGCTGCTTCGAAACCTTCCCCTTCCCCGACGAAGACACCGGCCTAACGCCTCCCCTGCGCGAGCGCATAGCCCAACTGGCCGAGCAGATCGACGCCCACCGCAAGCGCGTGCTCGCCCCCGAAGCCGGCAACACCGGCCTCACCCTCACCGGCATCTACAACGTGCTGGCTGCCCTGCGCGAAGGCCGCGCACTCACCGCTAAAGAGAAAACCCAGCATACCCAGGGCCTGGTGGGCGTGCTGCGCGAGCTGCACGACGAGCTGGACGCTGCGGTGCTGACGGCCTACGGCTTGCCCGCCACTGCCACCACCGACGACATCCTGGCCCACCTGGTGCAGCTCAACACCCAGCGCGCCGCCGAAGAGGCTCAGGGCCGCGTGCGCTGGCTACGACCCGACTTTCAAAATCCGCAAAATTCAATTCAAAAACAGGAGCTGCTTGCGCAAGAAGATCATGCGCCAGAGGCCGATTTGGATGGCGAAAAATTGCTATCAAAACAAGAGCAACCCAAACCCGCTGCTCAGCACCCCTGGCCCACCACCCTGCCCGAGCAGGTGCGCGCCGTGGCCGATGCGCTGGCCACCAGCCCCATTCCGCTCACCTTGCCCGCCATCGAGGCCCGCTTCAAAGGCCGTGGCCCGTGGAAGAAGGGTTTGCCGACTCTGCTGCAGACGCTGGAAGCGCTAGGGCGGGCACAGCTTGTGGCAACCCAAGAAGGAAAATCCTGGCGAGGCTGAGAGGCGTTTCGAAGCGCGCAAACTCTTTCACGCTTCGCCCTCCTGGCGGTTACCCTTTTTGCGCATGCCATTTTGAGCGGTCCTGCTCACCCACCCTGCCATGACACCAGCCTTCGCCCCCATCTTCCAGACACTGATGACCACCCTGACGTGGTTGATCCCGCTGCTATTGATGGCAGCCATTCTGCGCAGCCCCTGGGGCAAGGGGCATGTCGGCGAGTTTTGGGTGCGACTCATGCTGCGTTGGCGCCTGGACAAAAACACTTACGTACAACTGCACGATGTGACGCTGAACACGCCAGACGGCACCACCCAAATCGACCATGTGGTCGTGTCGCGCTTTGGCATCTTTGCCATCGAAACCAAGAACATGCAGGGTTGGATCTTTGGCAGCGGATGGCAGGCGGAATGGACACAGAAGATCTACAAACGCACCTTCCGCTTTCAGAACCCGCTGCGGCAGAACTACAAGCACACGCAGGCGCTGCAGACCCTGCTGCAAGTGCCACCCGAAAGCATCCACTCCGTCATCGTGTTCGTAGGCAACAGCACCTTCAAAACAGCGATGCCTGCGTACGTGACCTATGCCCGTGGGTGCACGGATTTCATCCTCTCGTTCAACCGACCAATTTTTGACAACCAGCAGGTACAGGACTTGGCCCTGGAATTGCGGGCGCGCCGCCTGGCGCGCACATGGGCCACGCGCCAAGCGCATGTGCAGCAGCTTCAGCAGCGCCATGCGCAAAACGCCAACCCCCTCCCCGATGCCATTCGCAGTGCCGCCACCGAGCGAGCATGTCCGGCCTGCGGCAGTGCCATGGCTTTGCGCACCACCCAATCGGGTGCCAACGCAGGGAGGCAGTTCTGGGGCTGCACCACTTTTCCACGGTGCCGGGTCATTCAGACGTTGTAGAGCGTCAAACGAAACTCTTCTGAACCGCTTCGCTGAGTGCCGCTGTCCACCGCACGCGCTGCACGGCTCCGCCCACCTGATTCAAATTTCATAGCTGCCAGCGCTTACCCAGCCAGCGCCAGAGCTAGTTTTGACTCAAAGTCTTACACTCCCTCGTCGATCCATCAGCCTGTCAGGCGTGAATATGGATAACCTCAGGGCTCCGCCTGCCCACACTGGGAGCGCAATCCTCCACCATCCAACCGCCAGAAAGGCAACCCCGTGGCCAAGATCTTGGAAGTGAAGTATGAGAACCAGGCCCAGGCCCGCGTGTGTGAAGTGGCTTACGAAAGCCAGGCCGACCTGTGCTGGCACGAAGTGGCTTACGACACGCAGGCCAATGGCGATGCGGCCTGGTTTTTTGTGGCGTATGACAACCAGGCCAGCTTCAAGATCTACAAGGTGAAGTATGAGAGCCAGGCGGACCTCAAGGTTTTCAAGGTGAAGTACCCTGAGCAGGCGGGCTGGCGCAACACGAGCCATCCGCTCAAGGGCAAACTGGGCTGAGCATTGCCTGTGGCGGCCCAAGCCCAGCCGCCGGTCTCTTCTTCCGTATCTACCCACCCACCATCGTCTGCACTTGCTCGCCCAGGCCGGTGCCGCCCAGGCGCACCACGTCGCCGGGCTTGAGGAACCAGGGCGCAGGCTTCTGGCCCAGGCCCACGCCGGCTGGTGTGCCGGTCAGGATCAGGTCACCGGGCTCCAGCGTCATGAACTGGCTGATGTACGACACCACCGTGGGGACCCCAAAAATGAAGTGGCGGGTGCTGCTGTTTTGCACCCGTTGGCCGTTCACCTCCAGCCACAGGTCGATGGCGTGCGGGTCGGGCACCTCGTCGGGCGTGACCAGCCAGGGGCCGATGGGCGCGAAGGTGTCATAGCTCTTGCCTTTGTCCCATTGCCCGCCGCGCTCCATCTGCCACGCACGCTCTGAAACGTCGTTGGCCAGCACGTAGCCAGCCACGTGCTGCAAAGCGTCGGCCTCACTCACATGGCAGGCGCGGGTGCCGATGACGATGCCCAATTCAACTTCCCAATCCGTTTTGGCGGCGCCCGGCGGTATGCGCACGTCGTCGTTGGGGCCGCTGAGCGCAGTGACGGCTTTCATGAACAGCACGGGTTCTGTCGGCGGCTGAAGACCCGCCTCCTTGGCATGGTCAACGTAGTTGAGACCGACACAAACGATCTTGCCCACGCTACCCACTGGGCTGCCAAGGCGGGTTGCCCCTTCTACCACTGGCAGGCGCGTGGCATCAATGGCCGCCAACGCAGCCAGTGTGCGGGGGTGGAGTTGCGCCGGGCCGATGTCGGGCAGCAGCATGGACAGGTCGCGCAAGGCGCCTTGTGCATCGACCAGGCCGGGGCGTTCGGCGCCAGGTGCGCCGTAGCGGATGAGTTTCATGGGGAAATCCTTTGACGGAGAGCGTGGCGAAAAAACCTTCGCGCAGAGCGCGCAGCATAGCCAACCCGGCGCCCGTTGGGCGGACACCAATGGCCGCTGGAGCCATGCCACATCACGAGGCCTGCACCGCCCCGCGGGTGCGAGCGTGCGGCGTAACATCCTGCCTGCCGCGCGAGTCCCCGCAGCTTCAATTCGACTTACAGTGTGAGCGCAAAGACTCCTTTTTTGATAGCTTTCAGCGCTTTAACAGCGGGCGCTAGAGGCTCTTTTTACTGATATTTCCATCCATATGGCCGATACCCCCCCGCCACCTGTTTCGGCCCCCGAGCTGACTGCGCCGCAACCCTTCCCTGTACGCCCCCAGCCGCGCGACCCGGTGGACCTGTTCTGGTCTTTCACCTGGCTGGCGCTGCAAGGCTTTGGCGGCGTGCTGGCGGTGGTGCAGCGAGAACTGGTGGAACGCAAGCGCTGGATGACGAATGAAGAGTTTGTCGAAGACTGGGCGGTGGCGCAAATCATGCCCGGCCCCAATGTGGTCAACCTCAGCATCATGATTGGCGACCGCTACTTCGGCCTGCGCGGCGCGTTGGCGGCGCTGGCGGGCATGCTGACCTTTCCACTGATGCTGGTGCTGGCCCTGGCGGTGGTCTACGCCCAGTTCTCAAGCCACCCGGCGGTGGCGGGTGCGCTGCGCGGCATGGGCGCGGTTGCTGCGGGGTTGATCGCGGGCGTGGGCATCAAGCTGTTCGCGTCCATCCCCAACCACCCGCTGGGGCGACTGCTGTGCCTGCTCATCACGGGGGTCACCATCATCGCCATGGCCGTTCTGCGTTGGCCGCTGATGTGGATTCTTCCCGTGATCGGCGGCGCCGCCTGCCTGCTGACGTGGAGAAAAATCGCACCATGAGCGCCGTCACTTCCCTCAGCCTCATGGACTGGCTGAACCTGTTCCTGTACTACCTGTCGCTGTCGCTGCTGGCCGTGGGCGGGGCGATTGCCACGGCGCCCGACATGCACCGTTTTTTGGTGGAGCGCCAGGCCTGGATGACCGACCCGCAGTTCAGCGCCTCCATCGCCATCGCTCAGGCAGCACCGGGGCCGAACGTGCTTTTTATCGCCCTGCTCGGCTGGAACGTAGGCCTCAACGCGGGCGGCCCCGGCGTCGCGGGCTGGCTGTTAGGGGCTTTGGGCATGGCCGTCTGCATGCTGGGCATCATGCTGCCCAGCAGCCTGCTGACCTGGCTGGCCACACGCTGGGGCCATCGCAACCGCGAGCGCCGCGCGGTGCGCGCTTTCAAGCAAGGCATGGCACCCGTGGTCATCGGCCTGCTGCTGGCCACCGCCTGGGTGTTGGCCCGGGCGCATGGCGAGCCTGCGCTGGACTGGCCCCTTTGGCTGCTCACGGCTGTGACGATGCTGCTGGTGTGGCGCACGCGGTTGCACCTGCTGTGGATGCTTGGAGCAGGCGCGGCATTGGGGGCCCTGGGCTGGGTGTGAACCTGCAGGCGCGGTCGGCGCGGCTTGCGTGGGCGCAGGTCGTGAGGTCGGCACGCCTTGCGCACCGCAATACAAAAACAGACGGGGAGAAAGATTCACATGATCGTCGCCAACTATTGGGCCGAAGCCCGCCGCCAGCATGGCCACGGCCGCCAAAAGACCACGGTGCAGCGCTGGGGCTGGTCGGACACCAGCGAGGCCGACGCACAAGCCATGGCCGAGGTGCGGGCCGATGACGCGCTGGCCCAGGTACAGCGCGATGCGGCGACGCCGCGGCGCGAACGCAAGACGGCTTACAACGGTGCACACGGCTTGCCGATCCGCGAGGAAGTGCTGCAGCGCCATGGCGACACGGTCATCACTCGCAACGCCTATGGCGCCGAGTGCCTGAACACGCCCCAGGTGTTGTTTGCCGATGTGGACTTTGAGCCGCGCACAGGCTGGCCTGCCCGCGCGGCAGCAGCCGCCTTGTTGGCGGTCGTGGTGTGGCTGCCTGCGGGCTTGGTACTGGGCCTGTGGGGCTGGCTGGTGGGCACTGCGTTGGTGCTTGTGTTTACCCTGCCGCTGGCGGCGCTGGTGCAGCGGGCCATCAACACTGCAAAGGGCGGTGCCCAGGCCCAGGCGCTGGCACGGCTGCGGGCGTTTGTGAATGCCCATCCTTTATGGGCGGTGCGCGCTTACCGCACACCCGCCGGGCTGCGCCTGCTGGCAACCCACGCCCCCATGGACCCCACAGGTGCCGAGGCCCAGGCCTTTTTTGCGGCCGTGGGTGCCGACCCGGTGTATGTGCGCATGTGCCTGAACCAACGCTGTTTTCGCGCCCGCCTGACCGGCAAGCCCTGGCGCATGGGCATTGCCCAGCACATGCGACCACGGCCTGGCGTGTGGCCGGTGGCGCCTGATCGCCTGCAGGAGCGGCAGGAATGGGTGCGCCACTATACGCAGCGCGCCGCGCAGCACGCGGCCTGCCACTGGATCGAATCGGTGGGCAGCGGCGCAGTGCACCTCGACGTGCGGTCCGTGGTCGAGCTGCACGACCGCCTGAGCGGTGCCCTGGAGCCGCAGCGCCCTTTGGCTTAGGGTCGGCGCGGGCTAGAGTTCAGTGCGCGCAACGACCAAAGCGCTGCGCGCCGCCTGCCCAACGCCACTTGATCTCTGAGCGGATCCTTCAGCCGATGCTTCAACGGGTGCTTCAACTGATGCGTCGCCCGTTTTCGGCGTACACCGCCAGATAAATAGCGTCAGAGCCGATGTAAGGCGCCTTGCCGCCAAAGCCCACGCTGAAATCGCCGAACGACAGCGCGCGAATGCCCGCCAAGCCCGCACGCAGGCGTTCACGCGTGAGGTCCTTGCCTGCATTCTTGAGGCCCTCGATCATGATCTGACCGTTGAGCCAGCCTTCCAGTGCACTGCCGCTCGTAAGGTAAGCCGGGTTGGCACCGACGGCCTTCATCGTGGTCTGGAACTTGCGCACCGCGACCGACTTTTGCGAGGTGGCGTCCGGAAACACCTGCACCAAGGCCATGCCGCGCGTGGAAGCCGCGAGCTTGGGCATTTCGGAGGCCACCACCGTCACCGACAGGCCAGCCAGCGGCACGCCTTGCGCCTTGGCACGGAAGGCCTGCACAAACGCCGTGTTGGCCGTGCCGGTGGTGGCCAGCAACACCGCGCCGGGGCGCTCGGCCGCCACCTTGTCGGCCAGTTCGGCGCCATTCTTGCCATCCACGGCCAGCGCGTATTCGCCAGCGCGCTCCACCTTGATGTTGTCCAGCGCCTGGGACATGTCCTTGAGCACTTCCTTGCCAAACGGGTTGTCCAGGTACACCACGGCGATGCGCTTGAGGCCCATGTCCACCACTTGCTTGACCAGGCGCTGCGTTTCCTCGCGGTAGGTGGGGCGCAAAAAGAACACGTGCCGCGCGTCCGCACTGCGCAGCGAGGTGGCACCAGTCACCGGCCCCACGGTGGGAATGCCCTTGGCTTCGATCAGCGGCAGGATGGCGGCGGTATTGGCCGTGCCCAGGGGCGAGATCAGCGCAAAGGCTGACTGCGCCTCCAGCATGTCGGTCACGTTCTTCAACGTGCGGCTGGCCACGTAGCCGTCGTCCTTGGGGTCCATGCGGATCTCGCGGCCAAAGACGCCGCCAGCCTGGTTCACTTCGGCAAACGCCGCCTTCATGCCAGCCACCTGCTCGATGCCCGCCTGGCCCAGCGGGCCCGTCAGCGCGATGGAGCAACCCAGTGTGACGTGGCGCGCGGACAGCGCCTCTTCCGCGGCCAGTGCAGTGTGCGCCCATGCGGGCAGGCCGGTGGCTGCGGCGGCCTGGGTGGCGCGCAGGAGAAATTGACGACGGCTCATGGTGGGAAACGACCTCTACGGAAAAAGAAGAAAGAGAACAAAAGGTGGCGCAGGCTACCGGCAAGGCCGGCCTGCTTCTGTCCGTTCCGTGACAGAAATCGGCTTTGCCACCACAGCCGCGCTAGGCTGGGTTCTCTACTCCGCCAGGTTCTGCTGCCATGTGGCAGGGGTCAAAGGTGCAAGGGGGATCAGCGCCGTCTGATGACTTCGCCAGAGGTCGCGATGGATGGAAACGGCATGAGCAGCCATTTGCTGCCTGGGCAAGTTCGTCAGCCTGCGAGCAAGGATGGCAGCAAGTCACCAGCCGCACCACGCAGGCACAGGTGCGCCGCACCGTCCAGCGCGCTGGCTGCGGGGTTCACCACCACCACCCGCGCCCCTGCAGCGCGGGCCTGGTGCGCCAGGCCTGCCGCGGGGTAGACGGCGCCCGCGGTGCCCACCACCAGCATCAGCGCGCACTGCCGCGCGGCCTGTTCTGCGGCTTCGAACACCGCACAGGGCAAGGCCTCGCCAAACCACACCACGCCGGGGCGCACCAGGTTGCCACAGCGGTCGCAGCGCGGCGGGCGCCCCGCCTCTGCGTGGTCGAGGTGGCAGCAGTTGCGGGGGGTGTCGAGCCAGCGGTCTTCAAAGATATTTCCGTGCAGGCACAACACACTGGCGCTGCCTGCGCGCTGGTGCAGGCCGTCCACGTTCTGCGTGATGAGGGTGAGCCGCTCTGGGTGCCGCCGCTCGAAATCGGCCAGAGCGCGATGAGCCGCATTGGGCTGCGCGCCGCGCAGCAGCTCGCGCCGGTATTGGTACCAGTCCCACACCCGCTGCGGGTGGCTGCGAAAGCCCTCTTCCGTGGCCATGTCCTCGGGGCGGAACTGTGCCCAGTAGCCGGTTTGTGCATCGCGGAAGGTGGGCACGCCCGATTCGGCGCTGACCCCGGCGCCGGTCAGCACGGCGATCCGCTGCGCCTCCTGCATCCAGGCGCGGACGGTGTCCAAAGAATGCTCATCCATACAAGGCCCATCCACTTTCTACAGCGTGTCGCATGCCCCACCGCACACGCATCTGGCGCGGCCCGAACCAGTGCCCCCGTGCAAGGGCCGCCCCGCCGCACTGGGGGCGTCCCCCTTGGGGGAAGGCGCGAAGCGACTCAGGGGGGCTTACGCCCTCTGGCGCAGCGCCTCGTACAGGCACACGCCACTGGCCACCGACACGTTGAGGCTTTCCACAGCGCCTTTCATGGGGATGCTGACGAGTTCATCGCAGGTCTTGCGTGTGAGCTGGCGCATGCCATCGCCCTCGGCGCCCAGCACCAGAGCCACGGGGCCTTTCAAATCCACCTGGTAGATGGTCTTGGGCGCGTCGTCGCTGGTGCCGATGCACCAGATGTTGCGCTCCTTGAGCTCGTTCAGCGTGCGCGCCAGGTTGGTCACCATGAAATACGGCATGGTCTCGGCCGCGCCGCTGGCCACCTTGGCCACGGTGGCGTTGATGCCGACCGCATGGTCTTTGGGAGCGATCACGGCATGCGCGCCAGCACCATCGGCCACGCGCAGGCAGGCACCCAGGTTGTGCGGGTCGGTCACGCCGTCCAGCACCAGCAACAGGGGCTGCTCGATGCCGGCGGCTTCCAGGTCTTCCAGCAGTTCATCGAGCGAGGTCGCAACCTTCACAGGCTCCACCCGCGCCGCCACGCCCTGGTGGCCGTGGCTGCCGGCCAGCTTGGCAATGCGCAGGCTGTCGGCCTCGATCAGGCGGGCACCGGCTTCCCGGGCGCGGTCGAGAAACTGGCGCATGCGGGCATCGCGCCGCGTGGCTTCGTAGTAGATCTCGATGATGGACTTTGGCGCGGTCTTCAGACGCACGCCGACGGCGTGAAAGCCGAAGAGAACTTTGGGGCTGGACATGTGGCGATTATCCCCCGACGGTGCAGCGCCAAATCAGAAAACTATCAATTCAATAGCTGTCAGCGCTTTCTGGATAAGCGCTAGAGGCCAAAAACACTCAAAAAATCTTCAAACCACCCGGCCGGCTTCGATGGTGATGCGCCGGTCGCACTGCGCGGCAATGGCCCGGTCGTGGGTCACCAGCACCAACGTCGTGCCCTGCTCGCGGTTCAGGTCGAACATGAGCTGCATGATGGTTTCGCCCGTGGCGAAGTCCAGGCTGCCAGTGGGTTCATCGGCCAGCAGCACAGCGGGCTGCACCACAAAAGCCCGTGCCAGTGCCACGCGCTGCTGCTCGCCACCCGACAGCACCTTGGGGTAATGCGACAAGCGCTGCCCCAGCCCCACACGCGCCAGCATGTCGGCGGCGGCCTTGCGGGCGTTTTTGCGCACTTCGGGGCGCTCGGCCAGCTCCAGCGGCAGCATCACGTTTTCCAGTGCCGTGAGGTTGCCCATGAGCTGAAAGCTCTGGAAGACGAAGCCCACCTTCTGAGCCCGCAGTGCGGCGCGCGCGTCTTCGTCCAGCGCAAACAGGTCGTGCCCATCCAGCCGCACGGTGCCGCGCGTGGGTGTGTCCAGCCCCGCAACGATGGACAGCAGCGTGCTTTTGCCCGAACCCGACGCGCCGACAATGGCGGCGGTTTCCCTGGGTGCCAGGCGGAAATCGATATCCCGCAGAATGTCGAGGGTCCCGGTCGAGTCCGTCACCGATTTGAAGACATGCTCCACGGCAATGATGGGGGTGGCGGAATCTTTCTGGGACGCGGGGGAGGATTCGGACATGAAAGGCTCTTTACTTTGATTCGACATCTGCAACGGCGCCACTTTATCCTGAGCGCTTCTATCGGCCTCGCGGTGGGGCTTTCGGCAACCACCGCCTCGGCACAGTCTGCCGCCGCCAAAGGCGGCAATGCGCCAACGCGCACACCCGTCATCCTCGTGCTGGGGGATTCGCTGAGTGCTGAATATGGCCTCGCGCGTGGCACGGGCTGGGTGGCGCTTCTGGAAAAGCAGCTGGAGCAAGACAAGCTCAAGGCCACGGTGGTGAACGCCAGCGTGAGCGGCGAGACCACTTCGGGCGGCCGCTCGCGCCTGGCGGCCTTGTTGGCCCAGCACAAGCCGACCCATGTGGTAATCGAGCTGGGCGGCAACGATGCCCTGCGCGGGCTGCCGCTCAAGAACACCGAAGAGAACCTGACCTGGATGACCCAGGCCGCCCAGAAGGCCGGGGCCAAGGTGCTGCTGGTGGGCATGCAGGTGCCCCCCAACTATGGAACCGACTACGCGAACAAGTTTGCAGGCCTGTTCACCTCGGTGGCCCAGGCCCAGAAAGTGGCCGTGGTGCCGTTTTTCCTGAAGGGTGTGGCCGACGGGCCCGACCCCACCAAGCTCTTTCAGCCCGACCGCATCCACCCGCGCGCAGAGGCGCATCCGCAGATGCTGGCCAACGTGTGGCCGGAGCTTAAAAAACTGCTGCGCTGAGCGGCGAGGTCAGGCGCCTGTGTTGCCGGATTGCGCACCGGGGGTGCCTTCGCCGCCATCGGCCTGGCCGTCTGCCGGGTGCTCATCGTCATGGCCGTCTTCGGGCTTGCGCTGCGCCTTGGCCCTCAGCTTGTCTTCCTTCTTCTGCTTTTTAGCGAGTTCGCGCTGGCGCTTTTCGTATCCATAGTTGGGTGTTGCCAAGGTAGTTGCTTCCTGAAGATTAGTAGAGACCCACTGTAACAGCACGTGCTGCGCCGGACCATCAGGCGGCCGGCACCTGCAAGGGTTTGACCGCCGCGCGATACGCATGCCAGCTGGCGAACCCCAGCACCGGCCCGGCCAGCAGCAGCCCGACGCCCCACAGCCACAACGACGCCGCCACGATGGCGGTGATGAGCGCGCCCCACAGCAACATCACGGCGGGGTTCTCCAGCACCACCCGCATGCTGGTGATGCCTGCGGTCAATGCGTCGGTGTCGCGGTCCAGAATCATGGGGATGGACACCACCGAGGTGGAATAAACCAACGCGGCGAACACCCCGCCCACCACCGTGTAGACCGCCACAAAGGCCCAGTTCTGAGGGTTGAAGATGGCTTGCAAGACGCCGGTGCTAGACGGCATGCCGGTGTTGAAGAACACCGCAAACACCACCAGTGAGGCCCGGCCCCAAAGCAGCTCCAGCACCACAAGCACCAGCACCAGCATGCCCATGCTGCCCAGGTGGCTGTCCCAGCAAGTGAGCGACTCGCTCAGCGCAGGCGCCAGGCCTGCCTCGCGGCGGCGGCTGGTGTCGTATAGCCCCATCGCCAGGAAGGGGCCCACCAACAGGCAGCCGCTGGCCAACGACATCGTGTATTCAGGCCGTGCGCGAAACACCCATCCCAGCACCAGCGCCATGCCCCAGAAGCACAGGCCATAAAAGACCGCAATGCCCGGCGCTGCACGCAGGTCGCGCAAGCCCAGTGCCAGCCAGCGGAAAGGGTCAGACCATCGCAGGGACTGCAACGTGACGGGCTCGGACGTCGTCGGAGCCGATGGCGGCACAGACAGGCCACCGGTGACGGGATCTGCTGGCTGGCGTTGGGGATGGGAAGGCGTATCAGGCATGCGGGCAGTGGTAGGCGGCAGGGGTGCCACAAGCCCTCACACTAAGCCAGCCCACACCCTCACGCCACTGCGGAAACTACCACCTCTAGCGGCATGGATTGACCTGCGTCAAGCGGCGCCAAACGCGTGGGCCAGCGCCTGCTGCAAGTCTTGGCGCAGGTCTTCCACCGCCTCCAGCCCGATGGAAAACCGCACCAACGTGCCGGGCTGAAGGTGTGGCGTAGGCCGCGTGCGCATGCTGGCAAGTTGGTAGGGCACGACCAGGCTCATCGGGCCGCCCCAGCTGTAGCCCAGCTTGAACAGGCGCAGGCCATCGCAAAACGCATCCACCTGATCCTGCGAGTAGCGCGCATCGACCACCACGCTGAAAAGGCCTGCAGCGGCGCCCTGCCCGCCGTGCGCCGCGCCGCACAGAGCCTTCCAGTGCGCGTGGCCGGGCGAATCCTGCAACGCAGGGTGCAGCACCTGGACGATGGCAGGCTGTTGCTGCAGCCACTGCGCCAAGGTGCGTGCAGCGTCGTCATGGGCTCGATACCGCAGCCCCACGCTGGGCAGTGCGCGCAGCACGGCCTCGGCATCGTTCGCACCCACGCCCAGCCCCAGGCGCATGTGCGTGAGCTTGATCTTCATGTGCAGGCCCACGTCGCGGGTGATCACGCTGCCCATGAGCACATCGCCGCCGCCGCTGGGGTACTTGGTCAAGGCGTGGGCGGAGATATCCACGCCCAAGCTGCCGCCGCCGGTTCCGTCGCCATCGCTCAGCAAGTCAAAAGGCGCAAACGCCAAGCCTGCACCCCAGGTGTTGTCCAGGGCCGTGGTCACGCCACGCTCGCGGCAGATGCGCACCTGTTCCACCAGGTTGGGAAACTCCATGGTGACGGAGCCCGCCGCCTCCAGCCAAACCAACTTGGTGGCGGGCGTGATGCGGGCTGCCAGATCCGCCGGGTCGAGCGGGTCGTACAGCACATGCCGGATGCCAAAGCGCGCCAGTTCGCCCTGGGCGAGATCCTTGCCGGGACCGTAGGCGTTGTCTGGAATCAGCATTTCATCGCCAGGCTTGAGCAGCGCGAGCCCCACGTTGGCGATGGCCGCCAGACCGCTGGGCACCAGCACACACTGCAAACCGCCCTCCAGGGCGCACAGGCGCTCTTCCAGAATGAACGTGGTGGGTGTGCCGTGCAGCCCGTAGGTGTAGCCGCTTTTGTCCTTCCACTCCCGCGTGCGCATGGCTGCCACGTCGGGGAAGATCACGGTGGACGCCTTGTAGACGCCAGGCTGGGGAGCTACGAACCCCGAAGGCGGAAGGTAATCGTGGTGAACAAGGCGCGTTGCGAGCTGGGATTCGTGGTCTTTTTGCATGCGGCACATGGTAGCGCGCCGCCGAAGCCTTGAGGCTCCGGCGGCGCGCTGCGCACTTGCCGTATGGCGGGATGGAGGCATCGCCCCCAGCCAGGCATCGCCTGGCCGCTACATGCCCGCTTAGCTGGCCGTCACCACCAGTTGGTTGTTCACTGCCGTCACGCCTTCCACGGCCTTGGCGATGGTCTCAGCGCGGTCACGGGCCACGGTGCTGGGTGCAGGGCCGTTCAAAGTGACCTTGCCATCCACGGTGTCTACGTTGATCTTGAGTGCGCTCAGATCGGGGTCACGGGCCAAGTCGGCGTTGACCTTGGCGGTGATGGTCGCGTCATCGATGGCGCCCATGGTGCGGCTGCCGGCATTGGCAATGGAGTTTTCGGCAGATGCAGCACCTTGTTCCATGCGATTTTGAGCGTTGTCCATGGCGCCTTCTGCACGCACGCGGGCGTCAGCAGCGGCTTGTTCGGTGCGCTCGATGGCCGAGTCGACACGTTGACCCACGGTGGGGTCTTCGGTCTTGCCGCAGGCCGTGAGGCCCAGGGCCAGGGCGCTCACAGCCAGGATGGTGGCAACACGTTGGGCGGGTCGCTGGGAAATGTTGAGGGTGTTCATGACAATGGCTCCTTGAGGTTGAAACATGGGCTCACTGTAGGCAGCGGGACTTGCCTGGCGGGTCGGACGGGGCCGAAGTCCCTGTAGGACTTGGACGCCCGGCCGTGCTGGCCGTTTTCCATCGAGAAGGGTGGTCAGCGGGACGACTCCGCGCGCGGGGCACGCGACAATCGGGGGATGTCGCTGTCTTCGCTCTCCCGCTGGTTTCCATTTCTGTCCTGGCCCCGCCCCGACCGGGCACTTCTGAAGGGCGAGTTCTGGGCCGGCATGACGGTGGGGCTGATGCTGGTGCCGCAGGGCGTGGCCTATGCCGCGCTGGCAGGCATGCCGCTGGTTACCGGCATCTACGCGTCATTAATTCCCGCGCTGGTGGCCGTGCTCTTCAGTTCATCCACCCGGCTGGGTGTGGGGCCCACAGCTCTCACCAGCCTGCTGATTGGCGCGTCATTGTCCGGCCTGGCCGAGCCTGGCAGTGCCCAATGGGTGGCCATGGCGGCGTGGATGGCGATCCTGTCGGGCCTGCTGCAACTGGCAATGGGCATGGCGCGATTCGGCTGGTTGCTCAATCTGGTCACCTCTCCCGTGCTCAGTGGGTTCACGCAGGCGGCCGCGTTGCTGATTCTGGGCTCGCAGTTAGGCGCATTGACAGGCCTTCGCGCATCCGACTGGAGCGCACTGCTCACAACCCCCTCGCCCGGTTTGTTCGACCTCACGGCCGCAGCCTTCGGGCTGGGTAGCCTGGCATTGCTGATGCTGGCCCGGCGATGGAAAGCCAACTTCCCGGCCGCCATCGTCGTGGTGGGCGCAGCGGGCGCCTTGAGCTGGGCCCTGGGTTTTGCCGATGCCGGTGGCGCCGTGGTGGGCTCCCTGCCCTCCGGTCTGCCGGCGCCCTACTGGCCCGGCATGCTGCCGTGGTCGGACTTTGCCGCACTTGTGATGCCTGTGCTGGTAGTTACGCTGGTGAGTTTTCTGGAGACGGCCTCCAGCGCCAAGGTAGAAAGCCAGCGCTCTGGTGAGCAATGGAACGAAAACCAGGACCTGATCGGCCAAGGCCTGGCGAAGATCAGCAGTGGCCTTTGCGGCAGTTTTGCCACCAGTGCGTCGTTCTCACGCTCGGCCATCAACCTGTATGCGGGTGCCAAAAGCGGCTGGGCGACGCTGTTTGCCATCAGCCTGGTGCTGGTGGTGCTGCTGTGGCTTACGCCCGCGCTCTACCACGTGCCCCAGTCGGTGCTGGCCGCAGTGGTGGTCACGGCCGTGACCAGCCTGATCAAGCCAGCCACGCTGCTGCGGCTGTGGAAGGTCTCCCGTGTGGAAGCCGTGATTGGCGGCATCACCTTCGCCCTCACATTGGCCACCGCGCCGCGCATGTATTGGGGCGTGCTGGTAGGCCTGCTGATGAACCTGAGCCACTTTCTGTACCAGCGGCTGCACCCGCGCATCATCGAAGTGGGGCTGCACCCCGACGGCAGCATGCGGGACCGCCACCTGTGGCACCTGCCACCCCTGGCGCCCCGGCTCCTGGCCTTGCGCATGGATGCCGAACTGGACTTTGCATCGGCCAGCGCGCTGGAGCGCCGAGTGACGGAGCACTTGGCCCAGCACCCCGAAGTGGTGCACCTGTGCCTGCTGGCCCAACCCATCAACCGCATCGACGTGACGGGGGTGGAAACCTTTGCGCAACTGCTGGGCTTGATGCAGTCCAGAGGCGGCACCCTGCACCTGAGCGGCCTCAAACTGCCGATGGAGCAGGTGCTCCGCCAAGCCGGTTTACTGGCTGCGAGTTCCGGGCTGGCCATGTACCGAACGGACGCCGAGGCGTTGGCCGCTCTGCAGCAGCTTCAGGAGCCTATTGCGAGGGTCTAGGAGTTGCGCGGATCAAACGCACCTTGTGCGTCTGTGGATTGGGGCGGCCAGCAGCATTGTCAAACCTCGAAATAGCCATAGGCTATCGCAAGGCTTTTCCTCATTCAACCATATCAATCCGCTCACTTACCCCGTATTTCATTGGCGGAAACGCGCCCTAGCCCCCGGATGGCGCAGGGTTTACCGGGTTTACCTCTGGCTGTTTCGGCGCTTTTGCCCAGAATCCCGCTGGTACACTCCACCAACTTTTTTCGCACCCTCTGTGTCTGATTCTGCAGCTTCCCATCTTGTAGATCTGCGCGACCTTCGCCTGGATACTGCACACGCGCTGGTGGCTCAGGCCGGCGGCGGCGAAGCGGCTTTGCACCGCGAAGTTCCCTCCAGATACCTGCAAGGCCTCATCGATGGCCTGTGCGAACTCTCCCTTAAAGATCCCCTCACTGGCCTGGCCAACCGCCGCCACTTCCGTGCCGTGTTGGAGCGCGAGATCGACCGCGTGACGCGATCCGGCGAGGCCGCGCTGCTGCTGATGCTGGACATTGACCATTTCAAGAAGGTGAACGACACCCACGGCCATCTGGCCGGTGACGTGGTGCTGCAGTCGGTGGCACGCACGCTGGCCGCTTGCGTGCGCCCCATGGACACGCTGGCCCGTTATGGCGGCGAGGAATTTGCCGTGGTGCTGCCTGCCTGCCAGGCCGCGTTTGGCCGCGTGGTGGCAGAGCGCATCCGACGCGCCGTGGCCAACACGCCCATCCGCATCTCCCCGTCGGTGGAGCTGAACGTGACCGTGAGCATTGGCGGCGCCTTTGCCATGCAGTGGATTCGCTCGACCACCCTGCTGTGGACCGACCGCGCCGACCACCAGCTCTACCAAGCCAAGGCGGCGGGCCGCAACCGTGTCAGCATCGAGGAGCAGCCCGACAGCACCGTCAGTGCCGAAGAGAAAAGCCTGTTGTTTGGCCCGCTCTATACCCCCTCGGGTTGGGGCGACCTGCCACCGCTGGACCAGAACCCAACAGGCAGCGCCTACTGAAAGTTAGATGATGAGCGACGCGCTGTCCCCCCAAACCACCACACCAGCAGCCCCTGCCGGCCCTGCCCACCCTTCCGCATCCGGCGCGACGGGCGCCCGCATCATTGCGATCACCAGCGGCAAAGGCGGCGTGGGCAAGACTTTTGTGTCGGCCAACCTTGCTGCCGCACTGACACGCCGCGGCCACCGCGTGCTGGTATTGGACGCGGATCTGGGGCTGGCCAACCTGGACGTGGTGCTCAATCTGCACCCCAAGATCACGCTGCACGATGTGTTCACCGGCAAAGCCACGCTCGAAGAAGCCGTGATTGCAGCTCCGGGTGGTTTTGATGTGCTGCTGGCCGGCTCGGGCATGGTGGAGTATTCGCGCCTGACGCCCGAAGTGCGCAACCAATTCCTGAGCGTGATCCAGGCCCTTGCACCACAGTACGACGTGGTGGTGCTTGATACGGGCGCTGGCATCTCCGACGTGGTGCTGTTCTCGGTGTCGCTGGCCTCTGAGGTGCTGATCGTGGCCACGCCTGAACCCACCTCGCTGACCGATGCCTACGCTGCCATCAAGGTACTGGCCATGCAGCAAAAACGCCAGCATGTGCGCATGGTCATCAACCAGGCAGCTCGCCCGGGCGATGGCCGCGCCATCACCAGCCAGCTCCAGCAGGTGCTGGACCGCTTCGTCAGCACCGAGTCTGGCCGCCCCATGCGCCTGATCCACATGGGCGACATTCCGGCCGACCCATCGGTGCGCGAGGCCGTGATGCGCCGCCAGCTGCTGCTGCTGCAAACCCCGGGCTGCCCCGCCGCGCTGGCCATGGCCCAACTGGCCAACAAGATCGAAAACACGCTGCTCACGCCCGCTGCGTGAGCTTGGCCCCTGGCGCGCCCCACCAACACCAGAAAGAAAGCGGCGGCTAACCAGGGTAGCCAGACCCTACCTTGCAGGCCCGCCAAGGGCCTTTTCGCTTTTCACTGTTCCGCCCTTTCACTACTTCGCCTGCCTGCTTTTCGCCCTGTGACTGCCGTGACCCAACCCGCCGACGTTCTCAATATCTCCTGCTACAAATTCGTGCCGCTGCCCGATGCCGAGGCGCTGCGCGAACTGCTGCACGGGCGCGCCGTGGCGGCGCAACTCAAGGGCACCATCCTGTTGGCGGAAGAAGGCATCAACTTCTTTCTGGCGGGCACTGCCCAGGCTGTGCGCGGCTTTGTGGAGGCGCTGAAGGCCGACGCCCGCTTTGCAGACCTGGAGCCCAAGGAGAGCTGGTCGGCCACGGTGCCGTTTCGCAAGATGCTGGTGAAGGTGAAGCGCGAAATCATCCGCATGGACCACCCGACCATCAAGCCGGCAGACGGGCGCGCGCCCTCGGTGGACCCCGCCACGCTGCGCCGCTGGCTGGACCAGGGGCATGACGACGAAGGCCGCCAGGTAGTGACGCTGGACACACGCAATGCCTTCGAGGTGGATGAAGGCACGTTCGACAACGCCATCGACTGGCGCATCGACAAGTTCACCGAGTTTCCGCCCGCGCTGCGCGCGCACAAAAACGAGCTTCACGACAAGACCGTGGTGAGCTTTTGCACCGGCGGCATCCGTTGCGAAAAGGCGGCCATCCTCATGCGCGAAGAGGGCTTGCCGCACGTCTACCAGTTGGAGGGCGGCATCCTCAAATACTTTGAGCTGACCGATGGCGCACACTACCACGGCGGCTGCTTCGTGTTCGACGAGCGCCGGGTGCTGGACACGGGGCTGGCCACGGATACCCACCCCGACACTGCTGCCGAAGCCGAATCGACCGTCAGCAGAGACACTATCAATAAGTGAGCTGCCAGCGCTTATCCAGCAAGCGCTAGGGCCCAATTTCGCTCGATTTTTACCAGCACCTCAGAGTTTGAAGCGGTGCTCCGGCAACGGGATGCGCTCCACCTCGCCAGGCACCTGGCCCATGGCCTGGGCGTCCCAGTCGTCGGCAGCTTGCACGATGCGCTCTTTGCGGCTGGAGACAAAGTTCCACCAGATGTAGCGCGGCGCATCCAGCGGCTCGCCACCCACCACCATCAGGCGCGCAGCCTGTTCACCGGCGGTGATGCGCAGGGCCTGCCCGTCCAGCCGCACAGCCAGCACCTGCGCCGCCAACGGCTCGCCATTGAGTTCCACAGGCGCGTCCACCGCGTACACCCCGACTTCGGGCACCAGCGCCGGGATCTCCAGCGTGGCGCCTGCAGGCAGTTGCACGTCCAGGTACAGGGTGCGCGAATAGGTGGCCACCGGTGAGGTCTGCCCAAACGCCTCGCCAATCAGCACCCGCACGGTGGCGTCGCCCACGCGCAATTGCGGTATGGCGGCAGCGGGCGTGTGCACGAAGCTGGGCTCGGCCTCTTCCGCCGCCAGCGGCAGCGCAGCCCAAAGCTGAATGCCGTGGTTCACGTAAGGCCGCTGGGCCAGGCTCTCAGGGCGCCGCTCAGAATGCACGATGCCGCGCCCTGCCGTCATCCAGTTGATGGCGCCGGGCTCGATCTGCTGCACACAACCCAGGCTGTCACGGTGCAGGATGGCGCCTTCAAACAGGTAGGTAACAGTGGCCAGGCCAATGTGCGGGTGTGGCCGCACGTCGTGCCCCGCATCTGGCATGACCGTGACGGGGCCGAAATGGTCAAAAAAGAGGAAGGGCCCGACCGCCTGGCGCTGCATGGCGGGCAGCAGGCGCCGCACGACGAAGCCACCACCCAGGTTCTTCGCCTGGCCTTTTAGGAGCAGCGCGGCGCTCATGGCCGGGGCTGCCTGATGGAAGTGGACGTTGTCTTGCGACGGTGCGGGTGGATCATGGGCTGCTCCTGAATGGGCGATTCACGCGAAAGGAAGAAGCGGTGGCGTGCCCGCTCGGGGGTGCGTACCGCAGTGTTCGTGGTCTGCAGGTTGTAACGCATTCCCGCAGGCACGTCGAACGCGCAGCGCGGGCAGCCCGCCCTTCCATTCAAGGGTGCCGCAGATTCCGTGAACGCCACAAACGCCACAAACGCCGCAGACGCCGCAAATGCCCTCCGGCCCCTCAGCCGCCCAGGCGGGCTGCCATCTGCGCCACGCGCTCGCCCAGCAGCCGCGCCGTATCCAGATCGCCCGGCGCCATTTCGGCCGCCGAGGCGTCCGAAGGCGACTGCGCCATGGCGCCGCTGTAGCTGCCGATCCAGTTCACGTCGTTGCGGGTGGCTGCCTTGGCATTGGAAGGGTGAATGCCCAGCCCCACCCACAGGCCGCCATGCTGCATGGCCAGGTGGTACAGGTAGTCCAGCGTGACCTGCTTGTCGCCATTGGTGCTGGCACTGTTGGTAAAGCCCGCGAACAGCTTGTCATGCCAGGTCTTGCCATACCAGGGCTTGGAGGACGCATCCGCAAATTTCTTGAATTGCCAACTGGGGCCGGCCATGTAGGTGGGTGATCCAAAGATGATCGCGCTGGCAGCCGCCAGCGTTTCCCAGCCACCCTCGGGCAGGTTGCCGTCTGCATCAATGGCGATCAGCTCAGCGCCTGCGCCCTGCGCCACGGCCTGGGCCATGCGCTGGGTGTGGCCGTAGCCGGAGTGGTAGACCACTGCAATGTGTGCCATGAGAAGTCCTTCGGTCTTTCAAAATGGGAAGGGGAATGTAAACGCACGAAGGCCCGGCCAAAGCCGGGCCATCCCGAGCTCACACAGCGTCAGCGGCCGGACGAGCGGCCATCCACGCTCCAGGCGCCCGCGCCGAAGGCAGCCAGGGCCAGCAGGCCGCCCGTCACGCCCACGTTCTTGAAGAACATGAGCTGCTGCATCATTTGCTTGTCGGCCGGCAGGTTCCAGTAGGCATGGAAGAAGAAGCTGGCCACCAGCGTGAAGAAGGCCAGCGCCAACGCGGCAAACCGGGTGCCCACGCCAAAGATCAGCGCCAGGCTGCCCAGCACTTCCACCGCCGCCGCGATGGCCGCAGCCACCGTGGGCATGGGCAGGCCCACCGAAGTGATGTAGCCCACGGTGCCGGCAAAGCCGGTGAGCTTGCTGATGCCCGCAGGCAGGAACAGGGCCGCCAACAACAGGCGCGAGGCCAGGGCCAGGGGGTTTTGCAGGGATGTGAACATGGTGAAGAACTCCTGAGTGAAAGTGGTTACAAAGTAAAAATCACACGGCCAGATCAAACACCAGCACCTCGGCGTCGTGGCCATCGGTCAACGACAAGGTGGTTTCCTTTTCCATCAGCAGCGCATCGCCGCCCGACAGGGCCTGGCCGTTGGCGCTCAGCGCGCCACGCACCAAGTGCACATAGGTCTTGCGGGCGGGGTTCAGCGCCAGCTTGACGGCTTCAGCACCATCCAGCAAGCCCGCATACAAGGCCGCATCGGCATGGATCTTCACCGAGCCCTGGGCGCCGTCGGGCGATGCCACCAGCCGCAGCGCGCCGCGCTTTTCCGCTTCGGCGAAGGTCTTTTGCTCATAGCTGGGCGGAATACCGCGCACATTGGGTTCGATCCAGATCTGCAGGAAGTGCGTGGTCTGGCCGACCGCATGGTTGAACTCGCTGTGCTGCACGCCCGTGCCCGCACTCATGCGTTGCACGTCGCCGGGCGGGATACCTTTGACGTTGCCCATGCTGTCCTTGTGGGCCAGTTCGCCCGACAGCACGTAACTGATGATTTCCATGTCGCGGTGACCATGGGTGCCAAACCCGGTGCCGGGCGCAATGCGGTCTTCGTTGATGACGCGCAGGTTGCCGAAGCCCATGTGGGCAGGGTCGTAGTACCCGGCGAACGAAAAACTGTGGAAGGAATTGAGCCAGCCATGGTCAGCGTGGCCCCGGTCTTGCGATTTACGAACAGTCAGCATGTTGATGGCTCCTTTTGAAGACTCGACTTTAGGCCTGTGGGGCCTGGAGGAGGGGCAGGCGAATTGATGGCAATGTTCAAATAATCTGAATTAACATGGCATCACCATGCAAAACGCACGCGATGTTCTGACACCCGATGCACTGACCATGCTGCAGGTGATTGCCGAGGCTGGCAGCTTCGCCGCCGCGGCGCGGCAACTGGGCCTGGTGCCGAGCGCCCTCACCTACCGCGTGCGGCAGATCGAGGACGCGCTGGATGTGCTGCTGTTTGACCGCAGCGCACGCCAGGCCCGCCCTACCGAGGCGGGCGTCGAGCTGCTGCGCGAGGGCAGCCGCCTGCTGCAAGACATTGATGCCGTGGCCCACCGCGTGCGCCGCGTGGCCACCGGCTGGGAGCCGCAGCTCACGCTGTCCATCGACGGCATCATTTCGCCCCACACCATGCTGGAACTGGTGGACGCGTTCTACGCCATGCAGCCCCCCACGCGACTCAAGCTGCGCGACGGCATCATGACCGGCACGCTGGAGGCCCTCAACTCGGGCCGTGCCGACCTGGCCATCGGTGTGTCTGTGGCAGGCAACAACGTGGCAGGCATGCAGCAGGGCACGCTGGGCGACGTGCTCTTCATCTACGTGGTGGCGCCCCACCACCCGCTGGCCACAGCACCCGAGCCGATATCGGACGCCACATTGCTCGAACACCGCGCCGTGGCCGTGGCCGACTCGGCCACGCGCGGGGGGGCCACCATGGGCCTGCTGGGCGGGCAGGATGTGCTCACGGTCGACACCATGCAAGCCAAGGTGCAGGTGCAGCTGCGTGGCTTGGGTGGCGGCTTTCTGCCCGAGCCCATGGTGCGCCCCTACCTGGAAGCGGGCCGCCTGGTGGCGCGCCGCGTGGCCCGGCCGGAGCGCAACGTGCGCGTGCACTACGCCTGGGGCGGCCCGGGGTTTACGGCACCCGGCCGCGCGCTGCAATGGTGGCTGAACCAGCTGCAAAGCCCCGCCACACGCCGCGCTCTGCTGGAAAACCACCATCATTTCTGATCCCGATCAATCGCCCATCACCCAGTCGCACGTGTAGAGTGGTCACCGTTGGTTCTGTACTGCATTTCATCTGCCGACCGTCACCGAAAGGCCTCCCATGAGCACACCTGACCCTCGCCCCGCCAAACGGCTCCGACGCACCAGCGCCCCGACCACCGCACCCGTGGCGGCCCCTGCAGCCCCCACCGCCCTCTCTGGCAAGCCGCAGCGCCATTTCGCCATCATCGGCGCAGGCATGGCCGGTGTGGCCTGCGCGCGCACACTGGTCCAGGCCGGGCACCGTGTGACCGTGTTTGAAAAATCTGCACAGGCCGGTGGCCGCACCACCACCATCGACAGCCCGTTTGGCAGCTTTGACGCTGGCGCGCAGTATTTCACCGTGCGCGACCCGCGTTTCGCCCGCGCCATCGACACCGTGCCCGGCGTGTGCAAGCGCTGGAGCGCCAATTCCGTGCAGGTGCTGGACGCCGCAGGCCGCGTGGCCGCCGTGGGCCTGGCCAACCGCGAAGCCCACTGGGTGGCCAGCCCCGGCATGCAGGCCCTGGTGGCCACCTGGGCCGAGCCGCTGCTGCGCGCAGGCCAGTTGCTCACGCAAACCCGCGTGACCCGCATTGAGCCAGACGCCGTGAATGCCCCCGGTTGGCAACTGCGCACCGAAGGCCCCGACGGCAGCCAGCACGTGTACGCCGGCTTCGATGCCGTGCTGCTGGCCCAGCCCTCGGTGCCCGCCCAGGCCCTCATTTCGAGCTCTGGCCTCGACACGCCGATGGCCGATGCCATGTCCAAGGTGGCCATTGCCCCGTGCTGGACCCTGATGCTGGCCTACCCCCAAGCCGTGCGCCCCGGCCTGACGACGTTGGGCCCGCAGTGGAATGCGGCGCGCAGCACACACCACCGCATCGCCTGGCTGGCGCGCGAATCGTCCAAGCCCGGCCGCAATGTGGTGGAGCGCTGGACGGTACAGGCCAGCCCAGCCTGGTCTGCCGAGCATCTGGAAGACGACGAAGCCCGTGTGCAAGCCAAGCTGATCAAGGCCTTCGCTGAGGTTACTGGCATCCGCGCGGAGCCCGCCCACACCGACACCCGCCGCTGGCGCTATGCGCAGACCACCCATCCCCTGGGCAAAACCCACCTGTGGGACGCCAAGAGTGGCCTGGGGGCTTGTGGCGACTGGTGCCTGGGGCACCGGCTGGAAGACGCTTTCATCTCGGGCCTGGAATTGGCGCTTGCGGTGGCATGAATCCGGCGCCGCGCGCCGCGCAACGTTATGTGGGGCGGTTTGCCCCCTCGCCCACGGGCCCGCTGCACGCAGGCTCGCTGGTTGCGGCCCTGGCCAGCTGGCTGGACGCACGAGCGCACCACGGCCAGTGGCTGGTGCGCATCGAAGACGTGGACACGCCACGCTGCGTGCCCGGGGCAGACCATTTCATCCTGCAGCAGCTGGCCACATGCGGCTTGCAGCCTGACGCCCCGCCGCAATGGCAATCGACCCGTGGCCCTCTGTACCAGCGGGCGCTGGACCAGCTTGTAGCGCAAGGCAATGCCTACCCGTGCGCCTGCTCACGCAAGGACATCGAAGACGCCCAGGCCGCGCTGGGCCACGCCCGCGAACGCCATGCCGCGCTGCCCTACCCCGGCACCTGCCGCCATGGGCTGGGTGGGCGCACCGCGCGCTCGTGGCGCTTCAATGTGACGGATTTCAAGCCAAAACAGGCTCTAGCGCTTGATGGACAAGCGCTGAAAGCTATTAATTCAGGAGTCAATGCTTTCAGCAATGCGCCCTCGCCACCGGAGACGCTGTGCTGGACAGACCGTCGGCTGGGCGCGCAGCACCAGAATGTGGCCCAGGCCGTGGGCGATTTCGTGCTGCGCCGTGCGGATGGGCTGTGGGCTTACCAACTGGCCGTTGTGGTGGACGACGCAGACCAGGGCATTACCGAGGTGGTACGCGGCGAAGACCTGGCCGACAACACGCCGCGCCAGATCCTGCTGCAGCAAGCCCTGAGCTTGCCCACGCCGCGCTACCTGCATACCCCCTTGGTGTGCGGTGCCAATGGCGAGAAGCTGTCCAAGCAAAACGGCGCCCGCGCGCTCGATCTGAGCGATCCTTTGCAGGCATTGGGGCAGGCGGCCCAGGCGCTGGGCCTGCCGCCGCTGGCACATCCGCACAACAGTTGCGTGGCTGAGGCGTTGGCGCAGTGGGTCGCGGCGTGGCGACGAAACTACAATGCCACATCGTGACCGAACTGACCTCTGCCTCCGCTTCCCCAACGTCTGCACCCGATGCAGCCCCCCGCGCGCCCGGCCAAGCCCCCGCGGGTGTCACCCACCCCAAGACCATCAAGAGCTTTGTGCGCCGCGCTGGCCGCACCACCACCGGGCAGGCCAAGGCATTTGAAGACTTCGGCCCGCGCTTTGTGCTGCCCTTTGCCCAGAGCCTGCTGGACGCCCCCGCCGCCTTCGGCCGCAGCGCGCCGCTGGTACTGGAGATCGGCTTCGGCATGGGCGAGGCCACGGCCCACATTGCCCGCGTGCGGCCTGACGACAATTTCCTGTGCTGCGAAGTCCACGAGCCCGGCGTGGGCGCCCTGCTCAAGCGCATTGGCGAACAAGGGCTGACCAACATCCGCATCCTTCAGCACGACGCTGTCGAGGTCATCGACCACATGCTGCCCGAAGGCAGCCTGGACGGCGTGCACATCTTTTTTCCTGACCCCTGGCACAAGACCAAACACAACAAGCGCCGGCTGGTTCAACCCCCGCTTGTGGCCAAACTGGCGGCCCGCCTGAAGCCTGGCGGCTACCTGCACTGCGCCACCGACTGGGAACCCTACGCACAGCAGATGCTGGAGGTGCTGAGCGCCGAGCCCCTGCTTCAGAACACCGCCAACGGTTTTGCACCGCAACCCGACTACCGCCCCCTGACCAAATTCGAGAACCGCGGCCTGCGGCTCGGCCATGGCGTGTGGGATGTCGTGTTCGTGCGCCGCAAATAACACCGACGACATGCCCCGACAGGCCCACCGCGCAACGCCTATGAAACCCATCCTTCAAAACCTGGTGGAGATGACTGGTCACCGCGACCATCTGAGGCTGGAGGTGTCGGTGCTGTCCACGCTGCAAAAACTCAGCAGCGTCATTGAGGTGCGCGCGCTGGAGCTGTTTACCGATGAAGGGGTTGCCTACGTGCGCCCGCGCACGTGGGTCGAGGATGGGCAGCTGGTCTCCACAGACTCCGACGCCGCCGCAGATCCGCGCCGCGAAACACTGGACCACTACCCCGCCCTGCGCGTGTGCGTCGAAGACCACAGCGACAGCGCCCTGGCCTCCCCGCGCAAGGGCCGCTATGTGCTGTGGCTGCCCGTATGGATGCACGACAAGGTTAGCACCTGCCTGGAGATCACACAGTCACGCCCGTTTTCTGCGCACAAGCTAGATGTGCTCAAAGGCGTTTTTCTGGTCTACCAGAACTACCAGAGCCTGCTGGACTACAGCGAGCGCGACGCGCTGACCGGCCTGTTCAACCGCAAGACTTTTGACGAACAGTTCTCACGCCACACGATGAGCGGTCTGGGCGGCCGTGTGAACGCCATGAACGCGATTACCGAGTCGTTTTCCACGGACGACGGCGCCACCTCATCGGAGCCTGTGCAGCAATGGCTGGCGGTGGTGGACATCGATCACTTCAAACAGGTCAACGACCGCTTTGGCCACCTCTATGGCGACGAGGTGCTTATCCTGATCGCCAACATCCTGCGCAGCTCGTTCCGCAGCCATGACCGCATCTTCCGGTTTGGCGGCGAGGAATTCGTAGTGCTGCTGCGCTCCACCACGCTGAGCACGGCACACAAGGTCTTCAACCGCTTCCGCCAGGCGGTGCAGGAATACAACTTTCCACAGGTGGGCCAGGTCACAGTGAGCCTGGGTTTTGTCAGCACCACCAAAGGCGCGCCCGTGGAAATCCTGGGCCAGGCAGACCAAGCGCTTTACTACGCCAAAGAACACGGCCGCAACCAAGTTTGCTTCTACGACGATCTGGTTGCCAGCGGTCACCTGACCGCCAAGGTGGCCAACGACGACGTCGAGCTGTTCTGATCACGGGCAGTGCGCTTGCATACCCGTTGGCCGCCAGCTGGTATGCGTAAGCTTCCTCTATCTCGGCGCGACCCCGTCAAGACAATCCTTCCACGCATCACCTCTTGCTGTGTGCCTTGGGCTTAATAGCAGTCATGACGGGGAATGGGCAGCGGAAGGTTCGACGCTTCACTGGCACGCAGAACCGATGTCACAGGGAGCGCCCTTTTGCCAGCAACTGCGGCACAAATGAACATCCAAGAACTTGCCCAACGCCTGATCGACGAGGGATGCAACCCGGCCGCCTACGCCATCGGCAGTCGGGGCACTGCCAGCGATGTTGTGTATCTCAGTTGCCAGCAAAATGAATGGCAGGTCTGCTACACCGAGCGCGGTCAAGACTCGGCGCCGATCTTCGCCTCAGCCAGCGAGTCACAAGCCTGTGAGTTCTTCTTTCAACATGTTATGTCGCTGCAGCATCTTCACTGCATTGGTTTCTTCAAATCGCAGGCAAGTGAAGACGCGCTGCGGGCCACGTTAAGCGGTCTTGGTATCGAGAGCCGCTCCGATCAAATCCCTTATGGAGGCCCAGGTGATCCGAGGTATCGGGTCTTTGTGGTGGGACAGGCCATCTTCGCTGCGAAAGAGGCGCTTGGCATTGAGTTGCCTCTACGCGATGCTGGTGCCTGAAAAGTCAACGCCGGAATGCCTTGCGGCATTCCGGCGTTAGCAGATCAGGCCTTATCTACCCGACCCGGCCTTAAGACAAGACTCAGGCCCGATCTGCAACCCAAGCCTGCACGGAGGCGAGCGCCGCTGGCAGCTTGCTGGCATCCGTGCCACCGGCCATGGCCATGTCGGGCTTGCCGCCGCCCTTGCCGCCCACCTGCTGTGCCACGAAGTTGACCAGTTCGCCCGCCTTGAGCTTGCCCACGCTGTCGGCCGTCACGCCTGCGGCGATCTGCACCTTGTCGCCGTCCACGGCCGCCAGCACGATGGCGGCCGTCTTGAGCTTGTCCTTGAGCTTGTCCATCGTGTCGCGCAAGGTCTTGGCGTCCGCACCGGGCAACGCTGCGGCCAGCACCTTCAGGCCCTTCACATCCACCGCCTGGCTCACCAGCTCATCGCCCTGACTCGACGCAAGCTTGCCCTTGAGCGCCGCCACTTCCTTTTCGAGGGCGCGCACGTTGTCCAGCGCCTGCCCGATGCGGCCATTGAGTTCGGTCGCGGACGTCTTGAGCGTGCCTGCCGCCTGGTTGACGGTGCTCTCCAGCTGCTGCAGATAGGCCAGCGCATTGATGCCCGTCACGGCCTCGATACGGCGCACGCCTGCGGCCACGCCGCCTTCGGCCACCACCTTGAACAGGCCGATGTCGCCCGTGCGCTGCACGTGGGTACCGCCGCACAGCTCGCGGCTGGAGCCGATATCGAGCACGCGCACGGTCTCGCCGTACTTCTCGCCGAACAGCATCATCGCGCCGGTTTTCTGCGCCGATTCAATGTCCATCAGGCGGGCCTGCGTGGGGTGGTTGGCCAGAATTTCCTCGTTCACCAGGCGCTCAATCTCGCGCACCTGCGCATCCGTCACCGGGGCGTTGTGCGCAAAGTCGAAGCGGGTGCGTTCGGCGTTCACCAGGCTGCCCTTTTGCTGCACGTGGCTGCCCAGCACTTCGCGCAGGGCCTTGTGCATCAGGTGGGTGGCCGAGTGGTTGCGCACCGTGGCGGCGCGCAGGGCCGTATTCACCTCGGCCTGCACCGTGTCGCCCACGTTCAGGGTGCCTTCTTCCAGCGTGCCGTGGTGGCCGTACACATCGGCCTTCACCTTCAAGGTGTCGCCCACTGCAAATCGGGCCGAGCCGCTGGTGATAGTGCCTTCGTCACCCACTTGGCCGCCGCTCTCGGCGTAGAAGGGGGTGGTGTCGAGCACCACCACGCCGGTCTGGCCGGTCTTCAGGGCTGCGGTACTGGTGCCGTCCACGTAGATGGCGACGATCTTTGCGGTTTCGGCCAGCTTGTCGTAGCCGGTGAACTGATTGATGTCGCCGGTGTACTCCAGCGCCTTGTCCATCTTGAACTTGCCGGCAGCGCGGGCCTGCGCCTTCTGCTTTTCCATGGCGGCTTTGAAGCCGGCTTCATCGACCTCGACATCGCGCTCGCGGCACACGTCGTTGGTTAGATCCAGCGGGAAACCGTAGGTGTCGTGCAGCTTGAAGGCCACGTCGCCGGGCAGCACCCTGGCGCCGCCAGCCAGGGCGGAGTCCAGGATTTCCATGCCGTTGGCCAAGGTCTCGAAGAAACGCTCTTCTTCCGCCTTGAGCACCTCGGTGATGCGTTGCTCCTGCTCACGCAGCTTGGGGTACGCATCGCCCATCAGGCGCACCAGGTCTGCCACCAGCTTGTGGAAGAACGGCGTCTTCTTGCCCAGCTTGTAGCCATGGCGGATGGCGCGGCGCACGATGCGGCGCTGCACGTAGCCGCGGCCTTCGTTGCTCGGGATCACGCCGTCGCTGACCAGGAAGGCCGTGGCACGGATGTGGTCGGCGATCACGCGCAGGCTCTTGTTGTTGAGGTCGGCCACGCCGGTCTCGCGGCCGGCAGCCTTGATCAGCGCGTCGAACAGATCGATCTCGTAGTTGCTGTGCACATGCTGCAGGATGGCGGCCAGGCGCTCCAGCCCCATGCCCGTGTCCACGCAAGGCGCGGGCAGCGGTGTGACCGAGCCGTCTTCGGCCATGTCGAACTGCATGAACACGTTGTTCCAGATCTCGATGAAACGGTCGCCGTCTTCATCGGGGCTGCCCGGAGGGCCGCCGGGGATGTGCGGGCCGTGGTCGTAGAAGATTTCCGAGCAGGGGCCGCAGGGGCCGGTGTCGGCCATCATCCAGAAGTTGTCGGACTTGTAGCGGCCGCCCTTGTTGTCGCCGATGCGGATCACGCGCTCGGGCGGCAGGCCGATTTCCTTGGTCCAGATGTCATAGGCCTCGTCGTCTTCCTGGTAGACGGTGGCCAGCAGGCGCTCCTTGGGCAGCTTGTAGACCTCGGTCAGCAGCTCCCACGCCCATTTGAGCGATTCGCGCTTGAAGTAGTCGCCGAACGACCAGTTGCCCAGCATTTCGAAGAAGGTGTGGTGGCGCGCGGTGTAGCCCACATTCTCCAGGTCGTTGTGCTTGCCTCCGGCACGCAGGCAGGCCTGCACCGATACGGCCCGGTTGTACGGGCGCTTGTCGGTGCCCAGGAACACGTCCTTGAACTGCACCATGCCCGAATTTGTGAACATCAGCGTCGGATCGTTGCCGGGCACCAGCGGGCTCGACGGCACGATGGTGTGGCCCTTGGAGACGAAGAAGTCCAGAAAGGACTTGCGGATGTCGGCGACGGAGAAAGTGGGTGTGCTGCTCATGGTGTTGTGGAGTGGTTTCACACAAAGGGGCGACGTGCAGGCCGATGCCTGCGGACGGCCCATCGGGACCAACCTTTCATTATAAGTTTCATGCACCGCAACCCGTGGCTGGAGAACTACACCCCACGGCTACTTGCCACTTCTCGCTCTGCCCTGCCCCCCCATCACACGGCACCTCAGTCGACACATTCACTCGCATTCCGCACGCCCTCAAAAACTCGGCCAACACCCATTGCATTTCAAATATTTCTTTAATATATTTACAGCATACTTAAATTCTTTCTCTAACCGGAGCACGTTTCCATGAATCCCCAGCCCCGCTGGCAAGGCATCTTCCCCGCCATCACCACCAAGTTCCACGCCGACGAGTCCATCGACGCCGAAGGCACGGCCCGCCACATCGACTTCCAGATCCGCAACGGCATCCATGGCCTGGTGACCTGCGGTTCCCTCGGTGAAGCCAGCACGCTCACCCTGGAAGAGAAGCTCAAGGTCGCCCAGATCGCGCGGGAAGCCGCCGACGGCCGCATTCCCGTGCTGGCCAACGTGTCCGAGACCAGCACCCGTGAGGCGCTGCGCTATATCGACGGCGCCAACAAGCTGGGCGTGGCGGGCTACATGGTCATGCCTTCGGTCATCTACGTGGCCGACGCCCGCGAGGCCATGGCCAACGTGCGCGCCATGGCGGGGGCCGCCCAGCGCCCGCTCATGGTCTACAACAACCCCGTCGCCTATCGCGTGGACCTCAAGCCCGAGCACATGGTCGAGCTGGCCGATTGCGAGTGGATCGCCGCCATCAAGGAAAGCACGGGCGACATCCGCCGCATCACCGACCTGCGCAACACCGTGGGCGACCGCTACCAGCTCTTCCTGGGCGTGGACGACCTGGCCTATGAGGGCCTGGCGCTGGGCTGCGACGGCCTGCTGGCGGGCGTGGGCTGCGCCTTCCCGCGCGAGACCGTGGCGCTTTACGACCTGATGAAGGCTGGCCAATTTGCCGAGGCGCTGCCGCTGTACCAGTGGATGACGCCCATGCTGCACCTCGACGTATCGAACAAGCTGGTGCAGAACCTGAAGCTCATCGACGCGCTGGTGGGCGTGGGCACCGAGCACATGCGCCGCCCCCGCCTGCCGCTGGTGGGCGAAGAGCGCGCATTCGTCGAGCACGTGGTGAAAAAGGCGCTGGAGACCCGCCCCACGCAGTACCAGTCCGTGGCCTGAGCAGGCCCGACCCGCCAGACCGCACCGCCGGGCCGCACCGCCGGGTCACAGACGACAGCGGCCCTTTCATTCACCGCACACGAAAAGGTTTCCCATGACACGTGCTTTCGGATTTCGCGCCCTGACCCCTGCCGCCATCGCTGCGCTCATGCTGGCAGGCCACGCCCACCACGCCAACGCGCAGGAGCAGGTCGTCAAGATCGGCCACAGCGGCCCGCTTTCGGGACCCAACGCCTTTGCAGGCAAGGACAACGAGAACGGCGTGCGCCTGGCCATCGAGGAGCTCAACGCCAGGAAGATCACCGTGGAAGGCAAGACGCTCAAGTTCGAGCTCGTTTCCGAAGACGACCAGTGCGATGCCCGCACCGGCGTCAGCGTGGCGCAGAAGCTGGTGGACAGCGGCGTGAAGTTCGTCATGGGCCCCTACTGCTCGGGCGTGGCCATCCCCGCGTCACGGGTCTACAGCGACGGCGGCACCATGGTGTCCACCGTGGGCACCAACCCCAAGGTGACGGAGGGCGGCTACAAGAACCTGTTTCGCATCATCGCGAGCGACACCCAGATCGGCTCGAACATGGCCGTCTATGCCGCTCAGGTGCTCAAGGTCAAACAGGTGGCCGTAATCGACGACCGCACTGCGTTCGGCCAGGGAGTGGCAGACCAGTTCACCAAAGAGGCCAAGAAGCAGGGTCTCACGGTGGTGGGCCAGGAGTTCACCACCGACAAGTCCACAGACTTCCTGTCCATCCTCACCAGCCTCAAGGCCAAGCAGCCGCAGGCCATCTTCTTTGGCGGCTATGCGCCGCAAGCCGCCCCCATGGCGCGGCAGATGAAGCAGTTGGGCCTCACGGCCAAGCTGCTGGGCGGCGACACCCTGTGCAGCCCCGAGGTCGGCAAGCTCGGCGGTGACGCCGTCAACGACACCGTCTTCTGTGCGCAAGGCGGCACCATGCTCGACAAGGCGGCCAACGGCCCGGCCTTCAAGGCCAAGTACAAGGCACGCTTCAAGCTCGACGCCGATGCGTATGCAGCCTCCTACTACGATCAGGTCATGTTCATGGGCGAGGCGATGCAGAAAGCCAACTCCACACAACCCGACAAGGTGGGCGCGCAGATGACCGGCACCAGCTACCAGGGCGTGGCAGGCACCTATGCGTACGACGACAAGGGCAACCTCAAGCAGGCGCCCATCACGGTGCTGACCTTCCGCAACGCTGCGCCGTTTCCCCTGGCTAGTTATTGAAGCACCCTGACGAGCCTCTGCCCCCTAAAAGCCGTTTCTTCACAATGCAACCACCTTTCACGCTGAGCCTTTCGAAGCGCCGCGCAAGGCTTCGACAGGCCCAGCCCGAACGGTTTTGAAAGCACATCCGCATCGGCTGCCGGCGGCGCCCTCCCCCCGAATCGCCCAGACTATCTGCAACGCCCCGAACCACACCACACCATGAAACGCATCCAGATCCTTGATTCCCACACCGGCGGCGAGCCCACGCGGCTGGTCGTTGGCGGCTTTCCCGACCTGGGCGCGGGCAGCATGGCCGAGCGCCGCGCGTTGCTGGCCAGCCAGCACGATCCGTGGCGGGCCGCCACCGTGCTGGAGCCGCGCGGCAACGATGTGATCGTGGGGGCGCTGCTCTGCGCGCCGCAGGACCCTGCTAACGCGGCAGGCGTGATCTTCTTCAACAACAGCGGCTACCTGGGCATGTGTGGCCACGGCACGATTGGCCTGGTCGCATCACTGGCATACCTGGGCCGTATCCAGCCTGGAGATCACCGCATCGAAACCCCCGTGGGCACCGTCACCACCACGCTGCACGACGACGGATCGGTCAGCGTGCGCAATGTGCCGGCGTACAGGCTGCACCACCAGCTGGCCGTGGACGTGCCGGGCTACGGGCGCGTGGTGGGCGACGTGGCCTGGGGCGGCAACTGGTTCTTCCTGGTGGCCGAACACGGCCAGCGCGTGGCCAGCAACAACCTCGATGCCCTGACGGCCTACACCTTCGCCATCCAGCAGGCGCTCAAGGACCAGGGCATTCGCGGCGACAACGGCGGAGAGATCGACCACATCGAACTCTTCGCCGACGACGACCGGGCCGGCAACCCTGCCGACAGCCGCAACTTCGTGCTGTGCCCCGGCAAGGCGTATGACCGCTCGCCCTGCGGCACCGGCACCAGCGCCAAGGTGGCTTGCCTGGCGGCCGACGGCAAGCTGCAGCCAGGCCAGCTGTGGCGCCAGGCCAGCATCATCGGCAGCGAGTTCGAGGCCAGCTACACGCTCGCCGAAGACGGCAGCGGCAAGGTCATCCCCACCCTGCGCGGCCGCGCCCACATGAGCGCCGAGGCCACGCTGCTCATCGAAGACAGCGACCCCTTCGGCTGGGGCATCCGGCTGTAGTTCGTCGCTCACCCAGAACCTTCCAGCCATGCAGCACACCGATGTCCTCGTGATCGGCGCCGGCATCATCGGCGCCGCCTGCGCACACGCGCTGGTGATGGCAGGGCTGTCGGTGCGCATCGTCGATGCGCGCCTGGGTGGCGCCACGGCCGCCGGCATGGGGCACCTGGTGCTCATGGACGACAACCCGGCAGAGCTCGCGCTCAGCCAGGCATCGCTCAACCTGTGGCACAGCTGGGCGCCCGGCATGGATGCGGGCTGTGCCTTCACCGCCTGCGGCACGCTATGGCTGGCCGCCAACGACGCCGAGCTGCAGGCCGCGAACGACAAGCGCGCCACGCTGCAGGCCCACGGCGTCGCCTGCGAGCTGCTGGACGCCGCCGAACTCGCGAGCGCCGAGCCCGCGCTGCGCCCCGGCATGGCCGGCGCCCTGCGCGTGGCGGGCGACAGCGTGGTGTACGCCCCCCGCGCCGCCCAGTGGCTGCTGGATGAGGCCACAGCGCACGCCGGCCCCGGGCGCCTGGCCATCGAACAGGCGCAGGTCGTGCAGATCGACGGCCCCCGCGCAACGCTGCAGGACGGCAGCACCCGCCAGGCCGGCGCGGTGGCGCTGGCCAGCGGCATCCACGCCACCGCGCTGTGCCCGGGCCTGCCCCTGCGCCCCAAGAAGGGCCACCTGCTCATCACCGACCGCTACCCGGGCACCGTGCACCACCAGCTGGTGGAACTGGGCTACATCACCAGCGCGCACCACAGCGATGGCACCTCGGTCGCGTTCAACGTGCAGCCACGGCCCACGGGGCAGTTGCTGATCGGTTCCTCGCGCGAATTCGATACCACCGACCCGGCGGTCAACGACGCCGTGCTGGCGCGGATGCTGCAGCGCGCGCTCTCATACCTGCCGGGCCTGGCCGACCTCAACGCCATCCGCACCTGGACGGGCTTTCGCGCGGCCACGCCCGATGGCCTGCCCATCATCGGCGCGCACCCGCACCGCCCGCACCTGTGGCTGGCCGTGGGCCACGAGGGCCTGGGCGTGACCACCGCCCCGGCCACGGCCCAATTGCTGGCGGCGCAGATCACCGGCGCGCCGCTGCCGCTCGACGCTGCGCCGTACGCCGCCCACCGTTTCGCATCGCTGCAAGCATGACCACCATCGCCCTCTCCCTCGACGGCCAGCCCGTGCAGGTGCGCCCCGGCACCACCGTCGCCGCGGCCCTGGCGCAAGCGCAGCCGCCGGGCGCCACGCGCCGCTCGGTGCGCGGCGAGGTGCGTGCACCGCTGTGCGGCATGGGCATCTGCCACGAATGCCGCGTGCAGATCGACGGCGTGCGCCGCCTCGCCTGCCAGACGCTGTGTCGCGACGGCATGCAGGTGGCGACCGGCCTGCACACTACAGGCAGTGCGCCATGACAACCCACACCGAAGCCACATCGCGCACCTGCGACGTACTCATCGTGGGCGCAGGCCCTGCCGGAATGGCCGCTGCAGTGGCGGCCGCGCCCAGCGGCGCACACGTCGTGCTGCTGGATGACAACCCCGCCCCCGGCGGCCAGATCTGGCGGGATGGCCCGGGCGCCACGCTGCCCCCGGCTGCACGCCAGCAACGCGATGCGCTGGAGCGCCACGCCAACGTGCAACTGCGCTGCGGCACGCGCGTGGTGGGGTTGGCCCGGCAGACTCACCCCAGCCCGGGCCTTCATGCGCTGTGGCTCGAAGACGCTCAGGGCGGCTGGGTTCAGCAGGCCAGCCAGATCATTCTGTGCACCGGTGCGCGCGAACTGCTGCTGCCTTTTCCCGGCTGGACGCTGCCGGGCGTGACGGGTGCCGGCGGCTTGCAAGCACTCATCAAGGGCGGGCTGCCCGTAACGGGCCAACGCATTGTGGTGGTGGGCAGTGGCCCACTGCTGCTGGCAGTTGCCCACACCGCAAGCCGGGCCGGCGCGCAGGTCATCGCCGTGGCGGAACAGGCGCCCTGGGCTGCGCTGGCCCGGTTCGGTGCAGGCCTGGTGCGTTGGCCGGGCAAAGCCCTGCAGGCGGCATCGCTGGTGCCCGCGGTGTACCGCGCCGACAGCCATGTGGTGCGCGCCCACGGCACCGAAGGCGCATTGCAATCGGTCACCCTGCGCCAAGGCGGGCACGAGCGCGAGATCGCCTGCGACCGCCTGGCCTGCGGCTTTGGTCTCGTCCCCAACACCGAACTCGGCCAGATGCTGGGCGGGCGCGTGAACGAACGCCAAGGGCTGATGGTCGATGCCGATCAGCGGCTGCTGCACGGTGGCAGCCCCCAACGCAACGGACCCCACACCGCCGACGCTTTGCCGGGCCTGCTGGCCGCGGGCGAATGCACCGGCTTTGGCGGCAGCGAGCGCTCGCGGGCCGAAGGCGCCATTGCGGGCCACATCGCCGTGGGCGACATCGCGGCGGCCCGCGCGCTGCACGCCGAGCGCGCCCGATGGCACGCGTTTGCCGATGCGCTGCACCGGCACTTTGCGCTGCAGCCCGCGCTGCGCCAGTTGGCCCAGCCGGACACCGTGGTGTGCCGGTGCGAAGACGTGGCCTACGGCGAGCTGGCTGAACGCAGCGGCTGGATCGACGCCAAGCTGCACACCCGCTGCGGCATGGGCCCCTGCCAGGGCCGCATCTGCGGCGCGGCCACGCAGCACCTGCTGGGCTGGACGCCCGCCCCGCCCAGGCACCTGCTCGCGCCCGTGCGCATTGGCACGCTGGCCGCGGTGGCGACAAGTGCCGATGAGGGGATGCGGCCCGCCGATTGAAGGGATGCCACCAGGCTCAACAACCGCAACAGTTCACCGTGGCAGTACACCCCTTTCATTCGCCTCGGCGCAGGGTCACCGCTGTACGCCCCCCAACGCACGCTGCTTACCGTGCCGGGCAAGAGATCAACCCGAGAGGCCACTAAGATTCCGCTCCGAACACAACGCACAAACACCGGATACGCCCCCATGACCACCCGCAGCGCACTACCCCATCGAGACCCCGCCCTCAAGCGGCGTGCGGCGGACGTGGCGTACGACGCCATCGAGACCATGATCTCCACGCTGCAGCTGCAGCCTGGCAGCCCCGTGGTGGAAGCCGAAATCGCCGAGCGCACGGGCCTGGGCCGCACGCCGGTGCGTGAGGCGCTGCTGCGCATGGTGTCCATCGGACTCATCGTGCAGCAGCCCCGGCGCGGGCTGCTGGTGTCTCACATCGACCTGGCCGACCACCTGGACGTGATCCAGACCCGCCGCGTGCTGGAGCGCCTGCTCGCCTCCAACGCCGCCCGCCGCGCCACTGCGCCGCAGCGCCATGCGATCGTGCGCTGCGCCGAAAACATGGTGGAAGCCGCTGCGCGCGGCCACCTGGACGACTACATGCTGGCCGACCACGAACTGGACCTGGTCACTCACCAGGCCAGCCAGAACCATTCGGCCATCAAGTGTGTGCTGCCGCTCATCGTGCAGTGCCGCCGCTTTTGGTATGCCTACCAGCACGAAGGTGAAGTCTCCGAAGGCGCGCGCGCGCACATGCAATTGGCCCAGGGCATTGCCAGTGGCGACGAAGCCCAGGCGATGGCGGGTGCGGAGCAGCTGATGGAATACCTGGAGCGGTTTGCGCGGCGCATCATCGACCGGTAGGCGCGACGCACATAACTACCTAATTGATAGCATTCAGCGCTTTCCCAGCGAGCGCTATAGCCTATTTTTATTCAAATTTCTCGCTGCAGACATGCAGCGCCCGTCCGCCGCGTATTCCAAGGCGACAGCCCGCCATGGCGAATGGCGCTACCCTGGCACCCTCCGTTCTTGCCTAGCCGATGAGACACACCATGGACATGAAGACTTCGCCCCTCGCCCAACTCAACGACCCCACCCTGCTCAAGACCGACGGCCTCATCAACGGCCAGTGGGTGTCGGGCAGCAGCCGCTTTGACGTGAACGACCCGGCCACAGGCCTCAAGCTGGCCGATGTGGCAAACCTGGGCCCGGCCGATGCGGAGGCAGCCATTGCCGCCGCCAACGCCGCATGGGGCCCTTGGAAAACCAAGACCGCCAAGGAGCGCAGCATCATCCTGCGCAAGTGGTTTGACCTGCTCATGGCGAACCAGGACGACCTGGGCCGCATCATGACCGCCGAGCAGGGCAAGCCCCTGGCTGAGGCCAAGGGCGAAGTGGCCTACGGCGCGAGTTTTGTGGAGTGGTTTGCCGAGGAAGCCAAGCGCATCAACGGCGAGACGCTGCCCCAGTTCGACAACAACCGCCGCCTGCTGGTGCTGAAGCAACCCATCGGCGTGTGCGCGGCCATCACGCCGTGGAACTTCCCGCTGGCCATGATCACGCGCAAGGTCGCGCCCGCGCTGGCTGCAGGTTGCCCCGTGGTCATCAAGCCCGCCGAACTGACGCCGCTCACCGCCCTGGCCGCGGCCGAACTGGCCATCCGCGCGGGCATCCCGGCCGGTGTGTTCAACATCCTGCCCGCTGACAGCGACAACTCCATTGCCATCGGCAAGGTACTGTGTGCGAGCGACGTGGTGCGCCACATCAGCTTCACGGGCAGTACGGAGGTGGGCCGCATCCTGATGGCGCAGTCGGCTCCCACCGTCAAGAAGATGTCGCTGGAGCTGGGTGGCAACGCGCCCTTCATCGTGTTCGACGACGCCGACATCGACAGCGCCGTGGAAGGCGCCTTTGCCAGCAAGTACCGCAACGCGGGCCAGACCTGCGTGTGCACCAACCGCTTTTATGTGCAGGAAGGCGTGTACGACGAGTTCGTGGCCAAGTTTGCCGCTAAGGTGAAGACCGCCAAGGTGGGCAACGGCTTTGAAGATGGCGTGAACCAGGGCCCGCTGATCGAAGAAGCGGCGCTGGAAAAGGTGCAGCGCCACGTGGACGATGCACTGGCCAAGGGTGGCCAGGTGGTGGCGGGCGGCCAGCGCCTCACCGCCCTGGGCTCGGGCCAGTTCTTTGAACCCACGGTGGTCGCCAACGCCACGGCAGACATGCTCTGCGCCCGCGAAGAAACCTTCGGCCCATTCGCCCCGGTGTTCAAGTTCAAGACCGAGCAGGAAGCCA
>PJUL01000256.1_pt1 | contig 42784 bp, 48 predicted proteins | sample 1512221 | NCBI WGS metagenome assembly PJUL01 (sample SAMN08177667, study PRJNA422409) | Feces metagenome, whole genome shotgun sequencing project.
ATGATGAAGAAGGAGATGCCCACGCGCTACTGGCACAACCTGCCCGAGGCCGCGCTCATCACCGAGCTGGCGCAGACAGCGCACGAGCGCAGCGCCAAGATGGTGGAGGCCGAGGCCACCGTGCCGCGCAGGCGCATCGCGGGGACAACGGCACCCCGTGCGCGGCCCGCTGGTGGTGCCCCACTCAGTCCAGCGCCGCCTCGCGCATCACCCGGAACTGAGGGGCCGACACCGGCGGTGTCCAGCGCCACGGCAGCACCTGCGGCCGCCACAGGGCGCGCAACACCGTGAGCCGCAGCACACGCTGTGCGCCGGGCCAGGCAGTACGCGCTGCGCGGTCCCACAGCACCTCGGCCTGCGCGGCAATGTGCAGCAAGCCGCCCTCTTCATAGTCCACCACCAGCAAGCCTGCCAGCGGGTGCAGCGCAAGGTTGCCCAGGGTGTTGAAGAACTGGTTGCCAGGGTAGTCCGGCAGGCTCAGCACCACGCCGGCCTCCGTGTGCGCCACCTGCACAAAGCCTGGCTCGCCGCCCCGGTGCGATACATCCACGCCTTCGCTGTGCCCGGCACCAGGGCGTGGCGCCGAGGCACTGGCAATGAACAGGGTGTCGGCACGCTGCACGCGCGCAATGGCGTCGGCGTCCAGTCCGGCGCCCAGCCACTGCACCGGGCCCGGAGCGGCCAGCGCAGCGCGCAGGCCTGGCTGCCGCGCCTGGATGTATTTGGGGCAGTTGCCAAAGCTCTGCACCACCTGCACGTCCAGGCCGCTATCGCCAAACGCTGCCACCCGCCCGTTCATGCGGTTGCGCCGCCGCGTGTGCGGCTCCAGCCCCAGCACGCCCACGGCCGCGCCAGGCGCCAGGTGTGTGAGCACCGGGTCCTGGGAATCCGGCGCGGTCGCGATCTCCATGCGCTGCGCATCGGGGGTGTGCACAAACCCAGGTGGGCCAGCGAGCATCGTGGCCCACGGCTGGCCTTGTTCATCCAGCGTCCCCAGCAGCAAGGTGGGCAGCTTTTCAAACAGCTCACGGTGCTGGTCCGGCATGTGATCGCGCAGCACCATCGCACCCACGGCCGCCATGCGCTCGCGCACGCCCACGCGTGCCTGCAAGGCCTGCTCACCGGGGTGGAATGCCTCGGGCGGCACCGGCACCACAACCGATGCAGCGGGCACGGTGGCTGTCATGCCGCCACCTGCTCGGCAGCGGGCAGCTGGTCGGCCAGCACCGGGTAGCCCGGCAAGGCCTGCATGCGCGCCACCCAGGCCGCAATGCGCGGGTAGGCATCCAGCGGCAGCCCCGCCAGGTGGGCCTGCGAGGTGTAGCTGACCATGGCCACATCGGCCAGGCTGGGTGCTGAGCCCCCTAGCAACCAGGCACGCCCCTGCAGTTCGTCCTCCATGAAGGCGAGCAGGCGCTTGCCGGTGGCCTGCGCCACCTCGTTCACGGCGCGGCCGGTCAACGTCGCAAAGCGCGGCCCCCCGATGCCCGGCGCCAGAAAGCCCGCCGCCAGGCTGAACCAGCGCTGCAACTGCGCCTGCCCCACGGCGTCTTGTGGCAGCCAGGCACTGCCGGGGGCGTAGCGCTGCACCAGGTACACCAGGATGCCGTTGCTGTCACTCAGCACCTGGCCCGCGTCCACCAGCACGGGCACCTGGCCCAGCGGGTTGAGTGCCAAAAACTCCGCGCGCTGGTGTTCGCCGCGCAGCAGATTCACATCGATCAGTTCATAGGGCAGGCCGAGCAGGGACAGCATCAGCTCCACACGATGGCAATGGCCCGAGATGGGCATGCGGTACAGCTGGAGCGGGGTGGTAGGGAGCATAGCGAGGCCTCGTCGGTGGGTGAGTGAAAAGATGGCTCGACGATAGCTATTGCAAAACGCGATGTGAATAACCAATCACCGCTTTTCATAATTGCGGCATCCGCAATAATGGCTCGCATGGACTACCTCGACACCCTGCGCTGTTTTGTGGCCGTGGCGGACGCTGGCGGCTTTGCCGTGGCGGGCCGGCGGCTGGGCTGCTCCGCCACGGCTGTCACGCGCGCCATTGCGGCGCTGGAGGCGCGGCTGGGTGTGCTGCTGTTCCAGCGCAGTACGCGTTTGGTGCGGCTGACCGAGGCGGGCGAGCGCTTCTTGCACGACTGCCGCCCCCTCTTGAACGACCTGCACGAGGCCGAGCAGGCAGCCAGCGGTGCACAGGCCGAGGCCCAGGGGCTGCTGTCCATCACCGCACCGCAGATGTTCGGCATCCAGCACGTGGCGCCCATCGTGCAGGGCTTCTTGCACGCCCAGCCGCGTGTGCAGGTGCGCACGCTGTTCGTCAACCGCCTGGTGCACTTGCTTGATGAGGGCATGGACGTGGCCATCCGCATCGCGCACCTGCCTGACTCCGGCCTCACTGCCGTGCAAGTGGGTGCGCTGCGCCGCCTGGTGGTGGCGTCTCCCGCCTACCTGGCGCAACACGGCGAGCCCCGGCACCCCCACGAGCTTGCCGCGCACCGCGCCATCGGCTTCTCATTCGATGCGCGGGCCGTGGCGCCCTGGAAGTTCAAGGACGGCGCCACGGGCCAGCCGCAGTTTGCGTGGATCAGCAACAGCAACGAGGTGGACATCGCCGCTGCCGAAGCAGGCCTGGGCCTCACGCGCTGCCTGGCCTACCAGGCCGCCGCCAGCCTGCGCGCGGGGCGGCTGCGCATCGTGCTGGCCGAGCACGAACTACCGCCCGTGCCCGTGCACATCGTCTACCCCGCCGGGCGGCGCGCACCGGCCAAGGTGCGCGCGTTTGTGGAGTTTGCGCGCGAGCGGCTGGCGGCAGAGCCGGTGCTGCGCGGGCGTGGGCTGGTGCGCGGCGGTGCGCAGTGACAGGCCATACTTCGATTATTTTTGGCCTCTAGCGCTTATCTATCAAGCGCCGGCAGCTATCAATTTTGAAGTTTTTGCGAGGCGACGTTGTTCAACTGGGATGGGACCGCCGCCCGCTCTTTCACCATGACACGGAACACGCCGCCCGGAGCGGCGGCCGCATCTGGAATACTTGCGCCCTGTGGACACGAGATGTGCGAACGCGCCCGTCACTCACCCATTCAGCGGCCATCCGCTGGAACCCAGCGAACGCAATGACCCGCCGCCCGCCATCCAAGAACGAAAGAAACGAGACAGCACCATGAGCATCTTCGACCGGCTTCTGGGCAGTGTGCGCAAACCGACGGGGAAGCCCGAAGCCCCCCCCTTCCCACCAGCGGCACCCGTGGAACGCCGCCAGCGCAAACGCGTCAACGCCCGTAAGGGCACCACAGTGCTGATCATTGACGACTCGCCGACTGTTGTGGCCGTGCTGCGCAAGGCACTTCGATCTGCAGGCTATGACACCCGCGAGGCGCTCGACGCCGAGCAGGGCCTCGCCCTGATCGCAGAGGAAGCGCCCGAACTGATCTTCCTCGACATCATCCTGCCGGGCATGAACGGGTTCAACGCGCTGCGCGCGATCCGCAAATTGCCCGCTTCGCAGCACATCCCCGTGATCATGATCAGCGGCAACGAGCATGCCACCGAGCAGTTCTACGCCAACCGTATCGGCGCAGACGACTTCATGAAGAAGCCGTTCTCGCGCCACGAGATCTTTGCCCGCATCGAGGCGCTGCTCGACGAGCAGTTCGTCCCCCGGCGCAAGGTGGACGCCGCGCCAACGTCCTCGCCCACTGCGGCCGCTCCAGCCACGCCCACCGCGCCCTGAGATGCAGGCCGATCACGCCGCCTTCTCAACCGCGATCACATGAACAACCCTCCAGGGTCTCAAGCTGCAGGTGGTGCACAGACGCGCAGCGCCGCCGCCGTGGCCTGCAGGATCTCGTCCGAAAAGTCCGGATCGTCCACCGCGCGCGCCAGCACCATGGCGCCGACCATGCTCGCGTAGTCGGCCAGCGCGCGCTGGCGTTTGGCCGCCTTGGTGCGGCCGGGCATCAGCGTAGCCAGGGCGTCCACCTGTTTTTGCACCCCATCGGTCACGGCCTGCCGCACGGCGGGGCCCTGGCGCGCGGCGTCGCTGCCCAGCGCGGCCAGCAGGCAGCCGTGGCCGGGCGCGTCGCGATGTCGGGCTGACAGGTAGGCAGATTCCACCGCTCCCAGCGGGTCTTTCCCGTTGTGTGCAGCGTCGCGCGCCAGCGCAGCCCAAGCGGTGTGCAGCTTGCCCAGCGCGCGTTCGGTGGCCTGCGCCATGAGGTCGTCCTTGGATGCAAAGTGGCCATAGAAGCCACCGTGCGTCAGCCCCGCGCTCTTCATGAGGTCGGCCACGCCAATGCCATCGAAACCTTTCTCACGGAACAGCTGCGCGGCCGTCTCCAGGATGCGCTCGCGGTTTTCTGCCATTTGTTCCTTGCTGACTTTCATCGCATTCCCCTTGTTTGCTGCGCTGCCTGAAATCACCTGCTTGACATTTTAAATGATGATCGTCATATAATTCAAACATGATGATCGTCATGTAAAACATCTTTCGCCTTTTTCTGTTTTCTTCAGGAGCCTTTCATGTCCACTGCAGCATCGCATTCATCCCGCACCTCTATGCCCTCCCTGGGCACGGCTGTTGTCACCGGCGCATCGTCCGGCATAGGAGCGGTGTATGCCGACCGCCTGGCCCGGCGCGGCTATGACCTGGTGCTGGTGGCCCGCGACGCTGCACGCCTGACGCTTCTGGCCGACCGCCTGGCCCGCGAGACCGGCGTGCACACCGAGGTGCTGCAGGCCGACCTGACAAACCCCGCCGACCGGGCCCGCGTGGAGCAGCGCCTGCAGTCGGACGCCAGCATCACCTTGCTGCTCAACAACGCAGGCATGGCCGTGAGCGGCACGTTCCTCGAGTCCGACATCGATGCGGTGGAACGCATGATTGCGCTCAATGTGGTGGCGCCCACGCGGCTTGCAGCGGCCGTGACCAAGGGGTTTGCAGCACGCAAGGCGGGCACGCTGATCAACATCGCATCGGTGCTGGCGCTGGTGCCCGAGATGTTCAGCGGCACCTATAGCGGCACCAAGGCCTATGTGCTAAACCTCTCCAAGTCACTGCAGGCCGAACTGGGCCGCCACGGCGTGCGCGTGCAGGCTGTGCTGCCGGGCGCTACACGCACGGAGATCTGGGACCGCGCGGGCACGCCCATCGCCCACCTGCCGCAAGAGATGCTGATGGATGTGGACACCATGGTGGACGCAGCGCTGGCAGGCCTGGATCAGGGTGAAGAGGTGACCATCCCGTCGCTAGAAGCCGTGCATGAATGGACCGCACTGGAAGACGCCCGCCGCGCGCTGGGCCCCTTCCTGTCGCTGCGCGACCCGGCACGCCGCTACCTGGCCGCCGCTGTCGCCTAACCCGCAACCCACCGCACCAAACGTCACCCCCGAAAGGCATCGCCATGAAAGCCCTGATCACCGCCTATGTCCGCTCGCCCTTCCACTTTGCGCGCAAGGGCGCGCTGGCCGACATGCGCCCTGACACCCTGGCCGCGCAGGTGGTCACCGGCCTGCTGCAGCGCACCGGCATTGACCCCGCCACACTCGAAGACGTGATTGCCGGCTGCGCCTACCCCGAGGCGGCGCAGGGCAACAACATCGCGCGCATCGTGTCGCTGCTCGCGGGCCTGCCGCAGGAGCTGGGCGGCATGACGGTCAACCGCTTCTGCGGCTCGTCCATGTCAGCCATCCACATCGCCGCCGCGCAGATCGAGGCGGGCCTGGGCGAGGCATACCTGTGCATCGGCGTCGAGTCGATGACCATGGTGCCGCAGGGCGGCTTCAACTTCTCGCCCCACCCCGCGCTGTACGAACACAGCGACGCCTACATAAGCATGGGCGAGACGGCCGAGAACGTGGCGCAACGATACGCGGTGACGCGCGCCGACCAGGAGGCGCTGGCCGTGGCATCGCACCGCAAGGCGGCCGCCGCGCGCGATGCAGGCCGCCTGCAGGCCGAGATCGTGCCGATCACGCCGGCATCCGGCGACATGGTGGCGCAGGACGGATGCATCCGCCCTGGCACCACGCCCGAGGCCCTGGCCGCGCTGCGCCCTGCGTTCAGGGACGATGGCGTGGTCACCGCAGGCACCTCTTCGCCACTGACCGACGGCGCCGTGGCCGTGCTGGTCACCACCGAGGCGTATGCCACCCGCCACGGCCTGGCGCCCCTGGCCCGCATCCTGGCTATGGCGACTGCGGGCGTAGACCCCGCCTACATGGGCATGGGCCCGGTGCCCGCTACGCGCAAGGCACTCGCGCGCGCAGGCATTGCAGCGCAAGATCTGGATGTGGTGGAAATCAACGAAGCGTTTGGATCACAGGCCCTGGCCTGCATCCGCGAACTGGGCCTGCGCGAGGACGCGATCAACCTGGACGGTGGCGGCCTGGCCATCGGCCATCCGCTGGGCGCCACAGGTGCGCGCATCACCGGCAAGGCGGCGGCGCTGCTGCAGCGGGAGAAGGGCCGCTATGCGCTGGCAACGCAGTGCATAGGCGGCGGGCAGGGGATTGCGACGGTGCTGGGGGCCGTGTAGCAATCTGTCGTGATCAGTGCTGGTGTCCGTGCGCCCCGTGCACATGCCGGTGTGCAATTTCTTCAGCACTGGCAGCGCGCACTTCGGTGACCTTGCAGCTGAACTTCAGCGCCTGCCCGGCCAGCGGGTGGTTGCCGTCCAGGTGCACTTCGGGGCCCTTGATCTTGACGACGTTGAACAGGGCGGGCTGGCCGTCAGTGCCCATGCCCTGCAGCTGGCCGCCCACCTTCACGCCCGGGGGGAACTCGGTCTTGGGGATGGTGCGCACCAGGCTTTCGTCGCGGGCGCCGAAGGCGTCTTCCACGGCCAGGTCCAGCGCGGTGGTGAAGCCGACGGCCTGGCCTTCGAGGGCGGCTTCTACCTTGGGGAAGATGTTTTCATAGCCGCCGTGCAGGTATGACAGGCTGCCCGCGTCCAGCGGCTTGCCCTGCGGTGTAGTGACCTTGTACGTGATGGTGACGGCGGTGTCTTTGGTGATGGTGGTGGCCATGGTGGTATCTGCTTGCGCTAAAAGCGTGCATTGTCCACGAGGCGCCCGGTGGCCGCCGGGCACCTCGGGGGCGGGGCGCGCCGCCCCGGCTTACGCGCCAGCCGTCGCCTCTGCCGGCCGCTCTTCTTCCGCCTGCCCCGGATACCGCGCAAACCGCCGTGCCTCGGTGCCATGCACCGGGTCCTGGTCGGGCCAAGGCCAGCCGCCGAACTGGGTGCGGCGGTAGTCGTTCATGGCCTGCATGATCTCCGCCTGCGTGTTCATCACAAACGGGCCGTACTGCGCCACGGGCTCGCCAATGGGGCGGCCCTGCAGCACCAGGCATTCGACGGCGGTGGTACCGGTGTTGGTCAGGGTCCAGTCCTCGGTGGCCCGCACCTGCAGCGCGGCATGGCGGTCCACGTCTTGCGGGCCGACGCGCAGGCTGTCGCCCACAAAGAAGTACAGCATGCGCTGCGTGGTCTCACCCTTCGCCGCAGGCAGTGTCCATTCAGCACCGGGCTCCAGGTGCAGCGTCCAGATGGCGACGTCGCCTTCGGGCTGGGAGGCCCAGGATTCGGGCGGCGGCGACAGCGGATCGGGCGCGCCGGGCAGCGCACCGGCCACCACTGTCACCGTGGTGGCGCGGCCTGCAGCGTCGTGGTGCACCAGGCGCGGGATGCGCTCGTTCCACAGCATGGTGAAGTGCGGCGCCACCATCTTGTTCTTGGCAGGAAGGTTCAGCCAGATCTGAAAGAGTTCGAGCGGGTTGGGCTCGGTGGCGTTGAGCAGCGGGAACATCTCCGAATGCACGATGCCCTTGCCGGCGGTGACCCACTGCACATCGCCACCGCCAAAACGCGCGGCTGCGCCCAGCGAGTCGGAATGGTCGATGAGGCCCTTGCGCACCAGCGTCACCGTCTCAAAACCCCGGTGCGGGTGGCCCGGAAAGCCCGGCACGGTGTCGCCGTGGTACATGCTCCAGCCGTCCTTGCCGCTGAAGTCGCTGCCGATCTGGCGGTCTTCAATCGGCACGGCGGGGCCGAACGCTGCGTTGCCTGCCGGGTAGGCATCGTCGTGGTGGGCGCAGAAAAGAAACGGGTCGAGCGTGGGCCACTGCGGACCGAGCAGCTGGGCGCGCACGATGGGCACCAGAGCGGTGCTTGCTGCAGCAGGTGTGGGCGACGACATACGGGGGCTCCTCATGTTGTGCACCGCCACGATCGGGCGGTATGCCTGTGGAATATGGAGCCTATGGTGCCTGAGCAGAAGTGCTGTGGGTGGAACAGTGCGATGCGGCGGGCAGGACAGTGGGGGCTTTGCACTGCGTGCTCTTACAGAACACCCAGGGATGACCTGCACAACTCCCTGCGGTCTGTGATAGCGCAGCCTCGGGCGGTTCGCTGCGTTGCTTTTCTTGCCAATAGCCCGGCTATTGGCTGCCAAAAGACGCCTAGCGCCCCATCCCGATCCGCACTACCACCGCCTCGCGAGGGTTGAGCAGGACATCCCTAGCCAAGTCCGGCCCCGGCGCTTGTCCACCAAACACCGATTGCTATCAGTTTCGACGGCTGGTCAAGCCTTCACCTCCACCACCTGCTCGAAGCCGCCGAAGATCATGCGTTTGCCATCAAAGGGCATGGGAGGGTTGCCGGGTTGGGACGGGTCCATGCGCGGGTCTTCCATCATCTTCTTCATGCCCGCGTCGCGCGTGGCTTTGTCGGGCCATTCGACCCACGAAAAGGCCACCGTCTCCTCGGCCGTGGCCTGGACCGCGCGGCGGAAATCGGTGACTTTGCCGTCGGGGACGTCGTCGCCCCAACCTTCGATCACACGGATCGCGCCCAGCTCGATGAACATCGCGTCGAAATGGCGCGCGTGCTCAATGAACTTCTGCTTGTTGGCGGTGGGGACCGCGATCACGAAACCATCGATGTAGGACATAGCTTGACTCCTGTGAGGTTGACCAAGGGATGCGCCCGCCTGTGGGCGCCACGTATTCGTTCGGCGGACGCGGACCGGGGCCCGCCCCCATCACTTGCGCCGGTACGTTGCCTGCATCATCTGCGACCAGCTGCCATCCGGCTGCAGCCCGAACGATGTCAAGGTGCGTTCGTTTGCGCTCACCAGCGTGATCACGTCGCGGTAGCGGGCGGTCTTGCCGTCGTCCTTGAAGCTCGGGCCTTCGGTCTCCAGGGTCAGCACCTTCTGGTCGGCATCGAGCGTGCCTTCGTACACGAACATGTGGGTCATCATCGAGCCCACCCAGGTGCCGCGAAACACGCTCTTCTCGGGGTCGTAGCCCAGCGTCATCAGCATGTGGGCTTCGCCCCCGCCGGGCATGGTGCCCGTGCCTTCGCACAGCACCCACAGGTCGCCCAGGGCGCGCACATGCTCGGAGCCGGTGGATTGCTCTTGAGCGGGCGCGCCGGACTCGCCGGGTGGAGCGTCGCAGTTGGCGTCGCTGGTCCAGTCGCCAATCAGCTGCTGCAGCCAGCGGTGCATGGCGTGTGGTTCGGCATTCATCATTTCGGTCTCCTTGGTGGTTGGGGTTTGGCAATTCAGTCAGCTTGGGGGTCGATCCCGTCAATCACGGTCTGGCGCCCCGAGCGGAAAGTAGTGGCGGTAGGGGCGGCCGCCCTCCACGGCTTGCGCAAATGAGGGTCGCGCCAGCAGTCGCGCGCGGTAGGCGCGCAGCAGGGGGTAGCTGGCAGCAATGGGGTGCGTCCAATCGGCATAGAACAGCGCGGGCGCCGCTGCGCAGTCGGCCATCGTGAAGCCGTCGCCCGCAGCCCAGGTGCGGCGGGCCCATTCGCCTTCCAGCCATGCATAGGCCTTCTCCAACTTGTCAGCGGCCCAGGCCACGCCGTCAACGCGCTTGGCGGGGTCGCCAGTCAACGCAGCGTTCACCGCGTGCTGGACGGGCGCCATCACGTGCAGGTCAAAGAACCGGTCCATGAACCGCACCTGCAACGCCGCTGCAGGGTCGGCCGGTATCAGCTGCACAGGCCCCGGGTGGGCCATCTGCAGGTGCTCGATCACGATGCTGCTCTCCACCACCGTGTGATCGCCATCCACCAGAAGCGGAAACTTTGCCAACGGCCAGCGGCGCAGCCATTCGGGCGCATGGTTGCCCGGCGCAGCGGGGTCGAGATTGCGCAATTCAAAGGGAGTCCCGTTTTCATACAGCGCAGTCAGCACCTTCTGGGTGTACGACGAGAAAGGGTGTCCATAGAGGGCGAGCATGGCCGTACCTGTGTTGGGGCTCTGGTGCGCTTCGCTCATTCGGGCGCCACCACCATCCACGGCACGCCAAAGCGGTCGGCCACCATGCCGAAGGCCTGCGAGAAGAAGGTCTTGGCCAGCGGCATCTGCACCTGCCCACCGTCGGCCAGCGCATTGAACAGGCGCTGGGCCTCCGCTTCGCTCGCGGGGCTCAGCGCCAGCGAGATGCCCTGGAAGCTGGCCTTGCCCGACCCCATGCCGTCCGATGCCATCAGCGTCGTCTCGCCCACGGTGAATTCGGCGTGCATGACCATCTCGGGCGTGGGGCCTGGGCCGCTGCCGTCTGCGCAACCCTGTCCTGCTGCGGGCTCGGGGTTGTCCTTGTAGCGCATGAGGGTGCCGACCTTGGCGCCCAGGGCGCTGCGGTAGAAGTCCAGCGCTTCCTCGCAACGGCCTTCAAACATCAGGTAGGACTCGACTTTCATGGGGTCTCCTTGCAAACCAGGCCGTTCATCGCATGAAGGCCTGGGAGGGTCATAAAAAAGAAAGTGTCCACCTCATTGTGAACACCGTCCACAAACAATAGCAAAGATAATGGACAGTGTCCACATCCAAGTCCGCCATGCCCGTAACCAATCGCAACGCCCCCGCCGCTAGCACTGCCAAGACTGCCAGCGCAGGCCCCGCCCCGCGCGCCACCTACCGCCATGGCGACCTGCGGCGCGCGCTGCTGGACGCCGGTGTCGAGCTGGCCCGACAGGGTGGCCCCGACGCTGTGGTGCTGCGCGAGGCCACACGCCGCGCGGGGGTGGCGCCCAACGCGGCCTATCGCCACTTTGCCAACCGCGACGATTTGCTGGCCGCCGTGCGCGCCGCCGCCGTGGCCGCTGCCGCGCACTTCATGGAGGCCGAACTGGCCCAGGTACCCTCCACCGGCACCCGCACCGAACAGGCCCACGCCAAGGTGCGCGCCGTGGGCGCAGGCTACATGCGGTTTGCGCATGCCGAAACGGGCCTGTTCCGCACCGCGTTCGGAGGCCGCTTCACCGTGCAGACCCATCCCGACCCGGCCATGGGCGGCGCTACGGGCCTCAATCCTTTTCAGCACCTGAGCGCCGCGCTGGATGACCTGGTCACCGCTGGCGCCCTGCCAGCCGAGCGCCGCCCCGGCGCGGAGTACCTGGCATGGTCCACCGTGCACGGTATGGCGCTGCTCAGCATTGACGGGCCACTGCGCGGCACGCCGCAGCCCCTGCTGGACGGGCTGGGGCAGCGGCTGCTGGACATGGTGGAGCGGGGGATTTAGACCCGCGCCGGATGGCAGGTGCAGTGCCCACACCGCCACAGGCCTGCAAGATGTGCGCCCTGCACAGCCTGGCGCCACGCCCACTGCGCGTACACCGTCGTGCGGGTGCCAAAAAACCCGCTCAGCAACACGCTGGGGGTGTGGTTCACCACTTCATGCCACCAGCGCGCGGGCACATAGAGCACGTCCCCGGGCTCCAGGTCCACCACCCAGGCGTCGCCTGCAACAACACCTCGGTCCACCACGGCATCAGCATTCAGTGAAGCCAGGGCCGCCCAGCGGTCATGCTTGGCGGCAACGGCACCCAGCCGCTCCACCGCCCCGGGGCGCAGCAGATAAAAGCGCTTGCGCCCCACCAATTGCACGGCAAGGTTGTCGAGGTAGTCGTGGTGCAAGCCCGTTCTGGCCCCTGCGGGGCCGATCCAGGTCTGGGCATCGTGCAGTGCCCCGGGCGGAAACAGCTCTTGCGGACGCACATCGGCGCGCAGCGTGGGAAAGGCACCCAGAAGGTTGAACTCCTTGAGGTACAGCGGCGCCTCACCGGCGGTGGCGGGGCCTTGCAGGGACTGGAGATAAGCGCCCAGAGTGGAAGGCTGGAACACGGTGGCGCCCAGCTCGCGGTTGCCCTGCACCAGCCGCACGGGCAGGTCGGGGGCCAGCGCCCCCAGGCGCTCCCAGTTCCACTGCGCCACTGCGGGCCAATGGGCCGCGCGCTGGCGCAACACACAGGGCTCGCGGCGGCCGACGGCCTCGGCCACGGAAACTGCCTGCGCGCCCAGCGGCTCCCACGCGCTTTCATGGTCTGCCATCACAGCACCCTGGCCATGCAGCGTTGCATCCCCCGCAACCAGGGCAGCGGCACATGGCGCCACAGCGGCGCCAGGGACGACAACGGGATGCGCCCCCGCACCACCACCCCGTAGTCCAGCGACGCGGCATGCGGAAAGTAGTCTGGCTTGCAGGCCACGATGGTCTTGAAGCCCTTTTGCCAGTAGTAGCGCAGCTGCGGGTCTTGCGGCATGCCCCGGCGGGTGGCGTAGACATACGACTCCACCGGGGCATGGGTCTCGCTCCTGCGCCAGCGGGCCAGGCCCGGCACGGGCGAGCCCAGGTAAATCTGGCGCCAGCCAGCCTTCAGCGCACGCGGCCAGAAGAACGCAAAGATCGCCTCCACCCCTTGCGGGCTGACGCTGCTCAGACTGATGCCAAACAGGTCACGGCTGGGCTGTGCCCCGTCCTGGCTTCCAACCTCCGCGCAATCGGCCCAGGTGCGGGCGCTTTGCAACTGTGCCGCTGAAATGGGCTTGAGGAACAGCGAGGCCAGCGCCTCGCCCGTGCGCGGGCAGAACGCCCCCATGCACAGCTGCGGGTGGGCCGCGATGCGTTGCGCCATGGCCTGCGCGCTGGCGGCCTGGTCGTCGCTCCACTTCCGGTGCTCCAGCACCAGCAGGCGGGGAATGTCGCGGGCCTGCAGCGGGCGCACTTCGATGCGGGTCTTCTCTGCGTTTTGGCCCGCGTGCGGCGCTGGCACCAGGCGGTGCAGCGGCAGCCCGTAGCCCAGCCACCCCACCGTCATGCGGGCCAGGCCCATGCCCTGCCGCAGCACAAACTCCGCCGCAGACCGGGCACCACCACCCCAGGTCAACCGGCCCTGCGCGCGATCGGTCTGAAAGAAGTCCCAGGTGTGGCGCGCCACATCGCCCAGCAATATCAGGGACGCCAGCACATACAGCCCCAAACGGCGCCCATAGCCCACCTGGCCCACCTCATTGAGAAGGCGCAGCGCCACGCCATGGTGCGCCACCTCTTCTTCGCAGTGCCAGCGCCACAGGCTGGACTGGCGGGACGCGTTGTGAACCAACCAGCCCTCGCCGCGCAGTGCCTGGCGCGAGATCAGCGCCGTCAGGTATTCCAGCGCCGCCGCCAGGGCCAGGCGCTCCTTCCAGGCCAGCGCCTGCTCCAGGCCCTGCACGGCGCGCTCGATGCGCGCCTCCAGGGCCACGGCGTTGTAGCCCTGGGCCGCCAACTGCGTGTTGTACAAGCGGTGCGCGCGCTGGTGGGCGCGCTCCTCGCGGACGAACTGCACCACCTCTTCCTGCAAGGGTGCCCCTTCGGGCAGGCGCGTGACAGCGTCTTCCATCGCCCGAATCACAAACTGCTCCCCGGAGGGCAGCAGCAGCGAAAACGCATTGAACAAATACGAACGAAAGGGGGTCTGGTTCCAGAACCGCTCGGACGCCCCCGACACCACCATCACTGTTTGCATCACCGCAGGCCATTGTTAAAGCCTGTCGAAGGTAGTGGGAGTACGTGTCGCGCATGTGACACCTCCAACACAACCCAACCGGCAGGGCGGCTGCAGTGGCAGGGCACGGTCTGCGGTGAAGTGCCTGCTCAGTTTTAGAAGTTTTTTAGGCCCTAGCGCTTATCTATATTGCGCAAACAGCTACAAATTTGATAGCAATTCCCTACAACCCAGATCACGGCAATCCATACAGGCGCGCCGTGGCCACCACCCGCTCCATGAGCGCGCGGCGCAACGCCGCAGGCCGCAGCACCTCCACCTGCGGAGACAGCCGCATGAGTTGCCCACAGGCGTGTTCCACCGACTCAATGGGAATGGTCACGGCCACGCGCCCGTCCTTGCGGCGGGGCGGCGGGGCCGCAGCCACCGCGCGGGCCACGGCGCTGCTGAGCGCGCGCAGGCCCTTGAGCCCGGCCGGTGTGGCCAGCAACGCCGCCTCGCCGGTGTAGATCCCTGCTTCAAAACGCTGGATCGACTGCGCCCAATAGCTGGCCAGGTCAAACCGCGCCGGGCGGCGCACGGGTGTGGCCAGCGCCGTGGCAGCCCGGATGTTCGACACGCGGTAGGTGCGCGGTCCGCCTTCTGTCGTACCCGCAGGCCCTGCCACCAGGTACCAGACACCCGCCTTGAGCACCAGCCCCAGCGGGCTCACCGTACGCTCCACCGTGTCGGCCCAGCTCTCGTAGCGCATCGCGATCTGGTGACCGCTCCACACCGCAGCGGCCACGGTGGGCAGGTGGGGCGTGGGGTCGCTCTCGCGGTACCAGTCCACCGGGTCCAAATGCAGGCGGGTGCTCACGCGCTGGGCGTCTTCGCGCCACGAAGCGGGCAGCGACGACAAAAGCTTCAGCCGCGCGCCCTCCACATCGCCGCCCAGCCCCAGGTCCTGCGCGGGCCCGGGCAGGCCGCTCAAGAACACGGCCTGCGCCTCGGAAGGCGTGAGCCCGGTGAGCGTGGTCTTCCAGCCTGGCAGCAGCGCAAAGCCACCGTTGCGCCCACGCTCGGCATAGATGGGCACACCGGCCGCGCTGAGCTGGTCCACATCGCGGTACAGCGTGCGCACCGAGACCTCCAGCGCCTCGGCCAGCGCCTGCGCACTCATGCGGCCCTGGGTTTCGAGCAGCATCTGAAGGGACAACAAGCGGCTGGCGCGCATGGGCAGGCAGGTCGTGCGGGGTAACGGGGGGGTACTAGGGTGAAGGCGAAAGATAGCGCAAATACCTGCCATGGGTTGGCAGGTATTGCGGCGCAGACTCCGATCATGAGCTTGTCTTCCCCCCGCAAACCCGGAGCCCGCATGCCCACCGCCGACCACCACCCCATCGTCGAACTGCGCCAATACACCCTGCACCCAGGGCAGCGCGACGCACTGATCGACCTCTTCGACCGCGAGTTCGTTGAAACACAGGAGGCCCATGGCATGCGCGTGCTGGGCCAGTTCCGCGACCTCGATCAGCCCGACCTGTTTGTCTGGCTGCGCGGCTTTGCCGACATGGACGTACGCCGCCGCGCGCTCGAAGCCTTCTATGGCGGCCCCGTGTGGGCGGCGCACCGCGCTGCCGCCAACGCCACCATGATCGACTCTGACAACGTACTGCTGCTGCGCCCCGCGTGGCCCGGGGCGGCGTCCACGTTGCCGCAAGACGCCCGGCCCGCGCCGGGCGCCACAGGCACTGCGGCGGGTGTGCTGGACGCCACGGTGTTCTATCTGCACGAGCCCGCCACCCCGGCCTTGCTGGACTATTGCCGCCACCGCATGGCTCCCACGCTGCAGCGCGGCGGCGCGCGCCAGGTGGCGTGGTACAGCACCGAAGCCAGCCCCAACACCTTTCCCCGCCTGCCGGTGCGCGCGGGCGAGCATGTGCTGCTGGGGCTGGCGCTGTTTGGCGATGCAGCGGCGCTGCAGTCCTTTGCCAACAGCGGCGCCTGGGCGCGGGACGTAGCCCCGGGGCTTGCCCCCTGGCTGGCCCGGGCGCCCGAGGCGCACCGGCTGCAGCCCACGGCGCGCTCGGCGTTGCATGCCTGATCGCAAAGGAGAAGAGCCCATGTCCACACCCGCCTCCCTGCTGCTGTACGGTGCCGCAGGTTCCGGCCATTCGTACAAGGTTCGGTCGCTGCTTTTACTGACTGCCACCCCGCACCGCTACCAGCCCATTGCGCTGGATACGCCCCGGGCCGAGCGCCCCGCGGACTTTGTGGCAGCCAGCCACTTCGGTGAAGTGCCTGTCCTCGTCGATGGCGGCACCGCCTATTGCCAATCCAATGCCATCCTGCTCCATCTGGCGCAGCGCACCCGCGCCTTCTGCGGCGCTGCGGCGGAAGGGAGCGCCATCCTGGAATGGCTTTTCTGGGAGACGAACCGCATTGGCTTCAGCGTGCCCAACCTGCGCTTTGCAATGCGCTGGGCGCCACAGCCTGGCGAGGTTCTGACCTACCTGCGCGCACGCGCCATCGCAGACTTGGCCACGCTGAACGAAACACTCGCTAGCTCGGAGTTCCTGGTGCCTTCCGGCCCCAGCATCGCAGACCTCGCCTGCTCGGCCTATCTCTTCTGGCTGCCCGAAGCGGGCCTCGCCGCCGAAGACTTCCCCTGCGTGTCGCGCTGGCTGAATGCTCTGCGTGCCCTGCCCGGCTGGGTTCATCCCAACGAAGCCATGGCTTCGTCCTGATCCTTCATCCCCCTCACGAACCCCCATCACCACACACCATGCAAAACTCCACCACAACCCCCACCACTGGAAACAACGCCGCCCGCGACTTCGACTTCCTCATGGGCTCCTGGCACATCCGCAACACGCGCCTGGTGCACCGGCTTCAGGGCTGCAACGACTGGGAGGTGTTCGACGCCACCGGCACCGCGCGGCCGCTGCCCGGCGGCATCGGCAACTACGACGACTTCATCCCCGCCACCTGGAAGCCCGGCTTTGTGGGCATGGCGCTGCGCGTGTTCAGCCCTGAGGCACAGCGCTGGAGCATCTACTGGCTCGACAACACCACCGGCGGCGTGGACGCGGCCACAGGGCTGCTGCATCCGCCCGTGGTGGGCGGGTTTCGCGATGGCGTGGGCATCTTCGAAGGCCAGGAGAACTTCGAGGGCCGCCCCGTGCGTGTGCGCTTCGAGTGGTCGCAGATGCACACCGGCGCACCGCGCTGGCAGCAGGCTTTTTCGGACGACGGTGGGGCCACCTGGGAAGTCAACTGGGTGATGGAGTTTGCGCGGCCGGTGTGAGGCCCTGCACACCATTGCAGGGGTGGGCGGCTGGCAGGGCATCCGCCATTCCATCCAACCACACCATCGCCACCGATTGAGAGCAAAAATAGCATCCAGCGCTTATCCTATAAGCACTAACAGCTATTAAATCAGGAGCTTCTATCCAGCAGACAGCGCCTGGGCCTCCTCACGCTCCTGCACCGGAAAATCCGTGGACGCCGCTACGGCCCGCCACTGCGCGGTCTCTTGCGCCACGAAGGCATGCGTGTCGGCAATGGTCTGCAGCGTGTCGGTGCCCAGTGGCAGGCGCAGCGGCGGTGTGGGGCTGGTCACCAGCTTCATCACGGCCTGGGCCAGGCGCACGGGGTCGCCAGGCTGGTTCAGGTTGATGCGGCGCGCAGCCTCGCGCACGGCGCCCGCGCTGGCGGCGTAGTCGTCCAGCACACGTGGCGCCACGGCCAGCGAGGCACCATCAAGGAACTCGGTGCGGAAGTACCCGGGCTGCACCGCCGTGGCATGGATGCCCAGCGGTGCCAGCTCGGCATGCAGCGCCTCGGTCAGGCCTTCCACCGCGAACTTGGTGGCGCAGTACACGCCAAAACCGGCACTGGAGCGCACGCCACCCAGCGACGAGATGTTGATCACATGCCCTGCTCGGCGCGCGCGCATGGCGGGAAGCACGGCCCGGGTCACATGCAGCAGGCCGAACACGTTGGTGTCGAACAGTCGCAGCACTTCGTCGGCGGTGGATTCCTCGACCGCACCCAGCAGGCCGTAGCCCGCGTTGTTGACCAGCACGTCGATGCGGCCAAAGCGCTCCAGCGCGGCGCCCACAGCGTGGCGGGCCTGGGCTTCGTCGGTCACGTCGAGCGCCACCGGCAACAGTGCGTCGCTGGGGCCCAGGCGCCTTTCAATCGACGCGGCATCGCGGGCCGTGGCGACCACGGCGTCGCCCTGGGCGAGCGCCGCCTCGGCAATGCGGGCGCCAATGCCGCGCGAGGCGCCGGTAATCATCCAGACGCGGGGGAAGGAGGAAGGGAGAGCAGTCGAAGCCGTCATGGCGAAAGTCCTTGAAAGGGATTGAAAGCGGGGTTCTGGCAAACGCAGCACGCTGAGATGCAAAGGCGCGGCCATGGAGGTGAACTTTAGGCAGACCATTGCCATCGCACTAGCCCATAATTGCTGACTTCATTCACAAGTAAAACTTGCCAATACCTAGGAACGGACACCATGGCCATCAATGAACTGCGTGCCATTGCCACGTTTGCCAAAGCCGCCGAACTGGGCAGCCTGCGGCAGGCGGCCTCGGCCCAGGGCATCACCCCGCAGGCCGCCAGCCTGGCGCTGGGGCTGCTCGAATCGCACCTGGGCGTGCGGCTGTTCCACCGCACCACGCGCAGCCTGAGCCTGACCGAGGAGGGGCGCCAGTTTCTGGAGGCCGCGCTGCCGGGCCTCGCGACCCTGCAGCGGGCGGTGCACGGCGCGCGGCGCGGGCGCGAGGAGATTGCGGGGCCGCTGCGCATCGTGGCACCACGCTCCATCATGCTGGAGGTGGTCTGGCCCGTGCTCGACGTGTTCTGCCGCCGCTACCCGCTCGTGGAGCCCGATGTGCAGCTGGACGACCGCATCGGCAACTGGGTGGAGGACCGGGTGGACGTGGGTTTCCGCTCGGGCTACCCGCCCGAGGGCGGCGTGATTGCGCGGCGCCTGATGGCGCTGCAGCTGGTGGTGTGCGCCACGCCGGACTACCTGGCCCGCCACGGCACACCCACCCGCATCGAAGACCTGGCGCAGCACCGCTGCAGCGGGTTTCGCCACCCCACCACCGGCAAGCCCATGCCGTGGGAGTTTCAGGTGGGCGATGACATCGTGGCCCATGCCATACCGCCTGCGTTCTGCGTCAACGACATCGAGCTGGAAGCGCGCGCCGTGCTGGGCGGCCACGCCATCGGCCAGCTTGTCGGCGTGACGGCGGCGCCACTGGTGCGCAGCGGGCAACTGGTGCCCGTGCTGACCGAATTCGTGCCCCAGCATCTGGGCCTGTACGTGTACTACGGCAGCCGGGCGGCGCAGCCGGCCCGCGCGCGCGCCTTCATCGATCTGGCGGTGGAGATGCTGGCCGACAACCCGGCGTTCGGACTGAGCGTGCAGGAGCTCCGGGGCCCGGCTCCAAAGCCCCGGCGGCGCAAAGCATCGGCCACCTGAACGGGCGCAGGCCGCCGATGGCTGCCGTGTGCGCCCGCCGCGTTGGCGCACAGCGTCTTCGCCCGTGAAAGAGGCGATTGCGGGTCATTTGGCAAACAGTCCGTTGCGGAGAAGGGTATTTATCGGTGTGGTCGCACGCCCTACAGTGACTTGACTGCCCGAGAGGGCGGAAGCAACGCACCGGATTCACCCATGACCACCTTCTCTGCCACGGTCCAGACACACATCAAGGCCTCCCCGGCACTGGCGTTCCAGCACATCGCGCCCATTGACCCGCGCGCCCTGTTCACCGGCTACGGGCCTTTGCCCGCAGTGATCGGAACGCGCGACCAGACGGGCGCCTGGGACACGCCGGGGCAGACGCGCACCGTGGCGCTGTCCGACGGCAGCGTGGCCGAAGAAAGGCTCAAGCACTACCACCCGGCGCAGTACTTCAGCTACACCGTCAGCGGCTTCACCGGGGCACTGCGCTGGCTGGCCACCGGGGCCAATGGGGCCTGGTGGTTTGACCCGCAGGCGGGTGGCACGCAGACCACGGTGCGCTGGCGCCACGCGTTTCATCCCCGCTCCAAATGGGCCGCGCCGGTGCTCTGGCTGCTGGCCAACGTGCTGTGGCGCGGCTACATGCGCAAGGCGCTGCGGCTGGCCAAGATGCAGATAGAGGCCCCACTGCGTGCGCCCAGAGGCCCAGCGATTTCAGCCTGAGGCGGCCCTCATCCGACCCGACGACTACCCACCACGGCTCAGTTGCTTTTGGCTTCGAAGAATGGCGTGCCCTGAATGGCCGACGGGCTGACGGTAAACGTTCTCAGGGGCTCCAGGGGCGGGGTCTCGCCTGGTTTCGGCGCAGGGCGCGGGGCGCCAGGATTCAGCGCGGGGGCTATGCAACCCGTGCGCACCGTTTGCACCACTTCAGGGTCCAGCGCCCGGCGTTTGCCCAGGCGGCTGCCCGACAGAAACAGCATGTCCCCTTTCAGCTCGGCCCGCTGGCTCATCAGCGGCAAGGCCTGCAGCGGATCAAACCCCACCCGCACTGAATTGGCACCGTCCAGCCGGTACTGCACCACCTTCACGACCGCTGGCTTGCCCGGGGCTTCCTCCACCACGTCGCCCAGGTAGAAGTAGCGCACGGCCTCTGCAGGCAGTGGGGGCAGCGGATAGTTTTCAGACCAGCTGCTGTTGTCCGGGCCAAACAGCGGGCGCAGCGTGGCCGGGGCCTTGTCATCCGCCGACACCGCAAACACCGGCGCGCGGGCACTGGACAGCGTGGGGCCGTGGAAGTCGAACTCCACCATGGCGCCCAGCGCTGCCACCTTGCGGGCGTAGGCCGGGAACAAGGTCTGGTCCGGCCGCACCTGCTGCAGCCGGACTCCGCTGCCTTCCGCCTTCCAGCGGCCCGCCATCAGCATGTCCAGCACCCCACCCGTCACCGCAAAACAAAAGGTGTTGTCGTCCAGCAGCGCCAGTTGCGTGATGGTGTCCACGGAACGCCCCCGGTATTCGCCCACATAGCCCGACTCGGCGGGCGGGGCGGCGTGCAGGGAGACGCTGACCGTCAGCGCGGCGAACGCTGCTGCAGGGGCGCAGGCATTGCGCAAAGTGCGGAGGGTGAGGTTCACAAAAGGGTCCCAGGTGGAAGGGTGGGCCACTATATCGCCCTGGGCGCAACCCGCGCGCGCAACGCCACCCACCAGCACAAAACCCAAAGAGCCCCGAGCTACCTTGGCTCAGGCAGCAAACCCGCCATCGATGAGCAGGCTGGCCCCGGTCACCATGCCCGACTCCGGCCCCGCCAGATAGGCCACCATGCCCGCGATCTCGTCGGGGTGGGCATGGCGGCCGAGCGCCATCATGCCGTGCATGTTGCTGGCCAGGGGGCCGTCGGCGGGGTTCATGTCGGTGTTGACCGGGCCAGGCTGCACGTTGTTCACCGTGATGCCACGCGGTCCCAGGTCGCGCGCCAGCCCCTTGGTGAGGCCCACGATGGCGGCCTTGCTCATGCCATAGACGCTGAAGCCTGCCCATGGCATACGGTCGGAATTGGTGCTGCCGATGGTGATGACGCGGCCATAGGCACCGCCCTGGCCCATGTGGCGCACGGCAACCTGCGTGGCCACAAACACCGCGCGCACGTTCACGTTGAGCGTGTGGTCAAAGTCGGCCAGCGCATAGCTGTCCAGCTCACCCGCCACCGCCACGCCTGCGTTATTGACGAGGATGTCCAGGCGGCCCAGCGTTCGTGCAGCGCTGTCGATGGCCTGCGTGAGGGCGGCGGCGTCTGCACTGTCGGCACGCAGCGCAAGCGCTTTGCCCCCGCCTGCTTCGATGGATGCTGCCAGCGCCTGTGCGGGGGCTTCGGAGCTGCTGTAGGTGAAGGCCACGGCCGCTCCGTCGCGCGCCAGGCGCTGGACGATGGCGGCGCCGATGCCACGCGCGCCGCCGGTGACAAAGGCCACCTTGCCCGCCAACAGGCGTGACGCGCTGGCAGGCAGCGTGGTGGGGGCGGATGTATCGGGCACAGAAGACATGGTGTTTTTCCTCAAAAATCAGATGGTTGAAAGGTTCTTCACGGAACCAGGAACACCTGCAGTTTCAGAAAAACATTGCTTTGCGGGTAGCCAGGAATGGGCTGGATCTATTTCAACCTGCAGTTGAAAATGCAAACCATGCAACCCCTGAGCCACCTCGAATCGTTCGTCAAATCCGCCGAGTGCGGCAGCTTCTCGGCCGCCGCGCGGCTCATGGGCCTGACGCCTGCCGCCGTGAGCAAGAACGTCGCGCGGCTGGAGGCAGGCCTGGGCGTGCGGCTGTTCCAGCGCAGCACGCGGCGCCTCACGCTCACCGAAGGCGGGCTGCGCCTGCTGGCGCAGATCAGCCCGCCGCTGACCGCGCTGGCCGATGCGGTGGACCACGCGGCCGAGGCCGAGCAGCAGCCTGCGGGCACGCTCAAGGTGAGCATGGGCCAGGCGTTTGGCCGTGCCTACATCGTGCCGCTGCTCACCGAGTTTTTGCAGCGCTACCCGGCCATCCAGCCCGACTGGCGCTTTGAGAACCGCCAGGTGGATCTGATCGGCGAGGGCTTTGACGCCGGCATTGGCGGCGGCCTGAACCTGAACCCCGACATGGTGGCGCGCACGCTGGGGCCGATCCACCTGGTGGTGGTGGCCGCCCCCGCGCTGCTGCAGGGCCGCAAGGCGCCGCGCCACCCGGCAGACCTGGCGCAGTGGGACGGCATTGCGCGCCGCGCCATCCGCACGGGGCGCGTGCCGGTGACCACGCTGCGCAACAAGGCGGGCGACGCTGCAGCGGCAGTGTTCCGCCCCCGCATCGTGTTCGACGACCCCGAGGCCATGTGCCAGGCCGCGCTGATGGGCCTGGGCCTGGCCGTGCTGCCCATGCCGTTTGCGCAGCCCTGGCTGGCGCGCGGCGACCTGGTGCGGGTGCTGCCGGGCTGGTGGGCGGATGCAGGGCCGACATCGCTGTACTACCCCAGCAAAAAGCTGCTGCCAGCGCGCACGCGGGTGTTTGTGGATTTTGTGGTGGAGCAGTTCGCGCTGCGCGGGTTTGCGCAGCGGGTGCGGGGCGATTGAGCGCAAGCCCCTGCGCGAGACTGACCTGCGCAACCTGCGCCACTCTCGGCCCAGCCTTGGTGGGAGAGGGCGGGGAGAGGGAGAACAAGCGCGGCGCCCCCGAAGCCCCGTCTCCCCCACCCGCTCCCGCGAGGGGAAACGGAGTTAACCCCGGTGCTGCGGCGATGGAAGGCGGCCGTGCCCAGCGGGCGTCATGGCTGCTTGCCCACAAACGCCACGGTGAGCCCCTTGGCCGTCACCGTGATGGGCCCGGGCTGCAGCCCCAAGCCGTCGAACATGGCCGTGTCCTGCGGGCGCAGCTGGTGCAAGGTGACTTCGCGCAGGGATTGTTCGGCCAGCACGGGAGCATAGGCATTGATCAGTTCGGTGACGGCCGGTTTGAGCGTGGGGAAATCCAGCCGCCCCAGCCGGATCTGGTGGGCGCGCAGCGTGCGGTCACTGGCTTCATAGCGCAACGCAAACTCCACATCGAACGTGCCCGCGTGGCTGCGCCGCAGCGCAGCGCCCGCCGCGTCCACCGCCATGACGGCGCCCAGGCGATTGACCTCAGGCAGCAGGCGCAGGCGCGGGGGTTGCAGGGTGAGGTCGAACAGGCCTTGCACCGGCACACTGCGCGGGAACTTCGTGGCCACCATCTCCTGCAGCTGCGCGAGCGGCACGGTGTAGCTGGGCTGGGCCCACGCGGCACGCCCTGCCAGCAGCAAAGCGGCGCCGCCCAGGGCCAGGCCGCTGCCGGTGGTTCTCAGAAATCGTCTGCGGTGCAGCATGAGGCTATCTCCTTGATAGGCCTGTGTGACACGCACGAGATGAAAAGGTGCCCCATTTGTGGGCCATGGCGGTGTATCCGTTCGCACAGCCCTGCAAGCCGTTCCCAGCCATGGGTTGGAACCCAAAATGACCGCTGGCGCTTATCCAACAAGCGCTGCCCTCTCTCCATGGAGATGCGATTGCTTATCGCCCCACCACCGACCAGCCTGCCTTCTGGTTGCCCTTGTCGTTCTCATACTCCCACGCCGTGCCGCAGCGGTCGCACACATAGCGGGTGATGGTGACGGAGCCCGTCTCGCGGTCTTCCTTGCGGTTGCCGCGCTGCACCAGCTCGGCGTGGCCCGGCGCCTTGCGCCAGTTGCGCTGGATGCCCTGGCAGGGCTCGCACAGCGCCATGGGTTTGAGTTCGTTCTGTCGGGCCAGGTCTTTGGTCATGGGGTGTCAGCCGTCGTGGGCCGGTGTGGGTGGGTTTGTCTGCTGCGGGGCGGCTACTGTAAGGCACCTGCGGGTGCAAAGACACAGCGTGATGGCTGAATTACAAGCAAAATCAGCCTCTAGCGCTTGATAGACAAGCGTAACCAGCTATCAAATCAGGAGTTGCCTTGGCCCATCACCAGCGCCTTGGCCATGCGCGCGTTGTGCAGCACCACGCCCGCGCGCTCCACCTGCTGGCGCGCTTCCACCGCGAAGCCCTGCGCGGCAAAAAAAGGCTCGGCGGTCAGGCTCACGTGGGCGTTCAAGCGGGTGATGCCGCACTGCACCGCCTGCGCGTGGAGGTGTGCCATCAGCGCCCGGGCCACGCCCTGGCCTGCAAACGCCGGGGCCACAAAAAACATGTCGATGGTGCCGCTCGCCTGCAGATCGGCAAACCCAGCTATCGCCCCGCCGTCAATGGCTTGCGCGATGAAGGGCTGGTTGGCCCGCATGCGCTCGGCCCACTGCGCAGCGTCATGGTGCAGCGGCGCCCAGGCGGCGAGTTGTTCGGCGGTGTAGTCCTTGCAAGCAAGGCCATGCACCGAGGCATGAAAAACGGCGCGCAACGCGGGTTCGTCGCCAGGGCAGAAGTTGCGGATGTGGAAGGAAGGCATGGCGAGCGAACTGCAGAGAAAAAGGGGCGCGATGGTGCCACAGCGCAGCGCGGTGGAGAAATCTCAGCCCGCCGCCATGCGCAGCCTGCGCGCTGCATCTTCGTCGCGTGCGTCGTCGATCTCGCGCAGCACGGCTTGCATGTCCACATCAACATGCTGCGGCGCGTAGCGGCCTGTCAAAGGCGTCTCGTTGCTCAGCAGGCCGCTCTGGTACAGGCTCCAGATCTCGGGGCCGTATTGGGTGGCGCGCAGCTCGGGGGCAAACTGGCCGAAGAAGTCGCGCAGGTTGGCCACATCGCGCAGCAGCATGCGCTGGGCGTGGTTGTTGCCCGCAGCGTCCACGGCCTGGGGCAGGTCGATGATGACGGGGCCATCGTGGCCGGCTTCTCCACCTTCTGCGCCCGGCAGGTGGGCCAGCAGGATGTTGAACTCCGACAAGTCACCATGCACCACGCCCGCACACAGCATGCGCACCACCTCGGCCACCAGCGTGGCGTGGTGGGTGCGCGCGTCTTCGGGGGTAAAGCTCACATCGTTCAGGCGCGGGGCGGCGTCACCGTGGGCGTCGGTCACCAGCTCCATCAGCAGCACGCCGTCATGAAAGTTATAGGGCTGCGGCACGCGCACGCCGGCAGCGGCCAGGCGGTAGAGCGCATCGACCTCGGCGCTTTGCCAGGCGGCCTCTTGTTCTTGCCGGCCAAACTTGCTGCCCTTGGCCATGGCGCGGGCCGAGCGTGAGTTCTTGACCTTGCGGTTTTCGGTGTAGTCCACCGCCTGCCGAAAGCTGCGGTTGTTGGCCTCTTTGTAGATCTTGGCGCAGCGCGTTTCATCACCACAGCGCACCACATAGACCATGGCCTCCTTGCCGCTCATGAGCTGCCGGACCACGGTGTCGATCAGGCCTTCCTCAATGAGGGACTGCAGGCGGGGGGGAGCTTTCATCGGGTCAGTGCGGTAGAGGGGGAATGGTCCATTGTCGTTGCAAGGCCACAAGAGGACGGCGTGCCCAGGGCCTTGAACGACAATCCGACGGCTTTTCAGTGTGATGACGGGCCGCCCCCAGGCACGCCGCCGTTCCACCGCCTTCTCTTTTTCTTGCGCCGTACCAGGCGCTGCCGCCCGGAGACCCCCCCATGCCCTTCGCCATTGCGCCCCCCGCCACCGCCCCGCGCGCTGCTGCGTTGGCGGGGCTTCTGATCGGGGGCGTTGCGGTTTCGCAGCCTGCGGCGGCTGCCGGGTTCCGCGAGGGTGCCTATGCGGACTCCTTGGGCAGCACCGCCGTGGTGTGCGTGACAGCGCAGCACATGGCAAGCCTGACGGCCCCCGCCTGGAAGAACGCCATGCAGCAGCGCGGCATGGACTGCACGGTCAGCGAGTCTGACCAACCCATGCCCGGCCATGAGACCTGGAAGGCCCGCTGCGTCGCCCCTGCCCAGGCCGCAGGCGCCAGCGCCGCGCACCTGTACCAGTTCACCGTGCACGCCGATGGCGAGCAGCTTGTCATCGACAGCGGGATGCAGACCTCGGCGGGCCGGCAGATGATGAAGAAGGCCTTTTTCGGCACCTACCAGGGGGCGTGCGCGTCCGGCACCCCGCCCCTGGACGTGTGGGCCTACCTGGATGGCACGCACGGCATGGAAACACCTGCGCAGGCCGATGCACGCAAGGCGGTCGCCGTCGACCTGATCCGCTGCGGCAATGTGTTCAACGGCCTGTCGCTCAGCGTGGCAAAAGCCCGGCAAGAAGGCATGCGCGCCGCTGCGGCGGCCATGCTGGAAGCAGCGGTGGCGCTGCACCCGGGCGAGGGCGACTTCCACATCGACGCGCTCAAGAAATCGGCGCCCGAGGTGTCGGCCGAACTGGTTGGTACGTCGGCAGAAAAGAAGTTTGCGCTGTACCAGACCTGCAGCCCGTATCTGGAACCAGACGGCATCACCAAGGCGGTACAAAGCCGCGTGGCTGCGGGTGCCACCCCACGCTAGTGGGGTATTGCACGCTATCCGGCACGTAGAACGGCGATTCGTTCGCAACTGCAGCACCCTGGTTCAGCCACCTCACGGTGCCCACAAACACCAACGCCCCGCACCACGCACAGTGGTGTCGGGGCGCTGCTTGGGGCTAGGAGTCTGCGCTTATTTGTCCAGCTCGGCGGCCAGCATGTCCCAGCTGGGGTACGAGCTTTCATCGAGAGTGATCGCACCCTTGCCTGCGGCAAACTTGAAAGCGGTGGTGCCGGTGCGGGCAAATTCCAGGGTCTTGAGTTGGCACACTGCGGCCTTGGAAGGGGCATCGTTGCAGTAGCGCGGAGCGTTGTCCACGATGGTGCCGGCCGCGTAGCGCACCTGGCGCAGGTGGTCCACGGTCTGAAAGCTGTCCTGCTTCACATCCATCTTCACATCGCAGCCGCACGATTGCTTGAGGGTGCTGGCGGCGGTTTTCAGCGCGGGGGCCACCTCGGCAGCAAAAAAGTCGCGCTCGGCCTTGCCGGCATGGGCCAGCGATGCGACAGCCAGGCTGAGGGTTGCGACGAGCAACAGGGGGGTCTTGTTTTTCATGGTTCTCCAACGGGTTGGCTTTGGGTGTGCAGGCCCCTGCCCCTCCCGGACAGACGGGCCGCGCCAGAGGTAGTGGCGCCAGCGCGGAATTTTGCGGGGGGCCAGGTGCAGCGCTTGTAACAACGCAGTAACAGCGCATGCTTTTTGGGCAACAGGTCATGCACGCACGCGGCCCGGCAATCCGAGGGGCGATGGCTCAGAGGCTGAGAGTTTTTTAGCCGAGCCCGAAAGGCGCGCGAAAACGCCGCGGATCTAGGCGCAAAGCACAGCCATAGCTCGGGCTATGGCGAGCATGTGCAACGACGAGCCGGGGCGTTTCGGCGTGCAAGGCGGGCATGGATAAAAGACTCTCAGACTCTCAGCCGCGGCCCTGCGCCAGAAGCCGGAGCCGTGCGTGCGCCGCCCCGTTCACGTCCGGCGGCAGCTGGTGCTTGGCCTGCAGGTAGTGGTGGGTGAACACGTCCAGGTACGCCTCCAGCGCCTGTGCGGCCTGCAGCTCGCCCGCCAGCTCCAGGCACAGCGCGCCCACCTCGGAGGTGCAGAAATGGTCCGTGCGCGTGGAGCGGCGCAGGTGGTAGCGTGAGAGCTGCTCGGGCTGCAGGCTCAGCACGGGCAGGCGGTCCAGGTACGGGCTCTTGCGGAACATCTTGCGCGCCTCGGGCCAGGTGGCATCGAGCAGGATGAACAGCGGGCGCTTGCCCGTCGGCTCGGTGCGGCCCACCTGCGTGACTACGCGCCCAGGCTCCACAAACTCACCCGGAAACACCACATACGGCTGCCACTGGGGGTCTGCCAGCAGCGCCAGCAGGTCGGGGTGCACCTCGGTGCGCGCCCAGCCATACGCGTAGGTGTCGGCCACCACATCGGCAATCAGCCAGCCGGTGTTGCTGGGCTTGAGCGGCTCGATGTCGGCCATCAGCAGGCACATGCCCGCGCGCGTGGGCAGCACGGGGCGCAGCGCGCAGATGCAGTGGCTGGGCACCAGGCGGCAGCCCGCGCAGCGCTCGCCCTTGGGGCCGCCCCGGGCCAGGAAGGGCTTGGCGCTGCGGGCCAGGCGCTCGGTGCGCAGGCGCGATACCGCATGGGGCGGGTGCGGCACCGCCTGCGGCTGGGGCGGCGGCACAGGGGTAGTCGTCACTGCCCGCCCGCCTGCTCCAGCGCAAACAGCGGCAGCTCGGCCCGGCGGCTGAGCCACACGCCGCCACCCAGTTCGATGGCGCCTTCGCGCAGGCCGCGCCGGTACAGCTCGGCACGGTGGCGGAACACGCGGTTGTCGGTGATCTCTTCGTCGATGATGTCGCGCTCAAAATCCTCGCGCGACACAGCCTCGACATACAGCGCGCCTTGTGTCAGACGGCCCAGGTTGAGCAGCGCGGCCTTCAAATCCGGAGGGCTCAGGTAGGGCAGCACGCCCTGGCAGATGACCAGGTCATACGGCGCATCAGCCGCATAGTCCACCACCGAGCCCTGCTGCCAGCCAAAGCGCTCGCACAGGTAGGGGCTGAACTCCACGCCCTGGTAGCTGGCCTCTGGAAAATGCTGCGCCACGATGCCCTTCCACAGCCCGATGCCGCAACCCACATCCAGCACGCGGTTCACCGGCACGCGCAGGTACTTGAGGTAGCTGCACACGAAGGTGCCCAGGCGCTCCATGTGCGCCGGGTCCACCACGCTGGTCTTTTTGTCGAAGTAAAAGCGCTGGTAGTAGGCCTCGTCAAAAGTGGTGGCGCTGGCGGATTTCAATGGCGGGTCCTTGGGTCTTTTGGGGGGATTTGCACCACCCGGCGGGCGGCACAGCGAAGCGGCCAAGTATCCCCCACGCATGCTGGCGTGCCATCGCAGCAGCACGCTGCGGTAGTCTGTCGCCATGGATTCGCTGATCTCCGCCGCCGCCCGCGCGCTGGCCGCAGGCGACGCCCTGGCCGCCCTGCAGCGCGTGGCCCTGCGCGACGACCCCCCGGCCCTGGCCCTGCGCGGCATTGCCATGGCCCAACTGGGCGAGCACCCGCGCGCCCGCGATCTGCTGCGCCGCGCCGCACGCGGCTTTGGCACGCACGAGCCCGTGGCCCGCGCCCGCTGTGTGGTGGCCGAGGCTGAAGTGGCCCTGGCCCAACGCGACCTGGGCGGGCGAGCGCAGGCGCTGATGTCGGCAGGGGCTACGCTGCAGGCCCACGGCGACATCGCCAATGCGCTGCAGGCACGGTTGGTGGCAGCGCGCACGCTGATCCTGCTGGGCAAGCTGGACGAAGCATCGGCTGCGCTGGCAGGCGCTCCCACCACCGACGCCACAACGCGACTGCCCCCTTCCCTTGTCGCGGTGGCCGAACTTGCCGCCGCAGAGCTGGCCCTGCGGTCACTGCACATCGGCGCAGCACGCACCGCCCTGCAACGCGCGCAACAGGCTGCCGCCCAATCCGGCGTGCCCGCGCTGCTGACCGAGGTGGCGCAGGCCCATGCGTTGCTCGAACAGCCCGCTGCGCGCTGCCTTGCGAATGGCGCCGAGCACACGCTGCGGCTGGACGACGTGGCCGCGCTGCTGGCGTCCCCCACGCTGTGGGTCGTGGACGCCTGCCGCCACGGCGTGCGCGCGGGCGAGGTGTGGCACCCGCTGGCACGCCGCCCTGTGCTGTTTGCGCTGGTGCGCGCGCTGGCTACCGCGTGGCCGGGCGGCGTGGACCGCGAAGCCTTGATCGCCAACGTGTTCCGCACCCGCCACCCCGACGAAACCCACCGCGCCCGCCTGCGGGTGGAAATCGGCCGCCTGCGCGCCCTCATCGCTCCGCTGGCCGGGGTGGAGGCCACGCCGCGCGGCTTTGTGCTCCGGCCCCACGGCGGACGCACTGTGGCCGTGCTGGCCCCGCCGGTGGAGGGCGAGCAGGGCGCGCTGGTGGCGCTGCTGGCCGACGGCGCGGCATGGTCCACATCCGCCCTGGCGCTGGCCCTGGGCGACAGCCAGCGCACCGTGCAGCGCGCACTGGCTGAACTCGAAGCTACCGGCCGCGTGCGCGCCATCGGCCAGGCGCGCGCACGCCGCTGGCTGGCCGCGCCCCTGGTGGGATTCACGACGATCTTGTTACTCCCCACCGCGCAGCCGATTGCCTAAAGTGGCTTCACCGCCCAACGCACAGCGCCCTTGCCGTGCACAGGGTACCTACCCTCAGGAGCTACCGAGATGACCACAGCCACCCCTACCGCCACCCACGACACCGCCTGCAGCAGCGACATGGCGGGCACCCCGCCGTCCACCAAACACCTGCCCATTGCGGCCCGCCAGCCCGCCGAGGTGGTGCGCGAATACGGCCCGTTTGGCGGCGCCAGCACCATCCACGGCGTGACGCACGATGGCCAGCGGGTGTGGGCCGCCACGGGCGAACACCTGGTGGGTTTTGACCCGGCCAGCGGCGCCACCACCCACACGCTCAACGTGGTGTGCGACGCAGGCACCGCGTTTGACGGCACGCACCTGTACCAGATCGCCGAATCACGCATCGACAAGATCGACCCCGCCACGGGCCGGGTAGTGGCCACCATCCCCGCACCAGGCGGCGGCAACGATTCAGGCCTGACCTGGGCCGAAGGCAGCCTGTGGGTGGGCCAGTACCGTGACCGCAAGATTCACCAGATCGACCCGTCCACGGGTGCGATCCGCCGCACCATCGAATCCAACCGGTTTGTGACCGGTGTGACCTGGGTGGACGGCGAGTTGTGGCACGGCACCTGGGAGGGCGAAGAAAGCACCCTGCGCCACATCGACCCCACGAGTGGCGCCGTGCTGCAGCAGCTCGATATGCCGCAAGGCGTGGGTGTGAGCGGGCTCGAATCGGATGGGGCCGGGCTGTTCTACTGCGGTGGTGGCGGCAGCGGCAAGGTGCGCGCCGTGCGTCGGCCCGGCGCGCACACGCCCGCTTGAAGATCAGAAAACCGATGCGCTGAGCCGGTCGGCCCGGCCGTCACGCCGCTGGCTTGGGTGGGCGGTGCAACGCGCAAATCTTGTTGCCGTCCGGGTCGCGCAGGTATGCTAGGTAGAGCTTGCCGCCAGGGCCTTCGCGGTAGCCCGGTGGGTCTTCGCAGGTGGTGCCACCGTTGGCCACACCGGCTGCGTGGAACGCATCGGCCTGCTCGGGCGACTGCATGGCAAAGCCGATGGTGCCGCCATTGGCAAAGGTGGCGGGCTCGCCATTGATGGGGGTGCTGATGCAGAAGGTGCCGGTGGGGCCCCGGTAGAAATACCGGTTTTTGTTGGCGACACCCGGGGGCACACCGATGGTGCCGAGCAGCGCGTCGTAGAACTTCCGGGACACCTCCAGATCGTTCACACCGACCATCACATGACTGAACATAGCTTCTTGTCTCCGTAGTGCCCCCGGGGGGCAGTGGTTGATAGGCCCGGGGATGTTACCGGCCCTGCACCCACCCGGCGCGCACGCTGGCGACACGGCCACACACGGCAGTCTGGTTTCAGATCAAAATGCCATCTACCGCTTATCCAACAAGCGCCACCAGCTATGAAATCATGAGCAAACCCAGCCCACAACATTCGCCCCGAATCCCCCACATCGCCCCCGTCCCCCTCGACAAGGCCTACCGCCTGCTCAACCACGGCCCCACGGTGCTGGTGTCGGCAGAGCATGCGGGCCGGCACAACGTGATGGCTGCATCGTGGGCCTGTGCGCTGGACTTTGCACCGCCCAAGGTGACGGTGGTGCTCGACAAAGCGACACGCACGCGCGAGCTGGTCGAAGCCAGTGGCGAGTTCGCATTGCAGTTGCCCACCCTGCCCATGGCGGCGATGACCGTAGCCCTTGGCACCGACAGCGCCAAGACCCACCCCCACAAACTGCAGCAGCACGGCGTAGAGCTGTTCCACGCCGCTGGCCATGCCACCCCGCTGGTACAGGGCTGCGCCGCCTGGCTGCTGTGCCGCGTCATCCCCGAGCCCCACAACCAGCAGACCTACGACCTGTTTATCGGCGAAGTAGTGGCCGCCTGGGCGGACGAGCGCGTGTTCCGCCATGGGCACTGGGAGTTCGACACCGCACCCGATGCGCTGCGCACGCTGCACTACGTTGCAGGTGGGCAGTTTTATGCGACGGGGGCTTCGGTGACGGTATGAGCCCGGTACCCGTGCGCGTCGCCAGGTGTTGCTCCCTCGCCCCTCGTGGGAGAGGGCGGCGGCTGGTTTGAGAAACACGAGCATTGTTTCTACTGGGTTGCGATCTCAGCCCCCGCCTTGCCCCACATCACTCCCCGTCCAAAAGCCCCACCTGCTTGAGCTCTGCAAACTTGGCCGCCATCGTCGGGTTGCCCCGGGTCAGCTTCTTGATCGTGAGGTCTTCGGCCTTGTCGTTGGCCAGGCGCAAATTGTTGGCCGACTTGTGCAGCGCCTCCTTGGTCTTCTCCAGGTCCTTGATGGCCTCGTCAATGCGCCGCACGGCCTCCTCGAACCCGTCTGACGCCAGGCGCCAGTTGCGCCCAAACGCGCCCTTGAACTCCTCCAGCTGCGATTCGAACTTGGTGATGTCCAGGTTCTGCGCCTTCACCAGCGCCAGCTCCGACTTGTACTGCAGCGACTTCATCGCAGCGTTGCGCAGCAGTGTGATGATGGGGATGAAGAACTGCGGCCGCACCACATACATCTTGTGGTAGCGGTAGAACATGTCCACGATGCCGGTGTTGTACAGCTCGCTCTCAGGCTCCAGCAGCGACACCAGCACCGCGTACTCGCAGCCCTTTTCAGTGCGGTCCTTGTCCAGCTCTTTCAAGAAATCTTCATTGCGCTTCTTCGTGGCCGTCTCGTCGCTCTCGTTCTTCATCTCGAACATGATCGAGACGATCTCGTTGCCCGCCTCGTCCGCATCGCGAAAGATGTAGTCGCCCTTGCTGCCGCTGCGCGCGTCGTTGTCCTTCTCAAAGTAGGCGCGGGGAAACGCCGTGGCGCGGATGCGGTTGAACTCCGTCTCGCAGTGCTGCTCCAGCGTCTCGCCCACCATCTTGGTGGACAGGCGCGCCTTCATGTCCCGCAGCCGCGCAATCTCGCCGTCGCGGTCGCGCAGCTGCAGGGCGAACTGCTCCTTGATGGCGGTCTCCTCCAGCTGCTTTTTCACCACCACCAGGTTCAGGTCGTTCCTGAGTTCATCGCGCTCCCGCGCCACCACCGTGACTGCCTCGGTCACCGCCAGCCTGCGCACCACCTCGCCTGCTTCCAGCTGCGATTTCAGCTGCTGAATCTCCGCGTCTTTTTGGGCAGCCACACCTTGCAGCTCCTGCGCCAGCCGTGCTTGTGCCAACTGGTCCGCTGCCTGCTGCGCCTGCCGCGCACGCTCCAGTTCATTGGCCAGCGCATCGCGCTGCTTTTCTACCGCGCTCAGGGCGTGCGCCACCGCCAGGTCGCGCTCCACCGCGCCCGCATCCAACTGCGCCTTCAGGGCTTGGATCTGTGCATCCTTGGCGGCTGCCGCCTTCTGCAACTCATTGGCCACCTGGGCTTGCGCCAGCGCCACCGCATTGCGCTTGTCCTGCTCGGCCAGCTCCAGCCGTTCGTGCAACTGCGCATGGAAATCTGCGTCGCGCACCTGCTTGAGGATATCTGCGTAGCCGGTCTCGTCCACCTTGAAGGCCTTGTTGCAGTGGGGGCAGATGATGTCGTGCATGGCGGTCACCGTGGTCTTGTTTGGTTGGGTGGGGAGCATAGCGGGCAGGAGCATGAGCGGATTCATGCTGCATCAGCCGCAGGTCTGCGGCGGCAGTTCCTGCATCGCGCCCATCTTGCTGATCACCAGCTCCATGAAGGCAGACACCGCCAAGGGCAGGTAGCGCCGGCTGGGGTACACCATGTGCACGCCGTGGCCCTGCCGGTGGTACTGCGGGAGCACGGGCACCAGCAGGCCAGCGCGCAGATCGCGCTGGGTTAGCGTGGAGGGCAGCAGTGCAATGCCCAGGCCCGCCAGCGCGGCCTTGCGCAAAGCCTGCGCCGTGTTACCGCTGAAGCGGCCCGCCACCTGCACCTCGGCCGGCGCGCCATCTGGCCCCGTCACGCGCCAGGTGGCCTTGCCGCTGGGGTGGCTGAACACCAGGCAGTCGTGGTCTGCCAGGTCTTGCAGCGTGTCCGGCACGCCCTGGCGGGCCACGTAGGCCGGGCTGGCCACCAGGCCATCGTTGCCCGCATCCAGCACCTTGCGCGCAAAGAGGCTTGAGTCCTCCAGGATGCCACCCCGAAGGGCCACATCAATCCGGTCTGCAATCAGGTCGGCGCGCCCGTCGCTCAGTACAAAGTCCACCCGCACCTTGGGGTGCGCTGTCAGAAACTCGGTCAGCCACTCCATCGCAAAGAAATCAAAAAAATCGGCCGGTGCCGCCACCCGCACCAGGCCACTGGGCTCCTGGTTCACCGCCAGCAACTCCTCGCCCGCATCCATCAGCCCCTCTACCGCGCCGCTACAGCGTTCCAGAAACACCTGGCCCGCGCTGGTAAGCGTGAGATGGCGGGTAGAGCGCTGCATCAGCCGGGTGCCCAGCTGCGCTTCCAGCTGCTGCACCCGGCGGCTCAGGGTGTTGGGCGGCACGCCCAGGCGGCGCGCGGCCTCGGCAAAGCTGCCACAGCGCACCACCTGCACAAAGATGGCCACGTCGTTCAGATCCAGCATGGTCGTGCTCATTCATTCATTCGATTAATGGACGAGTTCAATCATATTGCACCATCTAGTCAATCAATCGATGAATTTTTAAGCTACAGGCATCAGTTCAACACCTCCAAGGTTCTCTTGATGTCTGCACCCGCCACAGCCCCCCGCGCCATCGCCCACCGCACCCGTGGCACCGCGCACGGCCCCATCACCCGCCTCATGAGCCCCGGGGACCTGGGCCAGGTGCTCAAGCCCTTCATCTTTTTGGACCTGGTCCACTTTCAGCCGGGTGCCGCGCAGCAGGGCTTTGGCATGCACCCCCACTCGGGGATCGCCACCGTCACGTTCTTGTCGGAAGGCGATGTTCGCTACGAAGACAGCACCGGCCAAGCGGGCCTGCTGCCTGCGGGCGGTGTGGAATGGATGCGGGCGGGCAACGGCGTATGGCACACCGGCGCCCCCGTGGGCGACACACCGGGCCGGGGCTTTCAGCTGTGGGTGGCCCTGCCCGCCGCGCTGGAAAACGCCCCCGCCCACAGCCAGTACCTCGCCCCTGAGCTGGTGCCCCAGGTGGGCCCGGTGCGGGTGCTGCTGGGCGAGTACGGCGCAGCGCACAGCCCCGTGGCGGCGCCCGAGGGCATGACCTATCTGGCCGTGCAGTTGGCCCAGGGCGAACGCTGGACCTACACCCCGCCCTCAGGCCACACCGTGGCGTGGGCGGCGGTGGCTACCGGCGCACTCACTGCAGGCGAAGCCATTGACGCAGGCGATCTGGTGGCGTTTGAGCCCAGCAGCCAGGGCATCGACTTTGTGGCCACCCAGGCCACCAGCTTCGTGCTGGGCTCTGCCGTGCCGCACCCGCACGACCTTGTCATGGGCCGCTACTCGGTGCACACCAGCCCGGCCGCACTGGCACAGGGCGCCACAGAAATCCGGCGCATTGCCACGCAACTGCGCCAGGCCGGGCGGCTCGGGTAGTCGTCTAGCCCTTCCATCCCGCTTTCTCACCTCACCCGTTCCACCTCACGTCAACCCACTTCATTTCAACAAGGAAAACATCATGAACATCGGCATCATCGGTTCTGGCGCTCTCGGCTCCAACGTGGCCCGCGCATTGGCCAACAAGGGCCTGTCGGCCACCCTCTCCACCCGGCGCGGTCCGGAATCTTTGGCCCCGCTGGTGGCCGAACTGGGCCCAACCATCAAGGCGGGCACCGTGGCAGAAGCTGCCGCCGCAGACATCGTGCTCATCGCCGTGCGCTGGGAAGACCTGGGCCAGGCCCTGGGCCCCCTGCCCGCCTGGAACGGCCGCATCGTCATCGACGGCACCAATCCCGTGGCGTTTCTGGACCCCAACTCGCCCGACGCCCAAGACCCCACCAACCCGCTGGCGGCCTACGGCATCAAGGCCATCGACCTGGGCGGGCGCTCGTCCAGCGAAGTGTTCAGCGAATTCGTGCCCGGCGCCCGCGTGGTCAAGGCGTTCAACCACCTGGACGTGAACGTGCTGGCGCAGCCCCAAGTGTCTGGCGGCCAGCGCGCCATGTTCTATGCGGGCGACGATGCCGCCGCCAAGGCCGAAGTGCGCAAGGTGCTAGACGCCATCGGCTACTTCCCGGTGGACCTGGGCACGCTGGCGGTGGGCGGGCGCTTGTCGGAGCTGCCGTTTGGGGCGTTGTCGAGCACGCAGTTCATCAAGATTTGAGCGGGGTGCCTGCCCTGGCACTTTCAGGGCCCCAGGTGCAGGTGCTGCTGCGCAGTGTTCAGGCGCTGGATGAGGGCTCAAATTGGGATCTAGCGCTTGATGAATAAGCGCTAGCAGCTATCAAAAATATAGCCGTTGCGACCTCGGCGAGCTACCCAGCAGCAAGAGCCTCTCGCGCGAGAATTGGCTGCTAGCGTAGGCGGGATAGGCGCACGCCGCTATTCAAATCAGAGTAGACGCTCTTTTGCGGTCAACCGGGGTCGGCAACATTCGATGTCGCATATGCAAGTACTGGCTGTAGCCTTTGCCTCAATGCACCGACTACATCGCCCAGCGGCATAGCCTTGAGACCGTTCTTTCTCAAGAACGCCGCCCACAGCACCTGGCGCGATGCATCGCCAGCAAACTCGTCACTCAAACCAATGGGCAACTCCGTCGGCAACAGGGTTCCACGGCGGTTGAAGGTGGCAGCGATGGCGCTGGCCAAGATGCCAGGCTCCAACGCCTCGCGGTCCAACAGAATCCACAGGTCCAGGTAGTCCTTGAGCCTGCTGTTCGTCATGCCCAGAAGCACCATCGCGTGCAACTTTTCTGCCACGACGGTATAGACCGGGTAGGTGCGCAACTGGGGCGCTGGAAAGTCGGCAATCAGCACCGGGTAGGTGGCGACCACCGGGCCGGGCGTGATGGCGTCGCCAAAGCCGATATCGATTTGCGTCTTGCAGCGGGCGCGGGCCAGCTCGGCCGACACCAACACCCGCGCACCCGCATAGCCCGCGCTTTTGCGAATCTCTTCCACACTGACGCTGGCTGCGTCGAACACCATGCCGTCATCCGCTGCAACCGACACGATCTCGCGGAAGGCTTGTGCTATTGCCCCCAGGTCGCTCTCCCCAAAGCCCAGCAGGTCGACATCGCGCGTGGGCCGGTGCGGCATCGCATACCAAAGGTTGAACAGCATCGCGCCCTTAAGCACAAAGTGGTCAGCATGGGCCGACTGGCTCAGCCGGTACAAAAAACGCTCCAACGCATAACGCACCAGCACCGCGTTGAAATCCGTCTGCTCTGCCTTGGCGATGTTGAGCAGTCGCGCACGGAAAGACGCCGCAAGGTTTTGCCCCATTCAGCCCCCGTGCCCCAGGGTTTCAAGATAGGGCCGCATCACGTTGGCCACCCGGCAGATCTTGGCGAAGCGCCACAGGTCATTGGCGTTGGTCTTGTTGGCGGCCAGCGCTTCTCTCAAAGCCTCAATGGCTACATCCAGCCCCACCTTGTTGCGGTGCTTGAAGCAGTCTGCAATCGTTTTGGCCACGCCATACACCCGCAGCTCCACCTGGTCGGCGCGCACCACCTCTATGCCCTGGGCATACGCCTCGCCGGAGAACTGCACCATCTTCACCGGCGGGTAGTCCATCTTGGGCGCATGGCTGCCCTGGGGCATGGCTATCCACACCTGGCGCGGTAACTGCGTGGTCAGTTCGTGAATCTGCAATGCCGTGAGCAAACAAAACACCGCCTGCGGCACCTTGACCGCAATGGTGGCCAGGCTCTCGTGCTCGGCACCTTGCGCGTCCGGCAGCCGATAGACACCGCGCCCCACGCGCTCCAACTGCCCACTGGCCGTCAGCCGCGACAACACCACGCGCGCAATGCCCAGCTCTTGCAGATGGCTGGCGCGCAACATCCCCCGCTGGCTGGCTAGGTCCAGTACGCGTTGGGCTTGGGTATCGGCGGTTTGCATAGCCCCTAGAGTATGTTCCGTTTGTGCGTTAAATTCAAATAAGTAGAGTGCTTATGGAACAGAACCGCTGACCGAACGGGGGCACGCGCGCTGCTACACCCACGCTACTGGCCGACGCCGACAGCCTGCGCCGTGGCGACCTGGACAGGCGCGGCAACCTGAGCGAGCAGGCACTCGTTGCGTGGGCGGACTAGGTGCTGGACACCTGCCTGGGCCCAATCCGCTTCATGGCCGGCCTGCTCGACTTTGAGGCCATCAAAACCCGCATCGAAGCCTGCTTGGTGTTTGAAGCCACCGTGCACAAACAAGGCGTGCGCCAAGAGGCCTAGCGCGGCCTGCACTACCTGTTTTTGAGTGGCGAAGAAATGCCGCGTGGCGACTTCAAGGCCATGCTCGGCATGAGCAACCGTGGCGCCACCGATGCGCTGGGCGCGCTGGTCAAGCGCGGCCTGCTCAAGTCCGACTCGCCACAAGGCAAGGTGCGCTGGGGTTTGCCGCAACATGTGCTGCGCTGTATGTCCCACAGCGAGGGTCAGAGGCGGAGGCGGATTCAGCCAATGTTTGAGGGCCTGATTGGCTGCTAGCACTGCGAACAGCTATCAAAACAGTCGCTTTCTGCTCATCAGCGATCCGCAATGAAGCTGAGCTTGGTAAATACCAGTCGACAGATGATCGGGATCATGAGCCGTGTCGAGGCATTGGAGGATCCGATCCGGCGTGGCTCCGCGTAGTAAACGCGGCGGGCGATAGTCACGGTTGGCCCTGCAACGAGCCGCCGCGGTGCTGCGCGCACAAGACGAAGGGCAATTTCGGCAAGTTATTCAACCACTCGAATTGACCGACATCAGGGCTCTAAAAGGAGATTGAATGTTCTGCTTGTCAAGCTCATTTGCATTAATCAGAGCCAAAATAAATTTTATACAAGGCGCCGCTTCCAGCTCCCGGTAACAACATCGCTTTTTAGTGCCACTGCCGAGTTTCCCCAAATACCTTGAGTTCCAGGATTTTTTTCACGAACTGCATTGAATTTAGCAGTGTCCGACGTATTGTGCAATTCCAAATAATACCTTACCTCGGTTGCCCACCGAATCTGCTCGAGATTCTCGTACTTGGTCTCTATGAAAATCTCAATTCTTCCCTGACTCTCAGTAAGGCACCCTAGAAATTCGAATAAAAATCCCCCCTTGATGACTTCTTCTATTTCTATAGGCAGGGTTGTTCCCTCAACCAAAGGGGTCTCATAAAATTTTGTCGCCAAAGCGTATTTAGATAATTTCGCTATTAGGGTTATATTTATAGAAACATTAACTGCAGGCTCGTTAACTATATTTGAAACAATCGGAGTAATAGTAAATTTCAAAGAAGTTTCCGGATGTATCTGAGGATCATCAACAATGAAAAAATCTTTATTTGCGACAGAGATAACCAATGGCTTTAGTGCTTGTCTACGCGCTTTTCCATCAACCCATAAGGTAACCGCTACTGCGAATAACGCGAGCCCCGTAAATAGTGAATTGATTGCACCAAAGATATCACCAGTTGCACCTACTTTTGACAAGGAGTCGATGCAGGCAGGCTCGCCACCCGCGTCCTTTGTCTGCTCCGGTGCACTTTTCAATGTTTCAGCGCAAGCTACATTACGCTCCAAATACATTGTTAACTTGGGAACCCATAATATGGATGAAATCCAGACTGAGGTAATTACAAAGAAGCATCCCAATGCAACCAAGAAATTTTTAAAATTTTTCATTTTATCAGGCTAGGCTTCAAAAATATACTTAACGTATTCGACAGTGCGCCCCTCTTTGAGATCAACTCCCTGGGACGCAAGATACTGTTCAAATTGATCAGTAAAGTCACCTAAAAACTTCCCCCGCCCCACCGTCACCTCAGTGCTTTGAGTAGTAAATACGATCCGACTAAGCGCATCAGTTGCATTCATCTTGCGAAGAATACCCCGTTCGTCAATCGCACAAAATCCAACACTCTTGCAATCCTTGAGCAAATCGCCGGATATAGGGTCACATGCACCTTGAGAAATCAACAAGCCAGCAAATCCCCTTAAGAAAATTCCATTACGTCTCGCTGGCTGCTCAAGCAAATCACTAGCCAACAACGATGCGCTCCCTGTAATGGGAATAGCGCCCGAATTTATCGCATCAACATCAGAAATGATCCGAGTATTTGCCGCCTGGGAATAATGCTGAGAAGCCAGCCGATCCAACCACCAACTTTTCATCGCCCTAGACGTTACAACGGAATCCAGACTGAGCCACATGGCAACGCCTAAAACCATTGCAGGAGTAGGCATCACCTCCTCACCCAACAGGCCGAAATTATCTCTGCAGTAGTTCAAAGCCCGAACATAGAGATTTATTGCACTAGGCCAATAGTCTCTTATAAGAACTTTATCGATGGCAAGCAAATCACCCTGCCTCACGCCCTTTGAATATGATTTACCTTTGGTTTTTCTAATTTGCAATGAAATCAACTTCAATATTTCATTCGAATCAATGTTCGCAATTTGCAACTCAGAATTATTAGCCAACGCCTCCTCCCACGCGTCGCGCAGTCGAAATCCGCTTGGATAAAGGGCGGCAACCATCAAATCAAAGGCGCTTAGCCGTACGCCAGTACGGTTGAGAGTTTCAAATATTCTCGCCAATGCCTCTAGCTCAATTTCTTGATCGAGCTCCACAGCCATCACTTTATAAACTTTGGCTTGCAAGCCCCCAAGCCGCCGCTCTCTCAGTGCCACGTAGCCAGATCTAATCTCACCTTCTGGCAGGTTTTCGAGCCACTCGTAAAAGAGTTCCAGATCCCACACCTCTTTTATAGTCGCGATCTTTGCCGCCGCCTTACTTCTCAAGTCAGGGAAATTTTTCTGGAACTGATCTCTTCTTTGCCATCTAATAAAATCGTCCTCGCCTTCTTGAAGAAGGCCAAAGTCCACATAATAACAATAATCTGATACATCACTAACCGCATGAAATAATGCCGTAATCCGCTGCTGACCATCAAGAATATACAAATCCAAGCTAGTATTTTCAATATCTGGACCGTGATCAATGGACCTTATAGCAAATGGCTGCGGTCCGCTAAGCAATAACAAGGAACCTATTGGCCATCGCCTCGAAACGCTATCTAATAAATCGACAACTTTGCTGGGATTCCAAACAAATTCCCGCTGAAAATCGGGAAGGGCCAATCGTCCAGTGCGAATGCGCTGTATTAGCAAATCAACCGTATATTGCGTTGATTGATAGTCCATCATTTATCTCCACATATGAAACTTGTGTGCGCGATCCACTTGCGCGCGTCTCGAATTGCAATATCGAGCCAGCAAAGAACTTCAACTGCCGCTATATCAATCAAACTACCACCTCCGCAAACCCCTATTTCTAAGTATTTTCTATCATATCCACCGCCCATGCCGCGCGCCGAACATGGACTGGGATAGGTGCGAAGTTGGACCACACAGAATGGATGATTTGGTCTCACTACTAGTAGCGATCAATCGTGTTTCTCTCGCCTACTGGAAAATGATCTGTAGCCGGAAGTCTTTGAATCCCAGAATCAACTGGACTCGACTGGCGTACAGTTGCTTGGAACCTATAGGCACGTCGTACAAGAGAAGGTCGTCGCCGACGAGCTTTTGCACCAAGTACGCCACCACCCGCCGCTCGCCACTTGTCATGCACGGCACGTATGCGCATGGGGCTGGTATCAGTGTCGCCAAGCCTTCAGATGCCTCCCCTTGCTTGTCTACTTATGTATAAATTTGTTAATGCACTGTAGGGGGTGCGCTGGCGCGGCGCAACCTTTGGATGTCCTGTCCGTTGTGCGAAGCGGATACGACGGGTTGAAGGGCGTTGCATATCTGAACGGCAGAAATTTCAATCCAAATTGGCCTCTAGCGCTCATCTATCAAACGCTAGCAGCTATCAAAACCATATCAACCCACGCCACGCACCATCGCAGCCTGCTCGCCTTAGCGCTACCCTGCCCGCCTCTGAAACCCCGTCGAGTAAATTGCACCGCATGCCCCAAACCCCCGCGTCCCCCACATCCACCGCCGCCCCGGCATCCCTCATCGACTCCCGCCAAGCCGCCTGGCGCCTTCTGGCCACCCTGGGCCTGGTCGTGCTGGGCAACAGCAGCATGTATGTGGTGTCGGTGGTGCTGCCCGCCGTGCAGGCCGAGTTCGGCGTGGGCCGCGCGGATGCGTCGCTGCCCTACACGCTGATGATGGTCTGCCTGGGGCTGGGCGGGCTGTGGACGGGGCGGATGGCGGACCGCCATGGGCTGATGCCGGTGCTGTGCGTGGGGGCGGTGGCGGTGTGTGGCGGCTTTGTGTGGGCGGGGCTGTCGGGCAGCATCTGGGGGTTTGGGTTGGCGCACGGGTTGATGGGGCTGATTGGCAGCTCGGCCACGTTTGCGCCGTTGATGGCCGAC
>PJUL01000258.1_pt1 | contig 42750 bp, 39 predicted proteins | sample 1512221 | NCBI WGS metagenome assembly PJUL01 (sample SAMN08177667, study PRJNA422409) | Feces metagenome, whole genome shotgun sequencing project.
CTTGGCCACCGACGAGGTCTTGGGGTTCATGTTGACGACGTCGGCGCCCAGCCGCTTGCCGGCCAGCTCGAACGAGCTCTGGGTGCGGGTGCTGTTCTCGAAGAACAGGTTCATCAGCGTCCGCCCCTTGAGGATGTCGAGGGACTTGGACGTCTGCCGGTTCAACGCCACGAAGGCGTCGGCAAGGTCCAGCAGGTCGGCCGCCTGGGGAGCGTTGAGATCGCCCGCCGAAAGGAAGTGCCGCTTGGGGAACGAGAAGATGCGCTTGCGGATCGTCTCGATCGCCGCGCTGGGGTCATGGGCTGAAGCCGTCATGAGCCCGCGTCATAGGCGGCTTTGGGCGGGAAGGGAAGGTGGTGCAGGAATTGCAATTTAAGCGCGAGTTTTGCTAACCTCCACCTCTCCCATAGGGAGAGGGAGGGGCCCGCCGCGAAGCGGTGGGAGGGTGAGGGGCTCCGCCATGAACCGAACCGCCATGGCCCGGCGCCTGCGCCGCGACCAGACCGACGCCGAACGCCTGCTGTGGTCGGCGTTGCGCGGCCGTCGTCTGGAGGGTTTCAAGTTCCGAAGGCAGGTCCCGATCGACCGCTATGTCGCCGACTTCGCCTGCCTGGACGCTCGGCTCGTCGTCGAACTAGATGGCGGCCAGCATGCCGAAGACGCCGGCCGGGCCTATGACGCCGCAAGGACGGAGGTCCTGGAGGCATGCGGCTTCTTCGTGCTGAGGTTCTGGAACGACGCCGTGCGCTATGAACTGGACGGCGTGGTGGACGAGATCGCTTCGGTGCTTCGGGCGGCGAGGCCTTAGCCCCTCACCCTCCCATGCTGCGCATGGGCCCCTCCCTCTCCCTCCGGGAGAGGTGTTTTCGAGCCGACCCCGGCCCTTTTGACCTTTCCCATGGGGATGGGAGGGGCTCAGCCCTCTCCGCGCAATCCCCGCATCCGCTCCAGCGCGCCCTGCAGGATCCAGCCGGCGGCCATCTTGTCGACGACCTCGCCGCGGCGCTTGCGGTTGACGTCGTGCTCGTCGATCAGCACGCGGGTCACCGCCGCCGTCGAGAGGCGCTCGTCCCAGAAGGTGATGGTCAGGTCGGGGCGAAGGCGCAGCAGGTTGCGGGCCAGGGCGCGGTTGGACTGGCAGCGCACGCCTTCGGTCCCGTCCATGTTGACCGGCAGGCCGATGACGATCCCGGCGACCTTGCGGTAATCGATGATGTCGAACAGGGCCGCGGCGTCCTGGGTGAACTTGGTCTTGTGGATCACGGTCAGCGGGCTGGCGACGGTCAGCGTCACGTCGGACACGGCCACGCCGATGGTCTTTTCCCCCGGATCCAGGCCGATGACCGGCTTGTAGTCGGGAATTGCGGCGGCGAAGGCTTCGATGTCGAGAACGGGCATGAGGCGGCTTCTAGCGCTTCGCGGGCCTTCAGGCGAGGAAAAGCCCCGTGCGCGAGCCGTCGGGCTTGTCAAAGACAAGGCTGGGCGGGTAACCCACCCCTCGACTGTCCGTGAACGCGGACGACCGCATTGCTATTGGAGAAGGCCCCATGGCCATCGACGCCGCGACCGTCCGCAAGGTCGCCCGGCTCGCCCGCATCGCCGAACCCGAAGAGCGCATCGAAGCTCTGACGCAAGAGCTCAACGGGATCATGACGTGGATCGAGCAGCTGGCCGAGGTCGACACCGACGGCGCCGAGCCGCTGACCAGCGTCGTGGCCGCCGGCCTGCCGCTGCGCGACGACGTTGTGACCATGGGCGGCGAGCCTGAGGTCGTGACCGGCAACGCGCCCAAGACCGTCTCCAACTTCTTCGTCGTGCCCAAGGTGGTCGAATAATGAGCGCTCTGACCAAGCTCACCCTGAAGGGCGCCCTCGACGGCCTGGCCGCCAAGGACTTCACCTCGGTCGAACTGACCAAGGCTCACATCGACGCCGTCGAAGCCGCGCGCGGCCTCAACGCCTACATCCTGGAAACCCCGGAACAGGCGCTGGACATGGCCGCCGCCTCGGACGCGCGCCGCGCCAAGGGCGAGGCAGGGCCCCTGGACGGCGCGCCGCTGGGCGTGAAGGACCTCTTCTGCACCAAGGGCGTGCGCACTACGGCCTGCTCGAAGATCCTCGAGAACTTCGTCCCGGCCTATGAATCGACGGTGACGTCGAACCTGTGGCGCGACGGCGCGGTGATGCTGGGCAAGCTGAACCTCGACCAGTTCGCCATGGGCTCGTCGAACGAGACCAGCTACTTCGGCCCGGTCACCAACCCCTGGCGCGCCAAGGACAGCAACAAGGCCCTGACGCCGGGCGGCAGCTCGGGCGGCAGCGCCGCGGCCGTCGCGGCCGACCTGTGCCTGGGCGCCACCGCCACCGACACCGGCGGCTCGATCCGCCAGCCGGCCGCCTTCACCGGCACCGTCGGCATCAAGCCGACCTACGGCCGCTGCTCGCGCTGGGGGGTTGTCGCCTTCGCCAGTTCGCTGGACCAGGCCGGCCCGATCGCCAAGACCGTCGAGGACGCGGCCCTGCTGCTGAACTCGATGAGCGGCCATGATCCCAAGGACTCGACCAGCCTCGACGTCGCCACGCCGGACTTCACCCAGTTCGTCGGCAAGTCGATCAAGGGCCTGCGCATCGGCGTGCCGAAGGAATATCGCGTCGACGGCATGCCGGCCGAGATCCAGAAGCTGTGGGACGACGGCGTCGCCTGGCTGAAGGAAGCCGGCTGCGAGATCGTCGAGATCAGCCTGCCGCACACCAAGTACGCCCTGCCGGCCTACTACATCGTCGCGCCTGCTGAAGCCTCGTCGAACCTCGCCCGCTACGACGGCATGCGCTACGGCCTGCGCGAAGAGGGCGCCAACCTCGCCGAGATCTACGAGAACACCCGCGCCAGCGGCTTCGGCGACGAGGTCAAGCGCCGCATCCTGATCGGCACCTACGTGCTGTCGGCCGGCTACTACGACGCCTACTACCTGAAGGCTCTGAAGGTGCGTCGCCGCATCGCCGAGGACTTCGACAACGCCTGGCAGAAGGTGGACGCCATTCTCACCCCGACCGCGCCCTCGGCGGCGTTCGGCCTGGGCGAGAACTCCAGCGACCCGATCGCCATGTACCTGAACGACGTCTTCACGGTGACGACCAACCTGGCGGGCCTGCCGGGCCTGTCGCTGCCGGCCGGCCTCGACGCCAACGGCCTGCCGCTGGGTCTGCAGATCATCGGCAAGCCGCTGGACGAAGGCACGGTGTTCTCGGTGGCCGGCGCCATCGAGAAGGCCGCCGGCTTCACGGCCAAGGCCGACAAGTGGTGGTGAACTAGCGAAAGCTAGGACCCAAGGAAAAGGGCGGCTCCAGCGATGGAGCCGCCCTTCGTCGTTTTGGGCCCTTACTGGGGCGTATTAGGCGTCACCGGAACCACGGGGACGGGCGCCTGCGGAGCCGGGGCCGGGGTGGGCGCCGGCACGGCCAGCGGGGCCGGCTCGGCGACGATCGCGGTCGGAGCGGCGGGCGTCGGAGCCGGGACGGTGGCGCTGACGTTGGTCGAGGCCTCGTCGGCGGACGGCGCGGTCTCGACCGGCGCCGGGCGAGCGGCGCGACGGGCCGCCGGGCGCGGTTCGGCGCGGGCTGTCTCGACGCGGGCGGCCGGCGCGGGAGCGGGCGTGGCGGCGGCCGGTTCAGGCATCGGCGCCGGCGTCGGCGCGGGCGCCGGGGCGGCCACCGGTTCAGCCTGCGCCACCTGCAGGCTTTCGCCCGACGAGGCCGGAGCCTGGGCCTGGTTGCTCATCACGCCCCAGGCCAGGGCGCCGACGGCGACGACGGCCACCGGCGCACCGATCAGCAGCGGCAGGTTGCTGGAAGACTTCTTCTTGCGCGTCGAGGTGCGGGCATAGACGGGGGCTTGCGGAAACAACGCAGAACCGTCGCCAGCATTAGCGATCGCGGGTTCAGGACCATCGAGGTTCAAGGCAGGCATTTGGATCCTCCTCAGCTTATCCTTGTCGGGATAAGTAACGGGAGGTTTCGAACGCGGTTCCTGCCGACCCAGAATGGCGCCGTTTCTGCCGGATTCAGGTCGTAATTCTTGTGGCGCTTATATCGCCCTCTCCCGGAGGGCAGAGGGAGGGGCCCGCGCGAAGCGTGGGAGGGTGAGGGGTGACGGTGTTGGCCGGCACGCCGTCTTCAGTCCCTAACCCCTCATCCGGCGCTTCGCGCCACCTTCTCCCTCCAGGGAGAAGGGAGCTCTAGTACCCCAGCGCCACGCCGTCCTTGCGCATCTCGGTCGCCGCGGCGTAGCGCCCCGGCCAGCGTTCGATGGCCTGGTAGCCGCCATAGCCGCCGATGTCGGTCTTCAGGGTCCAGCCGATCGCCTCCAGCGCCTTGCGGGTCGCGGCCGGCACGCCGCTTTCAAGGTCGAGCGCGGTGATGTCCTCAGCGGCGATCCCCGTCGGCTCGGGCGAGCCGCCGTGGTGCCAGCGCGGCGCGTCGCCGGCTTCCTGCACGCCCAGGCCGAAGTCGACCATGTTGCTGATGATCTGGGTCTGGCCCTGGGGCTGCATGTCGCCGCCCATGACCCCGAAGGAGAGCCACGGCTCGCCCTTGCGGGTCGCAAAGCCCGGGATGATCGTCTGGAACGGCCGCTTGCCGGGCGCATAGACGTTGGGGTGGCCGTCGGTCAGGGCGAACAGCTCGCCCCGGTCCTGGAACATGAAGCCCAGGCCGTCGGGCATCAGGCCCGAGCCCATGCCGCGATAGTTCGACTGGATGATCGAGACCATCATCCCGTCCTTGTCGGCGGTGGTGAAGTAGGTGGTGTCGCCCTTGCTGGGCGCCGCGCCCGGATAGCTCGGCGTCCAGATCTTGTCCGGACGGATCAGCTTGGCCCGCTCCTTGGCGTAGTCCTTGGAGATCAGCCACTCGATCGGCGACTTGTAGAAGTCCTGGTCGGCATAGAAGCGGGCGCGGTCTTCATAGGCCAGGCGCTTGGCCTCGACGGCGTGGTGGATGGCCTGGGCCGATTGGAAGCCCATGCCCGCCACGTCGAACTGCTCGAGGATATTGAGCATCTGCAGGGTGGCCAGGCCTTGCGTATTGTCGCCCAGGGCATGGACGTCGACGCCGCGATAGCCGGTGGTGTGCACCGTGGTCCAGACCGAGCGGTGGGCGGCCAGATCGGCCTTGGTCATCCAGCCGCCGATGCGCTTGAAATAGGCCTCGATCGTGCCGGCGATCTCGCCCTCGTAGAAGGCGCGGCCGCCGCCCTGGGCGATCAGGCGATAGGTGCGGGCCAGCGCCGGGTTCTTGAAGATCTCGCCTTCGACAGGGGGCTTGCCGTCCGGCGCCCAGACCTTCTTGAAGTTCTCGACCTCCTCGATGTTGGAGGCCGGGTTGGTGAAGCGGCGGTGGCTGCCGGCCAGATAGTAGGCGACGTTCTGGGTGATCGGGTGGCCTTCCTCGGCGGTGGCGATCGCCGGCTCGAACAGCTCGGCCCACTTCAGCTTGCCGTAGCGCTCGTGCAGGGCCCGCCAGGCGTCGACCGCGCCGGGCACGCTGACGCTGACCGCGCCGTAGGAGGGGATCTTGCCGTCCTTGGCGCGCGCGCGGACGGTTTCCAGCGACAGCCCCTTTGGCGAGCGCCCCGAGCCGTTCAGGCCGACCACCTTGCGGGTCTTGGGATCCCACAGCAGCACATAGCAGTCGCCGCCGATGCCGCAGGCGATCGGCTCGCACAGGCCCAGCATGGCGTTGGCCGCCACGGCCGCGTCGGCCGCCGAGCCGCCCTTCTTCAGCACCGCGATCGCGGCCTGGGTCGCCAGCGGATGGGCCGTGGCCGCTGCGCCGTGGACGCCCCAGGCGGCCGAGCGCGAGGCGAAGCTGGCCCCGTCAACCCGGTCGCCGCCATGCACGTCGGGGCGCTTCCGGTTCGGATTGGGGCCGGTCAGGATCTGCGACTGCGCGAAGGCTTCCCCCGCCAGGGCGACGGCGGGCAGGGCGGCGAAGAAGGTGCGGCGGCGCATGTCGATATCCCCACGAAAACGGCGAGTCCGTTTCTAGGGGCGGCGGGCGGGGGAGGCTAGGCCGTGCGCGAAAAGTGGGTGGTGGGGGCAAAGATCCTCCCCCTCTGGGGGAGGCGGCCGAAGGCCGGTGGGGGGACGTTTTCAGCTTTCGAGATGTCGGCCGATTTCGCGATCACTCCCCCCACCGATCGCTTCGCGATCACCTCCCCCACGGGGGGAGGTTCTTTGATCTCTACCCCAGCGCCAGGTCGTCCAGTTCCTTGCCGAGCATCATCGCCAGGGCCTCGACCACCAGCACGTGGTCCTGGCGCTGGGGCAGGCCCGAGACGGTGACCGCGCCGATGCAGCCCAGGCCCTTGACCAGCAGTGGAAAGCCGCCGCCGTGGGCGGCGTAGTCCCGCGTCGGCAGGCCGTGCTTGGCCTCCAGCGTCTCGCCCTTGGCCGCCAGCGCCAGGCCGACGCCGTACGAGCTCTTGGAGAAGTGCAGCACAGTGTTGCGCTTGCGGCGGATCCAGTCGGCGTTCTCGCCGGTCGAGCCGGGCAGGGCGGCGTGGAACAGCGGCCGGTCGCGCAGCGAAATGTCGATGGCCAGCGGCGCCTTGCGGGCCAGGGCCGCGTCGCGCAGGCCCGCGCCCAGGGCCCAGGCCGTGTCGAGGTCGAAGCGCGGGAAGACCAGCGTGGCCTCCTGGGCGGCGATGCGGTCCAGGTCGTCCTTGTGGCTCATCGGGCGGCCTCGACCGGCAGTTCGCGGCGCTCGGCGGCCGAGCGGGCGGCCAAGTCCAGGAGCTCCATCACCTGCAGCGCCTCGCGGGCCGGCACGGGATTGGCCGCGCCGGTCAGGATCGCGTCGCGGACGCCGGCGTAATAGGCCGCGTAGTCGCCCCGCTGGCCCTGGACGCTCTGGCTGGTCAGCACGTCGCCGTCGGCGCGGGTCAGGGTCCCGGGACGGGGGTCCAGGCCGAAGCCCTCGTCGGCGGGGGTCAGGCCGCGCTTGAGCGCATCCTCCTGCGCGTCGAGGCCTTGCTTGACGAAGCTGCCCTTCGTGCCGTGCACGGCCAGGCGCAGGTCGGCCGCCGCGGTCAGCAGGCTGCCGTGCAGGATCACCCGCAGCGCCGGATAGCGCAGCGTCACGTGGAAATAGTCGTCGGCCCCCGCGCCCTGGCGCTGGACGCCGATGTCGGCATTGACCGCCAGCGGCTGGCCGAACAGCTGCAGGGCCTGGTCCAGCAGGTGCGGGCCAAGGTCGAACCAGGCGCCGGCGCCCGGGCCGGCCCGCTCGCGCCAGCGGTCGCGCACCACGGGGCGGAAGCGGTCGAAGTGGCTTTCGTACTGCGTCACCTCGCCCAGGACGCCGTCCGCGATCAGGCCCTTCAGGGTCAGGAAGTCGGCGTCCCAGCGGCGGTTGTGAAACACCGACAGCAGCCGGTCGTGGGTCTCGGCCGAGGCGATCAGGGCGCGGGCCTCGTCGAGGGTGACGGTGAACGGCTTGTCGATCACCACGTGCTTGCCGGCGGCCAGCGCCGCCCGGCCCTGCGGGGCGTGCAGGTCGTTGGGGGTCGCGACCACCACCAGGTCGACAGCCGGATCGGCCAGGGCCTCGTCGAGGCTGGCGACCACCCTGGCCTCGGGATGGTCGGCGGCGACCTTGGCCGGGTCGCTCGAGACCACGGTGTGCAGCACCAGGCCCGGCGTGGCGCCGATCAGCGGCGCGTGGAAGGTCTTGCCGACATAGCCGTAGCCGACGAGGGCGACGTTGAGCGGGGCGGTCGTGGTGGGAGACAACGTTGTCATGCATCCAATCTAGGCCGTGATCGCGGCGAGGTCACGGCGCCGGCGGGGGAAATGCACAACGAAAAAGCCCCCGGCGCGGCTGCGTCCGGGGGCTCGATTTCAGGCGGGCGGCGAAGATCAGATCTTCACCGGCTCCATCTTGGGGCTCAGCAGGTGCACGACCAGCAGGGCCAGGAGGTAGGCGGTGCCGGCGACCACGAAGATCGGGGTGTAGGTGCCGATGTCCTCCAGCACCTTGCCGATGTACTTGGAGAACACCATGCCGCCCAGCGCGCCCAGCATGCCGCCGATGCCGACCACCGAGCCGACGGCGGCGCGGGGGAAGACGTCCGAGGGCAGGGTGTAGAGGTTGGCCGAGAAGCCCTGGTGGGCCGCGGTCGCCACGCCGATGATCAGCACGGCCAGCCAGACGTTGCTGGCGAACGAGGCGAACATCACCGGCACGGCCAGCAGGGCGCAGACCAGCATGGTCGTCTTGCGGGCGGCGTTGATGCTCCAGCCGCGCTTCATCAGGTTCGACGACAGCCAGCCACCGCCGACGCTGCCGACGTCGCTGAGCAGGTAGATGGCGATCAGCGGCGGGCCGAAGGTCTTCAGGTCCAGGCCGTAACGCTTGCCCAGGAAGTCCGGCAGCCAGAACAGGAACATCCACCAGATCGGATCGATCAGGAACTTGCCGATCGAATAGGCCCAGGTTTCGCGCTTGGTCAGCAGCTTGGCCCAGCCGATCTTCTCGACCGGGTCGGCCGGATCCTGCTCGATGTGGGCCAGTTCAGCCGCGCCCAGCTTCTTGTGCTCGCGCGGACGGCGATAGACCAGGAGCCAGATCGGCAGCCAGATCAGGCCGGCGACGCCGGTGACGATGAAGGCCATCTGCCAGCCGAAGGCCAGGGTGATGCCCGGCACGACGAGGGGCGTCACGATGGCGCCGATGTTGGTGCCGGCGTTGAAGATGCCGGTGGCGAAGGCGCGTTCCTTCTTGGGGAACCACTCGGCCACGGCCTTGATGCCGCCCGGGAAGCCGCCGGCCTCGCCGATGCCCAAGCCCATGCGGGCGAAGATGAAGCCCGACAGGCCGCGCGCGCCGGCGTGGGCGATGTGGGCGACCTGCCAGATGGCGAAGGCGATGCCGAAGCCCCAGCGGGCCCCGATCTTGTCCATGATCTTGCCCCACGCCAGGTAGGCGATGGCGTAGGAGAGCTGGAAGTAGAAGACGAGATCGGCGTAGTCGCCCTCGCTCCAGCCGAACTCCTTGGAGAGGTTCGGCTTGAGCAGGCCGATGGTCTGCCGGTCCACATAGTTGATGACCATCGCCGCGAACAGCAGGCTGACGATCACCCAGCGATAGCGCCCGATCTTTTCAGACGGCGCGGGGGCCGCGGATACGTCCATGGACTTCGTCTTCCTTACCCTAGTCTTTGTTTTTGGTTCGTTATTGCGCGGCGGTCCGCCGTCAGGCGGGGACCGCCCTGCAGCGGACCTCGCCCAGCGGGCCGAAGCTTATGGTCGACTCGTCGCCGGCGGCCACATCGTGGATGCCGGTGCTGGCGCCGGTGGTGACGATCATGCCCTTCTTCAGCGGGCGGCCGCGCGAGGCGACGTGACCCAGCAGGAAGGCCAGGGCCGCCAGCGGCGAGCCGGGGATCGAGGTCGCCCCGCCCTTGCCGACGCTGACGCCGTTGATGAAGGTCTCGGCCGGCATGGCTTCCCAGCCGATCTCGCGCCAGTTCTCGATGACCGGGCCCAGGATCTGGCCGTCGTTGTTGCCGAAGTCGGAGACGACGATGGGCGGGCCCAGCTCGTTGATGGTCTTCAGCGGGCTGCCGGCGATCTCGACGCCCAGGATCAGCTCGCCCACATAGTCGGCGGCTTCTTCGGCCGTCCACTCGGTCTTGCCCTCGGGGGCGTCCTTGGAGAGGCGGATGATGAATTCGGCCTCGACGGCGCAGAAGCCGCCGGAAATGGCGCGGAACGGGGTCGGCTCGGCGCCGGCGTCCCAGACGTTCTTCGCAAAGATGCAGCCGGCCAGGCGATCGACGCCCAGGCGCTCGCGGTGCTGCGGGGGAACCAGGCCCACCTTCCAACCGACCAGCTCGTCGGGCCACAGGTCGATGGCGATGTCCTGCACCGCGTAGCCGTCGGCCATCGACTGGGGCAGGGCGCCGCCGGGATAGCCGGGAACCGAAACGCCCTTCTGGCGGGCTTCGACGAATTGGGGGGCGATCGACGCCGGTGCGAATAGGTCGCTTTGCGCCTCAGAAACGGTCACGCCGCGTAGCCTCCCTGGATTTACTCATGGCTGGCCCGTTCGTCGGACCTGCGCTGTCTCTAATGGAAACCGGTGTCATTGACAATTGGTCCACTGAAACACGTCACGGCGCGGAGGGGAACCGTTCATGCGCTCGAAGACTCTTGTTTTCAGAGAGGGATCGGGAAGATGGCCCAGCCGCAACTGACCGAATATCGCCGTAAGCGAGACTTCAGGAAGACCGCCGAGCCCAGCGGCGAGCGCGCCGTGGCGGCCGCGCCGCACCCGCGATTCGTCATCCAGAAGCACGACGCCACGCGCCTGCACTACGACTTCAGGCTGGAGGTCGACGGCGTCCTGAAGTCGTGGGCGGTGACCCGCGGCCCGTCGCTGGATCCGGCCGACAAGCGTCTGGCGGTCGAGGTCGAGGACCATCCGCTCGACTACGGCGACTTCGAGGGGGTGATCCCCAAGGGCCAGTACGGCGGCGGCACGGTGCAGCTGTGGGACCGGGGCTACTGGGCGCCCGAGCCGGGTTTCGAAGACATCGGCAAGGCGCTGAAGAAGGGCGAGCTGAAATTCGTGCTGGAGGGCGAGCGCCTGCACGGCGGCTGGGTGCTGGTGCGGATGAAGCACGACCGCGAGGCCAAGGGAGGAAAGGCCAGGCGCGCCAACTGGCTGCTCATCAAGCACCAGGACGAGGCCGCTAAGCCGGGAAAAGGCGAGGCCGTCCTGAAGGAGGACCGCTCGATCGCCTCGGGCCGCGCCATGGCCGACATCGCGGCCGGCAAGGGCAGGGCGCCCAAACCTTTCATCCTGAAGTCCGGAGGCAAGGCCGACGCGGTCTGGAAATCGCGGGCCAAGGCCGGCGAGGCCCGCAGCTTCGCGCCGGCCCAGAAAGCCAAGGCGGCCAGCGCCGTCGCCATGCCGCGTTTCGTCGAGCCGCAACTTTGCAAGTCGGTGGAGCGCCCGCCGCAGGGCGACGGCTGGGCGCACGAGATCAAGTTTGACGGCTATCGCCTGCAGCTGCGCGTCGAGGACGGCCGTGCGGCCTTGCGCACCCGCAAGGGCCTGGACTGGACCGATAGGTTCGCCGGGATCGCCGAGGCCGCCGCCGATCTGCCCGACGCGATCGTCGACGGCGAGGCGGTGGTGCTGGACGAGGCCGGCCAGCCCGACTTCGCGGCCCTGCAGGCGGCGCTGGCCGAGGGAGGCGAGGACGAGATCATCTTCTTCGCCTTCGACCTGTTGTTCGCGCAAGGGGACGACCTGCGGAGCCTGCCGCTGCGCGAGCGCAAGGCTCGGCTGAAGGCGCTGCTGGGAAAGGACGAGCCGCGCCTGCGCTTTGTCGACCACTTCGAGACGGCGGGCGATGCGGTGCTGCTGTCGGCCTGCAGGCTGGAGCTGGAAGGGATCATCTCCAAGCGCCTGGATGCGCCTTATCGCTCGGGCCGCAGCGAGACCTGGACCAAGGCCAAGTGCCGGGCGGGCCACGAGGTGGTCATCGGCGGCTGGACGACGACGGGGACCGCCTTCCGCTCGCTGATCGCCGGGGTGATGCGCGACGGCCAACTCGTGCATGTGGGCCGCATCGGCACGGGCTTCGGCAAGGACAAGGTCGCAAGGCTGCTGCCGAAGCTGAAGGCGCTGGAGGCCGACCGCTCGCCGTTCCAGGGCAAGGGCGCGCCGCGTGACGCGGCCAACATCCATTGGGTGAAGCCCAGCCTGGTGGCCGAGATCGAGTATGCGGGCTTCACCGGCGAGGGCGCGATCCGCCAGGCCGCCTTCAAGGGCCTGCGCGAGGACAAGCCGGCGTCCGAGGTCGAGGCCGACGCCATGCCGGCGACCAAGGCAAAACTGGCCGAGCCCAAGCCGAAGGCGACCGCCAAGTCGGACGGCGTCGTGCTGGGCGTTCCGATCTCAAAGCCCGACAAGCCGCTGTGGCCAGACGCCGGCGACGGCGAGCCGGTGACCAAGCTCGATCTCGCCCGCTACTACGAGGCGGTCGGCGAATGGATGCTGCCGCATGTCCAGGGACGGCCCGCCTCGGTGGTCCGCGTGCCCGACGGGATCGACGGCGAGACCTTCTTCCAGCGCCACGCCATGCGCGGGATGTCGTCGCTGATCGAGACCGTGAAGGTGTCGGGTGACCGCCAGCCCTACATCAAGTTCGACCGGGTCGAGGCCCTAGTCGCCGCCGCACAGATCGCCGCCGTCGAGATCCATCCGTGGAACTGCAAGCCCAACGACACCGAAGTCGCCGGCCGGCTGGTCTTCGACCTCGATCCGGCGCCGGAGGTGACGTTCGACGACGTGATCGCCGCGGCCCGCGACATGCGCGACCGGCTGGAGGAACTGGGCCTGACCTCGTTCTGCAAGACCACCGGCGGCAAGGGGCTGCATGTGGTCACGCCGCTGTCGGACAAGGTCGCCTGGGACCAGGCCAAGGCCTTCGCCCGCGAGGTCTGCGCCCGCATGGCCGCCGACGAGCCCGACCGCTACCTGATCACCATGAGCAAGAAGGCCAGGGCGGGCCGGATCTTTCTCGACTATCTGCGCAACGACCGCACCAGCACGGCGGTCGCTCCGCTGTCGGCGCGGGCGCGGCCGGGCGCGACGGTGTCGATGCCGCTGAACTGGACGCAGGTGAAGGCGGGTCTGGATCCGGCGCGGTTCACGATCCGCACCGCGCCCGACCTGATCGCCAGGAGCACGGCCTGGGCCGACTATGCGGAGGCGGCCAAGCCGTTGAAGGCGGCGATCAAGCGGCTGGGGTAAGGGGTTGCCCGACGCCCCCGCATCGTGACACCACCATCGGGTGACGATCGCGACGACCAGGGACGAAGGACGCTACACCGCCCTGGACGGGCTGCGCGGCGTCGCGGCGCTGGGCGTGCTGCTCTACCACATCGCCGACTGGTCGGGTCGGCGCGGGCACTTCGGCCACGGCTATCTGGCGGTCGATTTCTTCTTCTGCCTCAGCGGCTTCGTGCTGGCCCACGCCTTCGAGCAGCGCCGCATGGGTTTCGGCAAGTATCTGGTCGCCCGCTGGGTGCGGGTCTGGCCGATGCTGGCCATCGCCACGGTCGCCGGCGCGCTGCTGACGGGCAAGAGCGACGCAGAGACCTGGATCGACTTCGCCAAGGGCCTGCTGCTGATCCCCAAGTTCGCGCCGATGGAGGCGGGGACCTTTCCGTCCCTGTTCCCCTTCAATCCCCTGGCCTGGTCGCTGTGTCTGGAGGTGCTGGTCAGCCTGGCCTGGTTCCCGGTGCGGCGCGCGCCCGACACGGCGGTGGTGATGTTCGTGCTGCTGGCCGGCGCGGCCCTGCTGTTCGTGGCGCTGGGCATGGGTGGGCTGCAGACCGGCTGGGACCAGGCGACCTTCGGCCTGGGCGTGCTGCGCGCGGCCTATCCGTTCGCCATCGGCTGGATGTGCTGGCGTTATCGGGCCAGCTTCGCGGCCCGCAAGACCTGGCTGCCGGCGGCGCTGCTGCTGATCGTGCTGGTGCTGCCGGTCTGGCCGACGCGGATCGCAAACGGCCTCTACGATTTCGCCTGCACCACCTTGCTTTTCCCGGTCCTGGTGCTGCTGGGCGCCTATGATCCCGGCGGCCGGCTGGCCAAGCTGTGCGAGCGGCTGGGCGGGGTGTCCTACCCCCTCTACGCCCTGCACTGGGCCTTCTGGTACCTGATGATCTCGATCTATCCCGACGGCTGGAAGCGCGACCTGCCGCTGTGGTTCTGCGTCCTGGCCTTCTTCGTGCTGCCGACCGCCTCCTGGGCGGCCTGGCGCTGGGTGGAAACCCCGCTGCGCAACCGCCTGAAGAGCCTGACCGGAACCTGAAGCGAGAAAATCGTCGCCCGCTGGTGTGCATCCGGCGAGGATGTGCGTCATGCACTCCGGGAAAGCTGTCGAGACGGACCGTGCGGGCCAAGAGTGAACAGGACCTGGGGAGCTTGGATCGGCGCTATCGGCCAGCGCTGATGGCGTTCTTCATGCGCCGCGCCGCCAGCCACAGCGACGCCGAGGACATGACCCAGGAGCTGTTCGCCAAGCTGGCCCTGAGCGAGGGCGAGCGGACGATGGACAACGCCGACGCCTATATCTTCCAGATGGCCGCCAACCTGCTGCGCGACCGGGCGCGGCGCGAGCGCGTGCGGTCCAGCTACAGCGCGGCGATCCGCGCCGAGCCGCTGGATCTGGAGCCCCTTGATCCAGCGCGCGTGCTGATGGGGCGCGAGCGTCTTGGCGAGGTGTCCGACGCCCTGCGCGAACTGCCCGAGCGCACCCGGGCCATCTTCCTGCTGTTTAGGCTGGAAGGCATGAAGCAGGCCGAGCTGGCCGAACTGTACGGCATGACCACCAGCGGCGTGCAGAAGCATATCCTCAAGGCCATGGGCCACCTGACCAAGCGTACGAGGGCCGGGGAATGAGCGGGCCCGACATGAGCAATCCGGCCGCCGAGGAAGCGCTGGACGCGGCGGCCGCCTGGTGCGTGCGGCTGGCCGAGGGCGAGCTGTCGCCGGTCGAGCAGCGCGAGCTGGAAGCCTGGTTCGCCGCCGATCCGCAGCATCGCGAACTGCTGGACGACGCCGTCTCGGCATGGCGGGCGGTGGACGAGCAGGCGATGAGCCCCGGCATGGTCGCCCTGCGCGGCGAGGCGCTGGAAGACCTGCGCCGGGCCCAGCGGGCGCGGTGGTCGCGCAAGCCGGGACGCCGCGCGGTGATCGGCGGCGCTGTCGCCGCCTGCCTCGTGGCCGCTCTGGCCGGCGGCGGTCTTGCTTGGCGCGCCAGCCTGCCGGACGTCTATCGCACCACCGAGGGAGAGCGTCGCATCGTCGAGCTGCCCGACGGGTCGCGCGCCTCGCTGGACGCGGCCACCGTGCTGCGCGTGCGCTATGACGGCGGACGTCGCCGGCTGTGGCTGGACGAAGGCCGCGCCAAGTTCTCGGTGGCCAAGGACCCGCTGCGGCCGTTCTCGGTGGCCGCCGACGGCAAGCTGGTGGTCGCCACCGGCACGACGTTCAGCGTCGAGCGCCTGCCGGGCCAGATGCGCGTGGTGCTCTATGAGGGCCACGTCGCCGTGCTGGACGGGGAGGGCGGTCGCGGCCGTCCGCCGCCGTCGCTGAAGGTCGACGGCGCGCCGGCCGAACGGCTGCTGACGCCCGACCATGAACTGGTCGCCTCGACGACCTCGGGCGCCACTGTGGTGTCGGCCACCGACCCCTCGCGCGCGGCCTCGTGGGAGAGCGGTCAGCTGGTGTTCCAGGACGAACCCATGGACCTCGCCGTCGAGCGGGTGAACCGCTACGCTCGCGAGAAGCTGCGGATCGCCGATCCTGCGGTGGGCCGGCTGAAGATCAGCGGCGTCTTCACCTCGGGCGACACCCGGGCCTTCATCGACGGCGTCACGGCCGTGCTGCCGGTGCGGGCCGAGCCGTCTTCGGGCGAGACGGTGCTGCGGATCGCCAGGGGGCAAAGTGACGGCGGACAAAAAAAGATCAGCGGCGCTGGTGAGTCTTCCGCCGACTGAGGCGTCTCACTGACCAAAGCGCCGCCAAAGAACAATGATCGGCGCGAGGGAGGGAAGTGATGCGCAAGAGCTTCGACCGCCGCCTCGTCTGGGGCTCCACCACCGCCGCCGCCGTCCTGGCGGCGCTGATCGCGCCGACCGCCGGCTACGCCCAGGCGCGGGCGACCTACAGCTTCGACATTCCCGCCCAGGACCTGGGCGGCGCCCTGCGGGCCTTCGGCCGCGTGTCGGGTCAGCAGCTGGCCTTCGACGAGACCCAGCTGCGCGGCAAGCGCAGCGCCGGCCTGAAGGGCAGCTACTCGGCCGAAGAGGGTCTCAAGCGCCTGCTGGCCGGCTCGGACATGGTGGCCCAGCCCACCGCCAGCGGCGTGTACGCCATCCGCGGCCGCAGCCTGCTGGTCGCCGCCAGCGCCACGGCGCAGGCCGCCCCGGCCGTCGCCGCCGAGCCCCCGGCCCAGCCCGAAGCGCCGGCCGAGGTGGAAGAGGTCATCGTCGTCGGCACCCCCGGCGGCGCGGGCATCGACAAGCTGTCGGCCAGCTTCGCGGTCAGCACCGTCAACGCCGCCGACATCACCAAGGCCTCGCCCAAGTCGAGCGCCGAGCTCTTGGCCCTGGTGCCGGGCGTCTGGGTGGAGACCTCGGGCGGCGTAGCTGGCGCCAACGTCTTCGTGCGCGGCTTTCCCGCCACCGGCGACGCCGAGTTCCTGACCATCCAGCTGCAGGGCGCGCCGATCTATCCGCCGTCGACACTGTCGTTCCTCGAGAACTCGTCGATCTTCCGCGTCGACGAGACGATCTCGCGGATGGAGGCCCTGCGCGGCGGCCCCAACCCGATCTTCTCCAACGGCCAGCCGGGCCTGACGACCAACTTCATGCTCAAGGAGGGCGGCGAGGAGACCAAGGGCCTGGTGAAGGCCTCGACCTCCGACTACGGCCTGCGCCGCATCGACGGCGTGGTCAGCGGCAAGCTGGCGGACGACCTGTTCTTCATGGTGGGCGGCTACGTCGCCCGCTCGCCGGGCGTTCGCGACACCCAGTTCGACAGCGAGAAGGGCCAGCAGTTCACGGTGAACCTCACCAAGAAGCTGGAGAACGGCAAGATCAACCTCTACGCCCGCGCCACCGACGACCACGGCGCCTGGTACCTGCCGTTCTCCATCAACGTGCCCGGCGTCGACAAGGGGACCTACACCCAGATCGGCGAGCTTTCGCGCCACCAGACCCTGCAGGTCCACGCCGACGGAACCACCCGCAGCTTCGACCTGGCCGACGGGCGCGGCTGGAAGGGCTATGTCGCCGGCGGCAGCTTCGAGCACGAGTTCGGCGACGGCTGGACGGTGCGCGACCGCTTCAGCTTCACCAAGGGCGACGCCAACACCTACGGCCTGGTGCCCGACGGCGGAGCGGTGACGGCGGCGTCCGTGGCCGCGGTGACCGGCTCGGCCGTGACCACGCGCGGCGGCGCGACCCTGGGCTCGGGCGCCTACGTGCAGAACTGGGGCGCCTGGATCGTCGAGAAGGAGATCGAGGCGCTGACCAACGACTTCAGCGTCTCCAAGACCCTCGGAACCCACGAGCTTTCGGCCGGCTACTACGCCTCCAGCTTCTCGTCGGACGACTTCTGGACCATCGGCAACTTCCGCCCGATGCAGGTGAAGGCCAACGGCGACTACCTGGCCGCCAGCGTCACCTGCGCCAACCTGGCGACGGCGGGCAGCGGTTCGGGCTGCTGGAACTACGGCCTCGTTTCGGCCGGCGACGGGCGGGTGGACGCGCTCTATCTGGCCGACGCCTGGCAGGCCACCGAAGCCCTGCGCATCGATCTGGGCGTGCGCCGCGAGCGCTTCAAGACCGACTACGTGGTCGACGACGGCAACGGCTATCCGGACGGCCTGGCCATCCGCACCACCGACTACAGCCAGAGCAAGACCTCGTACACGGTGGGCGCAAACTACGACCTCAACGACGTCTCGGGCGTCTTCGTGCGCTACTCGCGGGGCTACAAGTTCCCCAGCTTCGACAACTTCCGCGAAAACCTGACCGACACCCTCAAGGTCGATCAGTACGAACTGGGCTACAAGTTGCGGAGCGGGCCGTTCGAGCTGTACGCCACCGGCTTCGCCAACGAGTTCAAGGGCGCCAAGTTCGCCGACGTCGGCGGCATCCAGGAAAGCAACACCAACAAGGCCCACGGCATCGAGCTCGACGGTCGCTGGCGGTCGGATTTCGGCCTGTCGCTGGCGCTGAACGGCACCTTCCAGAAGACCGAGATCAAGCAGTCCTCGATCCCCGCCAACGCCGGCAACAGCGCCCAGCGCCAGCCTGATTGGCAGATCCGCTTCACGCCCAGCTGGGACGTGCAGCTGGGCGCGGTCGACGCCACCTTCTACGGCACGCTCAGCGCCGTCGACGACCGCTATGGCGACAACGCCAACACGCAGGTGCTGAAGGGCTACGAGAAGCTCGATCTCGGCGCGATCTTCCGGGTCGGCCAGTTCGACGTGCAGATCGCCGGCGACAATCTCACCGACAGCCACGGCCTGACGGAAGGCGATCCGCGCTCGACCAGCGGCGCCAACGCCCGGCCGATCCTGGGCCGCTCGGTGCGCCTGAGCGTCGGCTACAACTTCTGAGGCCTTCGCGGGTTCTGTCCTGCAACGGTTCCTGCGCGCGGGCCGGCTTTCCTCCCTGCCGGCCCGCGTCCTTTTTTCTGTCGTGAGGCCCCGAATGATCCGCGCTCGCCTGCTCGCCGTCGTTTCAGCAGCGACCTGGACGGCCCTTGCGCCGTTCGCCATGGCCCAGGCGCCGGCGGCGGAAATCGCAACGCCCGCAGACACCTACCAGGAGCTTTTCCACCAGGTGCAGACCCGGCGGCTGTTTCCCGACGGCAAGACCTTCGTCGACGCCACGCCCAGGCGCGACCCGGCCGCGATCCTCAAGGACTATCGCGCCCATGCCCGCTTCACCGACGCCGAGCTGAAGCGCTTCGTGCGCGCCAACTTCGTCGTGCCCGAGGCCGGCGCGACTCCCGCGCCCAGCGCCGAGCGCACCACGCTGAAGGCCCACGTCGCGCAGCTGTGGCCGCACCTGACCCGCGATCCGGTCAAGCCTGTGGCCGGCGGTTCGGCCCTGGCGATGGACAAGCCCTTCGTCGTGCCCGGCGGCCGCTTCCGCGAGATCTACTACTGGGACAGCTACTTCACGATGCTGGGCCTGAAGCTCGACGGCAGGGCGGACCTGGTCGAGAGCATGATCGACGACTTCAGCGGCCTGATCGACGCCTACGGCCACATCCCCAACGGCGCGCGCACCTACTATCTCAGCCGCTCGCAGCCGCCGTTCTTCTACGCCATGGTCGGCCTTTCCGACGCGACCGACCCGGCGGTGGTCAAGGCGCGTGTCGACCTGATGCGGCGCGAGCACGCCTTCTGGATGGACGGCGAGAAAACGCTAGCCCCCGGCAAGGCCTATCGCCGCGTCGTCGCCCTGCCGGGCGGGGCGGTGCTGAACCGCTACTACGACGACCGCGTCACGCCGCGCGACGAATCCTACCGCGAGGATCTGGAGACCGCCCGCGAGGCCTCATTGGCCACGGGGCGCCCGCCCGCCGAGGTGTTCCGCGACCTGCGGGCCGGGGCCGAGAGCGGCTGGGACTTCTCGTCGCGCTGGATGGCCGACGGCGAGCACCTGAAGACCATCCGCACCACGGCGATCGTTCCCGTCGACCTCAACGCCCTGATGTACGGCCTGGAGGGCGCCATCTCGGCCGGCTGCGCCCGCATCGCCGACGCGGCCTGCGTCGCCGAGTTCGACACTCGCGCCAAGGCGCGCAAGGCGGCGATGGACGCGGTGCTGTGGGACGCCTCGCGCGGGGTCTATCTCGACTGGCTCTGGACCGGCGGCGAGCGGGTCGACGCCCTGAGCGCCGCCACCCTCTATCCGCTGTTCGTCGGGGCGGCCTCGCCGGAGCAGGCCAAGGCCGTGGCGAGCGCGACGCGCGCGCAGCTGTTGGCGTCCGGCGGCCTGCGCACCACCACGCGCCGCACCGGCCAGCAGTGGGACACGCCCAACGGCTGGGCCCCGCTCCAGTGGGTGGCGGTCGCCGGCCTGCGCCGCTACGACGAGCGCGCGCTGGCCGCCGAGGTCTCCAGTCGCTGGCTGGCGACGGTCGAGCGGGAATACCGCGCCAGCGGCAAGATGCTGGAAAAGTACGACGTCGAGGAAGCCAAGGCCGGCGGGGGCGGGGAGTACCCTCTGCAGGACGGCTTCGGCTGGACCAACGGCGTGACGCGGGCTCTGCAGGAGAGCGGGAACTAGAGCTCCGGCTCGTCCCCGCCCAGGCGCTCGATCTCCGCGACTAGGCCGTCGATGTCGAGGATGGTCAGGGTGCGTCCCTGCTTGGCGATCAGGTTGCGGGTCTCCAGGCGGTTCAGTTCCCGCGTCACGGCCTCGCGCTGGGCGCCGGCAAGGACGGCGATCTCGGCGTGGGTGGGCGCGCGGGCCAGCACCGCGCGGTTGTCCTCGATGCCGACGTCGGTGGCCAGGCGAAGCAGTTCCATCTGCACGCGGCAGGGGGCCGAGACGGCGTTCAGTTCGAAGACCCGGCTGCTGAGCGCCCGCACCATGGCCGCCAGGTCCTCCATCACCGCGCGGGCGAAGTTGGGCGAGCCGGCCATCAGCTCGGCCACCAGCGGCTCGGGCAGGCGGCCGACGACGGCTTCGGTCAGGGCCGTGACATTGGCCGAGCGGGGCAGGCGGTCGATGGCGGCGATCTCGCCGAAGTAAGAGCCCGGCTGCAGGCGGCGATAGCCGACCTCGCGGCCCGAGCGCGCATACTGGTTCACCAGCAGCAGGCCCTGCACGACGACGTAGATCGCGCCGCCCGGATCATGCCGCTGCACCAGCCGCGCGCCGCGGCGAACGGTCAGGATCTCGATGCGCGAGACCAGCGCCTCGACCTCGGCCGGGGCCATGTGGCGCAGCAGGCGGCACCCGGCGAGGGCCTGCAGGCGGGAGGCCTGATCGCCGAAGCCCGCCGCATTCGAAGCGCCAGCGGTGGCGGCGTTCGCGGAAGAGTCCATAATCGCCGCTCCTGAGTTCGCGTACGGGGAGAGTCGAGGGGGCAATGGGGGACTTAAACTACAAGGCCTTCATCAGCTACAGCCATGGCGACGGCAAGCTGGTCGACTGGCTGCACAAGCGTTTGGAAGCCTATCGCCCGCCCAGGGGCGTGGGGCCGGCCGACGCGCGTCCGTTGCGTCCGATTTTCCGCGATCGCGCCGAGCTGTCGGCCGCCGCCGACCTTGGCGGGGCGATTCGCGAGGCCCTGGACCGCTCGGAGCACCTGATCGTCGTCTGTTCCGAGGCGTCGCGGCGCTCCAAGTGGGTCGGCGAAGAGATCCGCCACTTCCTGTCGACCCATGGTCCCCAGCGGGTGATCTGCGTGCTGGTCGATGCGCCGGAAGGCGCCGGCGAGGTCATCGACTGCCTGCCGCCGGTGCTGCGCGAGGCGTTCCCGCCCGGCGGCGAGCCCCTGGCGGCGGACCTGCGTCCGGGCGGGGACGGCCGCCGGCTGGCGTTCCTGAAGGTGGCCGCCACGCTGCTGGGCGTGCGGCTGGACAACCTGATCCAGCGCGACGCCCGCCGGCGCTCGCGCTGGATGGCCGCGACCACGGCCGGTGCGGTCGGCGTCGCCGTGGTCACCGGCGCGCTGGCGGTGGTGGCCTTCGACGCCCGCCGCGAGGCCGAAGCCCAGCGCGCCGAGGCCGAGGATCTGGTCGCCTACATGCTGGGCGACCTGCGCAAGAAGCTGGAGCCCGTCGGGCGGCTGGACGTGCTCGACGGCGTCGGCGCCCGGGCCCTGGCGCACTACGCCCACATCGACGCCCGCGACCTGGACGACGAGGACCTGTCGCAACAGGCCAAGGCCCAGACCCTGCTGGGCGAGATCCGCGACAAGCGCGGCGACCTGAAGGGCGCCCGTCAGGCGTTCTCGCAGGCGGCCCTGACGTCCGAGGCGCTGTCGAACCGCAATCCGCAGGACGGCAAGCGTCTCTACGACCACGCCCAGAACGTGTTCTGGCTGGCCTATGTCGACTGGCGTCTGGCGCGCACGGCCGACGCCGAGGCGGGCTTCCGGCGCTACGGCGAGCTGGCCGAGCGCCTGACCAAGCTGGATCCCGGCAACATCGACTGGCGGATGGAGGTCGCCTACGCCCGCAGCAATCTCGGAACCCTGCTGCTGGACGAAGGACGTTCGCGCGACGCGCTGGAGGCCTTCGAGGGCGCCCAGACCCGCTTCGAAGCGGTGGTCAAGGCGTCGCCCGACGCGATCCAGCCGGTGAAGGACCTTGCCGACTCCCACGCCTGGCTTTCCGACACCCACTATCGTCTCGGCGAGATGCGCTACGCCTACGAGCAGCGGGTCAAGGCCCAGGCCCTGATGAGCGGGCTGCTGAAGAAGGATCCCGAGAACCGGCCGATGGCCGCCAAGCTCTATGCCGGCCAGCTGGGCCTGGCGCGGCGCGCCCTCGACCTGGGGCGCGTGGACGAGGCCCGCCGCCTCGTCGACGGGGCGCGGCGCGGCTTCCGCGAGCTGACCGCTCTGGACCCGGAGAACGCCACCTGGCTGGACTACGCGGCCAATGTGGAGCTCGACGCCTTCGATGTCGCCTTCGCCGCCGGTGATCTGCCGACCGCCCGTGCGGTCCACGCCGAGGCGACGCGCAGGATCGAGCGGCTGCGGGCGCTGAACCCCGAAGTCTACGCCTGGATGTCGCGGCTCAGCGGAAAGCTGCGGGTGCAGGCGATCCGCCTGGCCGAAGTCGACGGCAAGCCGGAGGCCGCCAGGGCCGCGGCGCGCGAGATCGAGCAATCGCTCGCGGGCCGGACGGGCAAGAAGGGCGACGCCGAACTGGAGGCCTGGCTGCTGGGCATGGCGCACATCGCGCAAGGCAGGACGGCCGACGCTGTCAGCCTGCTGGGGCCGCGCCGCGAGACCCTTTCGCCCGAGGCGCTGTACGTGCTGGCGCGGGCTCTGCACAGCCAGGGAAGAATTTCCGAGGCCTCGGCCATAGTGAACAAACTTCGTTTACACGGTTATGCGAGACCCGACTTCGTTGCGTTTTCACGCGATTCATCTCTAGGTTAACTCGCCTATTGGGGGAATTTTCCATGCTCAGCCACAGCGGCACGAATCCGGAACCGGATCTGGTCATCGACATCATCGTCGGCTTCGACGGCAACCTCAGCTTCATGGACCTGGCGCCGAACCCGCCGGAACCGCTCGACCTGGACCTGAAGCAGCGCTGCGTGCTGCAGTTCCGTCTCAGCGACGACCTGCTGTCGAAGGGCTGGGGCTTCCAGCCGACCCCGATCTCGTTCGAGAACGACTGGGGCCAGAACTTCTCCAGCTACTACTGGACCAACTACACGCCCCCGGGCGCGGAAGAGCCGGTTCCGTACGCGCAGTTCAAGGTCGTCTACGAATGCAAGCGCATGGGCATCTTCGTCTACAGCCTGTTCATGCATGACGCGCTCGGCCAGGCGATCGACCTGGACCCGCTGATCGAAAACGGCGTCGGCCGCTAAGCTGGGCGCCGAGGCGTCTTTCGACGAGCTCGCCGCGCTGCTTCGGCGCGGCGAGCACCTTTCCGCCTACGATCTGGCACGTCGCGCGCTCGACGAGGGCGGACACTCCCTGACATTGGCCCATGCGGCCGTGCTTTCCCTGGCTCGCGCCGGCGCGACGGATTTCGCCCGCGCCGAGTTCGTGCGGCTGGGCCTGGCCGTTCCCGACGATCCCGAAGCCCTGTCTCTGGGCGGACGCCTCCTGAAGGACGTCGCCTTGAGCGCCGAAGGCGCCCGGCGGCGGGCGTTCGCGCGCGCTTCGGCCCGCGCCTATGTCGCCGCGGCCGCGAGCGGCGGCGGGCGCTATGGACTGGTCAACGCCGCCACCATGAGCCTGCTGGCGGGCGACATGGGGCGGGCGAGCGAACTGGCGACGGCCGCCATCGATCTCGCCGGTCAGCCCGCAGGGCAGGGCGAGGCCGGGTACTTCGACCGCGCCAGCCGCGCCGAGGCGCTGTTCCTGCTGGGCCGCCAGCAGGCCGCCGCCGACATGCTGACCGCGGCGGTCGCGCAGGCGCCGGGCAGTCTTTCGGCCCATGCCTCGACGCTGCGCCAGCTTTCGATGATCGCCGCCGAGATCGGCGCGCCGACCTCGTGGCTCGAAATCCTGCGGCCGCCCGCGACGGCCCACTTCACCGGTCACATGTTCACCGCGCGCGAGCCCGGCGAGGAAGCCGCGCTCAAGGCGCGCATGGCGGATCTGGTGCGCGCCCAGAGGATCGGCTTCGGCTACGGCGGCCTGGCGGCCGGGGCCGACATCCTCTGGGCCGAGACCCTGCTGGCGGCGGGCGGCGAGCTTCACGTCGTCGCGCCGCTGGGGCTGGCCTCGTATGTCGAGACCTCGGTGCGGCCGTTCGGAGAGCGCTGGGTGGGACGGTTCGAGGCCTGCCTGGCCAAGGCAGCTTCCGTGCGGTTCGCCGCGCGCGACCCCTATGCCGGAGACGACGAGGTCTTCGCCTATGCCAGCCGCTTCGCCATCGGCTGTGCGATCCTGCGGGCCGAGGGCCTGTCCACCCGGGCGGTCCAGGTCGCGGTCTGGGACGGGCGATCGGCCGCCGGACCCGCTGGCGCGTCGGCCGACATCGCCTATTGGCGCGAGACCGGCCGTCCGCAGGCGATCCTTCCCTTCGAGCGTCCCGCGCCCGACGCGGCGCTCGCCGCCGCCTCGCCGGCGACGAACGAGCGCGGGGTCAAGGCGATGCTGTTCATCGACGTGCGCGGCTTCGGCGCGCTGCACGACGCCCAGGTGCCGGCCTTCTTCGAGGTCATCATGGCGGGCATGGCCGAGGCGATCGCCGGGCTCTCCGCGCCGCCGGAGCACGTCGAGACCTGGGGCGACGGCGTCTTCCTGGTCTTCGACCAGCCGTCCGACGCGGCCGAGGCGGCGCTGGTGCTGCTCGAAACCCATCGCCGGCTGAACCTGAGGGCGCGCGGCCTGCCGCGCCACCTGGCCCTGCGGATCGGCGGTCACTACGGGCCGGTGCATCTGCGGGTGAACCCGATCACCGGCGCCCAGGCCGTGGTCGGCGCCCACGTGGTCGTCGCCGCGCGGATCGAGCCCGACGTCGCGCCGGGCGCGGCCTATGTCAGCGAGGCGATGGCGGGCATCCTGGCCACGCGCCAGGCCGACCGTTTCCGTTGCGGCTATGTGGGCCGGACCACGCCGCGCAAGAGCTTCCCGCCGGTCTCGATCTTCAATCTTTCCCGCCGCTGAAACGACCCCGCCTGACCCCTGTGACAAATTGCACAGCGGGGCCGTAGGGCTTGGGACATTCTGTCGCAGATCACGGGCGGCCGGGCCGCAAAGCCTCCAGAGCGGACGCCCAGCGATCAGGGACCCGAAGCCGTCCGCCATGACGGCTTCGGGTTTCCCACGGCCATTAGCGCGCGAGGAAGTCTTGGGGGGCTCTTCGCATGCGGGGCGGGGGCCGCTCGTGACGCTCGCGAGCGGCCCATCGCCGACCCCAGCGTGGAGTAGCGGCGTTGCGAAGCATCGAGGACCGACGGCTTGAGCCGCGGGGCTGGCGATGAACGGGCTTCTGCTCTTCGCCGGCGACGCCAGCGGCCGCTCCGCTCAATCGGGAAACCTGTTCGACCTGGGCCTGGCCGGCTGGCGGGACGTCGCCGCGCTCGGCCGCGTGGCCGGCGAAACCCGGACCGCGCTGCGCGCCTCGCGCCAGCGTCGCGACATCGTCGATTTTCTTGGCGAGGTGGTCGGTTCGGCGCTGGAGCCCCGTCGCGGCGGTCGCGCCGGCGAGGTCGGCGAACTGTGCGCCGAGGCCCAGCGGCTGATCGCGGCCTGGACCAACCTGGACGCGGTGCTGGAAGGGCAGGGGCTGGACCTGCAGCTGGGCATGGCCGCCTTCGCGCGCGATCTGGTTTCCTACGGCCGCGACGTGGCGCCGTCGCTCTATCGTCAACTGCTGGGCGGCGACCGAGCAGCGGCGCTGGATGCGCTGCGCCTGCAGGTTCGCATGCGCGCCGATCGCGCCACGGCCCTGGCGGCCGCCATGCGGGGCTTCGCCACGCGCGCCGGAGCCTTCGCGGCCGCCTTCGCCGCCTTCGAGCGCGATCCGGCGGTGCGGATCTCGCTGCGCGAGGCGCCCGAACTGTGCCTTGCCTACGACGACGAAGGCGCCGCGCACCTGGAGCCGGTCAAGGGCGGCGCCGCGCGCCAGTTCTGGCGCCTGCAACTCGATCCGGCCGTCGACGCCCATCGCCTGCGATCCGCCGCCGATCCGGCGCTGCATCTGCACATCTCCGCCGACGAGAAGCTCTGGACGCTGGCCAACGCCTCGACGCCGTTCGGTTTTCCGTTGGTCAGCGAGGGGCCGCCGCCCCGCGTGGACAGGGTGGCGGATCTGCCGGCCGGCGCGGACCTCTTCCGCATTCCCCCGCTCCAGGGGGCTGCGCTGGAGAACGTCGCCTTCCCGGGTCACGCGCTCGACGTGGCCGAGGTGCAGGCCGGCGCGCCGCTGCGCCTGTGGGAGAAGACCGGTCTGCCGGCGCAGCAGTGGGCGTTCAGCCCCGCGCCGCGCACGCGCCGCGAGATCGCCCTGCACGACCTCGTCGCCCCGGCCGCCGAACTGGCGACGACGGTGGCCGGGGTGCGGGGACTGCGCGGCGACTGGAACGCCGTCCTCGACGACCTGGAGGCCGGGCTGGCGGTTCCCGAGGCGGTCTCGCCTGACCTCGAAGGCGTCATCGCCGAATGGGGACGGATGGCCGACGCGGCCGAGGCCGCCCTGGCGGAGTTCGAGGCGGAGGCCAGGGCCTTCGACACGGCGAGTTCATGAGCCCGTTTTCCATTCCGCCCGCGCCTGAACGGCTTCCGTCCGCGCCGCGCCTGGTCGAGGCCCGGCGCCCGCCGTTGGACCGTTGCAGGCAGGCCGGCGAGCTCGTCGCCCGCGCCTTGGCCCGCGAGATCCGCTGAGGCCGTCACCAGCAAAAAGAGGCTTGCCTGCACCGGCTCGGGGCGAAACCGTCGCCCGCCGCGACTTGAGCGGGAATCGGAGGGGCAGATGAGGAAATCGGACTTCGGCGGCGCGTCGCTGCGCGCCTTGGCCATGGCGAGCGCGCTCGCGGTCCTGACGCTGTCGGCCGCTCCGGCCAGCGCCGCCCCGCCGGCGGCCCAGGCTGCTCCCGCGAGCACGCCCAGCCTGCTGCCGGTCAAGACCGACGCCGCCAAGGGCGCGGTCGTGGTCACCCTGCCGGCGCCCGACGCCGAGGGGATCTCCGGTCGCTTCCTCTATCAGCCCAGCCTCAGCGGGGGCCTGGGCGCCACGCCCGTGGGGCTGGACCGCGCCGCGACCGGCGACACCCAGGTGCTGGTCTTCCGCCGGGTGGGCAAGCGGGTGCTGGCCGAGTTCGAGAACTTCGGCTTCCGCGCCCTCGGCGGCACGGTCGAGGAGCAGCGGACGGTCCGCGACAGCTTCCCCGGCTCGGTGGTGTGGTCGGGCGAGGTGACGGGCGAGACGCCCGACGGCGGCTTCACCGTCGACCTGGCCGGCTTCCTGCTGCGCGACGCCTTCAACATCACCGGCGCCCTGAAGGACGCCAAGCAGGGCGGCTTCAAGGCCGCGCCGACGCTGAGTTATGTCGATCTTGGCCATGTCGGGCTGTTTCCCGACAACCTCGAGTTCGAGACCCGCCAGACCTTCACCGCCGACGATCCGGGCGGCGAGGTCTCGGGGATCGTCCCCGACGCCCGGGCGGTGACCTTCGGCGTCCACCACAGCTTCATCCGCCTGCCGGGACCGGGCTTTACGCCGCGCGCCTTCGATCCGCGCACCGGCACCTCGGCCCAGGTGCTGTTCGCCGACTACGCGGCGGGCCTCGACCAGCCGACGGTGCAGCGCCTGGTGCGCCGCTTCCGCCTGGAAAAGACCGATCCGACGGCGGCCAGGTCGCCGGTCAAGAAGCCGATCATCTTCTATGTCGATCGGGGCGCGCCCGAACCGGTGCGCGGCGCGCTGGTCGAGGGCGGGCGCTGGTGGAACCAGGCCTTCGAGGCGGCTGGCTATGTCGACGCCTTCCGCGTCGAGCCGCTGCCCGAGGGCGCCGACCCGATGGACGCCCGCTACAACGTCGTCAACTGGATCCACCGCCAGACGCGGGGCTGGTCCACGGGCACGACCGTGGTCGACCCGCGCACCGGCGAGATCGTGCGCGGCGTGGTGCAGCTTGGCTCGCTGCGCATCCGCCAGGACCGGATGATCTTCGAGGGGCTGCTGGGCGCCGACAAGACGGGCAAGGGCGTTCCGGACGACCCGATCCAGATCTCGCTGAACCGCATCCGCCAGCTGTCGGCCCACGAGATCGGCCATGCCATCGGGCTGTCGCACAATTTCGCCGGCAGCGTGTACGGCCGCGCCTCGGTGATGGACTACCCCGCGCCGCTGGTGAAGATCGACGGCGACCGCCTCGACCTGTCGGACGCCTACGCCAAGGGCGTGGGGGCCTGGGACGCCTTCGCCATCGAATGGCTCTACTCGGAAGGCGCGCCCGGAAGCGACGAGGCCGCGCGCCTCGACAGGCTGGCCCGCGACGCCCAGGCCAAGGGCTATCGCTACGTCTCCGACGCCGACGCCCGCGGCGCGGCCTCGGCCCAGCCCTACGGCGCGCTGTGGGACAACGGCGCCGATCCGGTTGTCGAGCTCGACAACGTCATGGCCGTGCGGCGCATCGCCCTGTCGCGCTTCGGGCTGAACAGCGTGCCGGCCGGTTCGCCCGCCGCCGACCTGCGTCGGGCGCTCGTGCCGATCTATCTGTTCCATCGCTATCAGGTGGAGGCCGCGGTGAAGTTCGTGGGCGGCGTCGACTACGGCTATGCCGTCGTGGGCGATGGTCGCGAGGCTGCCCCGGCGACGCCGGCGGCCGACCAGCGTCGCGCCCTGGCGGCACTGGTGCGCACGCTCGACCCGACGGCGCTGGACCTGCCTGATCCGCTGCTGTCGCTGCTGTCGTCGGGCATGTCGGGCTCGCGTGACAAGGCCTACTCCATCGAGATCTTCCCGACCTCGGGCGCGTCGGTGTTCGACCTGCCGACGGCCGCCGAAACGGCCGCTGACCTTCCGCTGTCGCTGCTGCTGACGCCCGCGCGCCTAAACCGCCTGGTCGAGCAGAAGCGTCGCGATGCGAGCCAGCTGGACGTGACCGAGACCGTGGACGCCCTGCTGGCGGCCGTGGCGGCGGGCGGGCCCCAGGCTGACGGCCGCACGGGCGAGCTTCGTCGCCGGGTGCGGGCGCGCCTGATTGGCGATCTTGTTTCCGTGCTCGACGACAAGACGCTGTCGCCCACCGCCGCCGCCCAGATCGACGCGGCCCTGCTGCGCTACGCCAAGACCCTGTCGGGCTGGAAGGGGCAGGGGGCCGAGGCCGACCAGGCGGGGCGCATCGCGCGCCTTCTGACCTCGGGCGACCGCAAGGCGCTGGCCGCCCCGCGCAGCGGCGCGGTCGAAACCTTGCCCCCCGGCATGCCGATCGGCGGGGAGGACTGCTGGTTTTGCGCGCCTGGTTCGTCATGACGGATGGGCGCGTCTGAAAGCGCCCGTTCGAACGAGGAACGACCGCCCATGAACCGCGCCCGCATCCTGCTCGGCGGCCTCTGCGCCGCCGCGCTCTCGACCTCCTTGGCGGCCGCCCAGCCGCTGGCGGTGGTCAACGCCGAGATCTTCGACGCCACGGGCGCGGCGCCGTATCGCGGGACGCTGGTGGTCGAGAACGGCCGCATCCTGGCGGTCGGCCCCAAGGTGAAGGCTCCCAAGGGCGCGACCATCGTCGACGCCAAGGGCGAGGCGCTGATCCCGGGCCTGTTCGACGTACACACCCACTGGACGCCCAACGGCGCGCCTGACGTCACGCCGAAGATCGCCGACGCCTATGTGGCCTCGGGCGTGACGACGGTGAACGACTTCCACCAGCAGCCGGAAAGCTTCGCGCCGCGTCGGGCGTGGCTGGGGACCCTGACCGCGCCGCACGTCAACTTCGTCGCCCGCATCAGCACGCCGGGTGGGCACGGCGCGGACTGGGCCGACCAGGCCACCACTCGTTGGGTCGACACGCCGGAAGGCGCCCGCGCGGCCGTCGAGGCGATCGCGGCCTATAAGCCCGACGCCATCAAGGCCTTCACCGACGGCTGGCGCTACGGCTCGGCGCCCGACAACACCAGCATGGACGCCTGGACACTGAAGGCGCTGACGGAGACGGCTCACAAGCATGGCCTGAGGGTGCTGACCCACACCGTCACCGTCGAGCAGGGCAAGGTGGCGGCGACCAGCGGCGTCGACGTCATCGCCCACAGCCTGCAGGACGAAGCGCTGGATGCGGACACCATCGCCTCGATCAAGGCTTCGGGCCTGTTCTACGCCCCGACGCTGGCGGTCTACGAGCCGGTCAAGCCGGGCGCCAAGCCGCCGGCCGATCCCGACAGCCCGCGCGCGCGCCAGAGCCGCCTGAAGTTCGGCTACGCCCTTTCCAACGCCAAGGCGCTGTACGACGCCGGCGTGCCCCTGGCCCTGGGCACCGACGCCGGCATGACCGGCACGCCGCATGGCTCGTCGACCCTGCGCGAGCTGGAGCTGCTGGTGCAGGCCGGCCTGACGCCGGCCCAGGCCCTGACCGTGGGCACGGCCGGCAGCGCCAAGGCCATGAACATGCTGGCCGACCGCGGCACGCTGGAGGCGGGCAAGCGCGCCGACTTCGTGCTGGTGGCCGGCAAGCCGTGGGAGGCGATCTCCGACGCCCGAAAGGTCGAGCGTGTGTTCATCGACGGCAAGCTGTCCTTCGGCCCGGGCTCTAAGCGCTCGGCCGCCAACGACAAGCTGACGCCGCCGGCGGTGAAGGCGGGCGCGCTGATCGACGACTTCGAGCGCGCCGACGGCCGCACCAGCCTCGACACCCTGCGGCTGGACGATTTCGACGGCGGTCGCGACCGCAGCCTGGAGGTCTCGCAGGTCATCGAGCGCGAAGGCGGCGGCAAGGTGCTGAGCGTCGGCGCGCGGATGGCGACCAAGGACGACGCCTCGGCCGGGATCCTGCTTCCGCTGACCCGCGGCTCGGTGGTTCCGGCCGACGCCAGCGCCTTCAAGGGGCTGAAGCTGTCCGTGCGCGGCGACAGCGGGGCCTATGTCGTCAGCCTGGTCGGCGCGGCTGGCCGCTGGACGGCCAAGGTCGACGCCGGCCCGCAGTGGCGGACGATCGAACTGCCATTCTCGGCGTTCAAGCCGGCGGGCAAGGAGAAGGCGGCCTTCACCGGGACCGACCTGCTGCAGGTCGGCGTCGAGGGCGAACGCCCCGCCGGGGCCAAGCTGTGGTTCGAACTGGACGACGTGACGTTCTACTGAGCCGGGACGGGCGCGGCGGTTTGACGCGGCGGGCGCTGGAAGGCTAATGCCAACAAGCGTTTGGCGGGCGACGGGGATGACGAATCCCCGTCATTACCGCGATTTAAGTGGTCTAGCGTCGGTGCGCGGCTCAAACCGTTACCAAGCAAGGTCGCTTATCGACCGAACGGAGACCGCCGATGGCCCGCATGGGCATGACACTCGCCGCCGCCCTGGTCATGGGTCTGACGACCCTGGCCGGCCAGGCCCAGGCCAAGGCCTCGATCGAGGACAAGGACGTGGCGCGCCTGGTGTCGCTGGGCGGGGTGTGCGTCAGCTGCGATCTGGCCGGCCGCAAGATGACCGGCGCCAAGTTCACCGGCGCCAACTTCGCCAGGGCCAACCTGATCGGCGCCGACCTGCGCGGCGCGGTGTTCTTCGGTTCGAACTTCGAGGCCGCCGACCTGACCCGCGCCGACCTGCGCGGCGCCGAGATGCGGGCCGCCAACTTCGAGAAGGCCAACTTCAACGGCGCCCGCCTGTCGGGCGTGGAGTCGGCCGGGGCCAACTTCCAGAACGCCAACCTGTCGCGGGCCGACATGACCTCGTCGGAGATGCACGGGGTCAATTTCGAGGCCGCGACCCTGATCGACGCCCGGCTGGCCAATTCCGAACTGAACGGCTCCAACCTGTCGTCGGTGAACGCGCGCGGCGCCGATTTCTCGAACGCCGAGATCAACGGCTCCAATCTCAGCGGCGGCCGCTTCGATCGCGCCCAGTTCCGCAACGCTTCGCTGACGGCCTCGCACCTGCGGGGCGGCAGCTTCGCCGGCGCCGACTTCAAGGGCGCGGACTTGTCGGGCGTGCGCCTGCAGGGCGTGGACCTGAGCGGGGCCCGCGGCCTGACCCAGGACCAGCTGGACGACGCCTGCGGCGAGGCCCGTCTGCCGCCGGGGCTGTCGCTGAAGACCTGCGGGAATCGGATGAAGCGCATCACCGTCATTCGCGGCATGCCCGCGCCGCCGGCGCCGCCGGCGCCGCCCGCGCCTCCGGCCCCGCCCGCGCCCCGGCGCTGAGTTCGCCTCTGAGGGGTCTTTCTCGCCTGCGGAACGTGCGGGCGAGACAGGCGTTTCGCGACATGGTGAACGCCAGGGGAGCTAGGGACCTCGTGGCGATTGCGCGACAGCAGAGGTTGTGAGATCAAGACGCACGGCGCGGGGGGACACCATGCCTGAGCATGACTTGAGGGAGGGGCAATCCATGCCCCTGCCCAGCTATTTGAGCTATTTGATGTATCAGACCGAGCAGCATCGGCGCGCCTTGGCGGCCGACCATGTTGCGCGTCACGGTCTGTCGTTCCCGAAGTGGGTGGCGATGCTGTCGCTGGCCCGGTTCGGCGAGTGTTCGATGACGCGTCTGGCCAAGCTTTCGGCGGCCGATCGCACGACCCTGACCCGGTCGATCGACGGCCTGATCCGCGACGGCCTGGTCGAGCGCGGCGGGGCGCCGAACGATCGCCGCAAGGTGGTCGTGCGCCTGACTGAAGGCGGGGCGGCGCTGCTGCAGCGGATCCGCGACGAACTGGCGCCGCTGCACCAGGAAGCCTGTTCGGAACTGAGCGCCGACGAGCAGTCGGCTCTCGCCTTCTATCTGAAGAAGATGCTGGGCGGCCTCATCCCGGAGCCCGACTGGAAGGACGAGATCCTGTCGTTCGGTCCGCCGATTCCGCGGCTGGTCTGAAGACCCTTCGACGCCCTGGGCGCAATCTGCGGTTAGCATGTTGCGCCTTAGGGTGGATTTCGCGGGCCGCTAGGGGCCTGCGCGAGGGGGATTCATCTCATGACCGTCGAACAGGTCGCCGAACACATCAGCGAAATGACCACCTATTCCGTCTCGGCCGGCGGGCAGAGCTATCCGATGATGGCCTGGAGCGCCATGGTCGCGCACGGCGGCCAGGGCTCGGCCGACATCGTCGTTGCCAACGTCGCCGGAACCATCGTCGGGGACCAGCTCACCTGGCTCGATCAGCAGCAGGTCTTCCTCGTTCAGGAACAGGCTGACGGCGCCCGCGTGGGCGTTGGCGTCAATCCGGCCGCCGTCTGAGAACTGCGACGCGGTCAGTCGTCGTGACGGACGCGGCCGCGCATCGACTTCACGCCCGATCGCTTCGACTTGGTCTCCAGCCGCTTGAGCTTGCTGGAATAGGTCGGCTTGGTCGGGCGGCGGGGCTTGGGCTTCTCCGTGGCCCGGCGGATCAGCTCGACCAGTCGCTCGCGGGCGTCCTGGCGGTTCAGTTCCTGCGAACGATGGCCCTGGGAGAACAGCACCAGCACGCCCTCCTGGGTCATGCGGCTGCCGCCCAGCGCCGTCAGCCGGGCCTTGATGTCGTCGGTCAGCGACGGCGAATTCGTCACGTCGAAGCGCAGCTCGATCGCCGTCGAGGTCTTGTTGACGTGCTGGCCGCCGGGGCCCGAGGCGCGGGCGGCCTTCTCGACCAGTTCGTCCTCGTCGATGCGCAGCCAGGAGGTGATCTCGATCATCGCGGGACCACGCGGCGGGCCTTGACCACGGCCTGGTCGAGCGCCTGCAGGAACTTGCTGCGGTCCTGGGGACCGAAGGCCTTGGGGCCGCTCGTGACCTCGCCCATCGAGCGCAGGTGCTCGCCGATCGAGCGCGAGGCCAGGGCCGAGCCGATCATGTCGTTGGTGAACACCCGGCCGTTGGGCGCGATCGCCTGGCCGCCGGCCTTCAGCACGCGGTCGGCAAGCGGGATGTCGTTGGTCACCACCACGTCGCCCGGACCGGCGCGCTCGGCGATCCAGTCGTCGGCGACGTCTGGGCCGGCGTCGACCACGATCTGTTCGATGGCCGGGGTGGCGGGTACGCGGATCCAGCTGTTGGAGACGACATAGGTCTTCAGGCCGTTGCGGGCCGCGACCTTGTAGGTCTCGTCCTTCACGGGGCAGGCGTCCGCGTCGATGTAGATCGTCGTCATCCGCGGCCTATAGCACTCTCAGGCGAGCGCGAGCAGGGCGGGGATCACTTCGTCCGTCAGCAGCGGCGCCAGCGGCATGCCGGCGGGCGGGGCGGCGGGATCGATCCAGGCCAGTTCCTCGATCTCGGCCCGCGCGGCGATCGCGCCCTCGACCATGGCCAAGTAGGTCGCCGACTGCACCATGAACCCGGCCTCGTTGGCGGCCGGGGCGGAGAAGCGGCCCAGCAGGCTGGCGTCCACCAGCCGGCAGCCCAGCTCTTCGTCCAGTTCGCGGGCCAGGGCGGTCAGGTCGTCCTCGACCCCGTCACGCTTGCCGCCCGGCTTCATGAAGATCGCCGTGCCGCGCTTGCGCACCAGCAGCATGCGGCCCGCCTCGTCGCGGATCACGGCGGTGACGATGTCGAGAACCTTGGTCATGCCCGCCAGCCTAGCGGATTCGACGCCGTCAGGGCTCTACCTGGCCGGCGTCGTCGCGCTTGTCCTGCACGAACCAGCGAAGGTCTTGGGCGCCCAGAGCCTGCAGCTGCCTATGCAGCGCCTCGTCGAGGCGTCGCATGGTTTCCAATTCGGTGTCGCGCGCTTTTCTGAAGAAGGCGGGATGCGGCAGTTGGACATGCAGCTCCCAGATCTCGTTCGAGCTTTGGCCTTTGGCGCTGACGCCGACGCTAAACTCGGCGTCGCCGAGCGCGACCGAGAAGATCGACAGCTCCTCATCGCCGAACGGGGCATCCGGCTTGGCGCCTGGCAGGTCGAGGTCGCGGTGCAGAGCTGCCGCGAAGTCTCGGACCGACCGGCCGTGCGCCTTGGGAGCAGCGGCGGGGTCTTCGAAATGGAACGTCGCGAAATGATTGACCCCGATGCGCGCCATGGCCGCTTACCCGCCCAGCTTTTCCGCCGCCCAGGGCGCGAAGTAGGTGATGATTCCCGCCGCGCCCGCACGCTTGAAAGCGGCCAGGCTTTCGAGGATGGCGCGCTCCTCGTCGATCCAGCCGTTGGCGCCGGCGGCCTTGATCATCGCGTACTCGCCCGACACCTGGAAGGCGTAGGTGGGCATGCGGAATTCGTCGACCAGGCGGCGCAGGATGTCGAGGTAAGGCAGGCCCGGCTTGACCATGACCATGTCCGCGCCCTCGGCGATATCGAGCGCAACCTCGCGGATGGCTTCCTCGGTGTTGGCCGGATCCATCTGGTAGGTCTTCTTGTCGCCCTGGCCTGCGGACAGCTTGGCCGAGCCGATGGCGTCGCGGTACGGGCCGTAGAAGGCCGAGGCGTATTTGGCGGCGTAGGACATGATCATCGTGTCCTGCCAGCCGTCGGCCTCGAGCGCGCCGCGCAGACGGCCGATGCGGCCGTCCATCATGTCGGAAGGGGCCAGGATGTCGGCGCCGGCGGCGGCCTGCATCAGACCCTGCTCGATCAGACGCTCGATGGTGGCGTCGTTGAGGATCCTGCCGCCCTCGACCACGCCGTCATGGCCGTGGTCGGTGAAGGGGTCCAGCGCCACGTCGCACATGATGCCGACCTCGGGGGCGGCGTCCTTCATGGCCTTCACGGCGCGCGGGATCACCCCGTCGGGATCGGCGGCGATCGAGCCGGTCGCGTCCTTCCGCGACGGATCGATGTGCGGGAAGATGGCGATGGCGGGAATGCCCAGGTCGCGGGCCCGGACAGCGGCCTTGGCGGCTTCCTTGACGCTGAGGCGTTCGACGCCGGGCATCGAGGCGACGGGGACGGCGCCTTCGCCCTCGTGCACCACCATCGACCAGATCAGGTCGGACGGCGTGACCTGCGTCTCGCGGACGAGGCGGCGGGTCCAGTCGGCCTGACGCAGGCGGCGCAGGCGCGTGGCGGGGTAGGGGGCGAGGGGCGGAACGGTCATGCGAAGGGTTTCGCGCGCGCCGCCGGTCGAGGCAAGGCGTTAAGGCCCTTAAGGAGCTATTCGCCGGTCTTGCTGACGCGAACCTGCTGGACGCCGTCGACGCGGGTCCAGACCTGCGACTTGCAGAACAGGCCGCCCAGCACGCAGCCCTTGGCGCGCATGGTGCGGGCGTCGACGAACTCGGCGGTGCCCGAGAGGGTGACCTTCAGGGTCGGAACGAAAACCTTGCCCTTCATGTTTCCATTGCCGGTGGGCGCGAAGTCGCGCAGCACCTGCTGGCCCACCAGGGTGTCGTAGCCGCTCTTCTTGGCGTCGGCCTCGGCCTTGCGGCTGGCATAGACGACCCAACCGCACATGCTCGGACCGCAGTCGGTGATGTGCAGGCGGATGTTGTCCTTCGGATTGCGCCAGACGCCGAGATTCTCGGCGTGAGCCGGCGCAGACACGAACGTGAACAGGGCCGCGACCGCGGCCAGAGCGGTAATGAACTTGGACATGGGAACCGAGACGACGCCTCCGATGGGCGTGATCTGATACCGACGAGGTGTCGGATCAAGGGAGGTGCGACCTTTCGCACCCGATTTCGCTGCGGCGCCGCATGCAAATTCGCCAACTGAGATATGATTGACACACTTGGCTGCTCAGGGCAGGTCAGCGGTCAAGAAGGTGAGGGCGTACATGCCCCGCATGGGAGGAAATGGCGCATGGATTTCGCGCTGAACGACGATCAACGCGCCATTCAGGATATGGCTTCGGGCTTCGCGGCAGAACGGCTTGCCCCGCATTCGGCCGAGTGGGATGAGAAGAAGCACTTTCCCGTCGACGTCCTGCGCGAGGCGGCGGGCCTTGGCTTCGCGGGCATCTACGTCAATGACGACGTCGGCGGCAGCGGGCTGTCGCGCCTCGACGCCTCGATCATCTTCGAGGCCCTCAGCTACGGCGACGTGCCTGTCGCGGCCTATCTCACCATCCACAACATGGCCTCGTGGATGATTGACCGCTTCGGCTCGGAGGTCTTGCGCCAGCGCTTTCTGCCGCGCCTGACCACCATGGAGCTGATCGCCAGCTACTGCCTGACCGAGCCGGGCTCGGGCTCGGACGCGGCCGGCATGCGCACGGCCGCGCGGCTGGACGGCGACCACTACGTGCTGAACGGCGGCAAGGCCTTCATCTCGGGCGGCGGCGTGTCGGACGTCTACGTGGTCATGGCCCGCACCGGCGGCGAAGGCCCCAAGGGCGTCTCGGCCTTCGTGGTCGAGAAGGGGACGCCGGGCCTCACCTTCGGGGCCAACGAGCGCAAGATGGGCTGGAACGCACAGCCCACGGCGCAGGTCAATTTCGATGACTGCCGCGTGCCGGTCGAAAACCGCATCGGCGGTGAGGGCGAGGGCTTCCGCTTCGCCATGATGGGCCTGGACGGCGGACGGCTGAACATAGCCTCGTGCTCGCTGGGCGGCGCGCAGTTCGCCCTCGACACCGCCAAGGCCTATCTGGAGACCCGCAGCCAGTTCGGCCGGCCGCTGAAGGACTTCCAGGCGCTGCAGTTCAAGCTGGCCGACATGGCCACCGAACTGGAGGCCGCCCGCCTGATGGTGCGCCGCGCCGCCCATGCGCTCGACAATCGCGACCCGCAGGCCACCAAGCTGTGCGCCATGGCCAAGCGGTTCGCCACCGACGCCGGCTTCCAGGTGGCCAACGACGCCCTGCAGCTGCACGGCGGCTATGGCTACCTGCAGGACTACCCGCTGGAGCGCATCGTCCGCGATCTGCGCGTCCATCAGATTCTGGAAGGCACCAACGAGATCATGCGGGTGATCATCGCCCGCGAGATGTTCCGGCAGTAGGATCGTGATAATCTGACCAGACTGGTCAGATTGGAGCCCGTCATGCGCGAAGTCGGCGTCCTGGAAGCCAAGACCCACCTGTCGGCCCTGCTCGACGCCGTCGAGAAGGGGGGCGAGGCGGTGCTCATCACCCGCAACGGTCGTCCGGTGGCTAAGCTGTCGCCGGCCAACGACGCCTCTCTGCTTTCGCGCGAGACTCCAGCCGCCGAACTCGCGGCCCGCGCTAAGGCGCTGCGCGAACGGATCGCCGCCGCTGATCCCGAAATCGCAAAACTGACCTGGGAAGACCTGAAGCAGATGGCGCGCGAGTGAGGTCGGTCGTCGTTGATGCGTCGGCAGCGCTCGCCTGGATCCTGCCGTCGCAGGCGACGAAGGCGTCGGGACTGATGCTTGATCAGGCCGATGGACTGCGCTTCGAATCGCCAGCCATCTTCGACTGGGAAGTGCGCAACGTCTTGCTGAAGGTCGAAAGGCGACGAGCCTTCCCGTCGAAGGCGTATGACGAGGCCTTGCTGTTCCATGCCTCCCTGAAAGTGCAACTTCACGCGCCCAGCATCGGCATGGAAGAGTTGGGGGCTTTGGCCCGGGCGAACGGACTCAGCCTTTTCGACGCCGCCTACCTCGCCTTGGCGCTGGACCACGACTGGCCGCTGGCCTCGCGTGACGAGGCCCTGCTAAAGGCGGCCGCCGACGCTGGCATCGAGTGCTTCGACCTTAGAGCGACGACCCCATGATCTATCTTTGCCGCCACGGCCAGACGCAGTTCAACCGCGAAGGACGCTTTCAGGGCCAGACCGAGTCTGACCTGACCGCTCTCGGCCGTGCGCAGGCGCGGGCCATGGGCGACCTGCTGGTCGACCTGATCGCGCGTGAGCCGTCGGACGCCTGGCGGATCGTCGCCAGCCCGCTGCGTCGCGCGCGCCACACCGCCGAAGCCATCGCCGAATGCACCGGCCTTTCGCTGAGTTTCGACGAGCGCCTACTGGAGATCAGCGTCGGCGAATGGTCGGGCCGCCTGCGCGAAGACATCCGCCGCGAGAACCCCGAGCTGTTCGCCAGCTACGAATGGGCCTTTCGCGCACCCGGCGGCGAGACCTTCGAGGAGGTCACCGCCCGAGTCGCCGGCTGGCTGGCCGAGCAGGCCCCGGAGGGCGAGCGCCGCCTGATCGTCGTCAGTCACGGCCTCGCCGGCCGCCTGCTGCGCGGCGCCTATGCCGGCCTGTCGCGTGCGGAAACCCTCGCCCAGGAAGTGCCGCAGGACGCGGTTTACCGCCTGATGGCGGGCCAGATCGACCGCTTCGACTGCGCACCGGTCGAAGATCCCGAATTCGCCTGAGACCCCAGATGACCGAAGCTCCCCAAAAGCAGGCCCCCGAAGTTCTCGTCAGCGTGAAGAAGAACGTCGGCCGGATCACCCTGAACCGGCCCACGGCGCTGCACGCCCTGACACTTTCCATGTGCGAGATCATGATCAAGACCCTGCTGGAATGGCAGGCCGATCCCGAGATCGACATGGTGATGATCGATCATTCGGGCGAGCGGGGGTTCTGCGCGGGCGGCGACATCCGCATGCTGGCGCAGAGCGGGGCGGCCGACGGCGTCGAGGCGCGCAAGTTCTTCCACACCGAGTACCGGCTGAACCACCTGCTGTTCCACTACGACCGGCCGATCGTGGCGATCATGGACGGGGTGGTCATGGGCGGCGGCGTCGGCATCTCGATGCCGGCCCACTATCGGATCGCCACCGAGCGCACGACCTTCGCCATGCCCGAGACCGGCATCGGCCTGTTTCCGGACGTCGGCGGCGGCTGGTACCTGCCGCGCCTGCCGGGCAAGGCGGGACTGTGGCTGGCCCTGACCGGCGCGCGGATCAAGGGCGCGGACTGCATGCGCCTGGGCATCGCCACCCATTTCGTGGAGTTCGGCGCGGTCGAGGGGCTGAAGAAGGCCATCCTGGCCGACCATCGCCGCATCGACGAGACGCTGCGCATGTATCGCGCCGACGCCGGCAAGGCGCCCCTGGTCGGCTACGAGCAGGACCTCAATCGCCTGTTCGTCGGCGACAGCGTCGAACAGATCTTCGAATTCCTGGAGGTCGACTCCAGCGACTGGGGCAAGGCCCAGTTGGCGGTGCTGAAGACCAAGTCGCCCCAGACCCTCAAGGTCGCCTTGGAGCAACTGAAGCGCGGCGAAGCCATGACCGACTTCGCCGACAACATGGCGATGGAGTACCGGATCGGCTCTCGCGTCGTGCGTCGCCACGACTTCATCGAAGGGGTGCGCGCGGTGATCGTCGACAAGGACAACGCGCCCCGCTGGGACCCGCCGAGCATCGAGGCGGTGGATGACGCCGATATCCAGGCGATCTTCGCGCCTCTTCCGCCCGAGGAGGAGTGGACGCCTCTCGCGGAAGCCTGACAGCGTTATGCCGTGGCGGCATTGAAGCTGTCGCTTGGCCTCGCTAGCTTGCCGCCAGCCAAAGAAGAAAGTCCGCCGGAAGGAAGACCATGCGTAAGCCGCTTCTCAGCCTCGTCGCCGCGCTCGCCGTGACTGCGTGCGCCACGACCCCGATGGGACCGGCCGCACCGCCGCCTCCGCCGCCAGCCGACGCCCCGGTTTCGATCCCGGCCAACATCATCGCCGCCGTCGACAATCCGCTGCGCCCCGAGGTCGACAGCCGGCGCGACGCCGATCGCCTTCCGTCCCAGGTGCTGGCCTTCGCCGGCGTGCGCAACGGCGCCAAGGTCGCCGACCTGATTCCCGGCACCGGCTATTTCACCCGCATCCTGTCGAAGGCCGTCGGCCCGCGCGGACACGTCTACGCCTATGTGCCCGACGAGCTGACCAAGCTGGCCAACCGCGAGCCGGCCGTGAACGCCATCGCCGCCGATCCGGCCTATAAGAACGTCTCGGTGATCCTGAACCTGCTGCCCAACTTCGGCGCGCCGGAGAAGCTGGACCTGGTGTTCACCGCCCAGAACTACCACGACATGCACACCCCGCTGATGGGCAAGCCCGACATGGCGGTGGTCAACCGCAAGGTCTTCCAGTCGCTGAAGCCGGGCGGCGTCTACCTGGTGCTCGACCACTCGGCCCAGCCGGGCGCGGGCCTGCGCGACGCCGAGAAGCTGCACCGCATCGACCCCGAAACCGTGAAGGCCGAGATCATCGCCGCCGGCTTCGTGTTCGAGGGCGAAAGCCGCGTGCTGCGTGACGCCGCCGACAAGCGCAACGTCTCGGTCTTCGACCCGTCGATCCGCGGCAAGACCGACCAGTTCATCTACAAGTTCCGCAAGCCCGCCGGGGCGCGGTAGCGGCGTTGCGTCCTTCGAGGCTCCCCTTCGGGGCGCGCCTCAGGATGAGGGATCTATTGCACTGACTTCCTCATCCTGAGGCGCCCGCGCAGCGGGCCTCGAAGGACGCACGACCTCGAAGATACAAACACAAGGACCGCGCCCACGTAGGCGCGGTTCGCATTTAGGGAGCGCACCAATGACCCGCATCGCCTTCATCGGCCTGGGCAACATGGGCGGCGGCATGGCCGCCAACCAGGCCAAGGCCGGTCACGCCGTGGCGGCCTTTGACCTTTCGGCCAAGGCGCTGGAAAAGGCGGTCGGCGCGGGCTGCGTGGCCGCGGCTTCCGTGGCCGAGGCGGTGAAGGACGCGCAGATCGTCATCACCATGCTGCCCGCCGGCCCGCACGTACGGGCGGTCTATGGCGAGCAGGTGCTGGGCAGCGCCCCGAAGTCGGCCCTGCTGATCGACTGCTCGACCATCGACGTCGACAGCGCCCGCGCGGTGGCGCAGCAGGCGAGGGCGGCGGGCTTCCGCTTCGCCGATGCACCGGTCTCCGGCGGGATCATGGCCGCCGAGGCTGGGAGCCTGGCCTTCATGGTCGGCTGCGACGACGCCGACTTCGCCGCTGTCGAGGCTGCGCTGAAGCCGATGGCGCGGGCGATCATCCACGCTGGCGGCCATGGTGCGGGGCAGGCGGCCAAGATCTGCAACAACATGCTGCTGGGCGTTTCCATGCTGGGAACCTGCGAGGCCTTCGCCCTCGCCGAGAAGCTGGGCCTGGCCGCAGATCGCTTCTTCGAGATCGCCAGCCAGTCGTCGGGCCAGTGCTGGTCGGTCTCGACCTATTGCCCCGTGCCGGGCGTGGGTCCCAGCACGCCGGCCGACCGCGGCTACGAGGGCGGATTCGCCACGGCGATGATGCTCAAGGACCTGAAGCTGGCTCAGGAGGCGGCGGCGCGGGCCGGGGCCAGCACGCCGATGGGCGCCCAGGCCGAGGCGCTGTACGCGCTGTTCGACGCCAACGGCTTCGGCGGCAAGGATTTTTCGGCGGTCCTGCAGCTGCTGCGCGGACGCATTGCTGAGCTGGTTTGAACAAGGCAGGGTTGCGATCCGCCGTTATAGAACCAATCGATGCGACACCACGCCCAATTCCAATTTGTAGGTAGAGGCCCTTAGGTGGACACTGTGCCTGCGTGGTGCGAAAAGCCGTGCCAGAAGAAAAGGACCGCCGAGCTTCGGTTCGACGGGTAGAGACCAGCATGGACTACAAAGCCGCGTTCACCGCCGCTGTCTCCCAGATCCGCGACGAGGGTCGCTATCGGGTCTTCGCCGACCTGAAGCGCCATCGCGGCGCCTTCCCGCGCGCGACCTGGACCCGCGCGGACGGCGGTGAGAGCGAAGTCGTGGTCTGGTGCTCGAACGACTATCTCGGCCAGGGCCAGAACCCCGTCGTGCTGGACGCCATGCACCAGGCAATCGACGACCACGGCTCGGGCTCGGGCGGCACCCGCAACATCTCGGGCACCAACCATCATCACGTGGAGCTGGAAGCCGAGCTGGCCGACCTGCACGGCAAGCAGGCCGCGCTGCTGTTCACCTCGGGCTACGTCTCCAACGAAGCCACGCTCAGCGTCCTGCAGAAGATCCTGCCGGGCCTGATCATCTTCTCCGACGCCCAGAACCACGCCTCGATGATCGCCGGC
>PJUL01000259.1_pt1 | contig 42718 bp, 43 predicted proteins | sample 1512221 | NCBI WGS metagenome assembly PJUL01 (sample SAMN08177667, study PRJNA422409) | Feces metagenome, whole genome shotgun sequencing project.
CCGCCGCCCTGGTTCACCAGCGCATGGATCAGATAGGCCGCCGCCGCGCGCGGGGTGATCGGCAGGTCGTCCTTGCCGCCCGCCAGCGCGCTGCGCAGCTCGGGGTCAAGCACGATGCGCGGGCCGTCGGCGCGCACCACGATCTCGATATTCCCGTCGACGATCTCCGCGCCGATATCCAGCTGACCGCCCCGGATGAGCGCATCGCCGCCGATCAGCGCCAGGTTCATCAGCACCTTGATCGCCTGCTTGGGAAGGACGGGGTCCTCGACCATCCAGCCAACCTTGACGCGGTGGTTCTCGCCGAACAGCCCTTCGATCGCTGCCTGCGCCTCGCGGGTGTCGACCGTTTCGCCGAACCCGCCGGCCGCGCCGAAGGCCAGGCGGAAGAATTTCAGCTTGTTCGCGCTCGCCCGCGCGCTCTCGTTGAGCAGCTCGAGGCAGCGCGCCCGCATCTCCGGATCATGTTCGTCGGCGAGCAGCTCCAGCCCGTTGTTGAGCGCCCCCACCGGGCTCAGCAGATCGTGGCAGAGCCGCGAGCAGAGCAGGCTGGCGAAATCGGTCGGGCTGATGTTCAAGATGAGGCTCCGCGCAAGGTCCTGCCTCTTTGGCGCAGGGCGGGCCATGCTGCAAGCAAAGCCGCCACGCACGACCAAGGTCGCGCTTGTACCTGCGGCGAGGGTAACGCTACCATCATCACAAAAATACCGAGGGAGAGATCATGCGCCACACCCTGCCCCTTCTGGCCCTGCTGCTGGCCGCACCGCTGCCCGCCGCCGCACAGGACCGGCCGGCTGCAAGCGCAAGCGTCCGCATCGACAAGGCACGCATCGATCGTGCGCTTGCCGATATGGTCGCCAGCGGCCGCGCCAGCGGTGTCGAGGCGCTGGTGTGGAAGGACGGGCGCGAAGTCTATTTCGGCGCCACCGGCCTCGCCGATCGCGAAGCCAATCGCCCGATGCGGCGCGACACGCTGGTCCAGATCTATTCCATGACCAAGCCGGTAACCGGCACCGCGCTGATGCAGCTCTGGGAACAGGGCAAGTTCGGCCTCGACGATCCGCTCTCCCGCTATCTCCCCGAATTCGCGACCATGCTGGTGCAGGACGGCACCGACTGGAACGGCCAGCCGGTCTGGCGGCCCACAAAGCGCCCCGTGACGATCCGCGACGTGCTCCGCCACACCGCCGGCTTTGCATATGGGGATGGCCCCAGTGCCGCCGAAAAGGCGTTCGCCGCTGCCGACCCGCTGGGGCTCGATCACGACCTCGCCGAGTTCGGCCACCGCCTCGCCCATAGCCCGCTGATCTTCGATCCGGGAACCGAGTGGCGGTACAGCTCGGCGGTGGACGTGCAGGCACTGCTGGTCGAGAAACTCTCGGGGCAGAAGTTCGAGGATTATGTCCGCCAGCACATCCTAACGCCGCTCGGCATCAAGGAAGCCGCCTGGACCCAGCCGCAGGACCGGCTCGACCGCTTCGCCGCCACCTATCTGCTCGGCACGGACGGCAAGCTGACCCGGGAGCCCGATGCGGTCACCCGGGCGCGCAACTTCCCCAAGCCGGCAATGACGATGGGCGGTGCCGGCATCGTTGCACCGATCGACGACTATATGCGCTTCGCCCGGATGCTGCTCGGCCAGGGTAGTCTCGACGGCGTACGCATCCTCAAGCCTTCCACGGTGCGGCTGATGTCGACCAACCAGCTCGATCCGCGGATAACCGAACGCTCCTGGCTACCGGGCAAGGGCAATGTCGGCTTCGGCTTCGATTTCGCGGTGCGCATCGGCCAGCCGCAGACGCCCGAGGAACAGCGCGGCGCGGTCGGCGAATTCTTCTGGGACGGCGCCGCCTCCACCCTGTTCTGGGTCGATCCGGCAAACAAGCTGGCCGCGGTGTTCTTCGTACAGATCAAGCCGTTCCAGGTTTCGCTCCACCGCGACTTCCGCAAGGCGGTTTACGGCGACGCGTATCTCGGGCCGCCGGGCGACTGATCCGATCCCGAACAGGCTGCGCATCGCATCGCGCCTCGCCAGCAGATCGGCGAGCGTATAGCAACCGAGCACCGCCCTGAACGCCGCCCGCCGAGAAGCTGCACGAGCCCGGTTCGCTCGGGCTCGTGCTACCGCAGCAGCCGCATCACGTCACCCCGCTGGGGCCGATGCGGATGCAAATCGACTTCTACGATACGGAGCCGGAGCTCCCCTAGACCACCCTGCGACCGGTGAAGAGCTGGATCAGACCAACCACCACGGCGATCACGAGCAGGATATGAATCAACCCTGCGCCGACATGGAAGGTAAAGCCCAGCAGCCACAGGACCAGCAGGATGACGACGATCGTCCAAAGCATCGGCATGCTCTCCGTTTTAGAGTTTCCTGTTCAACGGGTTGCGTGGCCGAAACGTTCCGCTGCCAAATTGCGGCTTTTCCGGATTTTTCCGGATCGCCGCGATCCTGCTACAAGGGAGCAGGCCCGGCGCTGGTCCGTGCCGTAAACAATCCTGGCGATTATGGTCACGCGCGGACAAGGCAGTGGAATTGCGGGGCGGCACCCGATCAGCATCGGTTCGTGCGGCCTGCCGCAATGGCTGACCGGAATCGGCTGCCTCGTCCTCTCGCTGCCGCTGATCGGATGGATATTCGGCGTTCCGGTTCTGCGTGGCTTCGGCGACCCGCATTATGCAGTCTCCCCGATCAGCGCGATCAACGGCTGCAGCGTGACGCTGGGAACCTTCCTCGCCGTTCTCCGACGCCCCATCCTCGCGCGACTGGCGCTGCTGCCTGCCGCGATCCTGCTTACGCTGATCGGGCTCCAGTATCTCACCGGCGCCTTTGCGCTCGAGCAGATGATCTTCCCGAAGACGGTCCAGAGCCTCGGCGTGCCCAATCACGGGCTCGTACCCGGCGGCGCGGCGGCGGTGCAGATGATCGGCGCCATCGCTGCGTTGACCGTCACGTTGAAACGACGCCTCCACCGCCTCACCGGCCTGATCCTGGCGAGCGCGGCGGTGGCACTGACCCTGCTCGCCACCGCTGCGGTGCTCGCCGAACCCGGCGGCACCTCGCCGGCCTTTCTCGGCCGTTCGGCGATCTCGAGCCTGTTCGCGATGCTCCCGGCGATCGGCGTGATTCTCTATACCCTGTCCCGCCCGGCGGAGGGACGCCCCTGGCCGCTGCTCGTGCACCTAGCGCCGGCGATCGTGATCCTACCCTCCGTGCCGGCTCTCATCGGCATCGCGAGCTATCAATCGGGCCTGCTCGGCTTCAGCGCGGCGCAGTTCGTGGTGCTCGCGCTGAACGTGGTGATCCTGGCCGGGGTATTGATGCGGGCGATCCGGCACGCCGATGTCCAGAGCCGCGCGCTGGAGATCCGCGAGGCGAAGCTCAGCGCGGTGCTGGCGATGGTGCCCGATGCAGTGGTGCTGATCGACGAACGCGGCACGATCATCGACTTCAGCGCCGCGGCCGAACGGCTCTGGGGCTATAGCGCCGGAGAACTGCTCGGCCAGCCGATCACCATGCTCGCCCCCGGCGAGCATGCTGTACGCTACGAAAGCGAGCTGGACGGGCTGCGCGGTCGCGACCTGCGCCCTGCCGATGCCGAACCGCTCAGTGCCGTCGGCCGCCGGCGTGACGGCTCGGTCTTCCCCGTGGAAGCGCGCGCCGGCCGCATCGAGACCGATGAGGGGCAGTATCTGACGATCTTCCTGCGCGACATGTCCGCCCGGTTCAACGTCGAGGATCAGATCGCCCAGCTCAATGCCGAGCTCGCGCACCTCGCGCGCCAGAGCGCCATGGGCGAGGCCGCCGCCGATCTTGCGCACGAGCTCAACCAGCCGCTCGCCGCCGCCGCCAATTATCTGTCCGCCGCGGCGATGATCGCGAAGCGCACCGGCGACACCGGCCCGGGCACCGAAATGGTCGCCAGCGCCCGCGAGCAGGTGATGCAAGCCGGCGAGATCATCCGCCGCCTGCGCAGCTTCACCCAGCGCAACGATACCGAGCGCAGCCAGGAACCGTTGCGGCCGATGATCGAGGATGCCGCGCGGCTGGTGCTGGTCGGCTCGGGCAGGCTCGCCGCGCAAATCGATTGCGATGTTGAGCCGAGGGATCTGAGCGCCTTTGTCGATCGCGTGCAGATCCAGCAGGTGCTGGTCAATCTGATGCGCAACGCCGTCGAGGCGCTGCGCGAGGCCGGGCGGGAGGATCCGCGCATCTGCATCACCGCCCGCCCCGTCGCCGATGCGATGGTCGAGGTGGAATGCCGCGACAATGGCCCGGGCCTGCCGCCAGAAACGCTCGCGCACCTGTTCCAGCGCTTCTCCGCCAACAGCGCCAGCGCCGGCATGGGTATCGGCCTGTCGATCTCGAAGCGCATCGTCGAGATGCATGGCGGCGTGTTCTCGGCGGAGAATGCTCCGGAGGGCGGCGCCGTGTTCCGCTTCACCCTGCCTACGCTGAGCTACGGCTAGGCCACTGGCCGGCGGAACCGAAAGCCTTGGCCCGACAAGTTGCGACAATTTCGCTTCCGTTCCGAGAAACCTGCGCGACACGCCCGGCCTATCCCCTCCTCATCCAGACATCACTGGAGCGGAGAAAAGGCATGATGAAACTGAAACTCGCCGCGCTGCTCGCTGCCAGCGCCCTCACCTTCGGCACCGGCGCTGCAATGGCGGCCCCGCAGGACCGCACCCCGCCCAAGGCCGAGAAGGCCGAAGGCCCGCGTCACAATCCGATGGACCTCAACAAGGACGGCTTCGTCAGCAAGGACGAATGGATGAAGGCCGCCGCCGCCCGCTTCGAGCGCTACGACGTCAGCAAGGACGGCAAGCTCTCCCGTGAGGAGATCCGCTTCGGCCGCTTCGAGGATCATCGCATGCACGGGCGCGGCCATGGCTTCCATCGCGGCGGTCGCGGCGGCCCGCATCGCGGCCCTGGCTTCGGCCCCGGCCGCGAAGGCCCGGATCATCCCGGCCACCGCCGCATGGGCCCACCGCCGGCCCCGCCCGCAGATGCGCCGGCTCCCGCCGCGCCCGCAGGCAACTAGGCTGGCTCGACGGTCACTCGATCGAAGCGTCCGTGGAGCGCTCCCCGCTCCACGGCACGCCAGGCGGTGATCGTGCCTCCCCCCTGGATGAGCCACAGCTTGCCGTCGGGAGCCGCCAACGCCGCATCGGTGATCGAGGGCATGGGATCGCCGCTCGGATGCGAATGCCAATAGCCTATCACCTTGGGTCCCCCCGCACGCTCGGCGCGCAGCGCGGCAAACAGGGCGGCCGGGTCTATCTCGAAATGCCGATCGGGTGCTTCATGAATATTTTCAACGACTTGAAAGCCATCCACCAGAGCATCGGAACCGAACAGCAATCCGCATGCCTCGCGCCCTTCGGAATCCGCGGAAATCTGCTGAATACCGATCAGTACATATCTTGAAATGGCGATCCTCATCCCCATCTACCGTAAAACATGAATCCGGGGGTTTCCATCATCGAAGCACGTATCGCGGACACAGCCGATGGCTGGCGTCTGGATCGTGCGCTCGCCGACGCCGTGCCGACGATGTCGCGCGAACGGCTGAAGGTGCTCATCTCGTCCGGCGCGGTCACCGGCCCCCAGGGTCTGGTGCGCGATCCGGCGAAGAAGGCGCTGGGCGGCGGGCTGTACAGCGTCGCGGTGCCCGACCCCAGGCCGGCGCACAACGAGGCGCAGGAGATCCCGCTCGAGATCGTCTACGAGGACGAGCACCTGATCGTGATCGACAAGCAGGCCGGGCTGGTCGTCCACCCCGCCGCCGGCAACCTCGACGGCACGCTGGTCAACGCGCTGCTCCACCATTGCCAGGGTTCGCTTTCGGGCATCGGCGGCGAAGCGCGCCCGGGGATCGTCCACCGGATCGACAAGGACACTTCGGGGCTGATGGTCGCGGCCAAGCATGACCGCGCGCATGTCGGCCTTGCCGCGCAGTTCAAGGCGCACTCGATCGACCGCCGCTACAAGGCGATCGTTGGCGGCAAGCCGCGCACCCTGAACGGTGTCGTCGATGCCCCGCTCGCCCGATCGCCGCACAATCGCAAGAAGGTCGCGATCGTGAATAATGGCAAGCGCGCGGTCACCCACTGGCGCGTAGTCAGAGAACTTTGGGACGCCGCGCTGGTCGAATGCAGGCTGGAAACGGGCCGTACCCATCAGGTGCGGGTCCACATGGCCTCTTTGGGTCATCCGCTGCTCGGCGATCCGGTGTATGGAAGTACGCGCAAGGCGCACCGTGAACTTTTGGAAACCCTGAATTTCCGGCGTCAGGCCTTGCACGCGGCTCATCTGGGGTTCATCCACCCCATCAATAGTACCGCTTTGGCGTTCGAAAGCGAAATCCCTGCCGACATGCAGGAACTGTTCGATAACCTCATAGTATGATTTTCAGGCGGCACTGGCCTCGGCTATGTGCGCCTCATGTGAAAGGGAGAAATGATCATGGCAAGCGGAAGCAACGTCCCGGCGACGATCCCCGCGCTTGGTGGTGAGCAGAGCCTCAACCGCTATCTGGCCGAGATCAAGAAATTTCCGATCCTGAGCCCCGAGCAGGAGTTCATGCTCGCCAAGCGCTTCCAGGAGCATGGCGATACGGACGCCGCGGCCCAGCTGGTCACCTCGCACCTGCGTCTCGTGGCGAAGATCGCCATGGGCTATCGCGGCTATGGCCTGCCCGTCTCCGAACTGATCTCGGAAGGCAATATCGGCCTGATGCAGGGCGTGAAGAAGTTCGAGCCCGATCGGGGCTTCCGCCTGGCGACCTACGCCATGTGGTGGATCCGCGCCTCGATCCAGGAATTCATCCTTCGCTCGTGGTCGCTCGTGAAGATGGGCACCACTGCCGCGCAGAAGAAGCTGTTCTTCAACCTGCGCCGGATGAAGGCCAAGCTCGATGCGTTCGAGGACGGCGATCTCAGCCCCGAGCATCTCGCCAAGATCGCTACCGACCTGGGCGTCACCGAGGAGGAAGTCACCTCGATGAATCGCCGCATGGCGATGGGCGGCGACACGTCGCTCAACGTGCCGATGCGCGAGGATGGCGATGGCCAGTGGCAGGATTGGCTGCAGGACGACAGCGCGCTCCAGGACGAGCAGGTTGCCGAAGCGCAGGAAGCCGATGTCCGTCACGAGATGCTGGTCTCGGCGATGGAAGACCTCAACGAGCGCGAGAAGCACATCCTGACCGAGCGCCGCCTCACCGACGACCCCAAGACCCTCGAGGAGCTCTCGCAGGTCTATGACGTCAGCCGCGAGCGCGTCCGCCAGATCGAGGTGCGCGCGTTCGAGAAGCTGCAAAAGGCGATGATGCGCATCGCCGGCGAGAAGCGCCTGCTCACCGCCTGACGGACGCCGTGGGGGATCAGGATCGAGACGGCGCGGAAACCCCGCGCATTCCGGAAGCGCCGGCGGGCATCCCGTCGGCGTCTTCCGATTCTGCGTCCCGTCCGCGCGACCGGTCGCCCCGCGCCACCACGGCGCAAACCGCTCCTGCCTCCGAACCGCGGCTGCCTGACGTAGATGCCTCGCCGACGGACAAGCAGCGCAAGCCCCGCAAGCCGCTGCTCCGGCGCATCCTCTTCTGGATCCTCAAGGCGATCCTCGCCTTCCTGCTGATCTCCGTCGGCATGGTGGTGATCTACAAGTTCGTGCCGCCACCGATCACCTGGACGCAGATCGGCGACATCTTTTCGGGCCACGGCGTCACCAAGCGCTGGATGTCGATCTCGCGGATCGATCCCAACATGGCCCGCGCCGCGATCGCGGCCGAGGACGCGCGCTTCTGCACGCACCACGGCTTCGACTTCACCGCGATCGAGCAGGCCTATGCCCGCAATGCCACGGGCAAGAAGAAGATTCGCGGTGGCTCGACGATCAGCCAGCAAACCGCGAAGAACGTCTTCCTGTTCCAGGGCGGCGGCTATGCCCGCAAGGCGCTGGAGGCGTATTTCACCGTCCTGATCGAGAATATCTGGGGCAAGCGCAGGATCATGGAGGTCTATCTCAACGTCGCGGAGACGGGGATCGGCACCTATGGCGTCAACGCCGGATCGATGCGCTATTTCAAGCATGACGCCTCGACGCTGAGCCCGCGCGAGGCCGCCCAGATCGCCGCGGTGCTGCCGCTGCCCAAGAAGCGCGCCGGCATCGATCCGCGCGGCTTCACCCGGCGCTACGGCAACGCGATCACCGCGCGCATCGGCACCGTGCGCGGCGATGGGCTGGACGGCTGCATCCGCTGATGGCGCCGATCCGCATCGCGGCCGCGCTGATCGACGACGGTGCCGGCTATATGCTGCTGGTGCGGAAGACCGGGACCTCGGCCTATATGCAGGCCGGCGGCAAGATCGAGCCGGGCGAGGCGCCGATCGATGCGTTGCGGCGCGAACTGGCCGAGGAAATCGGCCTGGTTCCCGCAAAGGACCCCGCCCATCTCGGCAGCTTCCGTGCACCAGCCGCCAATGAACCCGGACACATGGTGGAAGCGGAGCTCTTCCACCTGACCGCCCCGCACCAGCCAAGAGCAGCGGCAGAAATCGCGGAGGCGATCTGGGTGCCGATCAGCGAAGCCGCGGCGCTTCCGCTCGCACCGATGACCCGCACCCATGTGCTGCCGATCGCGCTGAAATTGCCGGGCTGAATCAAAATCCTCCCCAAGCGCATGCCGGGGAGGATTTGAACGTCACTGGATCTTCTTCGCCGCGTCCTGCGCCGCGTCGCCGACATCCTTGGCAGCGCCACCGACGTCCTTCGCCGCCTGCTGCACCGCATCGGTCTTGGCGTTCTCGCGGTTGTTCTGGTTGAACAGAAAGACGGCACCGATCACCACCGCGATCAGCAGCACGAACCCGATCAACAGGCCCGCGCCGCTGCCGCCACGCTCGATCACCACCGTGCCCGGGGCACCCGTCTCGGTGACACGCTCGGTCGTCACACCGTCGCTACGCTCGGTTACGCGTTCCACCATCTGCATCCTCCTCGATTATGCCGTCAGCAACCGAGAAGGCCTTGCGATGGTTCCGAAAATCAGAAGGGCAGCTTGAAGCCCGGCGGCAAAGGCAGGCCCGCCGTCATCTTGGACATCGCTTCCTGCGAAGCGGCGTCGGCCTTGGCGCGGGCATCGTTGAACGCCGCGGCGAGCAGGTCCTCGAGCATGCCCTTCTCGGCCGGGTTGAGCAGCGAATCATCGATGTCGATGCCGATGATCCGGCCCTTGGCCGAAGCCTGCACCTTCACGAGTCCGCCGCCCGAAGCGCCCTCGACCTCGATATTGTCGAGATCGGCCTGCGCCTTGGTGAGTTCGGCCTGGACGTTCTGCGCCATGGCCATCATCTTTTCGAGATCCATTATACTTCCTTAGCTTCCAGTCTTGGCCCAGCCGATCAGCTCGGCATCGGGAAAGGCTTCCATCGCGGCGGCGACCATCGGCGAGGCGAGCACCGCATCGCGCTCGGCCTTCTCATTCGCGGTCTGCTCCTCGCGCAGCGTCATCGCCTGCGCCGGCACATCGACACAGGCAAGCTTCCAGTTGGTACCGGTCAGCTCCTTCAGGGCGGCGCCCAGCTCCTTCATGAAGTCGAAGGGCAGCGGCTTCGCCGCCGCGAACTCGACTTCAGTGCCCTCGAACCGCACCGGACGCAGATAGTCGCGCACCTGGGTGGCGAGCTGATAGCGGCGCTTCTCTTCGAGATAGTCGGCGAGTTGGCCCAGCGAGGTCGGTGTCGCCGAGCCGTTCGCCCCGGCAGGAGCAGCCGGTGCCGCACCGCCGGAAATGGTCACGCTGCCGCTGGCGATCTGGCGGGCGAGCTCGCCCGGATCGGGCAGTTGCGAGGCATGGATGACGCGCAGCAGCGCCATCTCCGCCGCCTCGATCGGCAGCACGGCGCGCGCGACTTCGTCATGCCCGCGCAGCACGAGCTGCCACAGCCGGTGCAGTGCCGGGAAGCTGAGCCCCGCTGCCCAACGCTCGAGCGACTTCAATTCCTCGGTCGACTGGCCCGAACTGGCCTGGGTGCCAAGCTTGGCGAGCGTGACCGCGTGCACCGTTTCCAGCAGCGTGCGCAGCACCGCCTGCGGATCGACGCCCAGGTCGTACTGGCCGCGCAGCGAGCCCAGCGCGCCCGGCGCATCGCCCTCCAGCAACAGCCCGAACAGGGTACGAATCGCGCCGCGATCCGACAGACCGAGCATCTGGCGCACGGCTTCCGCCTTCACCCCTTCGCCTTCCAGGCCGGCATGCGCGATCGCCTGGTCGAGGATCGACAGGCCGTCACGCGCCGAACCCTCGGCCGCCCGGGAAATCAGCGCCAGCGCCTCCGGCTCCGCCTCGAAGCCCTCGGCCTGGGTCACCCTGGCGAAATGCTCGGCGAGCAGTTCCGCCGGAATACGGCGCAGGTCGAAGCGCTGGCAGCGCGAGAGCACCGTCACCGGCACCTTGTTCACCTCGGTGGTGGCGAACAGGAACTTCACATGCGCCGGCGGCTCCTCCAGCGTCTTGAGCAGCGCGTTGAAGGCGCTCTTCGACAGCATGTGGACTTCGTCGATGATGTAGATCTTGTAGCGCGCCGAGACCGCCGAATAGCGCGATGCCTCGATGATCTCGCGTACGTCGTCGACGCCGGTGTGCGAGGCGGCATCCATCTCGATCACGTCGATATGGCGGCCCTCGGCGATCGCCCGGCATGGCTCACAGACGCCACAGGGATCGATCGTCGGCCCGCCCTGCCCGTCCGGCCCGATACAGTTGAGCGCCTTGGCGATCAGGCGCGCGGTCGAAGTCTTGCCCACGCCGCGGACGCCGGTGAGCAGGAAAGCGTGCGCCAGCCGGTCACGCTTGATCGCGTTGCCCAGCGTGGTCACCATCGCGTCCTGCCCGATCAGCTCGGAAAAGGTCTGCGGACGGTATTTGCGGGCCAACACCCGATAGGCGTTGTCGCGCGGCTGCGCGGGTTCGTCGAGGCCAAGGAAGGAATCGGACATGCCATCCGTTCCTAGCGTGTTCCCGTCGCCGCGTCCAAGGCGATGCATGCCATCAGGCTGTGGAAAAGGCGATCTGCGCTGGGGCTGGGGTGGGAGCCGGAACGACCCGCAGCGAAATCGTTGTGGCTGCTTCGTTCCCGATCTGACCAGGTTGGCGACGACTACGTCCGCCCGACTCCCGCGGCGCATATGGGCAAAGTCAGACGGTTAGGCAAGAGCGGGAACGCGGCGCACGTTCCCGCCCCTGTCATTTAACGATAATAGCGCACCCGGCGGCACACCCGCTGGCGATGGCCATGGCGCCACACGGTCTTGCATACGCTGCGATAATAGGAGCGCTTGCGCACGTGATGCGGACGATGGTGCTGGAAGTCGGGCTGCGCGGCGACGGCCGGGGCGGCCGGGGCCGCAGCGGCACTGGCGGCCGGAATGGCGAGCGTCGCGGCGGCAGCGGCCGCGAGGATCGGAAGAAGCTTCATAGTTTCTCTCTCCTGCTGGCGGGAGAAAACCCGCATGAACGGAAACCGGAACGATCGTTTCGGTTCCATCTGCGATCGTGAAACAAGGCGGATTGCGGCGGGCTGAATGTCTGGCGCATTGCCGGAATGTGTTAAATCTGGCGGCCGGACCATCCGCCATCGCTTCCGCGGTCTCCAGGTGCTAGCTGGCCAGGATGGACAAGGTAGCAATACGGCGTTTCGACCCCGCCGATCAGGACGGCGTGACCGATCTGATCGTCTCTATCCAGAATGACGAATTCGGCATCGCGATCACCGCGGAAGACCAGCCCGACCTCCAGGAAATCCCCGATTTCTATCAGCGCGACGCCGGCGACTTCTGGGTCGCCCAGGCGGCGGACGGCGAAGTGGCCGGCACGATCGGGCTCAGGGACATCGGCAAGGGCGCGGCGGCGCTGCGCAAGATGTTCGTCCACCCGGCCTATCGCGGCGCCGCCGGACTCGCCCGCTCGCTGCTCGACACGCTGATCGCGCATGCACGCGCCCGCGGCCTGTCGCGTATCTATCTTGGTACGACCGATCGCTTTCTGGCGGCGCATCGCTTCTATGCACGCAACGGCTTCAAGCTGATCGACCCGGCGCTGCTGCCGGCCACCTTCCCGCGCATGATGGTGGACACGCGCTTCTACGCGCTGACCCTCTAGCGGCCCTGCATATCGCGGTGCCCAGCCGGCATCCGCACCACCAGCCCGTCCAGTTCGGGCGTGAGCAGGATCTGGCAGGCGAGCCGGCTGGTGCGCACCGCACCCACCGCGAGGTCGAGCATGTCCTCTTCCTCCTCCTCGGCGCGGGGCAGCCGGGCGAAATATTCGGGATCGACGATCACGTGGCAGGTCGAACAGGCCATCTGCCCCTCGCAGGTGCCCTCAAGCGGCTGGCCGTCATTCTGCGCGACTTCGAGCAGGCGCAGCCCGGCTTCGGCCTCCACCTGATGCCGGTCGCTGCCATCGGCGCTGACGAAGGTCACCCGGATCATGCGGCGCGGCTTTGCGCACGGGCGGCGACGACGATCCGGTCGATCGCATGCAGCAGGTCGTCCTCACTGGTATAGCGACCAAAGCCGATGCGGATACTCGAACGCGCCTCGCCGCCGCTGAGCCCGATCGCCTCCAGCACATGGCTCGGCCGTCCCGATCCGCTCGCACAGGCCGAACCCGCGGAGAAGGCGACGTCGCGCAGGTCCGAGATCAGCCTCGCCACGTCGAGCCCATCATGCCGCAGGTTGAGATTGCCACGATAGCGGTCCTCCTGCGCGCCGTTGAGTACCCAGTCGCCAGAAATCCGGCTCAGCGCCGCACGGAAGAGCTGTTCCACATGGGCATGGTCCGCGCCGAAACGCTGCTTGGCGAGCTTGGCCGCCGCGCCGAACCCCGCGCACAGCGCCGGCGAAAGCGTACCGGATCGCCCCGCAGGCTCCTGCCCGCCGCCATGCATCAGCGGCTCGAGCGTGACACCGTCCCGAATCCACAGCGCGCCGACGCCCTTGGGTCCGTGGATCTTGTGTGCCGAGACCGCGATCAGGTCGCAGCCATCCGGCATGCGGACCCGGCCATAGCCCTGCACCGCGTCGCACAGGAACAGCGCCCCTGCCTGATGCGCGAGATGCGCGAGCTCCTCGATCGGCTGGATCACGCCGATCTCATTGTTGACCAGCATCGCGGCGACCAGCCCGACACCCGGCCGGATCGCCGCACGCGCGGCGGCGAGATCGACCAGTCCCTCGGGTCCGACCGGCAACACGGTCACGTCCCTGCCCTTGCGCGCCTCGGCAGCGGCCGTGTCGAGCACCGCGGCATGTTCGGTGGCGATCGTCACGATCCCGCCGGTGGTGCCCTTGATCGCCCAGTTGAGCGCCTCGGTCGCGCCGCTGGCGAAGCTCACCTGCCCGCCCGGCGGCAGCAGCCCGGCGATATCGTCGCGCGCCACTTCCACTGCCGCCCTGGCTGCGCGCCCCTGGGCGTGGGCCGAATGTGGATTGGCGAAATTGCCCTCCAGCAAGGGAAGCATCGCGGCCAGCGCCTCGGGGGCGAGCGGCGTGGTCGCCTGATAGTCGAGATAGGTCATGCGGCTCTGGTTCTGGCCTCGATCGCGATCTGGCGCCAGAGGGTCGTGAAGGCATCGACCTCCGCCTCGGTGGTTCCGCGACCGAAGCTGACCCGCACCACTTCGCGCAGCGCCGGCTCCTCCCAGCCCATCGCGCTCAGCACATGGCTCGGCCGCATGCTGCCCGAGGAGCAGGCGCTCCCCGCCGACACCGAAATGCCGGCCCTGTCGAAGCGGATAAGCTGCGCGGCCGAGGAAGTGCCCGGCATGCGGTAGGCCCCGATCAGCGGACTGCGCGGGCGATCGGCGCCGACCACTTCGCCGCCCTCTCCCAGCACCACCGCCTCAAGCCGCGCCCGCAGCGCGGCCATGCGCGCCAGGTCTTCGGGCACCGAAACCGCAGCGGCATAGCCGAGCGCGCCGGGGAGGTTCTCCGTCCCCGCGCGATAGCCCTTTTCCTGCCCGCCCATCGGCAGCAGCGTGCCGAAGTCGCGGACAAGCAGCGCGCCGATCCCCGGCGGCCCGCCGCGCTTGTGCGCCGAGACCGCGACGAGATCGGCGTGGCGCAGCACATCGCCATCGGCATGGGCCGGCATCTGCGCGGCATCGACCAGCAGGATGCCGCCCGCCGCATGCACCACCGCCGCAATCTCCGCGACAGGCTGGCGCACGCCCGTCTCGCTGTTCGCCCATTGGATCCCGACCAGTGCGCGCGGCCCCTCGGCCAGCGCCGCCGCCAGCGCATCGCGCTTCAGGATGCCGTCACCATCCACCGGCAGCACCTGCGCGCCTTCCGCGTGGCGCAGTACCGAATCATGCTCGACCGCGCTGATCAGCCGGCGTTCCGCCATCGAGCGGGTCAGCACCATTTGCAGCGATTCGCTCGCGCCGCTGGTGAAGATGAGTTCGTGCGCCCAGCCATAGGCCGCAGCGACTTGCGCGCGCGCCTTTTCCAGTGCGGCGCGGGCGACGCGTCCCTCGGCATGGGGAGAGCTGGGATTGGCCCAATGGTGCATCCCCGCCTCCACCGCCGCCCTCGATTCGGGCAGCATCGGCGTGGTCGCGGCATGGTCCAGATAAATACGGTCAGCCAAGGATCTCTCGTAATAATTGCGCAACCGGGCGCGGTGCCTATATAGCGCCCAACTCACCGCGCTCCACAGCGCGCCTCCATTTCAAAGCAGGTCTGCCTTGCCCGAAGTCATCTTCCCCGGCCCTGAAGGGCGCCTCGAAGGCCGTTTCGCTCCCGCGCCCAAGCCGCGCGCGCCGGTCGCCATGATCCTCCATCCGCATCCGAATGCGGGCGGCACGATGAACAATCGCATCGTCCAGGAACTCTACAAGACCTTCCAGCGCCGCGGCTTCGCGACGCTCCGCTTCAATTTCCGCGGGGTCGGCAAGAGCCAGGGCACGTTCGACAACGGCATCGGCGAACTGTCCGACGCCGCTTCGGCGCTCGACTGGGTGCAGAGCTTCCACCCGGAAGCCAGCTCGACCTGGGTCGCAGGCTTCGGCTTCGGCGCCTGGATCGGCATGCAGCTGCTGATGCGCCGCCCGGAGATTCGCGGCTTCATCTCGGTCGCCCCGCCGGCGAACATGTTCGACTTCACCTTCCTCGCCCCCTGCCCGTCCTCGGGCATCATCATCCAGGGCGAGAATGACGAGGTGGTCACGCCGGGCGCCGTCCAGAAGCTGGTCGACAAGCTGCGCACCCAGAAGCACATCACCATCCATCACGACACCATCCCGGGCGCGAACCACTTCTTCGAGCACGAGATGGACGATCTGATGAAGAGCGTGGACAAGTATCTGGACATGCGGCTCGATCCCAACTCGCCGATCCGCTGAGGATTTCGGCGGAAGGGCTGCTTGTAACCGTCATCCCGGCGAAAGCCGGGATTTCGTGCGCTCTTTCCCCGCGCCACCGCCTGAGATCCCGGCTTTCGCCGGGATGACGGTTATGGGTGGGAATGACGGCTGTGGACCGGAACGCCGATCAGGCGTCCTTCTTCAGATTCTTCGCCCCGCCCGCCAGCATCGCCGCCGTCGCCTCGGGCGCGCCGCGATAGGCTTCCTGGAACTCCGCGCTCCAATATTTGAGCTGGTCGAGCGGGATCGGCTCGCCGCTCACTGCGCACAGCACATAGCTGCCGGGGCTGAGGATATCGAGTTCGGGCGTACCGTAATGGATTTGAGCGGGTCCGTTCATCGCGCCTATCTAGGGTGCGCGGCCGCGACAGCCAATGGCGATCGCTCAGATCCGCAGGATCAGCAAATTGCCTAGGATCACCACCGCACAGACCCACATCAGGATCGCCTTGGTCCGGTCCGCCCGGAACTGCTTCCACCCGCCCCAGACCAGCAAGCCCATCGCGATCACCGCGATGCTCAGCCACAGGGGCTCGAGCGACGCGTCGGGCATCAGCGGACGACCAGCCAGATCAGGAGGCCGATCGCGCCAATCACGCCGCCGAACAACGCGATCATCTTCAGGTCGCCGCGATAGGCGATGCGGAGCACCCCCCACAGGAAATAGCCAAGCCCGCGCGTGCCGACACTCAGCACATTGGCGATCACGGCTCCAAAGCGGTTCGACACCGGATCAGTCTTTCCCGGCAAGGACTTGAGCATAGGCATCGGGATCGGCATTGCCCCCGGAAAGGATCACGAGCAAGCCCGGCCTGAAATCCACCTTGCCCGCGAGCAATGCCGCCAGCGCCACCGCGCCGCCCGGCTCCACCACCACGCGCAGCTTCGCCGCGGCCCAGCGCTGCGCCGTGCGAATCTCCGCCTCGCTCACCGCCAGGCCGGTGGCGCCCCGCCGCGAGAGCACATCGAAAGTGAGCGGCGAGACACGCGTGGTCTGCAGCGCGTCGCAGGCGGTCGGCGGCGGGTTCTCGCCCACCGGCTCGATCCAGCCAGCTTCCAGGCTGCGGCGCATATCGTCCCAGCCCTCGGGCTCGACCGTGACGATCTCCGAGTCGGGCAGCGCCAGCGCGATGCCGGAAGCCAGCCCGCCACCGCCGCACGGCACCAGCACGTTCAACGGATCGGGCAGCCGCGCCTCGACGATCTGGGTCATCGCCTCGATCCCGGTGCTGCCCTGCCCCTCGATGATCCACGGATCGTCGAAACTCGGCACCAGCGTCGCGCCGCGGGCATGGGCGAGATGCGCGGCGATCTTCTCGCGACTCTCGGTCATGCGGTCATAGGAGACGATCTCCGCTCCCATCGCCAGCGTCGCGTCGCGCTTCACCTTTGGCGCGTCGGCCGGCATCACGATCACCGCCGGAATGCCAAGCTTCCGCGCCGCCCAGGCGACGCCCTGCGCGTGGTTGCCCGAGGAGAAGGCGACGACGCCCTTCTCGCGCGCGTCATCATCCAAAGCGCTCAGCCGATGCCATGCGCCGCGGATCTTGAAAGCCCCGATCGGCTGCAAACACTCGGCCTTGAAGCACACCGGCACGCCGTGAATTTCCCGAACGAACATAGGGGTTTGCGGCAGAATGTCGGCAATCTTGGCAGCAGCGTCCCGCACCCCCGCCCGTGTCGGCTGTCGCACAATCGTCACACTTCACCCCCGCCGTAAAATTCCGGACAAGCGAATCGCTTTACACACCGGACCAACGTCCTTATGTGCCGCTCTCCCGCTGCCCCATGGGACTTCCAACCGCAAGGCAGCAATTGTCAACGATCGCCGTAAGGCACTTGGAGGTCCCTTGAGTTGCACAAGCATCATCGCGCGCTGGGGTTAGCACCCCTTTCGACCGCCGGCTCCTCCGTGACCGGCATCGACATCGCCAAGCAGGGTCCGGTTCAGCCGGTCACGCTCGTCCGTCCGCACGCTGCGGCCCGGGCAGCCCGGTTCTTCGTCGAGAAGTTCCCGGGCAAGGCAATGTATGCGGTGAAGGCGAACCCCTCGCCCGAACTGCTGCAGATCCTGTGGGAAAACGGCATCACCACCTATGACGTGGCGTCGATCGGCGAAGTTCGCCTGGTCGCGCGCACGCTGCCCGAAGCCACGCTTTGCTTCATGCACCCGGTCAAGGCCGAGGAAGCGATCGAAGAGGCGTACTTCACGCATGGTGTCCGCACCTTCTCGCTCGACAGCCTCGAGGAGCTGGAGAAGATCGTCCGCGCCACCAGCCGTGACGGCGTGGCCGCGAGCGACCTTACGCTCTGCGTGCGCCTGCGCGTCTCGTCGGACCATTCGAAGCTGAGCCTCGCGTCGAAGTTCGGCGCCGGCCCGGGCGAAGCCGCCAAGCTGCTGTTCGAGACCCGCCAGGTCGCCGATGCGCTGGGCATCTGCTTCCATGTCGGTTCGCAGGCGATGTCGCCGGAAGCCTATTCGAACGCGATGGAGCGCGTGCGCGCGGCGATCGTCGAGTCGGCCGTCACCGTGGACGTCATCGACGTCGGCGGCGGCTTCCCCTCGACCTATCCGGGCATGACCCCGCCGCCGCTCGAGCATTATTTCGATGCGATCCACCGCGCGTTCGAGAGCCTGCCGATCTCCTATTCGGCCGAGCTCTGGGCCGAGCCGGGCCGTGCGCTGTGCGCCGAGTACAGCTCGATCGTGGTGCGCGTGGAGCGTCGCCGCGGTGCCGAGCTGTACATCAACGACGGTGCCTATGGCGCGCTGTTCGACGCCGCGCATATCGACTGGAAGTTCCCGGTCGAGCTGCTGCGCGAGCCGGAATCGAACGCCAAGGACGTCGAGTTCAGCTTCTACGGCCCGACCTGCGACGATCTCGATTACATGAAGGGCCCGTTCCTTCTGCCGGCCGACACCCGCGCGGGCGATTATTTCGAGATCGGCATGCTCGGCGCCTATGGCTCGGCCATGCGCACCGCGTTCAACGGCTTCGGCACCGACGCCACCGTCGTCGTGGCGGACGAACCGATGGCCTCGATGTATGTCGAGCTGGCGGAACGCCAGCCGGCATGGAACGTCGTCAAGCTGTAACGCAACGCGCGCTACTACCTCGTCACCCCGGCCTTGAGCCAGGGTCCCGCTGCCTTTACAGGCGCCAGAAAGCGGGCCCCCGGCTCAGGACCGGGGTGACGAATGCTTTGGGTTTCCGCGTCCCCTTTTCTAAATGACGGCGGCCAAGAAGATGGGAGAAACCCCATGACCGACACCAACACGCTCAACAAGCAGGCGAGCGCCAACGCCCCGATCAACGACACCCGCAAGGCGGAACTGCTGTCGAAGCAGGTCAAGCACATCGACATCACGTCGTTCGACGCGCGCCCGATCGTCGACGCGATGGCAGATATGAGCTTCACCAGCCGCGACCTCGGCCGCGCCACCAAGATCTACAACGAGATGCTGGCCGACAAGGACTGCACCGTCGTCCTGGTGATCGCCGGCTCGACCTCGGCCGGCGGCTGCATGGACCTCTATGCCGAGCTGGTGCGCAACAACATGGTCGACGTGATCGTCGCCACCGGTGCCACCATCGTCGACATGGATTTCTTCGAGGGCCTTGGCCACAAGCACTATCAGGCGCTCGAGATCCCCGACGACGATACGCTGCGCTCGCTCTACATCGACCGCATCTACGACACGTATATCGACGAGGAAGCGCTTCAGAACGTCGACCACACGATCTTCGAGATCGCCGAGACGCTCGAGCCCAAGGCCTATTCGTCGCGCGCCTTCATCCGCGAGATGGGCAAGTATCTCGTCGAGCATGGCAAGAAGGACAACAGCCTGGTCAAGCTGGCCTATGAGCATGACGTGCCGATCTTCTGCCCGGCATTCGTCGACAGCTCGGCCGGCTTCGGCCTCGTCAAGCACCAGGTGGACCGCGCCAAGGAAGGCAAGCCCTACCTGCTGCTCGACGCGATCGCCGACTTCCGCGAGCTGACGGAGATCAAGATCCAGGCAGGCACCACCGGCCTGCTGATGATCGGCGGCGGCGTGCCAAAGAACTTCATCCAGGACACCGTCGTCTGCGCCGAGATCCTCGGCCATGAGGACGTCGAAGTGCACAAGTACGCCGTGCAGATCACCGTCGCCGACGTCCGCGACGGCGCCTGCTCGTCCTCGACCCTCCAGGAGGCGGCGTCGTGGGGCAAGGTCAACACCGGCATCGAGCAGATGGTGTTCGCGGAAGCGGGCTCGGTCATGCCGCTGCTGGCGTCGGACGCCTATCACCGCGGCCACTGGCGCGAGCGCGTCAAGCGCGGCTGGGCGAAGCTGTTCGCCTGATCGCCTGACGATCGGATGAGAAACAGGGCGGCCGGGACATCCCCGGCCGCCCTTTTCTTTTGCCCGCAGCGATCGAACCGATCCGGTTTCAAACCCGTCTTCCGTGCCCGAAGACCTGACTGTCTAAGGAGGATCGCCCTCAATCCGGGAAGAACCGCCTCATGAAGACCCTCATCGTCGACGATTACAGAACCATGCGCAGGATCATCCGCAACCTGCTGATGCAACTGGGGTATAACGATGTCGAGGATGTCGGGGACGGCGCAGCCGCGCTTGCGCTGATGCGGGCCGACAAGTTCGATCTGGTCATCTGCGACTGGAACATGGAGCCGATGAGCGGCCTGGAGCTGCTCAAGCAAATCCGCAGCGACGCGAAGCTCAAGAGCACGCCCTTCATCATGGTTCTCGCGGAAAACAAGCAAGCAAACGTGACCGCGGCAAAGGAGGCCGGCATAAACGAGTATATCATCAAGCCGTTCAACGCCGAGTCTTTGCTATCGAAGATCCGGGCGTCGGTCTGGTATCCGTCTTCGCGTCAGGACAGGCCCTGAGAGAAAGCAGATGGGCGGCCAGCAAGCCGCTCATGCATGCGCCGGCTATGACGCGCTCTATCGCGTGCGCGGCCGACCTCAATTCCAGCCGACACAAAGGAGCAATGTCCCGCTTCGGGAAAGCGCAGCCATCTGCCGTGCGCTAGATTCGCGCGCTGCAACATGGGGGCATCAATCCGGATGCAGTCCATATCGGTCGTATCAGTGAGAGTTGAATGCCCCGTCTGACCGAAGCGACCGCAGCCAAGCGGCGCACCCATATCCTCGAAGCCGCTGCGCATTGTCTGTTCGAACGCGGGCTGCTCGCGACGTCGGTCGACGATGTCTGCGCGCAGGCCGGGATCAGCAAGGGTGCGTTCTACAGCCACTTCCCCAGCCGCGAGGCGTTGATGCACGCGGTCACCGACATGTTGTCCGCCGAGCTTGGCCCGATCGATGACGCCAGCATCGCGGCGCTCGCGGGTTCGGTGTTCGAGCGCCAGATCGCTCCTGCCCTGCCGCCCGCAAATGCGCGCTTCGGCATCGAGATCACCGCCGCCAGCGCCGCCGATTCGGGCCTGCGCGAGCGCAACACCGCCAATCTCGAGCGGTTGCGCCACGGTATCGAAGCGGCGGTGCGCAGCCTGATCGCTGCCGGCAGCGCACGTGCCGACGCCGATGCCGAGGCGATCGGCTGGCTCGTCCAGGCCCATGTGATGGGCGTGCTCTGCCGCAACGCGGTCTGGCCCGCGCAGGATGAAGCTGCTCTGCGCCGCTCGACCCATCTGCTGTTCGAAAGCCTGCTCGCCCCGGTCTAGTTGCATTCGCGCAACCATTACGGCAGCCTCCGCGCGACAAACGCAGTGGAGGGGACTGCCATGCATAGCGAAATCCTCGCGCCCGTGGTGGCGCTGGTGGCCTGGACTCTGGTGATGCTGGTCTGGATGCTCGCGCTCCGCATCCCGGCCATGGGCAAGGCCGGAGTCGATCTCGGCAAGCTGGTCGGCTCCAAGGGCTCGGACGCCGACAAGATCCTGCCGGCCGAGGCACAATGGAAGGCGCACAACTACAACCATCTCCACGAGCAGCCGACGCTGTTCTACGCGATTGCGCTGACGCTCGCGCTCCTCGGCCAGGGGCATGGCATCAACCTGTGGCTTGCCTGGGCCTATGTGCTCCTGCGCATCGCCCACAGCCTGGTGCAGGCGACCGTCAACAAGGTCTCGATCCGCTTCCTGCTGTTCCTGCTGTCGACATTGGCGCTGGTCGCGCTGACCCTGCACGCGGGGATGGCGATCTGGCTGGAGCGCTAGCGGCGCGGCCTACCCGAACAGCCGGTTCAGGCTCCGCTCCAGCATCAGCAGCTGCCACAGGGTCCGGCCATGTTCGGCGCGGCCCGCCTTGTGGTCGGCGGCCAGCTTCTCGATCGCGTGCAGGTCGAACCAGCCGGTGCTGTGGAGCAGCTTCGAGCGCCCCAGCGCTGCCGCCTCGTCGGCAAGCGCCTTGCGGAACCAGGCGCTGATTGGCGTCACGAAGCCCATCTTCGGCCGGTAGAGCACGTCCTTGGGCAGATAGGGCTCCAGCGCCTTCTTCATCAGCCACTTGCCCTGCCCTGCCCGGATCCGCAGCGACGGCGGCAGGGTCGCCATGAACTGGACCAGGCGATAGTCGAGCAGTGGCTCGCGGGCTTCCAGGCTCACCGCCATGCTCGCGCGATCGACCTTGGTCAGGATGTCGCCCGGCAGCCAGTGCTGGATATCGGCATATTGCGCGCGGTCGAGCCCGTCGCGCGCAGGCGCCTGTCGCATCGTGTCGGTGTAGCGCTGCTCGGCGGTATGCCCGGCCAGCGCCTTGCGCATCCCGTCGCTGTAGAGCGCGTTCCGCAGCGCCGGCCCGGTGACGCCCACCGCCTTGGGATAGGCATGCTCGCCATTCTCGGCGAGTGCCAGGAAGGTCGTCTTGGCGCGGAACGGGCGCGGCGCCCAATCGGCCTTGGGATAGAGCCGGCCCAGCGTGCCGAACAGGCTGGTGCGCAGCTCCTGCGGCAACAGCCCGCGCATCCGCTCCTCGGCGGCGAAGAACTTGTAGCGGCGATAGCCCGCCAGCGCCTCGTCCGCGCCGTCGCCGGACAGCGCCACCGTCACGCTCTCGCGCGCCAGCTCGCACACCCGGTAGGTCGGCAGCGCCGAAGCATCGGCAAAAGGCTCGTCGAAGGCGCCCACGAGGGTGTCGATCAGCGCGAAATCGTCCGAGGCGACCTTGCGCGCCTGATGCGCGGTGGCGAAGCGCTCGGCGACCATCCGGGCATAGCCGGTCTCGTCATGATCCGCCTCGTCGAAACCGATCGTGCAGGTCTTCACCGCCGCCTTGCTCGCCTCGGCCATCAGCGCGACCACGGCCGAGCTGTCGACGCCACCCGAAAGGAACGCGCCCAGCGGCACGTCCGCGATCATCCGCGCGCGCACCGCGTCTCGCATCATGTCGAGCAGCTCGGCTTCCAGATCGCGGACTTTGCCCGTCGCGCGCTGCGAGAAATCGATGTCCCACCAGCGCTGCGGCTGCGGCACCGGCTTGCCGCGCTCGAGCAGCAGGAAATGCCCGGCCGGCAGCTTCTTCACGCCGCTGAGGATCGAGGTATCGTCGGGCACATAGCCGAGCCCCAGATAATCCTCGACCGCCCTGAAGTCCGGCGTGCGGCGGAACAACGGGTGCGCGAGCAGCCCTTTCAGCTCGGAGGCAAAGGCCACCGCCCCGTCCGACAGCTCGGCATAATGGAGCGGCTTCACCCCGAACCGGTCACGCGCGAGGAACAGGCTCTGGGTCCGCGCATCGTAGAGCGCGAAGGCGAACATGCCGTTCAGCCGGTCGAGCATCCGCGGCCCCCAGGCGCGCCAGCCGTGCAGCAGCACCTCGGTATCGCTGTCGGTGGCGAAGCGGGCGCCCTTGGCCTCCAGCTCGGCGCGGACCTCCTGGAAATTGTAGATCTCGCCATTGTAGGTGACGACCGTGCCCTGATCGGGCGTCGCCATCGGCTGCACGCCGCCTTCGAGATCGATGATCGCCAGCCGCCGGTGCCCCAGCCCCACGCCTGCGGTGACCCACACGCCCGAACCGTCAGGCCCGCGATGGACCAGCGCATCGGTCATCTGGACGATGCGCGCGGGATCCACCGGCTTGGCCAGCGCGGGATAGTAAAGGCCAGCGATGCCGCACATGCTACGGAGTGTCCCCCAAATCTCTAAACGTCACCCCGGCGGAAGCCGGGGCCCAGGGTTGCACGGTACGAGCCCGGGGCTCTGGGTCCCGGCTTTCGCCGGGATGACGCGAATAGGCAAGCTCAGCGCGTCCCCGCCACACGATCGGCAAGATCCTCGACCGGCCCCATCGCCCCCAGGAAATCCTGGATCGCCGCATGCGCCCCGTTCTCACTTCCCTGTTCGGCCGAGAGCAATACCGCGACGCCGGCCTGGTTGCCGCCCAGCAGCTTGGTCTTGAGCGTCTCCAGCTTCACCCTTTTGTCGCTGCCGGTCAGCACGCCGCCGATACGGTACCAGGTGACGACCTCGCGTTCGACGCGTCCCGGCCCGGTCATCCGCAGCGCCGCGCCGCGGCGCACCGGTCCCAGGTCCTCGATCTTCACCCAGCGGTCATTCTCGCGGATCGCGCCAATGCCGAAGCCAACCAGCTCGCGCCCCTCATGTTGCGTGGCATAGACGGCCACCGCCAGGTCGACGCTGCGGCCATTGTCGTCGGCATAGCGGCCGACCAGCAGGTGATCGGCCCCCGGGAAGTTCGGCGACCAGGCCGCGCGCGTCGCCGGAGCGACGCGGTGCCAACCCGGCACCTCCGGCAAGGCGATCTGCGCCGGCAGCTTCGAGGCGCGCGCATCGTTGAGGCTCGACCAGCCGAGGAACAGGCTCGCCACCAGCAGCACCAGCACCGCCGCGATCGGCGCATCGACCCGCTTCGCCGGCACCACCTGCAACTTCGCCGGATCGAACCAGCGTGCATCGGGATCGCGGTCGAACCATTTCCAGCCGATCGCCAGCACCGCCGCCATCACCAGCGCGAAGAACACCCAGCCATAGACGATATGGTCGAACCCGGTGGCCGCCTCGACCGAGGTCCACCAGGCCGCATAGATCGTCCCGAAGGCACGCAGGCCGTTGGCGAGGACCGGCACCACGATCGCCGCGACCATGAACGCCGCCCGCTTGCGCCACGAAACATAGCAGACATTGGCGACGAGCACGCCGAACGCGATCATCGCGATCACGAACTTGGCGCCCGAACACGCCTCGGCCACCTCGAAATAGCCGTTGGACGTGGTGATCAGTACCCCGTCCACGCTCGCGGGCACCCCGAATGCATGGAGCATCGGCATGATCATCGTGATCGTGATGTCCTGCAGCGGCCCTTCCATGAAGTCGCCGAACGGCACCAGGAACGCCATGTAGCAAAGGGGAAACAGCAGCGCCCGGGCGACGTTCGGCCCGAGCACGCTCACCACCGCGCCCTGCAGCATCAGCACGAGACCGGCGTGGCGGAACAGCGCGACGCCCGCGGCATCGCCGACCATCCAGCCAAAGCCACCGCACGCAACGATCGCCAGCCCGGGCCACCATCCCTGCGGCGCCACCTCCGAAAGCTCCACCCGGCGCTGCCACACCAGCCAGGCGATCACCGGCGTGATGAACAGGCAGTGCCCGAAGGTCGTATTGGTCCAGTAGATCGTCGCGAGGTCGGCGGTATCGCGGTGGAAGATCACGAGCAGCGCCAGCCATACAGCTGCCAAGATCGCGGCATGCCGCTTCCAGCGCGCATCGAAGGTGGCGGTGGCGGGTGCCGCGGAGGCGGACAGCACTGCTTCAGTCACGTCCTCAGTCCCTTTCGCGGGGATGTAAATGGATCATGCAGCCCGCTGCGGCTTCTTGGGCACATCGGTGACCCGCGTGACCCGCTCCTCCTTGGCCGGGCGCAGCGGCTGGCCGAGTATCTCGTCGAGCGGGCTCAGCCGCGCTTCCCAGCTGTAGCGATCGATCACGCGTTGCCGCCCCGCCTTGCCGAGTTCGCTCGCCAGACGCGAATCGGCGAGCAGCCGGTTCACCTGTTCGGCCATCTCGCCCACGGTCGCACCGACCAGGATCGTCCCGTCATGATCGATGCCCGTCGCAGCGGCTTCGCTCGCCACCACCGGTCGTGCCATCGCCATGCCCTCGAGCACCTTGTTCTGAATGCCGCGCGCCAGCTTGAGCGGCGCCACCACCACCGCGGCCTGCGCCAGCCAGCCGCGCACGTCGGGAACCTCCCCGATCACGGCCACGCCAGGATGTTTGGCCAGCGCCTTCACCGCATCGGTCGGGCTGCGCCCGACGATCAGGAAGCGCGCATCCGGATGCACCAGCCGGATATGCGGCAGGATCGCCTCGACGAACCAGGTCACGCCCTCGATGTTCGGGCGGTAATCCATCTGGCCGGTGAAGACGATCGTCGATCCCATCACATCGACGCGTTTGAAGCGGGCCGAGGGATCGAAGAATTCGGTGTCGATACCGTTCTCGAGCACATGCACCCGGTCGGCGCCGGTACGCTCGCGAAACAGCTCCGCCTCGGCCGCGCTGACGAACAGGCTGGCATCGGCGCGCTGGGCGACCGACCTCTCATAGCCACGCAGCATCCGGGCCTCGCGGCCCATCATCCAGGCCATCGGGCCCCTGCTGGTCTTCGAATATGCCGCGAACTTCGCCGAATCCATGTCGACGAAATCCATGATCACCCGCTGGCGCGGCCGGGCGGGAAGATATTGCGCCATCTGGCTGGAGAAGACGTAGATCGTGTCGATCCGGTGCCGTTGCAGGATATTCTGCACCGACTGGCGCAGCGCATCATTATCGAACGCGGTGAGCGACACCGGGCGGTGCTGCATCAGCGCCTGCATCGCCGCGACCAGCTGCGACTTGGCCCGCCACACGATCGAGCGATTGCCGGTATATTTGGCCAGTTCGCCCTTCTGCTTCAGGTCGGCGGGATCGTCGGCAAAGGCGATCAGATGCACGCGCTGTTTCGTCGACAGGTATTTGAGTATGTGGAAGCCGCGGATCTTGTCCCCCCGATCGGGCGGATAGGGCACGCGGTGCGCGAGGAACAATATGTCGCCCATCAGCCCAGGCCCCTGGCGATCAGCGGCCCGGCGCGGTTCGCGATCCACAGCGGCAGCTTGCTCCACACGCGGACCTGCAGCGAATATTTCGGGTTCACCGGGCTCGCGTCACGCGGCTTCGCGCCTTCGGCGATGCGATCGTAATAGGTCAGCGGCTTCGGCTCGAAGCCCCAGTTCTTCTTGAACGCCGCCGGACCGGTGCCAGTCTTCGAGCGGCCGAAGTCGAAGCGCTTGCAGCCGCGGTTGCGGGCGTGACGCATCAGCTCGAAATACATCCGGTCATTGGCGCGCAGCCCGCGCGCGGCCTGGGTGCCGCCACCCCAATAGGGATATACCGTCCCCTTCCAGTACAGGCTCAACACGCTCGACACCGCCACCCCACCGTGCCGGACGACCAGTATGTCCGCAGCATTGCCGAATTCGCGCAGCACCTCGGAGAACAGCCGCCGGGGGAATACCGGCGTGCCGAGGTTGCGAACCGATTCCGCATAGACGGCGTAATGCGCGGCGATGTCGGCCGGGTTACAACCGATCGCGATCTCCAGATCATTCTCAAGCGCCTTGCGCACCTCCGCGCGCTGCTTGCGCGGAATGGCAAGCAGTTCGGCATCGTCGTCCACAGCCAGGTCCCGCGCAAAGCCCAGATAGCGTGCGTCGTCCACGCTCCATTCCGGCCCCGGCAGCGGCCCGCCGCGCACTTCCATCACCGGGCATTTCAGCTTCTGCGCCAGCGCCCAGGCCATGTCCGCCATCTGCGAGACCAGCCGCGCGTCATGGGTCAGTATCCCCCCGCCCACGCCGAACCCGGCAGAGGCGAGCACCTTGCCGAAGATCGGCGAATAGATTTCGGTCAGCGGCATCACGCCGGCCAGGTCGCCCTTGGCATTCTCGGCGACGAGATAGTGGCTCTTCTGCCCGCAGCCCCGCGCCACGCCGATGCTCCAGGCTGGCAGATGGAAAGGCGTGCCCTCGGGATGATCGTGCACGAACGCCCCGATCCGGGCGCGCTCGATCTCGTCGCCCAGATTGGCGATCCGCAGCGAAACCGGCTTTGCGATCAACGGCGCGTTCACCGCGCCGTCTCCGCTTTCAGCCTCGCCGTCTCGCCCGCGGCGATCTCGTCCATCCGGCCCCATGCATGCCCCGCAATCAGCGTCTCCAGCTTGTCAGCCATCGCGCCCAGACGGCTGTAATGGCGCAGCTTCGACTTGAAGGGCGCATTCTGCACGCGCGGCTGGCCCGGGTCGATCTCCCAGGGATGAAAATAGAAGATCGCGGGACGGGCCGCACCATTGGCGGCGCGCACCGCGCGATAGGTCACTTCGCCCGGCAGTAGGCGGAAGAAGCCGCCACCGGTGGTCACCTCCCGGCCGAAGAAGCTCGCCAGCGTGATCGGGATTTCGATCAGCTGGGCGCCCGGCACCGGCCAGAAGGCCCCGCGCGGGGCGTCGTGCCAGCCATAATGATCATGCTTCACCGGCGCGACGCTGGAGGAATAGGCATAGCCTTCCTCGGCCAGCACCTCGTGTGCCCAGGGCGTGCGACGATCGATCGAGAAGCTCGGCGCCCGGTATCCGGTCACCTGCTGGCCGCTCGCATCCTCCAGCGCCTTGCGCGCCCGGCCGATATCAGCCCGGAACTGCTGGGGATCGAGGGTGAAGACCCGCGCATGGTCCCAGCCATGGCTGGCGACCTCGTGCCCGGCCTCGGCGATGCGGCGGATCAGCGCCGGATAGCGCGCCGCCACCCAGCCCAACGTGAAGAAAGTCGCCTTGACCCCGCCCGCATCGAACAGCGCGAGCACCTTGTCGGTATTCGCCTCGACCCGATGCTCGAGCGAGTCCCAGTCGTCGCGCGCGATCGTGTTCTCGAAGGCGCCGACCTGAAACCAGTCCTCGACATCGACCGAGAGCGCGTTGACGACCATCGGATCAGGCCACGTTGCCGCGCACCGCGGACAGATCGGGGCGCCGCCCCTGGGTTTCACCTTGTTCGACCCAGTCGACCAGCAGGCCCAGCACGCGGCGCAACGCCTCGTCCTGATCGCGCAGCTGCGCCTCGAGATCGGTGATGCGGCGGTGCAGCGTGTCATCGGCCGCCGGTGCCACGGGCTCCGGCTCGGGCGCAGGTGCAACCACAGGCGCAGGCGCCGGTGCGGGCGCTGCCGTGAACACCGGACGCAGCGGCACCGGATCGGTCGGATGCGGCGGCGGCACGGGTGCGCCCATCGGCATCGGCGTCGGCGCCACGTCACGCAGCTCGAAGGGCTCGGGCTCAGGCTCGGGCACCGGTGCGGCCACCGGCTCGGGCAGCGGGGGCGCAAAGGCAGTCGACGGCGGCGGCGCGAAGGCCGTCGGCGGCGGTGCGAAGGCAGCCGGCGTCGCGATCGGCGCCGGGCGATAGGTGGCGACCGGCGTATCCTGGTTCAGGTCGGCGATCACCGCCGCCAGCTCATAGGCGCCGAACGTCTCCATCTCCTCCACCGCGCCGAACAGCAGCACGCGGCTGGCGAGCTGATTGACCTTGCGGGGCGACCCGCCCGACCAGCGATGGATCGCCGCCACCGCGTCATTGGTGAAGCGCGGCTTGCCCCGCCAGCCGACGCACGACAGGCGGTGGATCAGATAGGGCTCGACTTCGTCGGCCTGCATCGGATCGAGATGGTGCATCGCGATCACGCGCTGGCGCAGCTGCTCCAGCCGCGCGTCGCTCAGCTTCACGCGGAACTCGGGCTGGCCGAGCAGGAAGATCTGCAGCAGCGGATAGCCGCCGGCCTGGAAGTTGGAGAGCATGCGCAGCTCCTCCAGGCTCTCGATCGGCAGCGATTGCGCCTCGTCGACAACGACCAGCGTGCGCCGGCCGCTGCGCGCCATATTGTGCAGCCCGCGTTCGATCTCGCTCAGGATTTCGGACTTGTTGAGACCGGCCGGATCGACGCCCAGCCCCTGGCAGACGAAGCGCAGCAGGTCCTCGGGCCGCAGCTGGGTCGAGACGATCTTGATGACGTTCAGCCGCTCGCGATCGATCTGGCCGAGCAGATGGCCCATCAGCGTGGTCTTGCCCGAACCGGGATCGCCAGTGATCACCACAAAGCCTTCGCCCTGGCTCAGCCCATAGCCGAGATAGGCCATCGCCTTGCGGTGCGTTGCCGTGTCGAACCAGAATTTGGGATCGGGGGTCAGCTGAAAGGGGCGACCGGTCAATCCGTAGTGATCGTCGTACATAGTTCCGTCCCGACGCTTAGAAACCATAGCGAAGGCCGAGCAGCGCCTGGGCGCTGGCCGAGCTTTCGCCTTCCCGTTCGAACCCGAAAATGCCCGTCGAAAGCGTGGCACCGAGTCGTCCGAATCGATGGGTATAGGCAGCATTCGCTCCCCAACCGTAAATGCCGTCATTCCCCGGAATGTCGCTGTTGTAATAGCTGCCGAGGATGCTGCCCTGGAGCGCGCCGTTCGGGCCGACATCGGTCGACGCGAAGAGCTGGCCATAGATGGTGGTGTCGCTGGTACCGTTGGTGGTGAAGCCGGTGCCGCCGGTCGGCGCGATGAAGTCGCGTCGCGCCCAGCCGCCGCCGATGCCGAAGCGGGTGCTGCCCCGGCCCATCACCGCCACGCCGGTCACGCCGCGCGCCCGGTATGCGGAAGTGGTGGCGGAGGCGAGCACGGCGTTCATGCAGCCGCCGGTTGCAGCCCCGGTGGTACCGTAGATGCAGCCCTGGAACTGGTTGCCGAACGGATCGGTGGTGCTCGCCAGGCTGGTCGGCAGGCTCGAAAGCTGGCCGTTCAGCTGCTGGCCGAAGGTCTGCACCGTGTCATAGACGCCGATCTGGATGCCGCTGCCCGCGGTCGGCTGATAGCTGAACGAGCCGGTATAGCTCATCGAGCCATAGCGCCGGCCGACGCGCGCCTCGAGGAAGGTGCGGCGGCTCGGCTTCCAGATCACGCCCGCGTCCCAGAACACGCCGTCCAGGTCGTATGCGATCCGGCGCGGCGAGTTGGGATCGGTACGGAACCGCCCTGCCCCGTCGAGCACCGGCTGGCCGGCGCCGTTCAGCAGCGCGTCGCGCTGGCTGATCTTGATCTGCTCGTAACCGACACCGCCCGCGAGCGCGAGGCCGCGCAGCACCGGCACGACCACGTCGCCCCGCGCCCATTTGCCCTCGAAGCGCTGGTCGAGCTGCCCCGCATCCTCGCGGGTATAGGATCCGCTCGCGGTAAGGCCGACCGGCAACACCGTGCCCGACTTCACGCCGACGCTGGCGGTGGCGACATGCACCTTGGAATCGTCGTAGTAATCGAGCCGCGGCTGGCCCGGGCCCACGCCGGTCACACCCGGCGCTTCCACCTTGGTATAGCCGAAGCGATAGGCGCCGTTGACGAACATCGGCCCCAGATGCGTCGCCAGGTTCGGCCCGACATAGGCCGAGAAGACCTGCGCCGAATTGGTGAAGTTGCCGACATTGCTGACCTGCGTGTCGCCGCGAATGTCCGATCGGGTGCGCGTCGCGATGCCGCCTGCCTCGATCGAAAGCCCCGGCGCCACCGCCGCCTTCACCGTGGCGAGGCCGCTATGCGTATGGTCGTTGTTGAGCCGGTTCTGATAGTCGAACCGGTGCTCGTAGCGGTAGCTGACCTGCACCTCGACGCGGCGGGTGTGCATCGATGCATCGATGCCCGCGCCGATCGTGGAATAGGTCAGCACGTCGCCGCCGTTCAGGTCGGCCGCGACCACCTGGCTCGCCTCGATATAAGGCGATACCTGCAGACGCTGCTGCTGCTGCGCATGCGCCGGCATCGCAACCCCCGCCGCGACACCGGTCAAGACGATAAGCCGCTTCACCGGCCTTCCTCCCCATATTCGTAATAGCTGCCGAACCGCCGCCCGCCCGGCTGGAACGACACGGAATTGAGCACGAGCTGGATATGCTCGCAGGCATCGAGCGTGTTCACCGCCTGGCGCAGATCGCCCTCGCTGGTCTTGTCGGCGCGCACGACCAGCATCACCTGCCCCACGTGCAGCGCCAGCACCGAAGCGGGCGACGCCGCCAGCGCCGGTGGTGAATCGAAGATCACGATGCGGCGCGGATTGGCTTCGGCCAGTCCGTCGATCACCGCCCGCGCGCGGTCGCTCGCCAGCAGTTCGGTATCGCTGATCGAGCGCGCACCGGCGGGCAGCACCGAAAGCTGCGGCACATCGGTCTCGATGATGCAGTCCTCGACGTCGCTCACCGATCCGGCGAGCACGTCGAGCAATCCCGGGCCGCTCTGCAGGCCAAGGCGCGACAGCACGTCGGGCTTGGCGAAATCGGCGTCCACCAGCAGCACCTCGACGTCCTTCTCGGTCGCCATCGAGAGCGCGAGGTTGATCGCGCAGAAGGTCTTGCCCTCGTTCGGCCGGGCCGAGCAGACGAGGATCATCCGCGCCCGGTCCGCGGCCTTCACGGTATCCTTGGCGGCGACGGCACGCGCGGTGAGCAGCAGCTGGCGCTTCACCATGCGGAATTCCTCCGCCAGCGGCGTGATCGGCCCGCCCGGGATCAGCATCCCGCCGCGTTCCAGCACGTCGCGATCGATCGACGCGACGTCGGGTACGTCGGCAAAGGCCGTGGCCATCTGCGGGGCCGGTTCGTACGCGAAGAATTCCTCGCCCAGCCGAAGGGCCGGCTCCCCGAACCCTGCATCCCGGTCTTCGGTCGGAACGGCCTCGGGCACCGAAGCAGACTCGGGCAGGTAAACCGGTTCGATCTCGACCGGCTCCGGCTCGATCACCGGCGCAGCGGCAACGGGTTCCGGCTCCACCACCGGTGCGGCGACGACGGGCCGCGGCTCGGGCGAAGGTGCCGGCGCAACCACCGGAGTCTCGGCACGCGGCGGTGCCATCGGCACTTCGGCGGGCTTCTGCACCGGCCGGGCACCGGGCGCCGCCGGCATATCCTCGACCGGTGCAGGCGCGTAATGGAAGCCCGGCGCAGCGCGCTCGAGCAGCGATCCCTTCAGGCGACGGGGCGTCTGGTCGTTCATCTCAGGCTCCCATGCCCCGCTGGAGGAACTCGACGCCGATCAGCCCGACATAGGCGACACCGAGCGCCGCCACCCCGCCTGCGAACAGGGTCAGCTTCTTGCGCCGCATCGCGGTCTGCGTGGCGGTCACGACTTCGCCGATCGACCCGATCACGGGCATGCCGCTCGCCTTTTCCAGCTTGGCGGCAGTCGGGAAGGTCGTGGTCAGCTTGCCGAGCGCGAACGCCGCGGCAAGACCGGCGCCCAAACCGGCGATCAGGACGCCGGTCAGCAGCAGCGGACGGTTGGGCGAAGTCGGCGCGCGCGGCTGGGTCGGCGGGTCGACGACGTTGAACTTGTCGGCATCGGCGACATTCTGCGCCTGGCTCGAAATCTTCATCTGCTCGCGCTGGGCGAGCAGCGTGTCATACTGCGTCTTCAGCACCTGATACTGGCGCTCGATCTCGCCCTGCTCGGCAGCCACGCCCGGCGCCTGCGCCATCTTGGCGTTGAGCGCGTTCAGATCGCCTTCGATCTGCGCCTTGCGTTGAACCAGCGCGGCAACCGTCGCCTGCTTGTCCGCCCGCATCGATTGCAGGCCGATATAGACCGGATTGGAGGCTCCCGCCGAAGCCCCGCTCGCCACCGGCTCGCGCGCCGCGGCGGACTGGGCCGCGGCAAGCTGGTTCTTCAGCGCGATCACGTCGGGATGGCTGTCGGTATAGCCCTTGGCCCGCGCATCGGCGAGCTGGCCCTGGATCGCCTGAAGCCGCGCTCGCGCCGGGCCGGTGACCGCACCGCCGCCGCCACCCGCGATGTTCGCCGGCGTGCCCGCCATCTGGGCATTGACCACGTTGAGGCCCGATTGTGCCGCCGCCAGGTCGCCCTGGATCTGTGCGAGCTGGGTCCGCGCCGCGGCGACCCGGTCCTCGATCGATCCGGTGCCAGGCAGCGAACCGAGGAACTTCGCCTGGAAATCGGCGCGCTTGCTGTCCGCATCCTGCAGCTGCTTCTGCCGCTCGGCGAGCTGCTGGTCCATGAAGTCGAGCGACTGGCTCGACTGGTCGCGATTGTCCGAAAGATTGGTCTCGACGAAGATGTCGATCAGCTTCTGCGTGATCTGCTTGGCCAGCTTGCCGCTCGGCGAGGTCACCGAAATCTCGAACAGGTTGTCCTGCTGGGCAGTCAGCTTGATCGCTGCCTGCAGCCCGGCCACCCGGTCCGCGATGTCGCGGTCGGTCGCCACAGTGCGTGCCAGGTCGGTGCCGCGCACCACCTTCTCCAGATTGACCGCGCTGGTCAGCGTCTGGCGGATGCGATCGAGGTCCTTCTGCTGGTTCAGCGCCGTCGTCCCGTCGGTCGGGATGATCTGGCGCAGCTGCACGAAGACGCGCGCCCGCGATTCATATTTGTTCGGCATCTGCGACACGACCAGCCAGCCGGCCAGGCAGATGCACCACGCCACAGCCAGCGCGATCCAGCGCCGCTGCCAGACCGCGTGCAGAGCGCCGCGCAATTCTTCGTAGAGGTTCCCCACCGGCGCTACCTCAGAACATGCTCGTAGGAATGATGATCACGTCGCCCGGCTCGAGCTTCACATTCGCGCCGATGTCGCCGTTCTTCAGCAGGTCGCCCAGGCGAACCTTGTATTCGCTCTGCTTGCCGGTCGTCCGGTCGTAGCGCACCAGCCGCGCGCGATTGCCCGCCGCAAACTCGCTGAGCCCACCCACCGCGATCATCGCGTCGAGCACGGTCATGTTGGCGCGGTACGGGATCGATGCCGGCTTCTCGGTCGCGCCGACGACGCGGATCTGCTGGCTGTAGGTGCCGTTGAAATTCTCGACGATCACCGAGACGATCGGATCCTTGATATATTCGCTGAGCGCGATCTTCAGATCGTCCGCCAGCATCGCCGGGGTCTTGCCCACTGCCGGCATGTCGCTGATCAGCGGCACGGTGATCCGGCCGTCGGGGCGCACCTGCACCTTCGCCGACAGCTCGGGATTGCGCCACACGAAGATCTGGAGCTGGTCCATCGGGCCGATGACATATTCGTCGCTCGGCACCTCGCGCCCGGCCACTGCCTGGGCGGGCGGCAGTTCCGGGCGGCCCCCGCCGCCGCTGCATCCGGCAAGCAGCACAGCCGCCGCGCCGAGAGCCAGAACAGTCCTGCCAAAACCGATGAAACGCATGCCGAGCTCCTTTTCCCGGCGGGCAGAACCACCACCGACGTCTCGGCAGCAACCCGCACAGGATCAGGGTCCGCTATGGGCTTGAGAGGTAAATATCGGGTTAGGGGTGGCTGGCATTATCCCGTGCAGACACTTGGTCCCGCGATGGGACCGCGAAACCGGCCCATCCTCCCGCCTTCGACTTCGTCAAGGGCAACATGCATCCCCGCACCATTCCGAAGCCGTCTCTTTGGTTAAGCCCCTAACAATCATCAATTAATATTGCATATGTTCAAATCGGATTTGGTTGAGTCGATTATATCTACAATGGATGCATATGACTTTAACTTAACAATTATTGATTTGACTCACCATTATCCCGTAAGGCTATTTCCATAGAGAAATATTTATTGCGAACAAGCAGATCACATCGAGGGGGAACGGAAATGGCTGCACGTCCACTTACGATCACTGTCGTCAATCAGTCGGGCACGACGCTGCAATTCGGCAATGTCACGACGATCCATGGCGAGACGATCGAGATCACCTCGGGCCCCAATCCTCTGCCCAATGAGGGACAGGCCGTCCTCTATACAGAGAATAGCGGATTGATCGGGCCGCAGGGCAGCTTCAGCTATAGCTTCCAGGACGGTTCGGGCCGGGCGTTCAACTTCAACTATAACCACCCCTATGGCACGGGCACGACCTATGTGAACGTGATCTCGCCAACCGGCTACACCTCGTCCATGCCGATCAACAACCTGCCGCATCACGACGCGTCCTGCACGATCTACCTGCAGAAGCTCGCCTGATCGCGCCGGCAGCCGCGGCCAACCGGGCCCGGCCGCCGCAAGGCCTGGATTGCCAGCGGGGAAAACCTATGCCGGTCGTGCCGATCAATTCCGATTTCTCGAACATCCAGCAATTCATCGACAGCCTGTTCGATCCGGATGTCCGCTCCTCGAGCATCGTCACCGATGCGATCGCCGCCGGTCGCCTGACCGCCGATTTCGCCGGCCAGTTCGACGTGATCCAGCCGGTCTGGCTCGCCGCCTGGCAGCAATCGCAGGGCCTGCCCTATAATCAGACCGACTTCGCCCACTGCACGGCCAGCGACGCCGCGGCGCTCGGCTTCCTCGCCGGCTATATCCGCGACAATGGCCTGTCGCTCTATGTCCCGCAGATCGCGCCGGCGATTCTGAGTGCGGGAAAGGCGCCGGTCTATACGCTGTCGGGCTATGACCAGAATGTGTTCCTGCCGGGCGGCAGCTGGGATCTCACCGTGGTGTCGAGCTTCCTCGAGCTGCTCTACTACGGCGCGCATTTCGTCGCGGTCCATGCCAAGACGGATCTCGCTTATGGCCAGTCGATCGGCCCGCTCTGGTCGCTGTTCAAGAGCAGCTCCGCGCTCAAGCCGTACCGCCGCCATGATCCGGGCAACTCGCACTATACCAGCACGGTAAACACCTGCGGCCAATATGTGCCGTCGATCACCGCCAACCATGCGCCGGCCAACTGCCCGCTGCTCGTCGCCCTGCTCTGCTGCCCCACCGTTTCGGACATCGGCTGCAACCCGAGCGTCTACAACAGCTTCCTCCAGCTCGAGGGCTGGGAGGCAAACTATGCCCGGCACAACGCCGACTACGACGCCTACAAGCAGACGCTGTGGAATATCTCCACCTTCGGCTCCTGTGCCTATAGCGAGAAGCGCGGCACCGCCGTCTTCCTCGCGCCCGGCGACTGGGCGCCCGTCCCTTCGCTCGGCACCTATATGCCGCCCTATTTCGGCGCCGAATCGCCCCAGCCCTGGCTCAACACCAAGCTGGTCCAGCTGCCCGCCGGCTACGCCACCACGGTGGTACGCGGCTCCACTTCATCGACAGGCCATGGCCGCTTCAGCGCGACCTTCACGCTGGCCCAGCTGAACCCGGCCGGCTCGCTCCACTGGTCGATCCCCAACGCCCCGGCCGGCACCGATCTGAGCTTCGACCTGCTCCAGGGCTCGAAAACGGTGCTGCACGGCATCCGCGACGGCGCAGTCACCCCCGGCATGCCCAGCGGCAACGACTATGCGATCGCCAACGTCACCGGTGGCAACGGGCTCGCCGCCTGGTTCAACGTCACCGCGACCTGGCAGGCCTAGCGAAAGGCGGCGGAACTAAAGCCGCCGCCAAACGCTGTTGCGCCGATGGGCCGCGCATACGCGCCGCGCCCAACCCGGCTTTTACCCCGCCAAGCTTTCCTTTGTACCAATTCCCATCGAATTGGTGTGAATTTTGCTCACCAAAAGAAAAGGTGGGCCATCATCATGCGTTTCCGTACTTCGTCGCTCCTCGCCCTCGCCACCACGCTGGCGATCGCCGCCTCCCCCGCGCTCGCGCAGGAAGCCGCCACGCCGGAACCGCAGGCCGACCAGGCACCGCCCGCCGACGACACCCAGATCGTCGTCACCGGCACCCGCGCCCAAGGTCGCTCGCGGCTCGACAGCGCCTCGCCGGTCGACGTGCTGAGCGGCGCCACGCTGCGCAACCAGGGCACGACCGAGCTGGGCGCCGCCCTCTCCACCGTCGCCCCCTCGATCGATTTCCCGCGCCCCTCGGCAGTGGACGGCACCGATGCGATCCGCCCCGCCACCTTGCGCGGCCTCTCGCCCGACCAGACGCTCGTCCTGATCAACGGCGTGCGCGCCAATGCCTCGGCGCTGCTCAACATCAACGGCTCGGTCGGCCGCGGCTCGGCTGCCGTCGATCTCAACACCATCCCCGCCACCGCGCTCGAGCGGATCGAAGTTCTGCGCGACGGCGCCTCGGCGCAGTACGGTTCGGACGCGATCGCCGGCGTGATCAACGTCCGCCTGCGCGAGGCCCGCTCGGGCGGCGGCGTCACCGCCACCTATGGCTTCTACGCCACCGACATCGACACCGCGCGCGGCAGCCGCTCGGTCACCGGCGAGCCCACTTTCACCGCTTCCGCCTGGCAGGGCATCGGCTTCGGCAATGACGGCTATGTCACCGTCTCGGGCGAATATACCAACCGCAAGGCGACCAACCGCGCCGATTTCGATCCGCGCGTCACCCCCACCCGCGTCACCGGCCGCTTCGGCGATCCGGCGGTCGAGCAATATACCGGCTACGTCAACGCCGGCACCGGCATCGGCGACAATTGGAAGCTCTATGGCTGGTTCGGCTATCAGGACCGCGACAGCCGCAGCGCCGCCTTCCCGCGCCTCGCCAGCGCCGCCGCCGCGGTGTCGGGCATCTACCCCAACGGCTTCCTGCCGATCATCAACACCAAGTCGACCAACGCCAACGGCGCACTCGGCCTGAAGGGCGATCTCGCCGGCTGGAACGTCGATCTGAACGTCGCCTATGGCCGCAACAAGATCGCCTATTACACCCGCGATTCCGCCAACTACGCCTATGGCAACGCCTCGCCGACCAGCTTCTACGACGGGTCGCTGATCTACGACCAGTGGGTCGCCGGGCTCGACGTGTCGCGCAAGTTCGACGTGTTCCAGTCGCTCAACGTCGCCTTCGGCGTCGAGGGCCGCCGCGAAGGCTTCAAGATCACCCCGGGCGAGCAGGCTTCCTGGGACTATCCCGCCACCGGCGCGGTCGCCGGCCAGGCGCCGGGCGCGCAGGGCTTTGGCGGCTTCTCGCCGCGCAACGCGATCGAGCGCGGCCGCAAGAACGTATCGGGTTATGTCGATCTCGAAGCGCAGATCACCGACAAGTTCCTCGTCGGCCTCGCCGGTCGCGCCGAGCATTATACCGATTTCGGCGACACCGGCACCGGCAAGGTCTCGCTGCGCTATGACGTCACGCCCTGGTTCGCGCTGCGCGGCACGGCGTCCACCGGCTTCCGCGCGCCCAGCCTGCAGCAGCAATATTTCACCTCGATCGCCTCGGTGATCGTCAACGGTGCGCCGGTGCTCACCGGCACCTTCCCGTCGGTCAGCCCGGTCTCCGCCGCGCTCGGCGGCCTGCCGCTCGAGCCGGAACGCTCGACCAACCTGTCGCTGGGCACGGTGATCCGCTCGGGCGGGTTCGACCTCACCGTCGATGCCTATCAGATCCGCCTGCGCAACCAGCTCGCTTTGTCGGAGAACATCACCGGCTCGCTCACCTCGACCGATCCGGTCAGCCGGCAGATCGCCCAGCTGCTTCTCAACACCAACACCGGCGCCACGGCGGCACGCTTCTTCATCAACGGCCTGCGCTCGCGGGTCCGCGGTGTCGACGTCGTCGCGCACTACAAGCTGCGCGCCGACGATGCCGGCACCTTCGACTTCACGCTCGCCGGCAACCTCAACCAGACCAAGCTCGATCGCAGCTCGATCCCGAACGGCACCGGCGTGATCAGCCCGGTCACCCTGTTCGCGCGCAGCCGCATCTACTCGATCGAGCAGGGCACGCCCGGCCAGAAGGTCACCGGCACGATCGACTGGTCGCTGGACAAGCTCGCGATCACCGCGCGTGCCAGCTATTATGGCAGCGTGATCCAGCCCGGCACCACGGCGGCGGGCGACATCCCGACCGGCAATCACACGATCGCCGATCTTGAGCTGCGCTACCAGGCGCTCAAGGGCGCCCAGTTCGCGCTCGGCGTGAACAATCTGTTCGACGAATATCCCGACTATACGATCGCCGCGAACAACACGACCGGCGTGGTCGGCTTCCCCTATTACTCGCCCTTCGGCTTTGGCGGGCGCTACGTCTACGCCCGGCTCGGCCTGAGCTGGTAACTGCGGTTCCCTATGACTGGGAGCGGCGCCCGCGCGCCGCTCCCGTTTTTCCGCCGGCGATCGGCGTTCACGATCTCGAGCCGCCCCTCTCCGGGCCCTTTGCCGTCGGGTTCAGATCGACCGGCAATTGCTGGGCGCCCGCTTTCCCGCGAAGCGATCATCGATCCATTCCAGCGTCGCCTGCGCCTCGGTTCGCGCGACGGTGGCATGCTGGCCGCCCTGCACCAGCTTGTAGCTGATCGCCTTGTTCGCCGCACAGGCACGGCGGGCAAAATCGTGCACGACGGCAGGCGCTACGATCGTGTCACCGGTCCCCGTGTATATCATCGCCGGCACCGGTATCGCCCCGGGCGACGGATTGTTCTCACGCATCAGGCGGGCCCAGGGCTGCAGCGTGCTCAGGTCGAGCTTGCGGACCACCCGCTGCACGACCGCTATGCCGAGGATCGTGCCAAGCTTCGGCTTCCGTCCCGGCTCCACGCAATTATTGTCGGCGAGGCGGAGCATCACATTCTGGGTCTGCCGCGTCCCGAAGGTCGACATCGGCGCGCCATAATAGCGGGACCAGCTCGCCGCGGTGTAGGAGGTGAGCAGCGCGCGGACTGCCAGGTCCTTGCCTTCCTTGAAATTGCGCGCGAGGTCGGTCGGCGGAACGATCGCGGCGATGCCGACCAGCTGCAGGTCGGGCGCGTAACTTGCCGCCATTTGCCCGCTCCACAAGGCGGCGTGCCCACCCTGCGACTCTCCCCACAGCGCGAACCGAGAGCCTGCATTGGCGCCGGGGATGGCGCGCGCCGCGCGCACGGCGTCGAGCACGGAGCTCCCCTCGCTACGGCCGACCAGGACGGGATGGACCATGTCCGAACCCAGGCCGGGATAGTCGGGGGCGACGATCGTATAGCCGCGCCGGATCGCGTCCTGCAGCGCCGGTATCATCGTGAAATTGGCGGTGCCTGCCGAAGGCGCGCAGCGCTGCGCGATGCCGATCAGGCCGTGCGTCCAGGCAATCACCCGCCGCGGTCCACCGGCAGGTTCGGCATCAGGCGCGATCACCATGCCGGTCACCGCGATCGGCTTGCGGTCGTCCGAGGTCCAGTATCGCACGCGCCACGCTCGCATGCCCTGCGGTGCCCCGGCCACGGGTTCCGCAGCGATCAGGGATCCAATCCGCTGAGCGGAACCGGCCGACGGCACAACGGCAATCGTTGCAGCCAAAATCGTCGCAAGCTTGCGTACAAATCGATGCATCGCCTTGCTCCCGCAATGTACCAGCGGGATAGCATGCCGCAGGTTCATCGGAAATCGCGAAGGCGGCGGGCGTCAGTTCGCCGCAGGTCGCAGCTATGTTCTCTCATCGTCGCCTGCTTCAGGCTGGCTGCCAAGGTGCTTCGTCTACCCTGTGTCGCCTAACCACACTAGTTCCAGCCCGGCAGCAAATGCTCCAATAGCAGACTCGGCTTAACGATCGGCTGGGTTAGGAGTAGCACTCCCCCTCATCTCCTCGTAGCTCCGCGCAGGCGCCGCCGCTCCCGTCTTTCTCGCCGGACAGATCGATCAAATTGCCGCCAACTCCAACTGGCGGACTTTTGCCGAACGCATTAGCATCGATCCCGTGAGCAAAGCCGGTTTCGACGCGCTGATGCACGACGCTTGCGTCGTCTGGGGTTTCTGCGGGTGTATTAAAGGCGGCGAGCCGCTCCACGTTACCCAGTTGATACCGCCAGACGGTCCGGTTCATGCGGCGCAGTTCGTGGACTGGCTCCTGTTGGCGGATAACATCAACCCGAACCATCCGCAGTTTGAGCGCCATAAGGCCGCACTGCGCGCCTCTTTCATAACCCATATGGGAGGTGAAGTGGTCGAAGCGGGTTTGCTGCACTGGAGCGATTGCAAACCAGAACCAGACCAACCGGATGTGAAATATCGTGGCAAGATAGCCGATAGCGGGGACAACAGCTAAGCGCTCAGTTCAGGCGTGCGTGACGCCCCTAAGATACCGTATCCACCACGCCTTCTCTTCCACAACCCACCGCCGTCTCCCGGATCCGGAACTGCACCGGTTGCCACTCGCGCATCCCGGCAATGCTGCTAAAGCCTGCGGCGAACGGGGGGCATGGATGACCGCATTTGATTTCTTCTTCAGCCTTTACGGGCTGGTCTTGGGCTTGTCCGTCGCCACGATCGCGACCGGCGTTGCAGCCGCTTTCGAATTCCGCCGGACCGTCAGGATCGGCGGACTAACGCCGCTACTCGCCGCGTTCGTCATGCTCGACATCGCCAGCTTCTGGGAAACGGCGTGGACGTCGCTGCGCAAAGCCCCGTTCAGCTACGGGCTGCTCGTCGTCGGCATGGGAATTTCCTTCATCTATTTCATCGCGGCATCCCTCGTCTTCCCCCGCACGATGGAAAATACGCAGTCACTGAACGAGCATTTCTGGCAAAACCGGAAACCGATCTTGCTGCTTACCAGCCTCGCCAACTGCATCATGCTGATCGTCGTCGTCGCGTTTGCGAACGGAACTCCCGACGGCACCAAGTTGCAGATCAACTATGCGCTGACGGGCGGACTCTATGCGCTGCTCATCCTCCCCGCGGCGTTCATCAAGAGGCCCTGGGTCGTGGCCACGCTTATCGGCCTGCATGTCGCGCTGTACGTGTTGATTGCCGCAATCTCGTTTGTCATCGCCCGGCCCTGATCGAGGCGAGCCCCTCAGAGATACCGCATCCACCACGCTCCGCTCATCCGCTTCACGCCGCCGAACCAGCGGCAGGCGAACCAGCACGGCACCGCCACCACCGCCGCCATCAGCCACAGGCTGGCGACATTGGGCAGGCTCACCAACCCCTCCGCCCCTGTCACGGCACCCGCGATCCGGTTGATCGCGTGGAGCAGATAGAGGTGGAGGATGTAGAAGAAGAGCGGCGCCGATCCGAATATCACCAGCACCGCCATCGGTGGCGCCGGCAGCCTCTCGAACGCCGCCAGCAACAGCGCCCCCACGCCCAAAGTCAGCAGCAGGAAGTCCGCCGAGGGCGGGTATTTGGTCAGGTTGAGGAAGGTCATGATGCTGCGCAGCCCATCGCTGCCCGTCTGCCATGCCACCGGCTCACCATAGCCGTTGACGGTCCGCAGCACGATGAACCCAAGCAGCGCCACCACCCCGGTCACGACCAGCGCCCGCAGCCGCCAGCCCGGCTCCACGCCCCGCGCAAACCACGGCCCGATGCCATAGCCCAGCGCGATCACTCCGATCCAGGGCAGCAGCGGATAGGACGTCCGCGCCTGCACCCCGCCCGGCAGGTCGATCAGCCCGCGATCGTGCAGCAC